>Ga0056906_1000019_pt1 | contig 201430 bp, 183 predicted proteins | sample EBPBio122009_DNA_FD_55045 | JGI IMG/M metagenome (GOLD analysis project Ga0056906, IMG submission 55045) | Wastewater treatment Type I Accumulibacter community from EBPR Bioreactor in Madison, WI, USA - Reactor 1_2/2/2009_ DNA | ecosystem: Engineered > Bioreactor > EBPR > Anaerobic-Aerobic >...
CCAACCAGAAGCTGTTCCTCTACGTCGTCCTCGACCGCTCCAAGTCCAACCTCGCCATGGCGCGCCACGAACTGCGCACCTTCGAGAAGGGCGTCGATTTCAGCTGACGCGCCCGGCCCCGGTCAGGCCGGCGGCAGCGGCCCCGGCCTCGACGGCTTCAGCGGGCCGAACAGGCGGAACCGGAAGCCGACCCCGCGGATCAGGTTCAGCCCCAGTACGCCGGGCACGATCAGCACCCGCAGCTTCGCGCAAGGGATCAGGAGGGGTGGGGATCACCACGCCGCTGACCGCGCCCGACCCGCCCAGCCCGTCCAGCATCGAATAGATGCCGCAGGCGGCGCAGGCGAAGGCGACGAACACCCGTGCGAGGAGGGCCAGCGCCAGCAGGCCGCTGTCGCCCGCGCCCGGGACCAGCGCGACGATGTTGCGCGCGAACGACGCGATGAAGTGGCGCAGGCCGACCGCGGCCTCGCGCGCGGCCGCACTGCCGCCGATGATCGCGATGGAACGTGACCCTGGAAAAGTCCTGCTGCATAGCCCCCCGATCGCGAACGTGCGGTACGGGCGGTATTGCCGAGCGACGCCGATCGCCGCCGGCCGCGGCGCGCGTGGTATTTTCCGGCTCCCTGCGTCCGCGCGAGCGGCGACACGATCCTCGCGGAGACCCATGATCGACCACGCACGCCTGCAACGAGACGGCTACGCCCTGCTGCGCGGCGCGATCCCGACCGACTGGCTGGCGCCGCTGCGCGCGGCGTTCGACGCCGGGGTCACGCCGTCGGAGCGCTGGCCGGTGCCGCGCGGCCCGGACTGGCGGCATTCGATGCTCGATCTCGACCCGACCGTGCAGGCCGTGTGCCGACTGCCCGCGCTGCTCGCCACGGCCGGCGCGCTCATCGGCGAACGCTTCTTCCTCGCGCAGGTGGAAGGCCGCGCGCCGCTGCCCGGCGGCGGCCACCAGGGCCTGCATCGCGACTTCTCCGCCGAGCGCCCCGGCGACACGGTGAACGCCCTCGCCTTCTTCGACGACTACGGCCCCGACAACGGCGCGACCCGGCTGGTGCCGGGCAGCCACCGCCCGGCGCCGGACGCGCCGCCGTTCGACCTCGCCGACGAATCGCGCGCCGTGCAGCTCAGCGGGCAGGCGGGCGACATCCTCGTGTTCGACGCCGACCTGCTGCATGCGGCCAGCCTCAACCGCAGCGGCGCGCAGCGACGCTCGATCCTGATCGGCTACTTCGCCGAATCGCGCCACGCCGCGCACCTGGCCTCTGCGCACCTGCGCAACGTGCGCATGGACACCAGCGAACGGTTCGAGCCCTGAAACGCCGCGGCGCGCGTAGCGGCGACGGCTGCCGGGCGCACGCCGCCTGCCCGCGGCGCCTCAGGGTTTGTACGGCGAACCGAGTCCCACGGTGATCGACGTGCAGGTGCCGGCCGCGTTCCAGATGAACCACAGGTACGATTCGCTGCTCAGGCTGCGCGCCACCGCGATCAGCGCCGGATCCGTCGTCAGGCAGGTGCGGTACACGCCCGCGGCATTGGTGGCGTAGCACAGCGCCTGGTCCGACTTGATCGTGCACCCGAGCCTCTGCACGTTGTCGGCGGTACGGCGCGTCCCCACCAGCGTACCGAACGCCTGCTTGTAGGCATCGTCGATCACGACCGCGAAATTGCCGTCGTAGCCGGCCCGCGCGCTGGTCGCCGCGGACATCGTCAGCCCCATCGCCAGCATCATTCCCATGTTCCTGCGCTTCATCGTTCGCCTCGTCGTCGGAGTGGCCATCGCGGGTGGACACGGACGAAACCGCATTCCTGCACGCACCCGCCCTGTCGGCGCCATGCGCCATCCAGGCCAACGGGACCGATGGCGCGATCCGGCCGTCGCGGATCGCGCCATCGGCAGCGTGGCGGCGCTGCGACGCCAGAAAACGACGACGGCCACCCGTTGGCGGCCGTCGTCGCGTTGCGGGCGGTGCGAAGCGCGATCAGTCGTCGGTCTCAGCCGCCGCTCGATGCATGCGTCGAGCGTACATGCAGGCCGGAGACCGCGACGACCCCCGGCCTGCCTGTCACGCTGCGGAAGGCGCTACGGCAGGATGTTGCAGCCGTTGCGGAGGATGCATGCGTCGAGTTCCGAATGGCAGACGCTCTCCGGCGTCCCGTTCGCGACGCATTCGTTGTAACGCGGCATGCAGAAGCTGTAGGCGAACCGGCAGTTGTTCGTCGCCGCATTCGAGAACGTCGCGCCGAGGCCGAACGCGAAGGCCGTCATGGCGATCAAGGGCTTGCGATATGCGCTTTTCATCTCCCACTCCTGTAGGCGAATCCCCTGCGCGCGCATGCTAGCACCGGCCCGGGCGGGGGCGGTCCCGCGGCCGGGCCCATCCCGCCCGCAGGCGCCACTGACCGCCCGGCGACGCGGCCCGCGTTGTCCTCAGGCACAGGGGAGTGATTCGACAGGAGATTCACATGCGCACCCTGTTCCTGCTTGTCGTGGCGCTCGGATGGGCCTGCGGCACGACGACCGCCCACGCCGGTTGCGGCGACCGGCCGGGCACGCCCGACCAGCCCCAGGTGAAGACCTATTCCAACGGGCACGTGTATTTCAGCTGGCGCGCCACCCACGGGCGCAGCGAGCCCGAACTGATCATGTTCTACGACGTCTACGTCTGGAATCAGGCCACGGGCCAGCAGACCCGGGTGCTGACCGGCGTCCCGCCGGCCTTCGCCACCGAGGGCCCGGAAGCCGAGGGCGGTGCGTCGGTCGGCGGATTCCCCGCCTACGGCGAGCGCGCAGGCGCGTATTTCAGCGACCTGCCGCTGAACGTGCCCCAGTGCTTTTCAGTGCGCACCCGCACCGAGCCCGGAACGGAAGGCTGCATTTCGGAACTGGCCTCCGCGCCCGTGTGCGCGACGCCGGTGAAGCGGCACCGGTTGGGCAGGCGGCGGTAGGCGCGTCGGACAGTCGAAAGGCCACCCGGCCCCTGCGACGCACCGGACATCGCCAGCACGGCGCCGCCATGCGCCGCTGCCGATGATCGGCGCCGTGCCCATGCGGCATCACCCGGCCCAATCGGCCGGCATTCGTCCGCAGCGGACCTCATGGTGGAACGACGAATGCGCCAATCGGCGACCCGGGTCGTCAGTCCATGTTTCACGGGATTGATGTGGATGTGGTCGATGGTTCGGCATGCCGCATCGTGGCCTGCCCATGATCCGACATGCGTCGGCATCCGTCCCGCCATCGCGCAGGAAGACCCGCGACCGTAGGGTGGGCGCCTGGCCCACCATCACGACTTCCACGCACCGGTCGCAAACAGCGAAGCGGCACCCATGCCGAACGCCGTCGGACCTTTCATTGCCGGGGCGGCGGACCTGGGGCCCACCCTACGCCTTGCGGCCCCTTTCCACTGCCATGCGCATCCCCAAGCCGAAGCAGATGACAGAGGCAATCCACGCGCCTACCGGAAAGAGCAACACGGTCGCCAACAACGCGAGCAGGAATGCCGCGAACGAATCGCTGAAATATGCGTCCACGACGCCCCATGGAACGATGCCGGCGAAGGCCAGCGCCCCGCATTTGGCCAACACCGACCATCCGACCGGGAAGGCGTGCCTGGCCCGGCAGACGGGACAATGCGCGGTGATCGGCAGCCCCATTCTCGGCAGGAACCGCCAAGGATCGAACACGGGCACACCGTCGCAACCCGCCGTCCCGCAAGGGTACGAGAACATTCGTTTGAGCAAGCCTTGCATACGGATTCGTGCGGAAGCGGCGGGTGACGACCGATGGCCATGCAATGCGATCTTGCCCCGCCTCATGGGTTCAGGACCGCAACACGGTACACCATCCAACATCGTCTTCGCGCAAGCGGCCACGCAGGGTGGCGGTGAGCGCAGCGAACCCCACCGCACACGCATCCGCCGCCGCACACTCAAAAGCAAACGGCCGCATTTCGGCGACTGTTGTTGTCTTGCGCTGGAGGTCGGTACGGGCGTGACGTCGAAGGGTGGGGTTCGCTGCGCTCACCACCACCCTACGATGCGTCGCGCGAGTCCACCCTACGCGCTTACGGATTGGCAGCGCAGCGATGCGGCGTTCGAGTTCCGAGAAGGAAAGGCGTTCGGCGTCCGTGCGTTCCGATCGTCTCGTTGAGTTGTAGGGTGGGCTTCAGCCCACCATTGCGGCATGTCTGTTGCGGTGGACAAGAAAAGAAGTCATTGCAAAAGGCGGCATCATCGACGCCGTTGTTCGAGCGTCATGACGGTGGGCTGAAGCCCACCCTACGGCCCTTGCGAGTTTGAGTCCGCCCTACGGCGCTCAAGCCCCAGCGGCGGGCCAAGACCGGCCTTGCGGGTTAACTTCCGCCGACGGGCGTCGAATTCTTCGGAATTTGCGCGGGAACCAATACAGTGAAACTCTTGAGGATCGCCCTGATTTGCGGGTTGGTCTCGATACCACCGGTGAGACTCGTGACTCTCACCATGTAGAGCACTTTTCCGTCTGCCGCGACATACGTCCCCATCTCCTGGCCCTTGGCGTTCACGCCGATCATGTATTCCATGGGCTGCTTCGCACCTGACAACTTGTGGACAGGATTCAACTTGAAGCTGCGCGACAACTTTTCCCGCACGCTATCGAAGAATTCAGATGTGACAACCCGGCCATTTCCATGCGCGATCAATATTTCGACCGTCACGGTTCTGTCCGGGCTGATGAACGCGGCCTGCAAGCCTTTCGGCAATACGGAAGGCGCCGACCAATCATCGGGAACATAGATGCTGAAATTCCCGCCGGGATAGTCACGGTCTTTTCCGAACGAGGCGATCGGAAGCAAAACTCCGAGAAGCAAGGTCAGGTACCAGCGCATGGGATCCCCTCGATTGAAGTCGTGACGTGACGCCGTGGAACAAAAGGAGGACGCAGCCCTCGGGATCGAGTTCGACGCCGTATCTTCACGCCGCCGCAACGACGATCGCGTGCCGCCCTGCGCCGCGCCAACACCCTCCGGACGTCCGCGGGCCACCCGCCAAATGGCGGGTCTTTACCCGCCTTACGAGTTGGGCATGAAGACACCCGCCGAGGCGTATGCCTTAGTGGCCTGACCTGTGCAGGAACTGCTGGGTCATTACAGAGACGGCGACGGCGTTCGAGCAGGTTGAGCGTGAAGAAATAGGTGCCCCCGGGCACCCAACAACGACGATAGTGAGGCATGCATCGAGCGTGCCGCGGACGCCGGCGCCCGGATATCGGGACATCCCGCGTCATCGCATCGGAATTCCCCGAAATCCCGTCCGCAACGACGATCGCGCGCACCCTGCGCAGCGCCAACACCACCCGGACGTCCGGGAGCCTCCCACCGAAGGCAGGTTTACAGGTTCACTATGGAATGCGATACAGGCTAGCAGTCCTTATCTCAAGAGCTCTCCAAAGCATTTTATGAATTTTAATGCTAATTATTCTTTTGGCCTCACCGGAGGATATATGTGGCTGATCAGTAATTGACCATAAATATGGAGATTCCGATGAAAACTTAACTCCAATGACCCCAACATGGTAAAGGATTTGCAATGCGCTACTTAAAACCTGGGCGCTTGTCACTGTAGATTTAGGCTCAAGCATTTTCTTACACATTTCAATAATTTCATCAGATTCTTCCATCGAAGAAAGTTGAACAACTAAAGCATCAACTGTCTCATCTGGGATTGATGATCTTGAAATAGTCTCTGGCATTGCTCTCAGCACATCTAGCACCAAGGATATAGATGGGAAAGTTGTGATCCATTCATCTATAAGTGCGTTTTTCCTTTTCCTTGAATAGTTCTGCTCCGCATCAAATATTGACTGCCAAGAAACTCTTGGCCTCGTCGCAGCAACGGCAAAACACTCATTCGCAAAAGCAATTAGATCTCGCGGTCTCAGCATTGTCCGCTCAATCATATAGTCATATGGAGTAGATCCGCCCCTTGGCTTCGGAAAAATGTCAGTTATATCTATGGCAGAACTAGTGTATTTTTTCTTAAAAACTTCATTAACACGAAGTCTTAGCATTTCAAGAAGGTCTTCTTTTGTCCACAAGATGCGTGCGTAATAAACTTCGTATTTTTCTTCTTGGAAACCGCCGTCTCTCGTTTCTTCGTACACCTTCTCCAGAAGGTCTTGGCGAAGAGCCAAAACCAACTTGACATTTCTAAGCTCTCCGCGGAAGGTTCTCACCTCTTCGATCAGGGCGCGAATTAAGCGATACTTAGTCGGACTTGAAACCCAGCCCTCATCTAACGAATCAATAGCAACGTAATAACCGTCTTGAGGGTCGTCAAAAACTTCTTGGGCTAATAAACCCATAACCTTGTTGAGTTCGGCTATTTGAATACTGCTAACGACTGAAGATCCCCGCGAGACCACCTCTGAGCGCTCTTCATCTGACAACCGCTTAGCGCCGCCCGCACTTATTTTTTGTATAAGCCCACTTCCTTCAAGCGAGGCCGTAAGCTCACGCTCCATCCTACTAGTAACCTCAGTAAGACGCACCTCTGTATCTTCCCAAAAGCTCTCACCCCAGTTCTTCAGATACTCGAGCGCACGAGCACGCGCAGAGCCACGATCAATTCTATTTACCAGCCCATCAAACCACCTGATCAAGCCACTGCGGTCACGAAGGCCAAATTTTCTTTTTACGACCTCAGTGACAAGCACATGGCGCCACAACAATCGGTAAAAGAGATTTAGATTTACACCTGCGCCTTCAAAGAAACGCATTACCGTTGAGTTTTCGACAAAGCGAAAAGCCAATTCGATTGGACGCAATTCTATAGTGTTCTTTTCTAACGCTTGGAGTCTAAGCAAAATGGCACTTTTGCCGTGCCCCGTTCTACCCAGAACAATCGAGGCATGGCTGCCAGTATCCCGTATGATTTTTAGACAACCGCCGTCTACAAAGCACACGCCAAGCAAATCATCCGTGCTTGCATCCGGAGAGCCCACACTGAGATTGCGCCAAATTATTTGATCATCCGTCTTTGCCATCCTCCCTCCTAGGCTTTACTCACCCACACTTCGAATACCCACAATTCAGGCACGTCGCGCACCCATCCATGATCACGATGGCCTTGGTGCTGCACTTGTGGCACATCGTGGCCGAAGGCGGGAACGACACGCCTTCGCCGGTGACTTCGATGTCTTCTTCGTGGTGGGACGCCGGGGCGGCGTCGGTCACGTCAGGCTTTTTTTTTGAGCGGTTCTCTTCGTAGGCGCGGCGCTTTTCGGCGATCAGGGCGCGCTGGTGGTCGCTCATCTCGGGGTCGTGCATCAGGCCGATGGTCTTGAGGTGGTCCTCGACGATCATGCCCAGTTCGGCGACCAGCGACGGCATGTACACGCCGCCGGCCTTGAAGTAGCCGCCCTTGGGGTCGAACACGGCCTTCATTTCCTCGACCAGGAAGGTGACGTCGCCGCCCTTGCGGAACACCGCGGACATGATCCGGGTGAGCGCGACGATCCACTGGAAGTGCTCCATCGACTTGGAGTTGATGAAGATCTCGAAGGGGCGGCGCTGTTCGTGCTCGCTGCCGGCGTTGAGCACGATGTCGTTGATGGTCACGTACATGGCGTGCTCGACCAGCGGCGACTTGATCTTGTAGGTGCTGCCGATCAGCACGTCGGGGCGCTCGATGCGCTCGTGCATCTGGATGACGTCGGCGACGCGCTTGTCGGCGGCCGGCAGTTCGGATTCGACGGTTTCGCGCGCGACGGACGCGCCGGCGGCGGCCTCCTTCGCCTTGTCCTCGGGCTTGACGACGGCGTAACCCTTGATTTTCTTGTCGATCTTGACGGCCATGGTGCGTGTGTGTCCGGATGCTGTGCTGTGGTTGGAACCCTGCCCTCCCCCCCGCCGCGCGGGAGGGAGGGCAGGCAGTGCCTGCTACTTCTTCGCCGCCTTGCGGGCGGCTTTCTTCGGAGCGGCCTTCTTCGCGGTCGGCTTCTTCGGGGCGGCCTTCTTCGCCGCCTTCCTCACGGTCTTCTTCGCCGCGGCCTTGCGGGCCGGGGCCTTCCTGGCGGCGGCCTTCTTCGCCGGCGCCTTCTTGGCGGTCGCCTTCTTCACCGCCTTCTTGACCGCTTTCTTCACGGCGGCCTTTTCGGCGGCGACCTTCTTGGCGACCTTCTTCGCCGCCTTCTTGACGGCCTTCTTCTCGCCGGCGACCTTGGCCTTGACCGTCTTCACGGCGTCGGCGGCCTTGGCCTTGGCTTCGTCGACCATCTTGCCGGCCTGCTTGCGGGCCTTGGCGGCGCGCTTCTTGGCCTTGCCGACAGCCTTGGTCACGGCCTTGCCGGCCTTGGTGTTGGCGACGGCGTCGCCGACTTCCTTCGCCTTGTCCGCCACCGCTTCGGCGGCGTCGGAAATGGCTTCCGTGATTGCATTGCCATTGCTCATGGTGGGTTCCTCGTCAGGGGATCGTGCGTTGCGAACGGGCTGTTGCCAGACGGGCGGGTCGCCCGTGGGCGAAATGTAGCGCGATCTTCGACGGTGCGGTGGCGGCGGCGACGAGTGGAAAGCGGCGGCGCGGCGCGCCCGGGTCCCGGCCTTCCCCAAGGCGCGGGGGGAGGGCGGAAACCGCGGCCGGAACTTGCCGTGCGCCTTCCGTCTATTACGGCGAGTCCATCAGAACTTGCCGTGCGCCTTCCGTCCATTACGGCGAGTCCATCAGAACTTGCCGTAATAGCCTTCCTTGAGGGCGTCGAACAGGTTGGCGGCGGAGTGCATCTCGCCGTCGTATTCGATCTCTTCGTTGCCCTTGACCTCGATCACGCTGCCGTCGTCCAGCTCGAAGCGGTAGAGGGTGTTCTCCAGATCGGCTTCCTTGACCAGCACGCCCTGGAAGGCGGCCGGGTTGAAGCGGAACGTGGTGCAGCCCTTGAGGCCCTGCTGGTAGGCGTAGCGGTAGATGTCCTTGAAGTCCTCGTACGGGTAGTCGGTGGGGACGTTCGCGGTCTTGGAGATCGAGCTGTCCACCCATTTCTGGGCGGCGGCCTGGACGTCGACGTGTTCCTTCGGGCTGATGTCGTCGGCGGAGATGAAGTAGTCGGGCAGCTTCGCGGCCGGGTCTTCGCTGAACGGCATCGCCTTCTGGTTCACCAGTTCGCGGTAGGCCAGCAGCTCGAAGCTGTAGACGTCGACCTTTTCCTTGGTCTTCTTGCCTTCGCGGATGACGTTGCGGCTGTAGTGGTGGGCGAAGCTGGGCTCGATGCCGTTGGAGGCGTTGTTGGCCAGCGACAGCGAGATGGTGCCGGTCGGCGCGATCGAGCTGTGGTGGGTGAAGCGGGCGCCGGTCTCGGCCAGGGCGTCGACCAGCTCCGGCGCGACCGTGGCCACCCGCTGCATGTAGCGGCTGTACTTCGCGTGCAGGACCTTGCCCGGGATCTCCTGGCCGACCTTCCAGCCGTCGCGGGCCATTTCCGGGCGCTTGCGCAGCATTTCGGCGGTGACCGCAAAGCGCTCTTCCATGATCGGGGCGGGGCCCTTCTCCTGGGCGAGCGAGAGGCCCATTTCCCAGCCGGCGACGGCCATGTCGCGGGCGATGCGATCGGTGAATTCCAGCGACTTCGGGCTGCCGTACTTCATGCCGAGCATGGTCATGGTGCTGCCCAGACCCAGGAAGCCCATGCCGTGGCGGCGCTTGCGCATGATCTCGTCGCGCTGCTGCTGCAGCGGCAGGCCGTTGACCTCGACCACGTTGTCGAGCATGCGGGTGAACACGCGGACGACTTCCTTGTATTCCTCCCAGTCGAACGCGGCCTCGTCGGTGAAGGGCTTGCGCACGAACTTGGTCAGGTTGACCGAGCCCAGCAGGCAGGCGCCGTACGGCGGCAGCGGCTGCTCGCCGCAGGGATTGGTGGCGCGGATGGTCTCGCACCACCAGTTGTTGTTCATCTCGTTGACCTTGTCGATCAGGATGAACCCGGGCTCGGCGTAGTCGTACGTCGAGACCATGATCATGTCCCACAGGTGGCGGGCGCGGATATGGCCGTAGATCTTGCAGGCCACCATGCCGTCGTCGCGGGTGATGTAGCTGCGGGTGGTCGGCCAGTCGCGCCAGACGACCTGCGCGGCGTCGGCGAGGTCGATGTCGCCGATCTCCTTCTCGTTGATCGGGAACACCAGCGGCCAGTCGGCGTCCTTGTCGACCGCCTGCATGAAGCCGTCGGTGATCAGCAGCGACAGGTTGAACTGGCGCAGGCGGCCGTCCTCGCGCTTGGCGCGGATGAAGTCCTTCACGTCGGGATGGCTGACGTCGAACGTGCCCATCTGCGCGCCGCGGCGGCCGCCGGCGCTGGAGACGGTGAAACACATCTTGTCGTAGATGTCCATGAAGGACATCGGGCCCGAGGTGTAGGCGCCGGCGCCGGCGACGAACGCGCCGCGCGGGCGCAGCGTGGAGAATTCGTAGCCGATGCCGCAGCCGGCCTTGAGGGTCAGGCCGGCCTCGTGGACCTTCTCGAGGATGCCGTCCATCGAGTCGGTGATGGTGCCCGACACGGTGCAGTTGATCGTCGAGGTCGCCGGCTTGTGCTCCAGCGCGCCGGCGTTGGAGGTGATGCGGCCGGCCGGGATCGCGCCCCGGCGCAGCGCCCACAGGAAGCGCTCGTACCAGTACTTGCGGGTCTCGGCGGTCGGCTCGGCGTCGGCCAGGGCCCGGGCGACGCGCTGGTAGGTCCCGTCGATGTCGGGATCGACTGCGTCGCCCTGCTTGGTCTTGAGCCGGTACTTCTTGTCCCAGATGTCCCAGGAGGCCGGCTGCATCGGAATCTCGGCGGCGGACTCCGCCCTGGCCACGGCCTCAAGACGCACTGTGCTCATTCCACTCCCATCCTCGTCGTTCGCGGGCCGCGGGACGTGCCGCGACCTCTTGTGATCGGTACTGCCGACGGCGGAGCCCCTGCTCCACGCCGCCAACGGATTCTGTGATGCGGTACTGGTTCCGACCGCGACCGTGTCGCTCCTGTACGCCCCCGCCGGAAACCGCCGGAAACCAGCGCTGTCCTGCTTTCGACGCCCCGTGCCCGACCTGTCTTCCGTGGAACAAATCGCTCCGTGAAACACCATTGGTTGGGTCGAATGCCGCCAACACCCCAAGATGTAGTGGCGACGCGGGGTGCCAAGCTACCCCCCGGACGGACCCAAGTCAACGGCTTGACGACGCATTCGACGGCCGTTCCGCGCGCCGTTCGTCGGCCCGGCCGGGAACCCCGGGCGCGGCTGGCCGGTCAGGGTTTCAGGCGGCGTTTATGGCGCGCCCCCGAGCCTGTTCGCCCTGCGGCCCGGCCGGCAGGGTCCCGGACCGGCGCGATCGGCGCGCACACCATGCCCGACCCGGCGCGATCCCGGCTTGATTCTGTCGCCCCGGGCCGCGATGTTGGGACCCCGCCCGGCTCCCGCCGCCCAGCCACCCACCGCCCAGCCGCCCGCCGCCGATGACCGCCGAACGCCCCGCCCGCTTCCGCAAGGCCCCCCTCCTGCTCGCCCTGACCGCCGCCGCCGCGTTCGGCGGGTTCGCCGCGACCTGGATCCGCGAAACCCTGGAGGCGCCGGCCCTGGCCGCGCCTGAGGCCACGGTCCCGGCGATGGCGGCGTCGGCGCCGCTGCCGGCCGCGGTCGATGGCCAGCCGCTGCCCTCGCTGGCGCCGATGCTCAAGAAGGTGACCCCGGCGGTGGTCAGCGTCCACACCAAGCAGCGGGTGCGGGTGAACACGCCGTTCGGCGACGACCCGGTGTTCCGGCGCCTGTTCGGCATTCCCGAGGAGCGCATCTCCGAATCGCTGGGCTCGGGCGTGATCGTCGATGCCCAGCGCGGGCTGATCCTGACCAACCACCACGTGATCGAGGGCGCGGACGACGTCTCGGTCACGCTCAACGACGGCCGCACCCTGAAAGCGGAGTTCGTCGGGTCCGACCCGGACACCGACGTGGCGCTGATGCGGATCGCGGCGAAGGACCTGGTCGCGATCCCGCTGGCCGACAGCGGCAAGCTGCAGGTCGGCGATTTCGTGGTCGCGGTCGGCAATCCGTTCGGCGTCGGCCAGACCGTCACCTGGGGGATTGTCTCGGCGACCCAGCGCAGCGGCCTGCCCGGCATGGGCTTCCAGAACTTCATCCAGACCGACGCGTCGATCAATCCGGGCAACTCCGGCGGCGCGCTGGTCGATCTGCACGGCGCGCTGGTCGGCATCAACACCGCCAGCTTCAACCCGCGCGGCAGCATGGCCGGCAACATCGGCCTGGGCTTCGCGATCCCCAGCGACCTCGCGCACAACGTCATGGAACAGTTGCTCAAGGGCGGGGTGCGGCGCGGCGCGCTGGGCATCGACAGCCAGAACGTGGACGAGCGCATCGCCCGCGGCCTGGGCCTGAAGGACGCTCGCGGCGCGGTGGTGACCCGGGTCTACCCCGGTTCGTCGGCCGCCGCCGCCGGCCTGCGCGAGGGCGACGTGATCCTCGCCGCCAACGGCCAGCGGATTGACGACAGCGACGCGCTGCGCAACTTCCAGGGCCTGCAGCCGGTGGACAGCAAGGTCTCGCTGGACGTGCGCCGCGACGGCAAGCCGCTGCTGGTCCAGGCGACGCTGCGCGAACAGCCGCGGACGATCGCCGGCGCCAGCCTCGATCCGCGCCTGGCCGGCGCGACCTTCGCCGAACTGCCCGAATCGCTGCGCCGCCAGGGCGCGTCCGGGGTGCTGGTCGACGACGTCGCCGCCGGCAGCCGCGCCGCGCGCAACGGCCTGCGCAAGGGCGACGTGGTCCAGCAGGCGACGATCGGCGAATTCGCCGACCTCGCCGGCTTCCGCGCCGGTTTCGCCGAACCGCCCGGCCAGCTCGTGCTGCAGGTGTGGCGCGGCGGGGTCCAGGGCAACCTCGGCATGCGCTGAACCCGGCCCGCCGTGCAGCACGCACGGCGCGGCCCCGCGCGGCGGCGATGCCACTAAGCTGTCGGGCATGAACGCGCCCGATCCCGCCGGCCTCGCCGCCGGCGCCGACACCTCCGCCGGCGCCGCGCCCGCCACGCCGCCGCCGCGCCCGCGCTCCTCGCCGGCCGCGCTGGTGCTGGCGCTGCTCGGCGTCGGCTTCACCCTCTGGGCGACCCAGGAGCTGCTGCTGCCGATCCTGCTGGCGGCGTTCTTCGCGCTGATCGGCAACCCGATCCTGCGCGGCCTGCGCCGGCTGTACGTGCCGCGCTTCCTCGGCGCGACCGCGGTGCTGAGCGGCGGGATCGCCATCGCTATCCTGCTCGGCAGCTTCCTCGCCGATCCCGCCGGCGACCTGGTCCGCCAGTTGCCGCGGGAGATGCGCCAGCTCGCGCCCAAGCTGCGCGAAGTGGTCAAGCCGGTGCAGGAGGCGAAGAAGGGCGCCGAGAACATCGCCCGCGTCGCCGGCGGCGAGGACGCCGGCGCGGTGAAGGTGGTGCGCACCGAAGTCAACGACCCCTACCGCGCGCTGACCACCACGCCGCGGATGATCGCCTCGGTGCTGGCGGTCGTGCTGCTGACCTTCTTCTTCATGGTCTACGGCGACGGCCTGCAGCGGAAGGCGCTGGCGCTGCTGCCGGGCACCCAGCAGAAACGCCTGACCGTGGAGATCCTGCAGTCGATCGAGCGCGAGATCTCGCGCTACGTGCTCACCATCACCGTCATCAACGCGCTGCTGGGCCTGCTCTACGCGGGCATCCTGCTGGTGCTGGGGCTGCCGATGCCCGAGGCGCTGATGTGGGGCACGCTGGCCGGGCTGCTGAACTACGCGCCGTTCGTCGGCCCGCTGATCGGCGTGGCCGCGACCCTGCTGATGGGCTTCGTCCGCTTCGACGCGCCGCTGGAGGCGCTGTCGCCGGCCGGCGCCTACCTGCTGCTGCACGCGCTGGAGAGCCAGTTGGTCACGCCGATCGTGCTCGGCCGGCGGATGGCGCTGTCGCCGCTGATCCTGATCCTCGGGCTGATGGTGTTCGGCTGGCTGTGGGGGATCGTCGGCCTGCTGCTGGCGGTGCCGCTGCTGGTCTGCACCAAGCTGGTGCTGGAACGGCTGGACGGGATGGAGGCCTGGGCGCGGCTGCTGGAATGAGCCCCGACGCCGGCATGCGGGCCGACCCGCGCGCCGGCCCGCGACCGACCGCACGCACGCATGACCGATGTCCCGGGGCGCGCGTCCGCCCCCGCGCTACACTGCCGCCGTGAAGTTCCGCATCCGCGCCATCACCCTCGACCTGGACGACACCCTGTGGCCGTTCGCGCCGGTCGGCGCACGGATCGAACGCGTGCTCGACGACTGGCTGCGCGTGCACAGCCCGCGCACCGCCGAACGCTTCCCGATCCCGGTCATGCGCGCGCTGCGCGACCGCATCTTCGCCGAGCGCCTCGACCTCGCCCACGACATGAGCGCGCTGCGCCGGCTGTGCCTGCACACCGCCCTCGTCGACAGCGGCGAGGACCCGGCGCTGGTGGACGCCGCCTACGACGTGTTCTACGCCGAGCGCAACCGCGTCGAGTGCTATCCCGACGCGATCGACGCCCTCGCCCGGCTCGCCGCGCGGCTGCCGGTGGCGGCGCTGAGCAACGGCAACGCCGACCTCGCCGCGATCGGCCTCGACCACCACTTCGCCTTCCAGCTCGGCGCGCGCGAACACGGCGCGGCGAAACCCGAGCCGAGCATCTTCCTCGCCGCCTGCGAACGCCTCGGCTGCACCCCGGACGAGGTGCTGCACGTCGGCGACGCGGTCGAAGCGGACGTGCTCGGCGCCGCGCGCGCGGGCTTGCGCACCGCGTGGGTGCATCGCGAGGACGCCCGCGACCGCCACCCGCACTGGCCGCACGAGGGGATCGCGCCGGACGTGATCGTCCCCGACCTGGCCGCGCTGGCCGACCTGATCGAACGCCTCCCCGCAGCGGCCGCCACCGCGACCGCGACCTCCGCCCACGGAACCGCCCCATGAACGCACTGCCCGGATTCGCCGCCGCCGACGCCGACGCGCGGCCCCTGCACGCGACCACCGCCGAAGGCTTCGACGCCTGGAGCGCCGCGCAGCCGCCCGCGCGCCGGGCCTGGCTGCAGGCGCAGGGCTTCACCGGCGCGGCCGGGAGCTGCGCGCTGCTGCCCGGCGACGACGGCCTCGCCGGCGCGGTGCTGGGCGTGGCCGACCCGCGCGATCCGTTCGCCTGGGCGCACGCGCCGTTCGCACTGCCTGCGGGCGACTGGCGCATGGCCGAGGCGCTCGACCCCGCGGCGCGCGACGCGCTGCACCTGGGCTGGGGACTCGGCAGCTACCGCTTCACCCGCTACCGCGCCGCCGCGCGCGCGCCGGCGCGGCTCGCCGCCGACCTCGACGCCGACGTCGCCGCGCAGATCGCCGCCTGCGTGCGCGTGCGCGACCTGATCAACACGCCGACCGAGGACATGGGCCCGGACGACCTGGAAACGGTGGTGCGCGGGATCGCGCAGGCGCACGACGCCGAGCTCGACGTGCTCGTCGGCGACGACCTGCTGGCGCACAACTTCCCGGCGATCCACGCCGTCGGCCGCGCCTCGCACCGCGCGCCACGGCTGATCGTCCTGCACTGGGGCGCGCAGGACGCGCCGCACCTGGCGCTGGTCGGCAAGGGCGTGTGCTTCGACACCGGCGGCCTCGACCTCAAGGCCGCCGCCGGCATGCGCAACATGAAGAAGGACATGGGCGGCGCCGCGCACGCGATCGCGCTGGCCGAACTGATCATGGCGCGCGAACTGCCGGTGCGGCTGACGCTGCTGGTGCCGGCGGTGGAGAACGCGATCGGCCCGAACGCGTACCGCCCGGGCGAAGTCGTGGCCACGCGCAAGGGCCTCAGCGTCGAGATCGACAACACCGACGCCGAGGGCCGGGTGATCCTGTGCGATGCGCTGACCTACGCGGCGGAACACAAACCGGCGCTGCTGCTGGACTTCGCCACGCTCACCGGCGCCGCGCGGGTCGCGCTCGGCCCCGACCTGCCGGCGCTGTTCGCCAACGACGACGCGCTCGCGAACGACTGGCTGGACGCCGGCGCACGCTGCTTCGACCCGCTGTGGCGGATGCCGCTGCACCGGCCGTACCTGCGCTACCTCAACAGCGGGATCGCCGACATCGCCAACGGCAGCAGCACGACCATGGCCGGCTGCATCACCGCCGCGCTGTACCTCGACAAGTTCGTGCCCGCCGAGCAGCCGTGGGCGCACCTGGACGTCTACAGCTGGAACGACAGCGACCGCCCCGGGCGTCCCGCCGGCGGCGAAGCGCAGGCGCTGCGCGCGTGCTACGCGATGCTGAAGGCCCGCCATGGTTGAGTCGCCGCTGCGCCGCATCGCCATCGCCGCGTGCGCCTGCGCGCTGCTCGCGCTTGGCGCCTGTTCGCGTGCGCCTGCACCCGCGCCTGCACCCGCGGGCGACGCCGCCGCGCCGACCGCAGCGACCGTTCCGCCGGACGCGCCATCGACGCCCGCCCCCGCGGCGACGCCCGTCGCACGGCACGTCGTGCTGGTGATGGGCGATTCGCTGTCCGCCGGTTACGGCCTCGCCGCGTCCGAAGGCTGGGTGTCGCTGCTGGCGACGAAGGTCGCGCAGGAAAAGCCTGGCTGGGGCGTGGTCAACGCCAGCGTCAGCGGCGAGACCACCGCAGGCGGCGCCGCGCGCATCGCCGACGAGCTCGCGCGCAACAAGCCCGAGGTGGTCGCGATCGAACTCGGCGCCAACGACGGCCTGCGCGGCCTGCCCCTGGAGCAGACCCGCGCGAACCTCGAGGCAATGATCGCCGCCGCGCGCGGCGCGAAGGCGAAGGTGCTGCTGATCGGCATGCGCCTGCCGCCCAACTACGGCCCGGACTACACCGGCGGCTTCGAGGCGCTGTTCGCCGATCTCGCGAAGCGCGAACAGATCGCGTTCCTGCCGTTCCTGCTCGAACCCGTCGCCGCCGACGACAGCGCGTTCCAGGCCGATCGCCTGCATCCCAACGCCAGCGCGCAGCCGAAGCTGCGCGACCACGTCTGGCCCGCGCTCGAACCGCTGCTGCGTTGAACGACACCGTTCGTCGGCACCAGCAACGGATGTGAAAAAAATGTTTGCAAAGCGCGAGCGACGGGTGTAACGTGCGCGCCCATCGACGCACGACCGCGTCGAAAAACCCCTTGTTTCGAGCCATTTCGATGACGTCCGCCCGCCGCAACCATCGCCGCTTCGCACCCTCGCGCTTCCTGCGCGATGCGAACGTCCGCGGGCGGGCGAAAGACGGCCCGCAGCCGCAGTACGACGGCATCCACCACCCGCACTGATCTTCGTCCAGGAGATCGGTCGTCCCGATCTCCGAGGCACGCGAACGCCCTCGGAACCGTTTCCGGGGGCGTTTTCGTTTCCGCGTTCGCAAAGGACTTCCACGCACACGCGCGCGAATCTTCGCGGCGCGAACGGTTTCGCTCACGCGTTCTTCACCGACATTCCGCAGCATCCAGCGCGAACGCCCGGACAGCGAGGTCCGCGCGCGGATCGTCGCTGCGCGGAACTCCGCCACGAGGCGCGCAGGCGCTGCATCGCGATGCTCGATGCGGGCGGCGGCGGCGGCGAACGCATGGGCACACGGATTGCCGGTCGGCGACGGCCGGCAATGCGAAGCATCGATCGAACGGTCTCCAGCGGCACGGGTTCGGATCCCGTCCGGTGCGCGCGGCGCTGCCGTGGCGTATGCCGGCGATCGCAAGACGGTGTTTCGACAAGACGGCGTTAGCTCAGTCAGGGAGAGCGGCGGCGAAAGCCGCAGGTCGCCGGTTCGATTCCGGTACGCCGACCCCTGGATCGCTCAGCGGTAGAGCAACAGACTCCTGATCTGTCATTTGCGGGTTCGACTCCCGCTCCAAACCATGACCTGACACGTCATCTGCCACACCGGGGCGCAAGCCCCACCCGGGAAACGCCCCTTGCGGCGCACCGCGGCGCGCGCAGTCCATCGCGCGCGTCGCCGACGCCGCAGCGGCGACGCCGCCGGACCTCCGCCCTCGAGGCGCGCGGGCCGGCCTCCGAAACGACGCCCGCCGTGCATCGCGGGTTCGCAGGCGATGCCGGCCTCCGCGCGGACAGCGCGCAGGACCCGCGGCGCCGCCGTGGGGGCGCTTCCCTTCCTTTTCGCCGCATCGGCCTCGCCGTTCGGCATGGTCCGCGCGGCCCACCGGTTCACGCGCGGCGCCCCTGCCCGTGAACCGGAACCACCAGAGCCAACCCAAGGAGAAACCCCGATGTTCTGGAAGAAGAGGGTCGTGATCGGCGACGGCGAGCGCGGCCTGGTATTTCGCGACCGTCGGCTCGAGCGCGTGCTCGACCCCGGCGTATACAACTTCTACGACCCGCTCGGCCGCCGGTCGATCGCGGTGCACGATGTCGCGAAGCCGGAATACGCCGGCAACGACGCCGACACCCTGATCGACGCGCTGGGCGACAGGCTCGGCGAGCGCTTCGTGCTCGGCGACATCGGCACCGACGAAGTCGGCCTGGTGTCGAAGAACGGCAAGCTGCAGGACGTGCTGCTCCCAGGCACGCGCAAGCTGTACTGGCGCGGCCCGGTGCGGGTGGAGATCGAACGCATCGCGCTCGAGGAAGGCCTCGAGGTGCGTCCCGATGTCGCCCGCCGCCTGCGCCAGCTCGGCGCGCTGGCTCGCGTCGCGACGGCCGCCGATGTGGCGACCGAATGCGTCGGCCTGGTGTTCATCGACGGTCGCTACGTGCGGATGCTCGCGCCGGGCAGCTACGCCTTCTGGAACTTCGGGAAGAACGTGGCGATCGAGGTCGCCGACCTGCGCCTGCAGGCGGTGGAAGTCTCGGGCCAGGAGCTGCTCACCCGCGACAAGGTCTCGCTGCGCGTGAACCTCGCCGCCAGCGTGCGCGTGACCGACCCGGTCGCCTCGCGCACGCGGGTGTCGAAGGCCAGCGACCAGGTCTATCGCGAGCTGCAGTACGGCCTGCGCAGGGCGGTCTCCGCCAGGACGCTGGACGAACTGCTCGGCGACAAGGCCTCGCTGGACGGCGACATCTTCGACGCCGTCCGCGACAAGGTCGCCGCGTTCGGCATCGAACTGGTCGGCGTCGGCATCAAGGACGTGATCCTGCCGGGCGAGATGCGCGAGATCCTCAACGGCGTCGTGCAGGCGGAGAAGGCGGCCCAGGCCAACGTCATCCGCCGTCGCGAGGAGGCGAACGCCACGCGTTCCCTGCTCAACACCGCGAAGCTGATCGACGAGAGCCCGGTGCTGATGCGCCTCAAGGAACTGGAGGTGCTGGAGAAGATCACGGAGAAGATCGACAAGCTCACCGTGTTCGGCGGCCTGGACGGCGTGCTGAAGCAACTGGTGAACATCAGGCAGTAACCCGCCTGCGGCCGGAAGGAACCGGCCGCAGTCTACGGACGGAAGAGAAGCATCATGCGTGAGGACATGTACAAGGTGATCGTGGAGCGCCCCCGCCGCGGCGGTGGACGCCATGAACGCCTGCCGCCCCGCGATCCCGAGGACTCGCCGCGACAGGAGGGCCTGAAGCGGCGACACCGCAACCGCAAATGGCTCAACGAACACCTGAGTCCGCTGGAACGCTATCTGGCCTCGCAGGTCGGGCGACCGTGGGACAAGGTGTATTCCGAGGTCTGCGCGGTCATCGATCGCCGCAACACCGTGCAGCAGCACATCCATGAACACCTGGACGACTTCGTCGCGCGCCGGGTGGTGGAGGTCGACGGCGTCCTGTGCTGGGACCGCCGCTGGGGCGGGCTGCGTCCGATCGCCGAATCGCACGGCCCGCGCTTCTACGTCGATCCGCGCACCGGCCTGCTGCGCCTCAACGAGCGCAGGATCCGGATGCGCAGGCAGGACCGCGAGCGTCGCCGGCAGGCGGCGGCGCTGCGCAACGGCGGCGCACGCGAGGGCCTGCGCGTGATCGATGCGCAGTGGCAACTGCACCGGATCGACGGCGTCTGGTACCGGGTGGAAGTCGCCCGGATCGACATCGCCGCTGTCGACGACATGCCGATCGACGCGCTGCGCAGGCTGCCCGTGGACCAGTGCCCGCGGGACGTCCCGCGCAAGGGCCTGCCCGACAACGCATGGCTGTTCGGCGACGCCCGGCTGTACGCGGTGCGCAAGCGCCAGCTCGGCGCGCGCGAACTGCGACACTTCCGCCTGCACAACGACGAACCCTGATCCCGAACCCGCGCGTCCGACAGCGGACGCGCAAGGAGCCACCCCATGAATCCTTCCACCTTCCAGCTCCTGCACGCCGAAGGCGCGCCCATCCCGATCAAGGGCTGGGTCCGCGGGGTGCCGCTGGACGACGGCGCCCACCGCCAGTTGCAGAACATCGCCCGCATCCCGTTCGTCGGGCCGTGGGTGGCGGTGATGCCCGACGTCCACCTGGGCAAGGGCGCGACCGTCGGCTCGGTGATCCCGACCCGCGGCGCGATCATCCCGGCCGCGGTCGGCGTGGACATCGGTTGCGGCATGGCCGCGGTCCGCACCACGCTGCGCGCGAAGGACCTGCCCGATTCGCTGACGCACCTGCGCACGTCGATCGAGCGCAGCGTGCCGGTCGGCAACGGCAGCGGCGGCGAGCACCGGCGGCTGCCGGACAGCATCGAGACCCGGATCGCGCAGTCGGGGCTGTGGCCGCGACTGGACGCCATCAAGGCGAAGCACCGGCGCATCCGCGTCGACAAGTTCGACCGGCAGCTCGGCACCCTCGGCGGCGGCAACCACTTCATCGAACTGTGCCTCGACGAGGCAGGCGCGGTGTGGGTGATGCTGCATTCGGGGTCGCGCGGCACCGGCAACCTGATCGGCACCTACTTCATCGAACGGGCGCGCGAACGGCTGGCGACGCGCACGCTCGGCTTCCATCTTCCGGACAAGGACCTGGCGTTCTTCCTGGAAGGCGAGCCGCTGTTCGACGACTACGTCGAGGCGGTGTCGTGGGCGCAGGACTACGCGCGCGCCAACCGCGAGGCGATGATGGCCCGGGTGCTGGACGAACTGCGGCGCACGCTGCCGCGATTCCAGCTCGAGAAGCTGGCGGTCAACTGCCACCACAACTACGTGCAGCGCGAAACGCACCACGGCGAATCGCTGCTGGTCACCCGCAAGGGCGCGGTCAGCGCGCGTGCGGGCGAGCTGGGCATCATCCCCGGCAGCATGGGCGCGAAGAGCTACATCGTCCGCGGCAAGGGCAACGCCGAGAGCTTCTGCAGTTGCAGCCACGGCGCAGGCCGCACCATGAGCCGGTCCGAGGCGAAGCAGCGGATCACGCTGAAGCAGCACCGCGAAGCCACCGCGCACGTCGAATGCCGCAAGGACGCGGGCGTGATCGACGAATCGCCCGCCGCCTACAAGGACATCGACGCGGTGATGGCGGCGCAGTCGGACCTCGTCGAGGTCGTGCATACGCTGCGCCAGGTGCTGTGCGTGAAGGGCTGAGCACCGACCCTGCCGGAAGACGCCGTGCCTGCGCACGGCGTCTTTTTTTGCGACTTCAGCCGCAGCAGTAGCACTGCAGCGGCTTGCCCGGCCCGCCCGGGCCGAGATCGCCGCCGAACGGCGCGCATTCCTGCTTGCAGGCCCAGGCGCTGCAGCTCTCGTGGCGGGTGCCGATCTCGCCGGTCTCGGTCGCGATCGCCTGGGTGGCGCCGAAGCCGAAGGCCGCCGCGACCAGTGCGCCCATCGCGAGCGCCCGGAATGAAACCTTGCGTGTCTGCATGTCGATGCTCCTCATGGATGCCGCGGGGCCTTCCTGGCCGTCGCGACACGGCGAATGCCGGTCTTCCCTGACCAGCGATCATGACCGGCGATCCCGTGATTCAGCCCCCCGTCGGGGCAGGCGATCGGCGCAGCGCGGCCAACAGCGCGTCGCGCTGCGCCTGCGTCGAGAACGTGCCCGGCACGGCGTGGCGCACGCGTCCGTCGCGGTCGATCGCCAGCAGCAGCGGCACGTTCTGCGCGCGGAACAGCATCAGTGCGCGGCGGTCGCGCAGCGACGCCACCGGGAAGTCGAAGCGCTGGGCGTCGGCGTAGCGGCGGGCCGCGGCGTCATCGCATTCGCAGATCCCGATCAGCGCGACACGATCGGCGAACGCATCGCGCAGGACCGGCGCCAGCGCCGACACCGCCGGCGCCGATGCGCGGCAGTGCGGGCAGGTCTCGTTGAAGAAGAACAGCACCTGGAAATCGCCGGCCGGGGATCCCAGCGCGAGCTTCGCGCCCTGCAGCGAGTCGACGCCGATCTCGGGCACGTACATCCCGGGATAGGCGTAGTGGGCGCGGTCGGACAGCCAGTCGCGATCCGCGCGCAGGCCCCGGTTCTGCCATGCCAGCACCACCACCAGTGCGGCTGCGAGGATCATGCCGATCCATGCGATCGATGAACGCGACATCCGGACGATTCCTTTCGCGGCGTTGACCGCATGGTGGGAAACGCGGCCGGCCGCGTCAAGCGCGTCCGTTCAGGTATCGCCGTCGATGCGTCGCGCGTTCACGTCGTGGCGCCGGCGTGTTCCCGTTCCTGCTGCTGCAGCGCCCACATCTGCGCGTACTGGCCGCCGAGGGCGAGCAGTTCGGCGTGGCGACCGCGCTCGACGATGCGGCCCTGGTCCATCACCAGGATTTCGTCGGCGTTCATCACCGTGGACAGGCGATGGGCGATGACGATCGTGGTGCGGCCCTGCGCGATCCGGTCGAGCTCGGCCTGGATCGCCTTTTCCGACTTGGAATCCAGCGCCGAGGTCGCTTCGTCGAAGATCAGCAGCGCCGGGTTCTTCAGCAGCGCGCGGGCGATCGCCACCCGCTGCTTCTCGCCGCCGGAGAGCTTCAGGCCGCGCTCGCCGACCTCGGTCTCGTAGCCGTCGGGGAAGCCGAGGATGCGGTCGTGGATGTGCGCGGCCTTCGCCGCGGCCTCCACTTCCTCGCGGGTGGCGTCGGGCCGGCCGTAGAGGATGTTGTAGAAGATGCTGTCGTTGAACAGCACGGTGTCCTGCGGGACGATCGCGATCGCGCCGCGCACCGAGGCCTGGGTGTAATCGCGCAGGTCGCGCATCGCGCCGTCGGCGCCTTCGATCGCGATCCGGCCGGCGTCCACGTCGTAGAACCGGTACAGCAGGCGGGCGAGCGTCGACTTGCCCGAACCGGAGTGGCCGACCACCGCGACGGTGCCGCCCGGGGCGACCTCGAAATCGACGTCGTGGAGGATCTCGCGACGCGGGTCGTAGCCGAAGCGCACGTGCTCGAAGCGCACCCGCGGCCGCGACGCCCGCAGCGCCACGGCGTCGTCCTTGTCGCGGACGTCGAGGTGCTCGTCGAGCAGGCCGAACAGGCGCTCGAGGTCGGTGAACGCCTGCTTGACCTCCCGGTACATCATCCCGAGCAGGTTCAGCGGCGCCGAGAGCTGCAGCAGCACGGTGTTGACGAACACCAGGTCGCCGACCGTCATCTTGCCGGCGACGACGCCGGCCGCGGCGCGCCACATCATCGCGGTCACGCCCAGCGCGACCACCGCGGCCTGGCCGAGGTTGAGCACGCCGAGGGTCTTGCGGCTGAGGATCTGCGTCTCCTCGCGGTGGCGCAGGCTGGCGTCGTAGCGCTGCGCCTCGTGCTCCTCGTTGTTGAAGTACTTGACGGTCTCGTAGTTGAGCAGCGAGTCGACCGCGCGCTCGTTGGCGCGGGTGTCGGCCTCGACCGCGGCGCGGTAGTAGCGCGTCCGCCACTCGGTGACCGAGAAGGTGAAGGCGGCGTAGGCGACCAGCGTGATCAGCACGATCACCGCGAAGCCGCCGTCGTAGAGGTAGACCAGCACGCCGGTGACCAGCGCGATCTCGAACAGGGTCGGGAGGATGGTGTAGACCATCCAGTCCAGCAGGTCGGAGACCGCGGTGCCGCCGCGCTCGATGTCGCGGGCCACGCCGCCGGTGCGCCGGGCCAGGTGGAAGCGCAGCGACAGCGCGTGCAGGTGGCGGAACGCCTCCAGGGTGAGCGCGCGGGTGACCCGGGCCATGACCCGCGCGAACACGATCTGGCGCAGCTCGGTGAACAGGATCGTGCCCACGCGCGAGGCGCCGTAGGCCAGCAGCAGCGCCACCGGCAGCACCAGCACCGTGTGCCCGGGGCCGACGTCGAGGGCGTCCACCAGGCGCTTGAGCACGGTCGGCACCGCCAGTCCGGCGAGCTTGCCGGCGACGACCAGGGCCAGCGCGAACAGGATCCGGCCGAGGTAGGGCCGCAGGTAGGGCAGCAGGTCGCGCAGGATCCGCCATTCGCCGCGCGCGCCGGGCGGGCGCTGCGCGGTCAGCGACGAGGCGTCCGCGGCGTCGGCCGGCGCGTCGGCGTCGCCGGAAGGGGGCGTGGGCGGGGTGGTCATCGAGGCATGATGCGGGCGTCCGGGGCGGAGTCAAGGCGACGCGGCGGGCCGTCCGCCGGCTTTGCCGATCCCCGCCGCGCGTGCTTCACTGTGCCGATGGCGGTCTACGTGGACGATGCGGTGTTCCCCTGGCGCGGCCGGCGCTGGGCGCACCTGCTGGCCGACGACCTCGACGAACTGCATGCGTTCGCCGCCCGTCTCGGCCTGCCGCGCGAGATCTTCCAGGACCTGCGCAGCGGCGCGCACTACGACGTCGACGCGCGCACCCGCGAGCGCGCGCTGGCGCTGGGCGCGATCGCCGTTTCGCGCACCCGCGACCGCGTCCGGATGCGGGCGATCATCGCCAACGCGCGCCGGCAGTGGAGCGGCCGCGCAACCGTCGCCGCCGAGCCGGCCTCCCTTCCGGCGACGCCCGCCGATCGCCAGGACCCCGCCATGACCGACTTCGACCTGTCCCCGCCCACCCCCGCCCAGCGTGAGCGCCTGGCCGCCGCGCTCTCGCCCGAGGAGCGCCGCGTGCTGCTGTCGCACGGCACCGAGGCGCCGTTCTGCGGCGTGTTCCTCGACAACAAGCGCGAAGGCGTCTACGTCTGCCGCCTGTGCGGGTTGCCGCTGTTCCGCTCCAGCGCCAAGTTCGACTCGGGCACCGGCTGGCCGAGCTTCTTCGCGCCCTACGCCGAGCGCCACCTGCGGCGCATCCGCGACACCAGCCACGGCATGGTCCGGACCGAGATCGTCTGCGCCCGCTGCGACAGCCACCTCGGCCACGTCTTTCCCGACGGCCCGCCGCCGACCGGCGAGCGCCACTGCCTGAATTCGGTGTCGCTGGGCTTCGTCGATGCCGGCGCGCCGCTGCCCGACCCGCTCGGGCGCGGCGAAGGCCGGCCCGCGGCCTGAGCCGCCGGCGCGATGGCGTATCCTAGCCGGCTCCACGCAAGCCGCAGCGCTCCGCCATGACCGACCAGCTCCCGGACACCCTCCCCGACCGCCTCTCCAACGACCCGCGCAGCCCGCACTACGACGCCGCCCTGCTCGAGCGCGGCATCGGCATCCGCTTCAACGGCGTCGAGCGCAACAACGTCGAGGAATACTGCGTCAGCGAGGGCTGGGTGCGGGTGATCGCCGGCAAGGCGCTGGACCGCCGCGGCCAGCCGATGACGATGAAGCTCAAGGGCACGGTCGAACCGTACTTCCGCGCCGCGGAGTGAGCGCGGCCGCTGACGTCGCGCGCCGGGGCCGCGCCAGCCAGTTCACGCCTCGTCCGGCAGCAGCGCCCGTCCCATCTGGGCGACCGTCGGCGCCTCGAAGAAGGTCTTGAGCGGCAGCTCGAGGCCGAGGCCGTCGCGGATCGCGGACATCAGCCGCATCGCCATCAGCGAATGGCCGCCGAGGTCGAAGAAGTTGTCGTGGACGCCGACCCGTTCGACGCCGATGATCTCGGCCCAGATGTCGGCCAGCACCTCCTCGATCGGCGTGCGCGGCGCGACGTAGGCGCGCGCGTGCGCGGCGGTCGCGCCCTGCGGCGCCGGCAGCGCGCGGCGATCGAGCTTGGCGTTCGAGGTCAGCGGCCAGGCGTCCATGCGCACGTAGGCGGTCGGCACCATGTAGTCCGGCAGCAGCGCCTGCAGCGCCGAGCGCAGCGCTTCGGGCGCCACGCTCGCGTCGCTAGCGTCGAGGTAGTAGGCGACCAGTTGCTTCTCGCCCGGCACGTCCTCGCGCGCCAGCACCACGGCTTCCTTCACGCCCGGCTGCGCGGCGAGCTTGGCTTCGATGTCGCCCAGTTCGATCCGGTAGCCGCGCACCTTCACCTGGAAATCGTTGCGGCCGAGGTGTTCGATCGTGCCGTCCGCGCGCCAGCGCGCGAGGTCGCCGCTGCGGTACAGGCGATCGCCGGACACGAACGGACTGTCGACGAAGCGGTCGGCGGTGAGTTCCGGCCGGCGCAGGTAGCCGGCGGCGACGCCGACGCCGCCGATGCACAGTTCGCCGGCGACGCCGGTGGGCGCCGGGCGCAGCCAGCGGTCGAGCACGTAGACGCGCTCGTTGGCGAACGGGCGGCCGATCGGCACCGTGTCGGCGTCCTGCAGCGACGGCGGGCAGACGTGGTACGTGCTGATCGCGGTGGTTTCGGTCGGGCCGTAGATGTTGATGAAGCGGCGGCCGTGGTTCCAGCGCCTGAGCAGCGCCGGCGGCACGGTCTCGCCGCCGCAGGTCAGCGTGTGCAGCGACGCCAGCGACGCGTCGGCGGGCATCGACGCGAGCACCACCGGCGGGATCAGCGCGTGGGTGACGCCGCGCTGCGCGACCAGCGCGTCGAGGGTGTCGCCGAGCAGCGTCGTCCCGGGTTCGGCCAGGTGCAGCGATCCGCCGCCGCCGAAGGCCATCACCCACTCCAGCACGAAGGCGTCGAACCCGAACGAGGCGAACTGCAGCACGCGGGTGTCCGGCCCCAGGCCGAACGGCTCGCGCAGCGCGTGCATCAGCCCGGTGACGCCGCCGTGGCGCGCCACCACGCCCTTGGGCACGCCGGTCGAGCCGGAGGTGTAGATGATGTACGGCGCGTCGTCGGGACCGAGCCCGACCTCCGCCGGATCCGGCGGCGTCGCCGGCGCGTCGGCCCACAGCGCCGGCATCGCGTCGATCGCGTGCACCGGCGGCGGCGCGTCGACCTGCGCCAGCGCGGCGTCGAGCACGGCGCGGCTCGGCGCATCGGCCAGCACCAGCGCCGGCCGCGCGTCGGCCACCATCGCGGCGATGCGCCGGTCGGGATACGCCGGGTCGATCGGCACGTAGGCGCCGCCGGACTTCATGACGCCCAGCACCGTCGCGATCGCCCGCACCGAACGCTGCAGGCAGATCGCGACCAGCGTGCCGCGGCCGACGCCCTGGGCGCGCAGCCAGTGCGCGAGGCGGTTGGCCTCGGCGTCGAGGGTCGCGTAGTCCAGCGCGGCGTCGCCGCAGGTCACCGCGAGCGCCGCGGGAGCGGCCGCGGCGCGGTCCTCGACGTAGGCGTGCAGCGGCCGCCACGGCCCGAAGTCGCGTGCGGTCGCGTTCCAGTCGACGACCAGCCGGCGGTATTCGTCGTCGCCGAGCAGCGGCAGCCGATCCACCGTCGCGCGTTCGTCGGCGGCCATGCCGCGCAGCGCTTCGACGAAATAGCCGGCGTAGCGCGCGGCCGTGGCCGCGTCGAACAGCGCGGTGGCGTACTCGAGCACCCCGGCGATGCCGTCGCCGTCCTCGATCAGGCTGAGATTGAGATCGAACTTGGCCGTCGCCAGCGCGGGGTCGCGCATCCGCGCCGTCAGCCCCTCGAAGCGCAGATCCCAGGCGGTGTCGCTGTGCCAGGCGAACGCGACCTGGAACACCGGCGACCAGGCGAGGCTGCGCGCGGGATTGACCTGTTCGACCACCTGCTCGAACGGCAGTTCGCCGTGTTCCTGCGCGGCCAGCACCGCCGCCTTGGTCCGCGCCAGCAGGGTCGCGACGTCCGGCTCGTCGTCGAGATCCAGGCGCAGGGCCAGCATGTTCACGAAGAACCCGATCTGGTCCTGCACCTCGCGGCGGCCGCGATTGGCGACCGGCGAGCCGATCACCACGTCGTGCTGGCCGGACAGTCGCGACAGCACCAGCGCCCAGGCGGCGAGCAGGAGCATGTACAGGGTGGCGCCGTGGCGCGCGCAAAGCGCCCTGAGCCGCGCGGCGAGCGCCGGGTCGATCGACAGCGGCGCCCACGCGCCGGCGAAGGACTGCTGGGCGGGGCGGCGGCGGTCGGTCGGCAATTCCAGCAGCGGTGGCGCGCCGGCGAGGGCCTCGCGCCAGTACGCCGCTTCGCGGGCGAGGCGGTCGCCGGCCAGGCGCTGCTGCAGCCAGGCCGCGTAGTCCGGGTACTGCACCTGCAGCGGCGGCAGCGGATCGGGCTCGCCGCGATGGCGGGCCGAATACAGCGCCTCCAGTTCGCGCGCGAACACCGCCAGCGACCAGCCGTCGCAGACGATGTGGTGCATCACGATCGACAGCACGTGGTGGTCGGCGGCGAGGCGCACCAGCCGCGCGCGCCACAGCGGCCCGCGGGCGAGATCGAACGGCGCCGCCGCGTCGGACGCCAGCAGGGCCTCGAGCCGCGCCGCCTGTGCGGCGGGGTCGATGCCCGGCGCGGACAGATCGTCCTCGGCCAGCGCGAACGGCAGCGCCGCGTGGACGCGCTGGTAGACCGCGGCGTCGGCGGACTCGAAGGTCGTGCGCAGGCTCTCGTGGCGCGCGGCCACGCGATCCAGCGCCCACGCCAGCGCCTCGCGATCCAGCGGGCCGACCAGATCGACCACCTCGGACACGTTGTAGACGGCGGAACTGCCGCCGACCCGGTCGAGGAACCACAGTCGCTGCTGCTGCGGCGAGACCGGGAACACGCGGCCATCGCGCGGCTGCCGCGGAATCGCCTGCGCCTGGCGGCGCAGCGCGCGCAACTGCTCCGGCGTGAGGCGACTCAGCGCTTCTCTGGGGTCCATGGGGCCTGCTCCTGCACGGCGACTGCGACGACGACGGCCGCGGCGCCGTCCCCGGGACGGTCGCTGCGCGGCGCGGCCGGATGATCGCACACTTCGTTCGCGGCCCTGGTGGACGCACAACGCAAACGGGCCGGCGATGCCGGCCCGTCGTGCGCGACGCGATCGCGTCACCAGCGGCCGGGAGGATCGGCCGCAAAGCCGTTCGGGAACGCCTGCGGCTGCCCGCGGTAGCGGCGATCGTCGTAGCGGTAGCGCGGCATCACGCCCAGCGCGACCAGGTTCGGCACGTCGTCGTAGCGGAGCTGGGCGACCTGGGCCGGACTGCGCGAGGCGCGGACGAAATCGGTGCGGCTGACCGGCGACCATTCGCGCTCGCCGTGGCCGGTGCCGATGCTCTGGGCGACGCCGCCGTAGGCCGAATCCGCGGCGGCTTCCGAGGCGCGGCGCGAGGCCTGCGGTGCGGCGGGCGCGGACTTGGCGGCGTCGCGGCCGCGGCCGTATTCGCGGTCCTCGCGCGCGATCGGCGCGGGTTCGTAGTACGGCTGCGGCTGTACGCGCTCGCGGAACACCGCGACCCCGATGACCCCGACGTTGTCGGGCCGGCCGGTGCGCGCGGCGTAGCTGTCGGGCAGGTCGGTGAAGTAGAACTGGGCGACGTCCTGGTAGGACTTGCGCCAGCCGGCGATCTCGGTGGTCTGCCACGGGCCCAGCACGTAGCCGGTCTGGCCGGCGGCGGCGGTCTCGCCGCTGATGGCGTTGACCCCGTCCACCGACAGCACCACCAGCACGCGCTCGCCGGTGGTGTTGGTCAGGCGCACGCTGTAGCGGTGGCCGGGGATGCCGGGGATCCAGTCCTGGCCGCGGTGACGGTATTCGGGCAGCCATTCGCCGGTGTCGCGATCGACGACATCGACGTCGACCAGCGGCTGCGCGGACAGCGAGGTGCAGGCGCTGACGGCGGCGAGGGCGGTGAGCAGGAGGGCGGTCGGGCGCAGCATGGCGGGGCTCCAGAGAGGGGAATGTCCGGCATGGACGCCCGTGATGAACGCGCCGTTGCGGAAAACGGGGTTGTGGCGCGCCGCGCCGGCGGGGCGGGCGCGTTCAGCGGCGGGTAAACTGGCCGGCCGAGTCCCTCCGCGGCCCCCGCTTCCCATGTCCGTCACCCGCATCCTCACCGGCATCACCACCTCCGGCACGCCGCACCTGGGCAACTACGTCGGCGCGATCCGGCCGACCGTGGCCGCCAGCCGCACGCCCGGCACGCAGAATTTCTACTTCCTGGCCGACCTGCACGCGCTGATCAAGGTGCAGGACCCGGCGAAGGTGCAGCGCTCGACGCTGGAGATCGCCGCGAGCTGGCTGGCCTGCGGCCTGCAGCCGGACAACGACCGGGTGTGGTTCTACCGCCAGAGCGAGATCCTCGAGATCCCCGAGCTGACCTGGTTCCTGACCTGCGTCGCCGGCAAGGGCATCCTCAACCGCGCCCACGCCTACAAGGCCGCGGTGGACCGCAACGCCGCCGAGGGCCAGGATCCGGACTTCGGCATCACCGCGGGCCTGTTCATGTATCCGGTGCTGATGGCCGCGGACATCCTGGTGTTCAACGCGCACAAGGTGCCGGTCGGCCGCGACCAGATCCAGCACATCGAGATGGCGCGCGACTTCGCGCAGCGCTTCAACCATCTCTACGGCGAGCCGGTCGGGAAGGACTACTTCGTGCTGCCCGAAGCGCAGATCGAGGAGCACGTCGCCACCCTGCCCGGCCTCGACGGCCGCAAGATGTCCAAGAGCTACGACAACACGATCCCGCTGTTCGCGCCGCGCGACGTGCTGAAGAAGCTGATCTTCTCGATCGTCACCGACTCGCGCGCGCCAGGCGAGCCCAAGGACACCGAGGGCTCGGCGCTGTTCCAGCTCTACCAGGCGTTCGCCGACGCCGACGAGACCGCGGCCATGCGCGCCGCCTTCGCCGACGGCATCGGCTGGGGCGACGCCAAGCAGCGGCTGTTCGAGCGGGTCGACCGCGAGATCGCGCCGCTGCGCGAGCGCTACGACGAACTGATGGCGAAACCGCAGATCATCGAGGCGATGCTGCTCGACGGCGCGCGCACCGCGCGCGAGCGCCTGGGCACGCCGTTCATGCGCACCCTGCGCGAGGCGGTCGGCCTGCGCGATCTGTCGAAGATGCCGGTCGCGACGACCCCGGTGGCGGAGAAGGCCGCCGCCGCGCCGGTGCTCAAGCAGTATCGCGAGCCCGACGGCCGGTTCTACTTCAAGCTCGCCGATGGCGACACCGTGCTGCTGCAGAGCACGGGCTTCGACAATCCGAAGGACGCCGGCGCCTGGGTCGCGCGACTCAAGCGCGAGGGCGCGGCGGCGCTGGACGCGGCCGCCGGCGTGCTGGCGACGCGGCATGACGATGCGGCCGCGGGGCTGCAGGCGCTGTCCCGGGCCGAAGCCGAGCGCGAGGCGGCCAGGCAGCGGGACTGAGCGACGGGGTGCGCGGCAGCGCCGCGAATCACCGCAGGGGCGTCACCACACGTTCGGCGTGGCGCCGGTTTCCGGATGCTTCATCCGCACCACGCAGAAACGCTGGCCGGTCGGCGCCTCCATCACCACCCAGGTGTGGACCGCGGAGAGCCGCTTCGCGCCGAGGGCTTCCAGGCGCGCGACCTCGGCCTCGATGTCGTCGGTCTCGATGTCCAGGTGAACGCGCGAGGCGTGCGCCACCTTCTGCACCTCGACGTGCAGCCCACCGGGCGCGTCGTCGAGCTTGACGTAGGTGTCCGATTCTTCCGCCGGCAGCGTGCCGATCGGCCAGCCCAGCGCGTCGCTCCAGAAGCGCGCGGCGGCGTCGAGGTCGTCGGTCTTGCAATCGATGATGAAGCCGGCGAGGCGGCTGCGATGGGTCATGCGATCGCTCCGTGCGCGATGGCGGCGTTCACCGCGAGCGCCGCCGGGCCGGCGGCGGCGTGTCCTGGTCCTTGATCGCTTCCAGCCGCGCCTCTTCCTCCAGCTTCCTGCGCCGCGCCTGTTCGAGTTCGTGTTCCTCGACGATCCTGCGCTGCAGCGCCTGCGCCAGCAGCGCGCGGTAGACCGGATGGATGCCGGCGTGACCCATCGCCATCCACAGCCACTCCTTCTCGGCGGTGTTGGCGAACACGGTGATGCGCTCGAAGTCCTTGAGCTCTGGCTCCTTCGGCGCCGCGACCACCGCGACGAACTCGCTGAAATCCATCCGCTGCCTCCCCGGTGGCGGCAGGCGCCGCCACCCGCATTCGGGCGGGCCGGATCAGAGCGACATGCTCAGTCCGAATCCCACCACATCAGGAACTCGTGCCACAGGCGCTTGAAGAACCCGGCCTCGGCCACGCCGTCGATCGCCACCAGCGGCGCCTCGGCGACGACCTTGCCGTCCATCGTCACCTTCACGGTGCCGATCGCCTGGCCGCCCTTGATCGGCGCCACCAGCGTCTTCGGCACGTCCATCGTCGGCTTGAGGTCGGCGTAGCGGCCGCGCGGCACGCTGACCAGCAGCGGCTGCGCGACGCCGAGGCGGATCTCGTTCTCGGCGCCCTTCCAGATCTTGTGGGTCGCGATCACCGCGTCCTTGTCGTACAGGCGGTGGGTCTCGTAGAAGCGGAAGCCCCAGTTGAGCAGCGCCAGCGAATCGACCGCGCGCTCTTCCTCGCTGTTCGCGTGCATCACCACCGTGATCAGGCGCTGGTCGCCGCGCTTGGCCGAGGCCATCAGGCAGTAGCCCGCGGCGGAGTGGTGGCCGGTCTTGATGCCGTCGACCGAATCGTCGCGCCACAGCAGCAGGTTGCGGTTGCGCTGGGTGATCGGACCCACGGTGTACTCGCGGACCTTGTTGTAGGCGTACTGCTGCGGGAAGTCGTGGATCAGCGCGCGACCGAGCAGGGCGAGGTCGTGCGCGGTGGAATAGTGGTCCTCCGCCGACAGGCCGGTGGCGTTGACGAAATGCGAGCCCTTCATGCCGATCCGCGCGGCGTACTGGTTCATCAGGGTCGCGAACGTCGCTTCGCTGCCGGCGACGTGCTCGGCCAGCGCGATCGCGGCGTCGTTGCCGGACTGCACCGCCATGCCCAGTTCCATGTCGACCAGCGGCGCGGACTTGTTGACCTCGAAGCCGCTGAAGCTGCCGTCGGTGCCGGCGCCGCCCATGCGCCAGGCGTTCTCGCTCATCCTCACCTTGTCGTCGGCCTTGATGCGACCGGCCTTCAGCTCGGCGGCGACGACGTAGGAGGTCATCACCTTGGTGATGCTGGCCGGCTCGAGGCGCTCGTCGTAGTGCTCGCCGGCGAGGATGCGGCCGGTCGCGTCGTCCATCACCAGCCAGGCCTTGGCGTGGGGCGGTTTCGGCGCGTCGGGGATTTCCAGCGGCGGCGGCGCGGGCTGCGCCGCGGGGGCCGGTGCAGGTGTCGGGGCCGCTCCCAGGCCCGTCGCGAACACGGCGCCGGCCAGCGCCAACCCCCGCATCCAGCCATTCCCGTACCGCTGCCGCCAGCCGCCCAACGTCTTCATCGAATCGTGTACTCCGGAGTTCCGCGGCCGTGCCGCGCGTGTGGTTCGAATCCGGCATTCTGACCGATGCCGCGCGCGATGCCGAGGGATCGCGTCACGCGGGAGGCGTCCGGCGGCCGCGCATTCATCCGCCGGCCGGACGCGGACTCACGGGCGGGCGCCGACCGGACGGGCGCTCAATCGCGGACGACCCGGGCCGGCGTGAACCCCAGTTCGGCGGCGCGACGGGACAGCTCGGACACCCGGTCGGCAGACACCGGGCCCAGCCGCAGTCGCCACACCGGGCGCCCCTCGACCCGGGCCTCGTCGATGCGCGCAGGGCCGAGCCCGGCGGCGGCGAGGCGGTCGCGGGCGCGCTCGGCGTTCTCGCGCGCGGCGTAGGCGGCCAGTTGCAGCAGCACGCCGTCGGCCGGGGCCGGCAGCGACGCGGTGGCGACCGGGGTCTCGGGGGTGGGCGCGTCGCCGGCAACGGCTGCCGTGACCGCCGCCGCGCCCGGGCGCGCGGGAACGCCGGTGGCGACGCGGATCCCGCGCTCGCGCATCCAGCGCTCGAATTCGTCCGCCGGCAGCGCCGGATCCGCGGGCACGCCCGCAGGAGCGGCCGCCGGCGCCGCGGGCTTCGCCGGGCCGGCGACCGCCAGCGCGCGGCGATCGTCGCGGTCGCCCGGGGTCAGCGCACGCACCTCGACCCGGGCCGTGCCCTGGCGGATGAAGCCGAGCTTGGCCGCCGCGGCGTAGCTGAGGTCGATGATCCGCGCGGAGTGGAACGGGCCGCGATCGTTCACCCGGACCACCACCGACTTGCCGTTGGCGAGGTTGGTCACGCGCGCGAAGCTGGGCAGCGGCAGCGAGCGGTGCGCGGCGGTGAAGGCGTACATGTCGTACACCTCGTGGTTCGAGGTCTTGCGGCCGTGGAATTTCTTGCCGTAGAACGAGGCCAGGCCTTCCTCGACGTAGCCGTCGGCGCGATCCAGCACTTCGTAGCGCTTGCCGAGCACGGTGTAGTCGCGGTTGCCGATCCGCGAAGGCGCCTCGGCCTTCACTTCGGGCTCCGGGATCGCGTCGACGTCCGGGATCGCGTCCGGCGCGCTGTCGGCCACGCCCGGCGCGTACAGCCCGCCGGCGACGTAATCGCCGCGCTTGGACGGGTCCTCCTGCGCCGGCGCGTACGGCGAACGCTTGGGACCGTCGGTCTGCGCCGGCGGCGGCACGCGCTCGGCCGGCGGCGGCGGGGCCTTCTTCGGCGCGGAACCGCAGCCCGCCAGCGCCGCCGCGAGCAGTACCGCCGTCGCGACCCGGATCATGGCGTCGCGCCCGCGCCGGCCGCGCCCGCACGGATCGCCTGCGCGAGCTGGTGTACGGCCAGCGCGTACATCGGCGAGCGGTTGTAGCGGGTGATCACGAAGTAGTTGCGGTAGCCGATCCACTGCTCGCGGCCGGCGTCGCCGTCGAGCCCGACCACGGTCGCGCCCTGGGTGGCGGGATCCGCCGGCAGCGGCTCGCCGGCCATCGGCCGGTAGCCGCGCGCGGCCAGTTCGGCCAGCGGATGCACCGGCTGCAGCGAATCGGGCACGAATTCCTCGCGCCCGGCATCGAGCGTCGCGCGCGCCACCACCGGGCCGCCGGCCTGCCAGCCGTGGACGACGAAGTAATTGGCGATCGAGGCGAACACGTCGGGGGTGTGCGTGAGCAGGTCGCGGCGGCCGTCGCGGTCGCCGTCCTTCGCCCACAGCCGGTAGCTGGACGGCATGAACTGGCCCATGCCCATCGCCCCGGCATAGCTGCCCTTGAGCGTGAGCAGGTCGAGCTGCGGTTCGTCCTTGGCCAGCGCGAACAGCTGGGCGAGCTCGCCGGCGAAGAACGGCGCGCGCTTGGGATGGTCGAACGCCAGCGTGTACAGCGCGTCCAGCACCCGGTAGCTGCCGGTGTTGCGGCCGTAGAAGGTCTCCACCCCGATGATCGCGACGATGTACTCGGCCGGCACGCCGGTTTCGGCGGACACGCGTTCCAGCGCCGCGCGGTTGTCGCGGTAGAACGCGACCCCGCCGTCGATCCGCGCCGGGGTGAGGAAGATCTGCCGGTAATCGCGCCACGGCTTCACCGCCTCGGCCGGCCGGGTGATCGCGTCGATGATGCTCTGCTTGTACTCGGCCTGCGCCAGCGCGTCGCGGATGCGCTGCGGCTCGATGCCGTAGGTGGTCGCGGCGTAGTCGACGAACGCGGCGATGCGCTGCTCGCGCGGGATCGCCGGGTCGGTGACCGACGGCGGCGCCACCGGGCGCTCCTGCGCGGCCGGCACTTCGGGCAACAGCCGCGCGGCCGGCGCCGGCACGGGCGAGGGCGCAGGATCGGCCACCGGCGCCACGACCGGCGCGGGCGGCGGGGACGGGGTGGCGCAAGCGGCCAGCGACACCACGGCCGCGACCGTGCCCATACGCAGCAAGCTACGGAAAATCAATGGCTTGCGCCTCTTTTCTGAACTGGACGGCGAGAGGGTAGCACGGCCCCCGGCGGCGGCGGAGGTGTCCGGCAAGTCCCCGGGCGCAGGACGGTCACTGCGAAAACGCCCGGAACAGCGCCGCGAGCGAAGCCGCGGCGACCCCGGGATGGTCGGTGAGGAGACACACCACGGTGAACGCGATGCACGCCGCGAGACCCAGCAGGAGCAGACGATGCTCGCGCAGGCGGAGGCGATCCTCGCGCAACCGGAGAGCTTCCAGTCGATGGTCATCGCTCTTGAACGACCCGAAGGGATTGTCGGGATGGGACATGGGGAGGATTCCAGGCAGACGGGAACGAGAGGGATTTATGACGTGTTGTTGTACTTGGACAGTCTGCGTGCGGGGACTGGTGGATTCCTCTTCCGGGACTTCAGTGCCCGCAAAGAGGCCGCGGCCAGTAATGGGGGAAGACTCTGCTCGTCCCCGCGGTCCTGTTTCCGAACCCGCTTGTTGGTCCCAGGGAGTGGAATGACGCCCCCGGGTTTGCGTTGGGCCGCACGACTTGCCGGACGTTGGCGACGAGGATGGCGGACGCCCGACCCTCCCGAGAGCGAAGCGATCCGTCTTGTGCCTTCGGACGGACAGAGGCCCGGCGAGCGGAGCAGCCGCCGGAGATTCGGCCGGGGCTTTCCCTGTCGTATGTGTACCGATTCAATACCAGCGGGCTTTTCCGCCTCCGTCCCCACGCCCCACCCGCATCGACGCGCCAACCCGAAATCGGAGACCCGGAGGGCGGCGGACAGGAGTCCGCCGTTTTTCGACGAGGCAGGATGCCTCGCCGAAAAATCCCGGCCACGTCCCCGACGGCAGATTTGAAGTGGACGTGAAGTGTTTTCTTTGGCGACTTTCTTTTCAAAAAGAAAGTCGCCCGCGCGCCAGCGCGGAACAGGATTCCGGGCTTTCCCGAAAGCGCGAGAGCCCCCGCCCCCGAAACCCCGCGACACCGCGACACCGCACGGACACCGAACTTTCACCGTGCAAAAAGCAGGCCCCTCGCCTTCGCTCCGGGATGCCAAGGTCGTGCGCCCCGACATCGCCAGCCACCCCGCCGGACGCAACCGCATGATTCGCAAAGCTGCAAACGAATGCACCCCCTGGCGGCCCGGTCGAACACGACCTCCCGCCGTTGCATTTCCCGGGCGGACCCCGGACCCTTGTCCGCCTGCCCGCAACCCCGACGCACCATGCCCCACGCCATCACCACCACCGAGCTGTTCCTGATCGCGATGACGATCATCTTCTCGGTGCCGTACCTGATCTGGCGCCTCGGCCGCACCGACTATTTCGCACCGCTGGTGGTGGTGCAGATCATCACCGGCATCCTGCTCGGACCCGGCGTCCTCGGCGCCGCCTTCCCCGACTACTACGCCTTCGTGTTCACCAAGGACGTGATCCAGTCGCTCAACGGCGTCGCCTGGTGGGCGGTGATGGTGTTCGTGTGGCTGGCCGGCATCGAACTGGACCTCGGCGAAGCCTGGAAACACCGCCGCGAAAGCGCGATCACCGCCGGCCTCGCGCTGGGCACGCCGCTGCTGGTGGGCAGCGTGGTCGCCGTGGGCATGCTCGGCTTCCCCGGCTGGCTCGGCGACAAGGGCCGGACCTGGCAGTTCGTGCTCGGCGTGGGCATGTCCTGCGCGGTCACCGCGCTGCCGATCCTCATCCTGCTGATGGAGAAGCTGGAGATCCTGCGCAAGCCGATCGGCCAGCGCATCCTGCGCTACGCCAGCCTCGACGACGTGGCGATCTGGGGCGTGCTGGCGCTGGTGCTGATGGACTGGGAGCGGATCGGCCGCCAGGGCGCGTTCATCGCGGTCTACGCGCTGGCCTGCGTCGGCTTCCGCAAGCTGATGGCGCGGCTGCCCGAGCGCGACCGCTGGTACGTGGCGCTGGTGTGGCTGGCGGCCTGCGCGTTCGGCGCCGACTGGTCGGGGCTGCACTTCATGGTCGGCGCGTTCCTCGCCGGCGTGGTCATGGACCACCACTGGTTCGACCGCGACCGCCTGGACACCCTGCGCCACAACGTGCTGCTGGTGATGATGCCGGTGTTCTTCCTCAGCACCGGCCTGCGCACCGGCTGGAGCATGGGCGGTGGCGCGGTGGTCGCCGCCGCCGCGGCGCTGCTGGCGGCGCAGGCGATCGGCAAGCTGGCCGGGGTTCACGTCGCCGGCCGGATCCTCGGCTGGAAACCGGGCGAAGCCACGGTCATCGGCTGGCTGCTGCAGACCAAGGCGCTGATCATGATCATTTTCGCGAACGTGCTGCTCGACAAGGGCATCATCACCAGCGCCACCTTCACCGCGCTGCTGCTGATGGCCGTCGCCAGCACCATGCTGACCGTGCCGATCACCGCCCCGCGCCTGCGCCGGATGCAGACGCTGGTCGCGCGCGACGCCTGATCCACCCACAGCATTCCCCGCCGGAGCCTCCCCGCATGACGCTTTCGCCCCGCCTGTCCGCCGCCGTCCTGCTGCCGGCGCTGCTGTTCGCGCAGGCCGCCGTCGCCTCCGCCGCCGAACGCGTCCGCGTGCCCTCGCCGTGGATCGCCGGCCAGACCGTGGCCTACGACGACGAGACCCTGCAGCGCGACGCGGTCGGCGAGGACGGCCCCTCGACCCGCCGCATCACCGACCGCACCGAGATCCGGGTCGAGTCCGCCGGCCGCGACGGCATCGTGCTGGCGTGGACCACCCACGACAGCCGGGTCGAAGCGGTGGACGGCGACCGGGTCATGGCCGACCTGCTCGCGCCGGTGCTCGCCAGCCTCGACGAGGTGCCGATGGTGATCGAACTCGACGGCGACGGCCGCTACCGCCGGGTGCGCGATCTCGACGCCCTCGCCGGGCGCGTCCGCGCCGCGATGCTGCCGGCGTTCCTGGCCAATCTCGAACGCACGCTCGGCACCGGCGCCAAGGTCGACAAGATCGGCCGCGACGACGCCCTCGAGGCCGCGCGCAGGGATCTGCAGGCGAACATGGACACGATCGTCAGCCGCGACAGCGTCGAAGCCGGGGCGGCGATGCAGCAGCGCCTGCTGTCGGCCTTCGTCGGCAAGACCCTCGTCGCCGGCCGTCGCTACACCGACCGCGAGCCGATCCTCTCGCCGATCGAGGGCCGGCCGCTGCCGGGCCTGCGCGAATACACGCTGGAGATCGACCGCGACGATCCGTCGCTGGCGCGGATCCGCTGGACCCACCGGCTCGATGCCGGCGGCGCCCCGGCCGCGCTGTGGGCGCTGGCGAAGGAGCTCGGCGCCGAGGCCCTCGGCGACGGACGTCCCGCCGACCTGGCGCTGGAGCAGACCGGCACGCTGTTGTTCCGCCGCGACACCGGCGTGGTCGAGCTGCTGCAAACCGACGAGCGCTCGAAGTACGGCGCCGCGCACGACGAGACCGGGCGCCATCGGATGCGCCGGGTCGGTGCCGCGCGCACCTGGGCGCAGGAAGCGGCGGCGCGCCAGCGCTGAGCCGGGCCGCCGGGACGGCATGACCCTGGATGGCATGACCTTGGATGGCATGTTCTTGGACGACATGACCTTGGCCGACATGACCCTGCATCGCCTGGCGCTCATCGTCGCGACAACCGCCGCGCTGGCGCTCGCCCCGGCGCCGGCCGGCGCGCGCACGATCTACCGCTGCATCCGCGATCGCACGGTCAGCCTGTCGACCGCGCCGGAGCCCGGCTCGAAGTGCGAGCCGAAGGAGATTCCCGACGACGCCGTGCAGACGCCCAACCTGTGGGGCGAGATGGGCGTGTTCAGCGGCACGCTCTACGAGCGCGAGCAGGACGGCAAGACCGTCTACGGCACCCGCAACCTGCCCGGCTCGCGGGTGTACCTGAAATTCACCGTCGCCACGCCGCCTGGCGAACCGGCGCACGAAGGCCTGGGCACGGTCGGCAAGCCGCAACTGGACCGCCATGCGCGCGTGTTCCGCGCGGCGGCGAAGAAGACCGGCGTCGAAGACGCCTGGCTGCGCGCGATCGCCCACGTCGAAAGCGGCTTCGACGAGAAGGCGGTCTCGCCCAAGGGCGCGCAGGGCGTGATGCAGCTGATGCCGGAGATCGCGGCCGAACTGGGCGTGACCGACCCCTTCGCGCCGGCGCAGTCGATCGAAGCCGGCGCGCGGCATTTCAAGGCGCTGCTCAAGCGCTACCGCAACGACGCCGCGCTCGCGCTCGCCGCCTACAACGCCGGTCCCGGCGCGGTGGCGCGCTACCACGGCGTGCCGCCCTACGCCGAGACCCGCGATTACCTGGAGAAGGTGCAGGCGCTGTACCAGGCCTACCGGGCCGCGCTGGCGCCGCCGCCGCTGCGCCCGGCCGACGCGGTGCCGGTGAAGCCGCCGGTCCCGCCGACGACGCCCGGCAAGAAATCCTGACCCGGTTCCGCGGCATACTGCGCGGATGGCACGCGACCTCCGACTGATCGGCTTCGACGCCGACGACACCCTCTGGCGCAGCGAGGACTACTACCGCGACGCGCAGGCGCAGTTCGAGCGCATCGTCGGCGGCTACGTCGATCTCGACGACGTCCACGACCGGCTCTACGCGGTCGAGAAGCAGAACCTCGCGCTGTTCGGCTACGGCGCCAAGGGCATGACCCTGTCGATGGTCGAGGCCGCGATCGCGATCACCGGCGCGCGCATCTCCGCCGCCGACCTGCACCGCATCGTCGAACTCGGCAAGGCGGTGCTGCAGCATCCGGTGGAGCTGCTGCCGGGCATCCGCGCGGCGGTCGAGGCGATCGCGCGCGAGCGGCCGGTGGTGCTGATCACCAAGGGCGACCTGTTCCACCAGGAAATGAAGGCGAGTCAATATGGGGCTCGTCAGATGCCCTTAAATTCCTAGCTATTTAACAAAAACAAAGACTTAAACAATCGCAGCACCTGGGTGAAGCGGGTTGCGGCGGGTTCGAGATGGGTCTTTTTGCCACGTGATGTGCCACGGTTTGGGGTGTGCAGTGATCCAGATGATCGGCTTTGATGGGGATGACACGCTTTGGCGCAGTCAGGACTTCTTTGATGAGGCACAGGCAGAGTTCGAGGCGATCGTCGCCCGCTACATCGACCTGGATGCCGTCGGTGTGCGGTCCAGGCTCCTAGCTACCGAAACGGCCAATCTCGCCCTGTTTGGCTATGGGGTGAAGGGCATGGTCCTGTCCATGGTGGAAGCGGCCATAGAGCTCACTGCGGGCAAGGTGGATACGAGGGAGATCCAGCGCATCGTGGCGCTTGGGAAGGAACTGCTCGCACATCCCGTCGAACTCCTGCCTGGGATCGATGAAGCCGTGAGGCGCGTCGCCCAGACGCATCGCGTCGTGCTGATCACCAAGGGGGATCTCTTTCATCAAGAGCGCAAGGTGGCCAAGTGCGGGCTTGGCGATGTCTTCCAGCGAATCGAGATCGTGTCCGAGAAGGACGAGGCCACCTATACCCGACTGCTGCGCGAGTTTGAGATCAAGCCTGGTGAATTCGCCATGGTCGGCAATTCCTTGAAGTCCGACATTGCGCCAGTCGTAGCGCTTGGAGGCTGGGGCGTTTACATGCCCTATCACACCGTTTGGGATCACGAGCGAGTGGAGGCCTTCGATGGTTTGGGGCGCGTCGTAGAAGTAGCCGGCGCAGAAGGCATCGCAGGTGCAATTGCGACCTTGGAAGAGACCAGGCCTGCCTGAGGTCTTGGTGCCATCAAGAACTGGCCAACCGCTACTATGGGCCTGTGAGGAGGCGCCATGTCGGAGCAGTCATACGATCATTTGAAGGCGCAATGGCCAGGGCGTTACACGCTTAACGCTGAGGAGACGGCGTTGGTCCTAAACGGCAGACGAGATAAGGCGTCAGCGGATTGGATCCGGCAACGCATGAAGCGGGGCGACCTGAAGGGCGCGCATCGCGATCCGGTAGGTGGCGGCTGGCGCATATCGATACCGGACCTGGCCGAAATCATCGAGCCCACCCCAGAGCGGCCATCCTTGCCCAAGGGGCCAAGAAAAGCCGTTCCCCCAAAGCGCCGCCGAGCAAGGCTTGGTCCATCGCTGGCTTTCATCCGCGCGGGCCGATTCTTCATCGACGTCTACCAAGCGCTGGGTTGGCAGGATCAGGTGGTTGCCATGAAGGCGCTTCTCGATGATGAGGAGACGCAGCTACGCAAGGACTTCGCAGAGCGCCAGCGGGCGCGCCTGGCCGCATCGACAGTGGAGCCTAGGCGAGTGAAGGGGCGGGATGAGGTTGGGCTATGACGACCAGCAGAGCCAGTGCCATGGACGCAGGCTTCGAGAAGGCGGTTAAAGCCTACTTCGATGAAGCAATAAAAATGGCTTCTGCTGGGAGAGATCGTCGAGCAATTGAGGTGAAACGAAGCAACATCCTGACAAGTGATCGTGGCAAGGCTGAGATGCTTGCCATCCTCGACGTGCAGGACAGTGACTACTTGATGTCTCTGAGTGTCGCGCGCTTTTACTCCGGGTGGAGCCCGGATGTATGGAAAGCGCGAGCACTGCATCCCCTCTATCCCTATGCATCAAAGCAGAGGCAGGCAACGAAAGGCTCTATTGATCAGTGGGTGCTGGCGCATATCGAAGCAAAGCACTCAGGCGTGCTCAATGACATGGGTTCGCCAGATTGGGGCAGGGCACCACTGGAGGGGCGCCCCTATGTGGTGGATATGGCATCAGGCCATGTGATCTGCGATGGGGTCATTAGTGGCATCGAGAAGAGGCACTCGACGATCCTGGGCAAGTCGGATCTGGAAATCCGTTATCACACCTTCTCCGAAGCACTGGCACAGCCGTGGCAAAACGAGGCTATGCGAAAGGTCTGGGCAACGGGCTACCGCCGATATCTGGTCGCAATGACCAAGCTCGCAGATAAGGAGCTGGATCGCTTCGATCGGGAGCAAGACCAGGCCGCGTTACAGCGGAACACCGCAAAGGCGCAGGGGCAGGGTAAGCGCATCGGCATCTGATCCCGCCGGATCACAGCCACTCTCGGTTGTCAAAGGGGCTCCCACGGCTACAGCGAGGCGGGAGAGGAGGACGCTGTTCTCGAAATCTGCCGCGGCGGCAGAAAAGGGGAAGCGTGATGGCAAAGAAGCACAGTAAAGCTCACATCCAGAGGATGACGACGCTCATGTTCGCTGCAATCAAGGCAGGCGATGTCGAGGGAGTGCGCGACGCACTAAGCAACGGAGCGGACTCCGAAGCAACTCGCTACGGATACACAGGTGCAGATCTGTCTTTGAAGCTTGCACATAGATGGGGGCTCGAACCATGCAAAGTGAAGTTTGAGCTCGTAAAGGAAATGCTTGAAGCAGGATCCCGGGTTACAGAGCAACTGGTTGAGAAAGCGCACCTTGAAATCACGCCGGAGTGGTTTGATCTGTTCAAACGTCACGGCATCGACGTAGATGAAAAAGTGATTGCGAAGCTAGTGTGGCAGGGCGAGATTGAGCTATGGGATCACTGCAAAGACAGGATCAAGCTCAATACGAAGCGAATCAATGGGGCTCCGACTTCACTCCACAGGACGCTGAGGGTAGAAACTCCATGGGGTTCTACGCGCGGCTACGCCCACCTCGATCCAGCAAGGGTCGGAAGGCTCCTTGAGGCAGGGTGCGGGATTGAAGATAGATGGAAAGGGGATACGCCGCTGATCGTGGCGGTAAAAATGCAGGACCAAGGGGCGGCGGAAGCACTGCTATTTCATGGGGCAGATGTTGCTGCGAAAGATGCGAATGACATGACGTTGGCTGAGATCTTGGAGTCAGAAGGGTTCTCTGAGGACATGAAGTCTTTGGTAAATGGCTACCTCCTGAGAAATTCCACTATCACTTCAGTTTCACCAACTGAAAGGCGCCGTCTTTGAGGTTGTTAACGGAAGGACGTGATAGCCCGTGAACGAATGCCAGAAAGAATCTCCAAACGTATCAATGTCATAGGGCTAGTTCACGGGCTTTCACGACTTCACGGCCATTTTCTGGAAATTCTGTGTTCAAGAAATTTCGCTGTTAGCTGACGCTGTATCAAGCCAGCAAGATTTATCTCGCGCGTAGGTTTGTTGAGTTAGCCCGTTAAGCCGTGAAAGCCCGTTACGACTAGACGTATCAATGATTTGGCTTTCACGGGCTTTAACGTCTGCACGTGAAAGAGAAAGCGCAGAAAGAAATTTTTGGATTAGACGTTGACAGATTGCACTTCTTTGCTTTGCTGGAAGTATTCCTCAACAACACTGGAACAATTCATGAAAGCAGAGCAGAAGTCGCAAACCGGCTCTAACGAGAAGAAGGAAAAGTTCTTTCAGCTGGCTTGTGACCAGGAGTTCCTGGAGCTATTGGCAGCTTTGGCAAAGAAGCATCGGTCAAGTAAGGCGCACATTGCGCGACTGGCCGTGTTCAAGCTCGCTGAGAGGAATGAAGTAGAGATCTAACAGAAGAACCCCACCTGGCAGGGTGGGGTCGGAAGAACAAAGAACAGGAGAGATTTATGGGCGACATGGGGCACATGTCTACAACCAACATCGATCAGGATCTGCCGCTTGTCAAGGCTGATCCATTGGATGCTTTGGTTCTCAAGAAGGGAAAGGGGTTCCGTGCCGTGTTTCATGGCAAGGAATACATCAGCACGTCCTCGCCATTCGTTGTGCAGCGAGAGAACAAGGCCAGGGAAAAGAAGGCGGCCAAGGCGGGATTTGAACTTCAGGTGTCGCCTGAGGCCACGCAAAGCCCTGAGCTTCTTTATCAGTGGGAGCTTGAAGAAGACAAGGATCTTCGCGTTGGCGGCAAAGTGGAGAACGGCTTCGACAACACCTACTACCGCTGGCATGAAGATGCTCTGGGTGCTTGCTACTGGGAGTCCCAGAAGGACGAGCATTCGATCAATCACGCGCTGTTGTGGCTGCGCGAGAACCTTGCCGACAAATACAGCAAGGACAAGGCGGAGAAGATGGTGGACACCGCCAGGGCGGGCATGTTGCTCAACGCCAAGAAGACCATCGGCAGGCCGGACGCCAACTCAGTTGTCGTAGGTGTGCAGGGCGCTTATCTGCACATCAACACCAAGACGGGCATCATCACTGCCAAGGAGCCCAGCAAGGAAGAAGGGCTCACATGTTGCGTCCCGGCGCAGTTCGATTGGAGCCGGGTGGGTGAGGAAGATGTCTATACCCCGGCTGCGGTCGATCCCCAGAGTTCTTTCGGAAGCTTTCTCGACAAGTTCATGCCTGACCTGTCGGTGCGAGGCCTCCTGCAGGAGGCTGTTGCGTCGTCATTCCTGCCCATCTGCTTTGAGAAGTGCTTTGTTCTCTATGGGACAGGTGCCAACGGGAAGTCCACATTCCTGCATTTGCTGCGCGCTCTGCACCCTGGCCCCCAGACCGTTGCCATGGACATGGCAGGCCTGTCGGGGGAATACGGGATCCAGGATTTTCTGGGTGCGCGCAACGCAATCTGCACCGAGTGTCCCAAGCACATTGACGATGCGACCGCCAACCGCCTGAAAGCGCTCTCGTCGTGGGATCCCGTGCCGCTTAACAGGAAATACAAGGACCGAGTGACAATCGTCGCCCGGGTGACACCTTGGTTTGCCACCAATCACCACATCACCTTCAACGATCACTCCTATGGCATGAAGCGCAGGCTGCTACTGATCCCCTTCTCGGTGCGCATGCCGCCTGAGAACAAGGAGCGCATCACGGACTTCCATAAGCGCATCACCGACAACCCGGCCGAAATGTCAGCGCTGATGGATTGGGTTCTTGAGGGCGCAGTCCGTTTGGTCAAACAGGGTGGGTTCTCTCCGATCCCTCAGGCAGTTGAGGACTTGACCAAAGCAGCAGAGCAGCAGACCAATCCGGTGGTGGCCTTTCTGGAAGAGGAGGAAGCTACCAATTCGTCGATTACGTGGACGAAGAAGGATGACATCTACAAAGCATTTGACGCATACCGCCGCAACAACGGCAACAAGGAGTGGTCAAGCCAGAAGTTCTGGGAGCAGGTCAAGGCCAACTTCCACGATGCTCCTTATCAAGAGAAGCAGATGACCTGCCCGGATGAGAGGAAGGTGCTTCGCTTCGTCTCTCTTCAGTTTGCCAATGTCAAAGGTGTTCTTAGCACCTATCTGATCAAGTCCCAAGCAGCCAGAGCGAAGAGCGAGAAGGATATCGAGCAGATCTTCAACAATCAGGTTCCATGTGATGAGGAGACTGCATGAGCTATGACGAGACCGATGAAGAGCTCACGTTCGATGAAATGCTGATTGTCGCTGTCAGCGCTAACAAGTATGACCGGGCGCTTCATCTTCTCGAAGCTGGGGCGGATCCCAACTGCTACGACTGGTTTGGAGATACTCCCCTCCAAAACGCAACAACCGCGGAAATGGTCCAGCTCTTGATCGATCGGGGTGCGGATCCAGATCAAGTGGATCAGAAGGGAAGGACAGCGTGGACGACACTATCGCCAAAGTTGATGAGCGTGATGGAGACCGCCATAGCTCAGAGATGCAGAGATGCGCTCTCTTCAAGAACGCAGCCGGTTTCACTGTCTAGGGTTCGTCGGTTCTAGCCTTTTGGCCTTGCGATAACAGGCGGCGCTACGTTGACGTGTGCGGATCCAGTGCTAGACGTGGGATATCGCACTGAGCGCTGTTGGTCTTGCTATGAAGATGTTCCTCGTCCTTGGACTTGTCGTCGCAGTATCCGGTTGCAGCCAAAATGTTGGCTACTCTGGCGACATCGTCATTAGTCAGCTGACCCGACAACTCGCCGAGTGCGCGGGCGTTGCCAGGGATCGAAGTGATTGGAGCGAAGGCGAGCGAGTTGGCCGCTTCCAAGTGAACAGTCGCGCAGCTGGGCGAAATCTGGGCAAGGACAATCCTGCTTTGAACGAAGGAGCTCGCGCGGAGATCATCGCCGGCTTGGTGACCAGCAGACCCGAGAGCCACTCTTCGGGCTACTACGGGAGCCGCTGCATATGAGGCAGGCCGGCTATACGCTACTAGAGATCCTCCTGGTTATAGCCGTCATCGCTATCGGGACTGTTGGCATCATCGCGACCTATAGCACCGTCAGCTTCAATGCCAAGGTGAACCAGACGAGCGCTGACATCATGGAGATCACGGATAACGTCCAGACCAGCTGGGGAAACATGCAGTCATACAACGGACTGACGAATGCCACTGCGGTCCAACAGAACCTGATCCCCGACAGACTGCTCCAAGACGGTGGCGTAGTGAGTCCGCTTGGTCCTGTCATATTGGGCTACGCAGGCGTCGCCCGAGACAGCTTGGCGATAACGATCGAAATGTCAGAAGAAGGATGCGTCAAGCTCATCCAGCAGCTGGCGGAGCAGATGCATCAGATCCGTATTGGTGGTCCCGGGCAATCCCTGAGCGTAAGTGAGGCTGGCCATACCAACCCTTCTGAGGTTGCAAGGCTCTGCCAGACGGGTGCCCCTGTGAGCTTCATCCACTATCAGAAGGGATTTGGTCGCCGTGCCGTGTGGGAGAGTTGGTAGCTGCAAACGGTAAGGCCCCAGCAATGGGGCCTTATTTTCATTCCGCGTAGGCAGGCCTGAGCCCCTTTGGTAGCCGCTCACCCAGTGCCCTTTCAGCGCACTGGTAGGAACATCCATCGTCTGGCGTTCCCCGTGATACCACTATTGCTGTTCCTGGGTCGATCACTCGGAAGTCATCAGGATTACAGCCTCGACCTCCGCAGCTTGCCTTGGCGACGAGCATTGGCCCCATCGGGGTTTCCACACAGGCCAGATAGTTCCAGTCCTGGAAGAAGCTGCCATCCTCAGCCGAAAGCACCAAGTTTCCTTTGCCTGACGTAACTTCGATGCGCCCTGTGAACTCGATGTAGTCAGCGCTTACGCCTTCAACCGACACCTTGGCTGCGCCGCAGGTGCCGCTAGCCGAGCCGCCTGACAATTCCATACCTTGCAGCTTCACTGGCTCACCAGCCGTGGCAGCGAAGCAACAAGCAAACAGGCCGACGCCAAGCAGGCTCCTCATGAGAATTCCCTTCGGCCGACCGAGTGTCCAAGTTGCTGAAGCTTCTTGCCATTGAGGCGGTAGAGCCAGATCGCCAAGGCGAGCGCCGGCACACTCAGGAGCAACGCGGGCGGGAAGCCGATCGCAGTGCCCAGGACCGCCAGCACCGCGGGAACAATCAGCAACACCACGATCCACGCCCTAACGCCAACGTGGAACCCGCGAGGGTCCCGCTTATGCCAGCTCATTGCGGCAGTGATGATCCCAAAGACGATCGCGGCGAAAACCAATGACACCGCCGCACCGCTTAGCTTGAGGAACCCCAGGAAGACAGCCAGGGGCAAACCCCAGCGAACCAGTTCCGCGACTTTCATGACACCCCCCGATTTGCCGCCCACACTGGGTCAGGCTTGAAAAACTACTTGGGGAGTAGTATCACACTCCCGGGGCGGGTTGGCATGATCCGACGTTCGGTCGATTCGTTACGTTCATGCCTCCAAGCAAGCCCCCAATCCAGAAAGTTCTGGCCGCTCGTATGAAAGCGGCCCGGAAGGCTCTGGGCTTGTCGCAGCTCAGGTTGGGGGTGGACATGGGGTTGCCGGAAGACACGAGCTCAGCGCGAGTGAACCGCTGGGAGTTGGCAATTAACAAGACCAGCTTGGAGCATGCGGAGCAGGTCGCAGAGGTTCTCAAAGTGCCTTTCCCCGCCCTGGTGAGCAGGGACGACCGCCTCGCTGCAGTCATCACTGGCTTTGCGATGCTGCCCAAGGCCCGCCAGGACGAGGTTTGGGCCTTGATCGAGCGATCCTTGGGTGCAGAGCAGGCTGAAGAAGTTCACGAACGACTGGGGAAGACGACCCCCAAGGCCAAAGCAAAGAAGAAAGCTACGGATGGGCGGCTCTAAGCCCGGCAGGAACGATCCATGTCCCTGTGGAAGCGGCAAGAAGTTTAAGCGCTGCCACGGCGGCCCGAATTCCGGCTACGAAGAGATGATCTCGCGCGGAGCCGCAGAGGCTCAGCGACGAGCCGAGATCCACCGGATACAGCAACAGAGACAGCAGGGTCTTGGCCGTCCCATCATCGCCGCCGAAACAGCTGGCAAGCGGACCGTGGCTGTGGGCCATCGCCTATTCCAAGGCGCCTGGCCCACATTTCACGACTTCCTATACAGCTACATCTTCGACGTTCTGACCCATGACTGGTTCAACGCTCAGGCACAGGTGAAACAGGGCGAACGCCACCCCATCATCGAGTGGCATGACAGGCTCTTGACGGTATCAAAAGCCGCTAACCTCGCGCCCGGCGAGACGCGACAGACTCCGATGACAGGTGCTATCAGCGCGTTCTTGACCTTGGCTTATGACCTTTACACGCTGGAACATAACAATGATCAGACGCGCACCCCGGAGCTGCGCAAATCAATGATAGGTCGCTTGAAGAGGAGCGATCAGTTCGTCGGGGTGCGTTATGAAATTCGTGTTGCGGCCATGCTGCTGCGGGCCGGGTTCGAGCTCGAATGGGAGGATGAGACCGATCGAAGATCCACGCATGTGGAATACACCGCTACCTATCCGCGCACCGGTAGAGCCTTTGGCGTCGAATGCAAGATCCGAAATCAGGATGTGACGAAAAAGTCTAACCAGCACCTTGGAAGGTTCGCTGGGCTAGTGAGCGATGCGCTGAGGAAGGAAACGCCCCATGATCGTTTAATCTTCGTCGATCTGAATACGCAGGCTTATCCATATGTGCCTGGCGGCCCGAATGATTGGCGGACGATTAGCATCAATGCACTGCGGAAGTTTGAGGGTCAACCCAACGCAGCGGCCTTGCCGCCCGCCGTGGTGTTCATAACCAACTATCCTGACCATCACCACTTGGACAGTCAGGTTCCCGATGCAGGAGCCACCGTCGAGGGGTTTGGGGTTGACGACTACCGGACCGGCCGGCTGCTAACGCTGCCGCAGAAGATAGAGATGCGTGCGCGTAATCCTGAGGTCGAAGCGCTCTTGGCGTCGATCCAAGAACACATCGACGTGCCATCTACGTTCGAAGGAGAAATTCCTGGGCTGCCGTCTAATCGCCTGCTTATCGGCCATCGCTACCAGATGGACGATGGCGCGGTTGGCACCTTGGAGGACGCATGCGTCAACGATGCGAACGGAGAGGTGGCGTTGATTATTGATCGAGACGAGGGTGGGAGGGTGATTTACACGAATCAGCTCTCACCCGAGGAATTCGCTGCATGGAAGCGCTATCCAGAGACATTCTTCGGGGAGATCCGTCAACGACCGGGGCCGATGAATGCCCCGATTGAGCTTTACGACAGTTTGAAGGCTACTTATCTCCGCACCCCGAAGGAAAAGCTACTTCAATTTATGGGGGAGCACGGGGTCAGCTACGCCGCCCTTACACAGCCCGAACTGTTGGACGTCTATGTGCAGGGCATGGTGAACTCTGTGATGCAGCGGGCTGGACCACAAGAAGTCCCGGTGCATATCAAACGTATGAAGCCACCGCCGAAGCAAAATTGATGGTTTGATAAGCTTAGAAATGAAGCGGCTGCTGTCGTTGTCAGACGTTGACGCTGGCGGCTTCTCCATTAGACGTGGAGGATGTCCCGAGCCCAGAAATATCGAACTCGCCGCCGCCATCTCTATGCTTTGCTATTCGATCGCGAGCGCGTCTATGTCGGCCAGACAATTGATCTTGGCAGGCGCTACAAGGAGCACCTTCGTGACTGGTGCTACCCGTTCGAGATGATTGAACTGTGCGCAATAGATGGAACCCAGGCCGAGGCCGAGGAATACGAATATGCCTGGCGTTACAGGGCAGGGCGGTCGGGATATCGCGTGCTATGCAAGTCACCATCGAGCAATGATGTATTCGAGATCAATCCCAAGCGCCGCATGACGCCGGAACGGCATCAGCTGGCGAGCAGTTTGAGGTGGCCAGCGGACCACGGAAGCGCTTGGCCTTGGTGGCCATGGATAGTTCTGGCTATCCTCCTTGCGTTGATGCTTGCAGTCTTTCCACCGATTGGAAAACTGCTACCACTTGATAGCAGCAGTTCCCACGAGACAGTTGCAGTGCCCTCCGGAGCCGAGTCATGAAATACCTGGATGTTCCGTGGGAACACAAAGAGTTCGCCAAGCGCATGGGAGCAAAGTGGGATCCCAAGGAGAAGCGCTGGTATGTGCCCGATGGGGTTGATCCTGCCCCATTCGAGCGCTGGGCGCCGAAGCCAGCGCCAGAGTCAGTTGGGATCGCCAGCCCATTTGCGCTCCGCGCAGAGCGCTTTGCTCTGCTCAGTGGAGAGGTGGCTTGCTGGAAGTGCCACGCCAGCACGCCCGTTTCTGCGATCTTCCTCGACGAATACAGCGAGGCTGATGACGAGTCCGAAGAGCGCATCGAAAGCTCAGAACAAGCAGTCGTCCACGGCATTGTGGGGCTGAACCCGGAAGTGGCGCAGATCATCAAGCAGCAAGCACCTTGGATGCGACCTGGCTTCTCCAAGACCCGCGATGAGGTTTATCTCGCACCTCATTGTCAGCATTGCGATGCCTTGCAAGGAGCCTGGTTCCTATCCGAACCCGGTGGTCCGTTCTTCCCGCAGTCTGCGCAGGAAGCTGCCAGCCTCAGCGTGGTGTGGTTCGACATCCCCATTGAAGTAGACGGCGAGCCGAGCTGGTCCAGTTGGACGGATTGGCTTCCTCGCAAGTAGAACGCGCAGCCCATTGCCCATCACGCCTTGCGCTCTCGTAGGAGACGGTCGCAGGTCCTGATGCACCACAACCCTGCGGGTTTTCCAGTCGCTGGCCGTTAGGCTCCGCGTTGCGGAACCTCTAGCTCCTTGCAACCTATCGGTGCGGTCCCTCTTTCGGCCCTGCTTGAAGCGCCCAACGAGCGCCATTGGGGCGCGATGGGACAAGCAAATGGGCTACGCACGCGACATCCTGGGCGACTACCGCCTGACCAATCCGATGACCGAAGAAGACATCCTGGCCGCAGCTGGGGAGATCCTTCGCCGCAAGCTCTCAACGGGTGAGGTGATGTCGGACCCCACCAAGTCTGGGCAGATGTTCCAGATGCGCTTGGCACACCTGGACCACGAACGGTTCGAGGTCGCCTACCTCTCTACCCGCCACCAGGTCATCGCAGTGGAAACACATGCCATTGGGACGATCGATGGCGCAGAGGTTCATCCGCGGGAGATCGTGAAGGCTGCCCTCAAGCACGGCGCTGCTGCCTGCATCCTCAGCCACAACCACCCCAGCGGAACCAGCACCCCATCCAGTGCCGATAAGGCGGTTACCGCACGCTTGAAGCAGGCCCTCGCCCTCGTTGACTGCCGCGTCCTCGATCACGTGATCGTCGTTCCGGACGGCTACACCTCGATGGCCGCGCAGGGGTGGGTGTAGCCACTCAAACTGCCGATAGGGGCGGTGCCTAATTCGGCTCTCGAGGACGCCGTGGGCGAACTTGCCGACACCTCCCGCGCCCTCCTTCTTGAAGTCTACCCGCTCGCCTGTCCGGACTGACCTGCGCATCCCAGACTCGGACCGGGAAAGCCACTTCCTTTCGCCCCTTGCAACTCAAGGGTTTGCGACCCCTAGGCACACCTTAACTTGCTGATTTCACAGGCCGCGGCAAGAATGGTGCGGGGATGACGGCTGCGCAACGGCGCAGCCCGTGAGACAGGGGCCAGCTAGTTTCCAGCCAGGCGTCTCACGGACTCTTGAGCGCGCCGAAACTCCTTGGCCCACTTGGGCCATTTTTTGCGGCTGGTCCGCGATCGAGACATGAAGGCGAGCCAATGAAATACGAAGAGCTGTCCAGAGCGGCGCTCATCCAGCTGCTGCAGGAGCACGAAGCCGAGCGGACCGAGGCGGGGAAGGACGGCATTGTTCTGAACTACACCGGGCGCACCGCGCCTTGGCAAATCGTCCGCCAGATCAAGCCCCGGATGTTCGAATTCAACAAACGCGCATCTGTGGGCAGCGCCGAGGAAGAGTGCGCTAACGAATTGTGGGACGGAGAAAATCTGTCCACGATGGTTACGCTCTACAAGTATCGCGGCCAAGTGGATCTGGTGCTGACTGACCCACCCTACAACACGGGCGAGGACTTCCGTTACAACGACAAATGGGACAAGGACCCGAACGATCCGGACTTGGGCGATCTGGTAGCCAAAGACGACGGCTCGCGCCACAGCAAGTGGTTGCGCTTTATGACTCCGCGCCTTTGGATGATGCGAGAAATGCTCAAGCCCGGCGGCGTCATCGCCATTTGTATCGACCACCGTGAGCTTTACCGGCTCGGGATGTTGATGGATGAGATTTTCCATGAGGAAAACCGCATCGGCATCATCAACTGGCAAAAGAGCTATGCGCCGCGCAATGACCAAAAGCACATTTCCACCGCCACCGAATACGTCCTGGTCTACGCCAAGGACATTGAACGCGTGCGCACGATGGCACTGCCGCGCACGGAGGCCATGAATTCGCGCTACGGGAACTGGGACGGAGACCCCGACCCGTGGAAGCCCGGCGACCTGACCGCGCCCGGCGACACCACCCATCCCACGATGGTTTATGCCGTCCAGTCTCCCTTCACCGGCGAACTGCACTACCCGTCGCCGGGGCGCCACTGGTCCACCGAGCGAGCCAAGCTTAAGAAGCACCTCGAGGAATGGGGTTCCACCTACGTCGCCGTGGAGCTGGACGACGGGCACCCGAAAGCGCTTGTGATCAAGGGCGCGCCCCTTCCTGGCACCAAGGACTTCAAGCCCGACAACCCGGTGCTGAAAAAGGCCTTTAAGGCAGCTACCAAGATCCGCGAAGCCGGTCCCTGGCCGAAGGCCCACTGGCGTGACGGAGGTCAGGGCACATTCGGAATGAAGAAATACCTCAAGGATGTGAAGCGCGGCATCGTGCCCACCACCTACTGGTCGGACGACGATTACGATGACCCGCTGGTGGTGGACAGCGTGTCTTGGGAACACACCCAGTCAGGGCACAGCCAGGCGGGCGTGAACGAACTGACGGCGGTGGTGGGCAAAGGCCACAACTTCCGCACCGTCAAGCCAATGCGGCTAATGAAGAAGATCATCCAAATCTGGTGCAAGCCCGACGGCATTGTGCTGGACCCATTTGCAGGCTCCGGCACCACCGGCCACGCCGTGCTGGAACTCAACAAGGAGTCCGACGCCAACCGCCGCTTCCTCCTCATCGAGCAGGGCAACGACGAGAAGGGCGACCACTACGCCAAAACACTCACCGCCGACAGGGTCAAGCGCGTGATCACCGGCAAGTGGAAGTCCGGCGATCGCGAGCCCTTGGGCGGCGGCTTCCGCTATTTCACCCTCAAGCGGGAGAAGGTGGACGCGAATGCCGTCAACGCGCTAGCGCGCGAAGAAATGATGGACCTGCTTCTGGTCAGTTACTGGGATCGCAATGACAAGGCTAAGTCCTACCTGCGGCGTCTGCCCGTGGGGGAACACAAGCACTTGTTCGCCGTCAACAGCCGCAACGAAGGCTTCTTCCTGGTGTGGACCGCGCCTGACCAACCTTCGACGCTGACCCGCGCGGTGTTCAAGGAAATCGCCCAGGAAGCGAAGGCCGCGAAGCTCGCCGGCCGCTACCACGTCTACGCGGCGCTGGCGCCCTACACCGGCAACGACATTGAGTTCTACCAAATCCCCGACAAGGTGCTGGAGCACATTGGCTTCAACGCCAGAGCGGACGCGTTCAACAACGAAGGTGGCACGGATGCAGATTGAGCTAAAACCCTTCCAGGTCCGGGCCGCCAAGCAAATCGCCGACCGATATGCCTTCTTTTCCGGGCATCCCTATCGGCCCAAATACAAGGGCTCATTGCCGCGGCCGTTCTACCAGGCGCTGTCGGCCATAACGGGCGCCGGCAAGACTCCGGTGCTGGCCGAAGCAGTAACCCTGATGCGGATGCACATGGGCGTGGAGCCCATCGTATTCTGGATGAGTAAGGCCAAGTCGGTAGTCCAGCAGACCTACACCAACTTCTCCAGCGGCGGGAAGTATGCGGAGATCGTGGACGCCTTCCGCGTCATCCGTGCCAGCCAGCTGGAGCCATCCCTGATTGCCGACGGGGGTTCGCCCCTCATCGTGCTGGCCACTACCGGCCTGTTCAACAACAAGGAGCAGGCCGACGGTGCTCTGAATATTTACAAGAAGGATCAGGACCTGTTCGGCGACCAGTCGCCGTGGGAGCGTCTCATCGCCCGTGATGCCGGCGGAACCCGGCGCCCACTCATTATCGTCTACGACGAAGGGCACAACCTGTCCGAGCAGCAGACGCAGATTCTTGCCGAGCTGGAGCCGGAGGCCTACCTGCTGGCCAGCGCCACGCTCAAGCTGCCCGCGAATTTCGCTAAGTCCGTGCTGGCGCCCCAGGAAAGTTGGGTGGAGGAAGCCAGCGAAGACGAGGCCAGCGTGGAGTGTTTCGCCAAGCTCAACGCGGTGGACGCCGACGGCGCGCCGGACGCCAACGCGTTTGCCATCACGGCCGTGGACAGCAACGCTGTCATCAAGGCAGAGTTGATCAAAACTTCGATCCAATTCGACGGAACTACCGCGCCGATGGAGCGGTGCCTGGACGACCTTTACGACCGCCTCCAGCTTATCGAGCAGGAGATAAGTGCCCGTGCCTTGGGATTTCTCCCAAAGGCCATCTACGTGTGCAAAACCAACATCACCGACGACGGCGACAAGGACGATCACACAAAACCCTTTGAGCACAGGAACGCGCCGCCCATCCGCATTTGGCGCTACCTAGTCGAGCAAAAGAAAGTGGACCCGTCGCGGGTGGCTATTTATGCCGATTTGAAGTTCAGTGAGGGTAACAAGCCCGAGGCTGTCAACCTCTTCTCAAAGGGCGAAAGCGACTTTGACGAATTCCACGCCGGCAATTTCCAACACATCATTTTCAACCAGGGCCTCCAGGAAGGTTGGGATGACCCGGCCTGCTACTTGGGTTACATCGACAAGTCGATGGGCTCCCAAATTAAGGTGGAGCAAATCATCGGCCGAGTGCTGCGCCAATACGACGCCAAGCACTACGACGCTCAATTGCTCAACAGCGCACACTTTTTCTTGCGCGTGGACAAGAAGAACGTGTTTACCGAATCCATCGATGCCGTCCGCGCCAAGCTCCAAGAGTCTGGAGCCGCAATCGAAATCGTCCACACCTACGGAGGCGGGGAAGGCGGCTCGGAAGACCTGCATCCCAAGGATGACGCGGCGGTTGTCCTTCACCACGTCCACGCTGACGCCGATGACGCAATGGACGCCATCGCCAAGCGGGTAGCTGAGTTCCCGACCTTCAAAGAAGGTGAAATTGACACGCAAGGTGACGCGCACCGCAAGACCGAGACTGTGGACATTGCCGACTTGGGTAAGGAAGGTGGCCTGGACTGGACGCCCAGCGGGCATGCCAACCGCGTGCGCCTGCGATGGCTAGTGGGCAATGCCATCCGTGCGCGGTCCCGCGCCGCATTAGCGGTGGTGGATCTAAAATCCTCCAAGTTCGACGTGCGAGTGGAGGCCGGCAGCAACGCAGCCTCGGCAGCCGAGAGCCTGGCGCGCGACATTGTGTCTACTTACTACCAGTTGACATCACTTGTTTATGAGTCTGAGCGGGAATTTTCGTTCTCGACTATACGTGTGCCAAAGAAAGCTCAAGCCTTCACCAACGGGCTTTACGAGCGCTACGCTGGCTTCAACAAGCTCGAAGCTCCATTCGCCGCGGCGCTGGACAAGGTGGGGCACATCTGGCATCGCAATCCGAGCAACGGGGGCTTTCGTATTCCGCTGCTGTCGGAAGGCGATAGCGCGTCGTTCTCGCCAGATTTTCTGGTATGGAAGGGCAAGCTAGTATTCTGCCTAGACACCAAGGGCGCACACCTGCTGACCGACGCGGTAGCTCGAAAGCTATTCGATATTCAGGATGAAGGCACGACCAAGATCCTCACGCGATTCATTTCCGAGGGTAAGCAAACCTCCATTGGCGGAAAGGCGATAAAGGGCGGCTACACCGTGTGGAAAATGAGGGGCGGATCTCCCACGCCCATCCACGTCTCTACCATCGACCAGGCGGTGAAAGAATGCCTGAAAGCGTGACGCTATGAGTTCGACCTACCAGCGCGTGGCTGACATTTGTCGGGCCCTCGTCGAGGCGGCGCCCGAGGGCGTGCGCTTCATCGATCTGAAAGACCGGGTGTTAAAGAAGCTTCCGGACGTAAACCGCAACACCTTGGCCGGAGCACTCAACAATTTCCGCAACCACCTGCCCGAGGGTGTGGTGCGCCCGGTGCGCGGCTTCTACATTACGGAAGCTGCATGGAAGAAGCGGGACAGGTCGAAAGCTGTCCCCACGCGGGCGCCGGGACGTTAGGCCGTGTTTGATCTCTTAACAGGCTAATGGGCGCTTCGGTTCTGTTGCTGCAAGCGGGAGTTGGGCTTTAGCACACTGCCAATCGATCATCGGCCAAGGGGGAAGAGCATGACAACTAAGAAGACAAGTAAATCGGCAAAGAAAGCCGCCAAGCCGCCTACGCGCAAAGCAGCCAAAGCGCCCACGAAGAAGGCAGTGAAGCGAGGCGCGGAATCACAAGAACAAACCTTCAAGATTACAGTTCAGGCCACGATGCGGATGCGGGCGGAGTTGGAAATCGAAGCCGAGAGTGAGGAAGAGGCGTATGTAGTGGCGGAGAACATTTGCATGGATGGGGAAATTTCGTATAGCGAATTCCGGATCATCGAAGTAGTGGACGGGCCTGATGTGTGTTGACTCTCTGACTTTTCAGAAGCGTGAGGCCAACCCCTGATCTGCAGTCTCAACGTGCGCGACTGGGCTTGTTCACTCTAATGTGATGGCCACCCTCCTAGTCCAATCTCCTGAGATCACCCGGCTCCTGGACGACGAGACCGGGAAGCAGCTCGATGCCGTTGATGTTGTGGGGAGCGATCGGCACCTTGTCATGGTGCTCTATAAAGCGCTGCATATGTCCCGCAAAACCGGAGAGGGTCGGTTTCTATGCGCGCTGTGTGGTGTGCCCGTCTACCTATGCTCCGCACCTGATCGCCAGCATTTCTACTTCAAGCATTTCCAGGAAGACGGTAGTTGCCCGGCCGTAACGCGTGCCCGCCTTACAGAGGATCAGATCAACGCGCTTCGCTACCATGGGCAGCGCGAGAGTAAGCGGCATATCCGCATAAAAAATCTCGTGGCCGATAGCCTACGGAATGACCCACTGTTCTCCGAGCCAGTTATCGAGGGCACATGGAAGGGCCGGGAGGGCAAGGAATATCGACGCCCGGATGTCCGCTCGACCTTCCAAGGCCAGTTGAAAGTCGCCTTTGAGGTTCAGTTGTCAACGACGTTTGGTCGGGTGATGGCTGAGCGCGAGGTCTTCTACAAGTCAGAAGGCGGACTGCTTGTCTGGGTGTTCGGACAGTTCGACGTGGATCATGCGCGGCTGATGATGGAAGTCATCTTCGACAACAACAATCGGAATGCCTTCGTGGTCAACGAGGCGACCGAGGAAGCGTCGAAGGAAGCGGGGGCGCTGGTCCTGGAATGTCATTGGGCGCAGCCGTCTCGCCACGAAGGCAAGATCATCTGGACGCGACAGCGCAAGCTGGTTCGCTTCGATGAGCTGACCCTCGACCAAGAGCGCCAGCGCGCTTTCTATGTCGATACCGATAGGTTGGAGGCTCAGCTTCAGGAGGAGAGAGAGGGGCCTTCACTGGCGCAGCGCTTCGAGGACTTCTGGCTCACTTACGAGGCATTCGATGGTCGCGTGCGCCCCGATCTGGCCACAGTCGATCGCCAGTGGGAGGACTTCCGTCAGAGGTTCAGCAAGAAGGGCGTCCAGCTACCTTCGCGCCATGATTTCGAGTTCGTAGGGATGTTGAGGTCGATCTTCCTCGCCAAGCTGGGTAGGGCAGTGGGCTGGAAGTATCAGCAGTTCTTACCGGCTGTTCACCATATTCCAGATGCCGAGAAGCCCAGTCTTTGGTTGTTCGTTCAAGCCTTGCGGCACTACGAGCGCCTGGCTGGAATAGAACAGCAGGACACCAAGCGCCGCTGGGCCGACAAGATTGGGAAGTGGAACGAAGGGGTAGCATCGGGCAGCTCTGACTGGCGGGAAGAGCATCGCTTTGATGGCACGCTGCGTTTGGTCTTTCCCGAACTCGCCGGGCTCATCCCCGAGCCAGATCATTACAACGAAGACGATCCGCCGCCTTTCTGATTGGAACTATAACTTCACAGCAATCCACCCTGCGTGGGCGGCAATGCTGACTCAGGCGCTGACTTGTTGGCCACCATCTTTGCATAGTCTTCGCGGCTGCGCAGAACGATGATGCGATCCAGTGCGTGAGCCGGGCAACGCAAAAGTTCCATTCGCTCTTGTTCCAAACCTTCGGCAATCGTCAAGTTGGCTTGTATCTTGGCTTCCCCTTTTTGCCGGTCTTGATCGGTCGGGTAGGGGACAGCTAGCCAGCGGCTATAGTCCAGGGCAGCACGTGAGGCATGAAGGCTGCCGCCTTTGTGGTCGGACTGGATCATGACCACGCCCTGGGCCATGCCAGCCTGTATGCGATCACGCTTGACGAAGAACTCAGGACGCGGCTCCACACCGAACTTGTATTCGGATACCAGGGCGCCGCCCTTGTTGAGAATTTCTTCTGCCAGGCGGAGATTGGTTTTTGGCGCCACGGTATGCAGGCCATGAGCCAGCACCGCAACCGTGTGCCCGTCATGATCGAGTGCAGCCTGATGGGCGATGGCATCGCAGCCCTTTGCCAAGCCACTGACCACGCTCCACCCTTGCTCTACAAGGTATTGGGTAATACGCTGGCCGATGATGGTGCCATGGGAAGTGGGTTCGCGGGTTCCGATTACGGCAACGGACTTGGCTGGGCTTGGCGCGAGAATTCCCCGCACGAACAACAGGAACGGATCATCCTTCGTTGCTGAAAGAAGCGTTGGGTAGTCGGGGTCCAGCGCCGAAAGGATCCGGGCACTATGCCGCTCGGCCTCTTCCAGTTGCTTCTCCGCCTCGTCAAGGGCCAGGGACCACGCCTGTTGATCGCGCAGGACCGATGAGTTGGAAGGAAACTGGTGCGAGAGAAGTTCAGGCGTTGCTGTCTCGAAGTTAGGCATGGCCGCCATTTTGCGTAGCGTGGCCGGGCCGATGCCGCGAAGCATCGACAGGGCCAGGAGCTTTCCGGTGGCGGGTGAAATATCGCTCACTGTTGCCTCAATGGATTGGAGATTGTCTGGGCAAGGCTGAACATGTCCACGGAACGCGCACCCGCCTCTTCGAGATATTTTTTCGCATACAGGAGGGTGGCGCCAGTGGTTGACACATCATCTATGACGAGAACCTTTTTCCCTCGCACGGCCTCAGGTTTGGCTATGTGCATATGATCCCTGACATTGGCCATTCGCTGTTCCTGATTTAGGTGGTCATGACTCTGGGACTGGACACCAGCGCGGTAGGCGAGCACGTTGGGATCGAAGGTTAGGCGCATGCGATTGAGCCTAGGTTCGGCACCATAGGAAGCCTGCAGCTGCGCGATCAGATGCCCGAGGCGATGCACACGATCGGGCCTTGCTGGGATGGCAGTGATCAGCACTTCGGGGCCATTCCCTCCGAAAGCCGGCATCGCAGTGATCAACCTGTAGTGATAGGCGATGAAGCGCCGGATCGCCTCGATCCACGCCGCCGGGAAGGCCACGGCATCCTTGTTCTCCAAGATGGATTGCGTAAGGTTGTGCCAGGACCTTCGCCGATCCAGTGAATCATGTTGCACGAAGTAGCGACCGGCCGTGTGAACCAAATGCCGGGTGTGGTCGTTGGGATAGAACTTGGCAATGGCATCGAACCGTGGCGTAGCAGGGGTCTGGCCACCTTCCAGCAGGCATTCCAGATCAGGAAGGGAGCGCCTTGAATCATCGATCTTAGCCAACAGGGCATCGGCGTCATCCAGCACCAAATCGGGCAACAGCTTCATGCTGTTCCAGTGCGTGCGCTCGTAGGTATGCGGCCATCCCTTCTTGAACAAGGCCGCGCGGCACCCTGCGTGGTAGGCCGCCCGGATATCCACATCGCTATCGCCTACCAATAACACGTCGGCTAGGTCGCTCACCTTGGTCATGCCAACTGCATTCATGGCCCTGATGATCCCCTGTCCATCGGGCTTGTAGCGCTGGACATCTTCGTAGGCGATCACGACATCCCAGTTGACGCCGATCCGTTCCAGCACGACATCGACATAGCGCCTCGGGGATCGAGTGAAGACGCCCATCTTCATCTCGGGGTGGTTCAACTGCAGAAGAGTCAAAGCCAGGAAATCCAACAACTCGCGATCCCGACTGGTGAATGCAGCGCGAACCTCGCCTGCATAGGCCGCATCGTTCCGATGCTTGCCGGCCTCGCGCAGCTCCTTCATGTCGTCGGTGTCGACAAGCGTTTGGTCCAGGTCGAACAAGCATAGCCGGATCATCCATTCCCCCTGAATAGCCCCCGTTCAGAAGGGACTATCTCAAGGCATCAGCGGACTCGCAACAGGTCGCTCCACTTGGAGGTATAGGCGGGTGAAAGGGCATTCTGGTTCATGGCCCAAACCGGCTTGGCCAAGGTCTTCCCCTTGGGTCGCCATGCAGCTGCGCCGAAGCCGATCGCGTTGCGACCGAACTTCCGATTGGCCGCATCCATCACTTCCATCATCTTCGCTGCGCGTGGGTCAACGCCAGCAAACAGATCACCCTGAACCTTGTCGCCTGGGGTCAAATCCAGCAAACCCACACCCGCCTTCTTGTAACGATAGCCAGTTCGATACATGGCGCGAACCAGGCCTTGGGCAACCATGAGGATTTCACGGGTGTCTGAGCTGGGGGCGATCAAGTTGAAGGCCTTGCTGGGATGGTATTGCTTGGCATCAGGTTTGAAGGGATTGGTGTTCACCCATACCCAAACACCGCCGGCCTGGAGTGAGCGTGCCCGCAGCTTCTCCGCGGCACGAATGGCGAAGGTAGCTACTGCCTGCTGCACATCATCCAGTTCGATGGCTTCCTTGCCGAAAGATCTGGACACGACGATCTGCTGCCGGTCTGGCTCCACTTCCTGCAAGTCAGCGCACACGATGCCTTGAAGTTCTCGCTGGGTTCTGGCCAGCACCACGCCATAGCGGGAGCGCAGGGTATCGGAGTCGCTAGCAGCCAGGTCAGCCGCTGTCAGAATGCCATCGGCCCCCAAACGTGCCGCCCACTTGCGCCCGACGCCCCAGAGTTCCTCGACCGGAAACGCAGTGAGGACTGGATCGCCAGGCAGGGCAGTCATGACGCCGTGGGAGGTCTTCTTCGCCAGCTTGTTGCCCAACTTGGCCAAGGTTTTCGTGGGGCCTATCCCCACGCAGCAGGGGATACCCGTCCATTGCAGGATCCTGGCGCGGGCCTCACTGGCCACGCGCTCGTGATCTGAAGCTGGGATACCATCGAATGAAACGAAGGACTCATCGATGGAGTAGACCTCGACCTGGGGAAACAGGTCTCGCAGGATCGACACGATACGGCCACTGATGTCTCCGTAGAGCCCGAAGTTTGCAGAGAGCACCTTCAACTGCCGGCGGATGTGAGGTGGCACTTCGTGGATTGGCTGGCCCATCTTCACGCCAAAATCCTTGCACTCCTGGCTGCGCGCGATCGCGCATCCGTCATTGTTGGACAGGATGCACACTGGCTCGCCACGCAGGGCGGGATTGAAAATCCGCTCTACGGAAGCGTAGAAGTTGTTTCCGTCAACGAGGCCGAACATGTCAGAGCATCCCCGTATCTACATCGTGCCACTGACTAATCTCTTGCTCCATGGCATCCCAAGTATCTTGAAGCAGCTGCCTGTCGTCGGAGAACAGCGGCTGATCCAGGTGGGCAAACTGATCAAATTGCGGGTGTGGAAGAACAGTGCCTACTCCGCTGAAGCAGAACCAGTCGCCTACAAACTGTGCGATCTGGGTGAGCTCCTTGATCGCATCCTTGGCGTCGGTGAGGTTCCAATTCTGCAATGCACGACCCGTGCGGCTGAACTCGGTCGCTGCATGCGCGATCTCAACGTTGACGTGCTCCACCACACCATCCAGGCGAGCTAAGCGTTGCTCCAGCGACGTGAAAACATCCTCTCTTATGATGTCCTCAGGATGAGACGTCTGTGGTGTGGCTCCACTCAGCCAGTCGAAAAGCACATGGCGTTGCTTAGAGGGGTCTGCATCTAGTTCGCGAGGCACCCATACCCCTTGACCTTGCGGCTGGGCAAATATGAACTGCCAATACTTGTCTTCCGTAGCGACATAGTTGTAATCCAGGCCCGCGATGTCTTCCACGAACACCCTGCGCGTGATCCGATGCCGGACCGCCTTTGCATCGTCCAGAAGGCCGCCGATGGAGCAAACGCCGCGCGCTCCATGGATCGTCTCCCGCTCGGCCAAGCGTCGAACTCCCTGCATGGTGCTGCTCCAGAAGCCGGAGACGAGCATTTCCAGGATCATTCCGTTAAGTCGTTTTCCACCTTCAGTGTCAGGGGCCTTGCGGACCATCTCCACGACACATGTGAAGGCGGTGAGGTCCCAAGCCAGTTTCGACAGTGCTTTGGAGATCGCATTGTCGTCCGTGTCAAAAATTCGCTTCCATAGATCAATTCTCTGGCGCATTACCCCACCTGCATGATCGACACGCCGGCCAATGCATCGCCATCGTCTTCACGACGCCGAACGAGAGACAAAACACCCTCAAAACGCTCCAATTCCGCGGTGTCAGTGCTGGCACGGTGATAGAACTCTGGATTGTCCAGAACATCCAGGACAGCAGCAGTTCCAAGCCCGCCGTCACCGATGGTGATTTGGGCTTCATAGATGCATGTGCCAGTCCATGAGCGCCAACACCGCAACGTATCCCCATCGAGCCACACGGCCCAGCGGTCGTCCATGTCGCGCGGCCAAAGCCCATCGCGCAGGCGGGCGAGTTCATCCGCTGAAAATTCGTGGCCGCAGCGAAGCGGCCAGCGGGCGCCGGTGAGAGGTTGGAGCCGCGCCTTCCAGTTGGCGGCAAGATCCATGTCTAACGCCTCAATTGCTTGCGAAACGACCAGGTAACCACACCCCAGACATCGAGCTCCACATCTTCGGGCACCACGATCGGAGTGTTCACTGCGTTCCCTGAGTGAAGCTCGTAGCACCCGCCCCGGCGGCGCAGCTGCTTGATGGTGAAGCCGCCTTCCCAGTTGACCATCACTACATCCCCAAGGGTTGGGGTGAGGGACCGATCGACCACAAGGGTGTCGCCGGGGAAAATCCCGAACTCGACCATCGATGTCCCGGTGTCTGCTTCCACGAAGAAGGTGGCCACCGGGTTGCGCACCACCCGCTGGTTGATATCCAACACGTCCTGGGCCCCGTAGAAGTCTTCCGCGGGCGAGGGAAAGCCACAGGTGGCGCGAACAGGCAAGAGGGGCAGAGGCAGCGGCTTGGCGTGCAGATCGCAGGCGCCGAGCAGGCCGGGCGGCAGAAGCGCAGGTTCGTGGGTGGTGGTCAGCATGGCGGCAATCTCCGGGAGAGCAGGATCACCCGGTGAGACGGCGCCGGGGAGACAGGCTAGACCCACCACCAGACCCCGGTCATTTAGTATTTCGCTGAACGGACCTAAGCCCTTGTCCCGGCTTGCGCGCTGAGCACGTGGAACCACCGAACAAATCCGGGGTGTTGGTTCCACGCGCGGCGATCTCTATGAGCTGTTCGCAGCTGCACCGAATACTGCGGGCAACGGTGCACGAAGCTTTGCGCTTAGCTTGGCCATTCCGGGCGGGTGCCACTTCCCCCTGGCTACGCGCTTCTGCACGAATGCCCGGTAGCCCTCAGGCGAAGGCGGCGTCTTGCGCTTGTGCCGGCGTTGGTTACACAGCGAGCACGCCGCGGCGATGTTGCCCGCCACATCCTTGCCGCCGTCTTGCTGGGCGATCAGGTGTTCCGCGGTGCAGCGCAATGGCGCGACCGTTCGGGCGCGTAGGCCCCAAGTTTTCAGTTCGTCAGGGGAGGCGTTCCACATCGGCAGGCCGCAATAGCAGCAGCGACCCTTCTGGGCGTGGAAAGCGTCGGTTCTCAGGCGTTGGAGTTTGGGCATGCTTAGTCCATAGGGAACAGGGGTTCTTTCCCGACGCCTCGTAGCGAGAACGGATCGGGCACCTGGTGCCATTGGCTAAGCAGGCACAACACCGGGGGCTCTGCCCACGCGGCAAGCCATTTATCGCGCTATAGGGAGGGGGGTGTCAAGATAGGGTTCATGAAGACCCGGGCCGAGCTGGAAGCACTCTTGGACGGCCTGGAACGGGCCATGCCAGGGGTGGTGAAAGCGAACCCGGACCCCGTGGACTTCTGGCCGGCCTTCTCGGAAATGGCAGACGTGATCGAGGAGAGCGCGAGCCCGCGAGCGGATGCCCAAGTAGTGCATGAGTGCATTGATGCGCTGCTGGCCAAGCACGGATTTTCGATGCTCAGGATTGATGTAAACGAACTGGACACAGGGGAGTAGATGGACGCTTTTACCAAGCAGTTGGAAACGCTCTTTGATCCGAATGTCCTGTATCAGGTGCCACTGTTCCAACGGCCGTATGTGTGGGATGAGAAGGAGAACTGGGAGCCGCTGTGGGAGGACATTCAGTCCCTCTTAGACAACCGTCTTCGGACGGGGAAGGCTCATCCTCACTTCCTGGGCGCCATCGTCTTGGAGCAAGTGCCGCATCCAGCGGGCTCAATCGAAACCCGGCTGGTGATCGACGGCCAACAGCGCTTCACCACACTCCAAGTCTTCCTGATGGCCGCTCGCAATCTCTGTGCGGCGAATGGGGCCAGCAAATACGCGGCACGTTTCTCTGGCCTGGTAGAGAACGACGAGGACCGCATCGAAAGCGAGGATGAGAAATACAAGCTGCTGCCAACAAACTCGGATAGGGCGGCGTTTCAGTTGGTGCACGAAGCAGCTTCGGACAGCGCTCTTGATCTGTCATTGAAAGCGCAGCCGGAACTTCGCGCTAGCAACATCATCGGCGCATACCGCTACTTCAGTCGCCGCTTGGCGGACTGGGTGGCGGGAAAGCTTGATGACGATAGCGACACAGAGGAGTTGTCTGAAAAGACCGTCGAAGACAGGATTGAGAGCTTGTGGCAGGTCGTGAAGAATGGCCTGCAGCTGGTCGTGATCAATCTTACTAGCGGCGATGAAACCCAGGTCATCTTTGAGACACTCAACGCGCGCGGCACTGAGCTCCTGCCCGCAGATCTGATCAAGAACTATCTCTTCCGCAAAGCAGCACGAGTTGAGGGAGCGACGGAGAAGGACGTCGAGAAGCTTTACGCGAAGCACTGGGAGCGCTTCGATAGCAAATTCTGGCGAGAGACTGTGCAGCAGGGGCGGATCCTTCGCCCACGCATCGACCTCTTCATCAATCACTACTTGTCGATGATGACCCGGGACGAGGTTAAGTCCACACACCTGTTCAATGCCTACAAGAGCTTCGTTGAAGAAGCGGGGGCGGATCCATCGGCCAGCATTCCGGTGCCCACAACACCTGCAGAGCACATCGCCCACCTCGCGAAGCTCGGGGATGTGTTTCTGGCGTTTTATGAGCCTAAGGGGCACGACGCGTTGGCGTTGTTTCTACGCCGCCTGGAGGCCGTGGATACGGCGACGGTCTATCCATTCCTGCTCTACGCACACGCCGTATTGATGCCTGACAACCAAGAGGAGTTCGACAAGATCTTAGGCGTCTTGGAAAGCTTCCTGATGCGCCGTCTGATCACGAACTACACGCCCAAGAACTACAACCGGTTGTTCGTGGACCTGATCAAGGCTGTTGAGAAGACAGGCGGTGTTTCCGCGGCAGCCGTGGCTGACTACTTGGCCAAGGGCACTGGTGAGAGCACGAAATTCCCATCTGACGCAGATTTGCTCACTGCCATCTTCGAACAAGAGCTCTATGGGCGACTCGCCCAAAAGAAGGTCCGAGCCGTTCTGGAGGCATTGGATGCCTATTCCATGTCGAGCAAGAGCGAGGCGGTTGCAATGCCGGCAAAGCTCACTATCGAGCATGTCATGCCGCAGACCTGGCTCACCCATTGGCCACTCCCTGATGAGGCAAAAGTGGATCCCATGACTGAGCAGAAGGCCATGGTTCGCAGGAGCGTCATGCTCAACACGTTGGGTAACCTGACCCTGATCACCGGCAAGTTCAATTCGTCGTTGCAGAATGCTGCTTGGGCGAACAAGCGGCCTGAGCTCTTGAAGTATTCCAAGATGAACTTGACCCGCTACTTCCACGGCAAGGAGGCAGATGATTGGAACGAGGCAGCAATTCGGGCACGCACCGAGAGCTTGTTTGCCCAGCTGCTTCGCATCTGGCCAGATGCGTCCAAGGCTGCATCCGCGTAGATTTCGTTTCTGTTGATTGAGGAAGGGAACATGAATGCCAACATTCAGGATACAGCCGAGATGCATTCGGCGCTCAAAGCGTCGCTGAGCAAGGCGATGAATGCGATTGAAGATGGCGAAGAGATCCCATGGGCCGAGCTCGAAGCCGCGGTCAACATCGCGATCAAGCATGGCGTGGCGACTGCTGATGACCTCAAACAGATCCAAGAACGCAACTTGCCTGTGGCGAGACTCAAGGAGCTCCTGAAACGAGCGATTGACCGATACGGGAATGCGCCGACCAAGCCAAGAGTAATGTAGGAGCTATGCATGTGTTATTCCGCTGAGGCCTGGACTCTCTACGATGCCTACGTCAAGGAATTTGGCGCTGACATCGACATCAAGGCGTTCTGGGAGATCTACCTGCAACGCGACGAGAAGTATCGGATCCGAAAGCGAATGTCGGATGGCACGAAGATCCCCAAAGGGATGGACTTGAACTTCCTCCCGCCGAGATCTGAGATGGAGCGGAAGATCCAAGAGCTCATATCCGAATGGAATGGCCGAAAGCTCGCCGAAAGCGAGGCAGAACTTGCAGCTCAGGAAGCGCGTCTTGCCGCGGCGGAAGCCAAGCTGGCGGTGAAGGAGACCAAGACAGCGCTCAATGAGCAGCGGATCGCCGGTAACAAGATCAAACAGATGAGGCGCTGGATCGAGGATGCGAAGCGCAGTCGGCACGAACCGGCGAAAGATGATCGTATCTTCCCTGATTGGTATTCACCGGTTCTGATCGTTGAGAACGGACGGAAGATTGTCCGACCGATGCGCTATCACTGCCGTCCTGCCGGGATGGATCCCAGCATCGATCGAACAAAGACTGGGCAGGTGTCAGGCACCTATAACGCCCGGCGCGACAACCTGACTCGCTTCTGGCGCAATCAGTTCGGCTACACCCATGGACTGATGCTGGCGGAGACCTTCTACGAGAACGTCGACGACGGAAAGGGTGGCAGCAAGGAGATCCACTTTCGACCGCGCACCGGCGAGACGATGTATATCGCCTGCCTCTACTCCCATTGGGTGGACCCGAAGGGGCAGGAGCCTGATCTGTGGTCATTTGCAGCGATCACGGACGAGCCCGAGCCGGAAGTGGCCGCGGCGGGGCATGACCGGACCGTCATCAATATCAAACCTGAGCATGTTGACGCTTGGCTCAAGCCAGACCCCAACAACCTGGAAGCGTTGTTCGCCATCTTCGATGACAAGCGGCATCCTTACTACGAGCTGATCAAGGAAGCGGCGTGAGAGACCACAACCTGCGGCCCAACCGAAAAAAGATCCAGCCCTTGGCCAAGGTCCAGCTGGCATCGGCGGTGATGGCGGCTGTCCTAGCTGAGAAGCTGGACGAGAAGCAGGCAGGCGTCATTCTACGCGAGGCGACCGGCACCCAATGGTCCTTGCTGACTTGCCTGCAATACCTTTCAGGCAAGGAGGCCATCGGTGCGGTGGAGAGCCTTTCCGATACTTGGAGCGAAGGTGGCATGACGAAGGAAGGCTTGCAGGCTGCAATCCAGGTGGCAGCGCATGCGGTGGCGAACTTTCATCCCAAGGGCGTGGCGCTGTGCGCGAGCGATTTGGCTAAGTCGATGAAGGGACAGCCGCTCCCCTGATAGTGCCGGGTGCCATCCATGGCACCACCATGCGAAGGATCACTTCTCCAACGCCTCCAGGCGCGACCTCGCTTCTTTCTTGCCAAGCGATCGCATACCAACGAGCGTAGCTCGCTGCGCTTCTCTTGGGAGTGCCTTGTCAGCTTCCCAGTTGTAGATCGACTGGGCCGACGCGCCCGCAAGCATACCGAACTCTGCTGCAGAGAGACCGAGGCGCTTCCTCATGGTCCGCAAGCCTTTCGACGAGAAGCGCGAATTGCCGGTCGGTGATGTTTCGAGAACGGTCTTGGGCGTCTTGCCTGCCGCTTTGATCTGGCGTCCAAGATCTGCAATCTGTCGCTTCAATTCGGCAATTTCTCGCCTGTAATTGGCTGACGCCTTTCGCAACGGATCGACTTGGGCCCGAATTTCCTTCTTGCCAGACGGGTGACTTCATCTCTTATAGCCGATGCAAGGTTTGCCATTCTGTTCCCTCGTTGGTTGGGGTATCGAGTCTAAGCTAACTGAAGCTTCCAGACTTCGCGCTGGGGCACGAGGGAGAGCGATGCTCGCCATATGGTTCCTAGTCGAATTGCGCAACCCCCGAAAAATGGTCAGCGCAGCAATCGTTCCCAAGGGTAGAAGCCGAGTTGTGACGTTGACGGCCGCCGTATTTGCGGTAGTTGTTAGATATCAGGTGGCCCAGCCTGGCGAAACCGGCTCACTTCGCAACGAGAGTGATGATCGTGAAGTAGCCAATGGGTGCGACCAGCACCGTGTGTCGCGTTTTCCATGACGAATAACAGGTGCCGTCGATCGTTGGCTGCTCACCCGATGGATCGACACAAAGCCCTCGCGAAAGCGGGGGTTTTGCTTGTCTTGGAGATGCACGACAAGGCCGTTGCAGTTGAGGTTACGAATGCGACGCGAGTTTAGGTAAGAAATGTCTGACTGTTGGCGCGCACTTAAAACTGACCCAGGCTGCGCGTTGAACTTTGACCCACCCAGTAGACGGGGTTGAGGGTATCAGTTGGTGGTCTGGGGCGTGGCCTCCTTTGCCCTGGTTCTGGCTTTGGCTTTGCTCGCGGCGGTGCTGTTGCGCAGGCGCCATGAGTCGTTGCCGGTCTCGAGGATGTGGCAGTGGTGGGTGATGCGATCGAGCAGCGCGGTGGTCATCTTGGCGTCGCCGAACACCTGCGCCCATTCGGAGAAGGCCAGGTTGGTGGTGATGACGAGGCTGGTGCGCTCGTAGAGCTTGCTGATCAGGTGGAACAGCAGCGCGCCACCTGATGGGGTGAACGGCAGGTAGCCCAGTTCGTCGAGGATGACCAGGTCGGCGTAGGTCAGGCGCAGTGCGATCTGCCCGGCCTTGCCCTGTGCCTGCTCCTTCTCCAGGGCGTTGACCAGTTCGATGGTGGAGAAGAAGCGCACGCGCAGGCGATGCTGGCGCACGGCCTGGATGCCGATGGCGGTGGCCAGGTGGGTCTTGCCGGTGCCGGGCCCGCCGACAAGGACGAGGTTCTCGGCGGTGTGGATGAAGTCGCCCTGGTGCAGGCGCTCGACGAGCGATCGATCCACCGGACTGGCGGCGAAGTCAAACCCGAGCAGATCGCGGTGGACGGGGAAGCGCGCGGCCTTCATCTGGTTGGCCTGGGCACGGACCTGGCGTTCGGCGGACTCGGCCTGCAGCAGTTCGGCCATCCAGTGTTCGGGGTCCATGGCGTGCAGGCGCATCTTGGCCAGCAGTTCGGGCCACTGGCTGGCCATGCCGTACAGCTTGAGCTGCTGCATGCGCAGTGGCAGGTCAGGCGTCGACATGATCGGCCTCCCGCAGGGCGTCGTAGCGAGCCGGATCCGCCGCGGGTGGATGACGTAGTGTCACGCGGGAGGCGACCGTCTCGATCACGCGATCAGGATGCTGCAACCGACCCAGCACGTTGAGCACGTGTTCGGCACGGACCAGACCGGACTCGAGCGTCAGTTCGACCGCGACCAGCACGGCTTCGAGCCCGTGGACGGGCACGGCGGCCAGCACCTGGGCCATGGCACGATCACCGTGGGGCTGGCGGAGCAGGCGTTGCTGCAGCTTACGCAACGGATCAGGCATGGACAGGAACGGCGCGCCATCGCGCAGCGCCCCGGGCTTGCGCTGGATGAGGGCGATGTAGTGCTGCCAGTCGTAGTGGACCTGGTCGCGTTCGAAGCTGCGCCGGTGACGAGCGACTTCGGCATCGCCGACCACCACGGCCAGTTCGAAGGGATACACGCGCAGGCTGGCGACGGCATGGGCGTGTTCGCACGGCACGCTGTAGCGGTTGCGCTGGAAGCTGACCAGCGAAGTCGAGCTGATCCGCACCGGCCGTTCGATGTAGCCGTCGAAGGGTGCGGGCATCGGCATCAGGTGGGGCTGTTCGTCCTCCAGCGCCTCGGCCACGGTGATGTCGGAGGCATCGGGGTGTGGCTGCATCGGCCACGCGGCGCGGCACTCGCTGGCGAGCCAGGCGTTGAGGGTGTCCAGGTCCGGCCAGTGACGGGCGCCGGCCTCGATCCAGATCTGCCGACGCCGATCCTGCACGTTCTTCTCCACGCGCCCCTTCTCCCAGCCGGCCGCGCGGTTGCAGAACTCGGCGGCGAACAGGTAGTGGCTGGTCATGGCGTGGAAGCGGGCGTTGACGCGTCGTTCCCGATGCTGGCCGATCCCGTCGACCGCCGTCTTCATGTTGTCGTAGATGCCGCGGCGCGGCACGCCCCCGAAGGCGGTGAAGGCCCGGGTGTGGGCATCGAACAGCATCTCGTGGCTCTGGGTGGGATAGGCCACCAGCCAGAAGGCGCGGCTGCAGGCCAACTTCACGTGGGCCACCTCCAGCGACATCTTCGCGTGGCTGCCGACGAAGGCGTACTCGCGGCTCCAGTCGAACTGGAAGGCCTCGCCCGGCGGGAAGTGCAACGGCACGAAGGCAGGCCGGCGGCTGGCGCCGCCGGCCGCCTTCCACTGGCGGATGAAGGCGGTGACGCGGGTGTAGGTGCCGGGATAGCCGATCGCCTGCAACTGCGAGAACAGCACCTTGGCGGTGCGCTGATCGCGACGAGGGCGTTGGCTGTCGGCACGCAGCCAGGTCTCCAACTGCGACCGATAGGGATCGAGCCGGGAGGGTGACGAACGTCTTGGATAGACCGGCTCGGACTGGCCGCTGCGCAGCCAGCGCCGGATGGTGTTGCGGGAAAGACCGGTGCGCTTGGCGATCTCGCGCAGCGGCAGGCCATCGCGCAGATGCATGCGCCGGATCTTGGCCAACATGACCATGGTGATCACTCCTGAAATCCCCCGAGCAAAGATGCTCAGGATGTGGGCTTCAGGTGGGTCAGTTTTACTCGCGCACTACCGCCAAAAGTGGGTCAGTTCTGGATGCGCGCCAACACCAGGACTTCCACAGCGGTGCACCCAGTGATGGCGCAACGGCTGCCGTAGGCGTCCAAGAGGCGGGCCCGGAACAGGGGCTGGCCTCGACGCTGAGCCACTGTCCGCATAGCCCACACCCGGGCGTCGTGCTCACTGTCCAGGGGCGGCGCGGCCGTGAACGCCGCAGCCTCACCCTCAGCCTGGGCGCGTGCCTGATCATCCAAGACCAAGGGCACCGCCTCCCACTTGCCCTCGGTGTTCTTCCGAAGGTTCACATGACCGTGGATGGCGGGGTTGAACAGCACATAGCGGGTCCGCTTGGGCGGCCCGGGGTCTACGAGCTTGAAGAGTCGATCCCGCGGGTGACCACTGTCGCTTCGCCAGTTCGTCCGCCCGTAGTCGTAATGGATGCGGCTCGGGGCGTTGACCGTCAGGTGCTCCAGATCGGCGCGGGCATTGCCGAGCGGGTCGGAGGGATGGCGTGCGGTATCCCAGGCCTCGACCTCCGCCAGAGTGGCGCTTCCCAAGGCAGCGACGGCGTCGGCCACACGCCAATACTTGGCGCCACTGGGCGCAGCCCCATCTGGCACCTCCTGGTGCACGAACACAAGCACGAAGTGATCCCCGTCCAGTCGCTCGACACGGCCCACCCAGTCCGGCCGAGCTTGAAAGGTATTGCGGGCGGGCTTGTCGGGATCTGCCAGGCGCTCAGCATGATTGAGTTGGGTGGCCACCACCGCGCGCAGCGGTAACCCCTCTCGCGACGCGATGGCGAGATGTTCCATCAGCAGGTTCTTGCCCGCACCGCGCCAACGCGCCAACGAGTCATCGTAGACCCAGCGTCCGTTGATCGTTTCAATGTTGTGCTGCCAGATGCTGACAACGAGTTCGCGCGGATCGTCAGTGAGCGCAGACACTGCCCACGCACGATTGACCAGCTTGGCGCCATAGCGCCCAAATTCACGTTCGATGCCCATCGGGTCCCCCAGGGTTCGACGCATTATCACGCAAGCCGCAAGCGCCACGATATGGCCATACCTTGACGCGCGCGGATTAGGCCTTTCATTGGTAACTAGACCAATGGAGGCAATATGAAAATCTCACCGAACTCAACCCGCGCTATCGCTCTCGCGGCAATGTTTGCTGCTGGCGCGGCAAACGCGCAGTCCGAACTCACCGCGATTGAAGGGCGAGATGATCCGACAACCGTCAATGGCTATGTCGGTGCTGCTCTTGATGAAGTAGCCATGCTTCAGCGGATGATGATCAGCTACGGCGCCAGTGCAGAGCAGCTACAAGCTTTCGATAAGAGCAGCGTTCGTATCTATACGCGCGGTCGCATGATGCAGAACGGAGATGGCAGGCCATTGTCCCGGATCGTCTCGGCTTCCAACATTGCAGACCATGTTTTTGCTAGGCGCGACGAGGTTCTGAGCGTCTTCTACGCAAAGCGCGGACACCTATGTCAAGCGCGCGTCTCTAGCGCAAGAGATAAAAGCGTGGAGGAGATCTCAAGTGTCGAGTATGTCGCGGATCCCCGCACGACTGCCGATGACGCAGGCAAGTATTGCCGAGAGTATCCGGATTGGGAGAGAGCAAGACGGGTGACGTCATCCTCACTAGAAGCGATGCGAGAGATCACGGGATCTACCATCGGGAATATCTCGCCTTGAGCGGGGCGTGATCTGCCATGGCCATACTCGTCCTGCTTACCGCTTCCATTTTTGCCTACTTTGGCCACTTCCTCCTCTATGCAGGACTTCTTCTATGGGGTGAATCCAAGAGATGGACAGCACGGAAAAGATTTGTAAGAGCATCGGTTGGATTGATTGTGCTCCTTCTTGGCCTGGGCACGGTGGTCGCGTCCTCGATGGTCATCTTCTGGATGCTGGCCCTTGCTTTGACCTCTCCTACGCGAACGCCTACATGGGCCACCGATGCTCAGGCCAACACCAGTGACCGGCACCAAGTCATACGCTTCAAGAGTGAGATCCAGGGCGGTCAGCGGATCGATAGGGATGACCCCTACCTGCCACCGTTGCTCGATGAAGAGGCCAGGAATGGGCGGGCCGAGAACTTTGATCGATGCAGAGTGGCGGTTGCCACCTACAAGCAGACCGGACAAGTGGTGCGGGTTGGATTTGATGACCCCACAACGCTGTTCATCGTCCGAGTGGGAAGCCAGCGCTGGCTCGACGAGGGTGCAGACGAAGTTGTGCTCGAAGACTTGGCCTGCTTCTTTGCAGCCGGCGATGTTCGCCGGAAGGTGCGCTTCCCAGTTCTAGACGAGCATGGCAGGCCGTTGGGCGAATGGCGATATGGGCGCTACGTCAAAAGCTAGAGCAAAAGCGGATTTCGGGCTTCGCCCAGACCCTAAAAAAAGCGCAGGCCCTGACAGGAAGTGCAGCTCTCTCGATTGAGACTGTTCCTGGGAAAGAGTGAGAGGAATGTCTCGAAAATAGTTTGTGAAATGTCTTGCAAATCGCTAGACAAATGATCGCTTTGCCTTACGTTGAATACATGGAAAGCAATCACGCTAACCACTCAACTAATAAGGAAGAAATAATGCGCAGCTTCACAACAGACAACCAATTCAACGTTTCAACGAGCGAAGATAGTGGGGCGTTCTTGTTCGAAGTTCTGGAAACCTATGCAAGCGGAATACGCTTTCAGGTTCAGCAAAAGAATGAGTCCGGACGATGGGGAGGGCGGGGCACGGATGTTCATTTCACATTTCCCTTCCAAACGGCCACCAAATCCCATGTTGCGAACTTTTATCGCGATTGCGTCATGCCAAACCTCGAGTAACGGTTAGAGCGGTCAAGGTTGGCAACAGCTCCATCACACAGACAAGGACAACACCATGCAAGCAGCTGTCAACAACACAATCAATGCACTAGAAGCCATCGCCGATTGGGCGAGGGAGATCGTCGATAGCCACGGCTGGACAATCCTCTTCATTGTTGCCCCGACATCTATCGGCGTCGCACTCCTCGCCGGCTTCATTCTCTAAGACAAGGATCATTCATGGTCACACTAACCTTTGCTTTGCTTACGACCGTTCTAGCCGTCGTAATTGCAGTCGCGGCCTACAACCTGGTGGAGGAGCTTGTGGACAGGATCCATGCTCTCGCCTAAGCCAAGCCTGTCCGCCACCCATCCAGACGTGCGGGTGAACAAGGCGATGCAGAAGGCGTTTGCTCTCCGCTGCAACGAGGCGGGCGTAAGCACCTACGACGGTCTGCGGCAACTGGTAGAGGCCTACTTGAAGCGACCGTTCAAGTTTAAGGACGCTAATCGATCTGGAATGCGCGACGCCAAGATACCTGGAGTTCGAGATACACCGGAACGGGTAAAGGCGTTAAAGGCGAAAGCGAGTGCGGCAGGGATCTCGCATGGTGAAGCCATTCGACAAATTGTTCAGCGCTACATCGAAAAGGGAGGAAGCAGGTGACTACTGTCGAAGTTCTACTGATCATCTTCGCGATTGGCTTCCCGCTACTGGTTGGCTCGTGGCCAGCCATCGGCGTTTCGATGTTGCTGGTTCATCTGCAGCGGCGGATCAATCTGGAAGCACGGGAGGTGCGGCCATGACGAATGTGGACGGCATCAAGTCACATCGTGGGAAGAATGTGCAAATGACGGCTGCCTATGCATCCGGCATCTACGGCACATACACCATCGTTTCGGAAGAAGGGCAGTTCATGATGGATGAGGCATCGCCTGATGGCGTGCGCACAATTGTGCGAGAGCGATACGCCCTGACGATACGCCCCTTGGAGCAGCGCCGAGCGGCGATGAAGAGGGTCGGTGAATACGGAACCCATCGTGCCCTGGTTCAGGCCCGCTGGGACGCTAGGCTGCTAGAGCGAAAGACCCTGCATGCAATGCATGCTACCAGGAGAGTGCGGTTATAAGGCTCACGAAGAAGCAGGTGCGACTAAGTATTCGGTGTCCAACCTTGACGGTCGAAGGTTGCATGCTATTGCTGGAGCATGGACCGACCTACCAGTGCCGAACGGCGCGAGAAACTCGTTGAGCTTCACAAGCAGGGCCTCGATGGGGGAGAGATCGGCCGTGTGCTCGGCATCACGCGCCAGCGCGTGCATCAGCTCCGCAGCTATCTCGGCCTATCGGTAGTAGACACGGTCCCGGCTAGGCGCCGAACCGTAGCAAACATGATCGCCGCTGGGCGTCACCCTCGCGAGATCGCCCGTGTCGTCGAGTGCAGCCGCGACGTCCTCTACCGAGACGCCGTGGCTTTGGGGCTTGTTGAACAGCTACGGGCTAATCGTAAGAGAGGGCCTGCCGGGGCGTAGCCCCTTAGACGGTCGGCCCTGGGCCTTCGAGAGAGCCAGCAGGAGAAGTCGATCAGCGGCGGAACTCGGATCCTTATCCAGGCCACACCCTCTAACCGGTCTTGTGCCTCTGCATATCTCGGAACAGGCATCGTCTCGCAGGCGGCTGGGGTGGGTTGCCCAATGAGCATCGGTGTCGGCACTGATGGCTATACGGGTCACTATCGCTTTGCCCACACAGGCGCAAGTCCTTCGGACTGCTCCACGGCGCATACGCTCCACGCCGAGCCGCTAACCGTGCAATGAAGTTTGCACGAGCGCTAGTCTCGCCCTGGAGCTAGCTCAGTTTCGCCCCCGCTCGCTGGCCTGCAGGCACTCGCTTTGGGTGCTGCCTGTCTTATGGGCTCCGCTTGTCGTTGAACCCGCGCAATCCGCGCTAACGACAACGAGAAGAACATGAGCAAGAAGTCCTCCACCCCGGCCGCCGATCCGACCCGCTTCGATGCCTTCACCGTCCGCGAGTATGAAGTGAACGGCGACAAGAAGAGCGACTGGACCAAGGTTGGCGTGGCCTGGCCGCATCAGGATGGCAAGGGCTTCCGCCTTGTGCTGATCGCGGTTCCCCTGGACGGCATCGTGGTTCTCCGCCAGCACGAGCCCAAGGCCGACTGACCTTCAAGCCGCCGGGGCTAAGTGCCCCGGCAGGCCCAGGAGAACGACATGCTGAACTGGCGATATCACTTCAACGCGACCCTGCTGGCGCACTTTCTCATCTCGATCGAGGACGCTGGGCTGGATGATTTCGAGCTTTCCTCCTGGGAGTGCGACTTCCCAGCTGATCCGGTCGCAGCGGCCAAGGCATTCGGCGATGAGCACGATCTGACCGATGTGCAGGAATGCCGCTACTTCGGCTGCTTCTAACCGTGGAGCGCTTTGCGAAATGCTGCGATGCGCTTCGCTATGACTTCCTCGTCATCTTGGGTCCCTAGGTCAAGCGCCAGCGCGATCCTAGCCCGATCGGATGCACGGCGGTCGTCGCTTTGTAGTTCTGCCCAGCCGCACGCTATAGCGAGTGGAACGCCAAAGACCAGGAAGAGAGGCTGATCGGTGAGGTAGGCGAACAGCGAGGCTACGGCGGAGATGCACAGAGCACTGATCGGAAGGCGGCTCATCGTGCACGATCCAATGTCGAAACAATTGCGCTTTCGGCCTGATCGATGTGATTGAACGCCTGTTCTGACAATGCACTGAGGCCGAAAAGGCCGGCGATGATCAGGGCAATGGTGAAAAGAGTCTTGATGCGCATGGGGTTCCTTAGGTGGGTGGATCCTGTCGCTGCTAGCAATTGCTAGCAGTTAGTTACAGGGAAGCAGAAAGACTGTGCGCGTCAAGGTCTGGAAAATCGCTCGCAAGTCATTCGCCTTGCTCGCGGCAAGATCAAACGCAACGGCATGCCGAAGGTTCGGCTCTATCCATCAAGCGCCAGTCAGGGCCCGTGTAGTCGTTCGCCGAGATGCATCGGCGCACTCCGGCCCGCGCCAGCCCTTCCTTACCGACGCCCTACGGACCTCGGTTCCCCTTGACGGCGCCTCACCTACGGCTCTGGGTTCCTCATGGACGCGGAAGTTATCCGCGCCCTGCGATGAGGGCGCAAGACCACTGCTAGCACCAGCTAGCAACACCCGGAGCAAGTCATGTTCGAAGTCATCCATTCCTACACCCGTCGCGAAGCCCTCTGTGATGGGGTTCTTGTCGAAGTTCCTGCCAACCTGGCCGGAGAGGCGGGCTTCCGCTGCCATGTGGCACTGACTGCTGCCGCTTGGGCTGACTGTGTCGAGTGGCGGGAAGAAGACACCGAGCGCAAGGGCATTCCCCAGGATCTCAACGGGAGGTTGTGGGATGTGCTCTGGATGGCGCGCTGCGCGGCGGTCGCCAATCCCGACACGAGCCAGACGACTTTCGCTGTCTATCGGATCGGCCGATATGAGACGAGCAACGGTGCAACCAAGGCCCATTTGGTGCTGCAAATCGGTCCCGGTGATGAAGGCGAGCCGGTGGCCACGATCATGCATGTAGGCGAGGACTGACGTTGACCTGGACGGGTTCGGGCCTAGCCTGAATTTGTAGCTGCTAGCTGCTGCTAGCAATCGATAGCTGAGGATAGATATGGAACTCTCAATCTGGATCCCCAAAGGCGGCACGGGCAAGACGATGACAGCGTTGACCTTGGCTGCTGGCTTGGCACATCGGGGGCGGCGAGTGCTGGTGGTTGATCAAGACCCACAGTCGGGAAGCTTGGTATGGGCTAAGCGAGCAGGTGACAGAGGCCTGGAAACCCCCTTCGTCGTGGCCGCAGCGCGCTCCAAGGGCTTTGACGACGTCATCTATGACCACGCCCCGGTCCCGCCTGAGACAGGCTTGCCCGGTCGCTTGGTGGTCATGCCAGTGCTGCTGGATGCGACGACTTATCCCCTGTATCGGCGAGGGCGATCAATGTTGGAAGGCCTGGGGCTGCCCCATGTCGCTATTCCTACCCGCGTTCGCACCGATCGCGCAGAACAACGGGTTCTGATCGAGCAGGTGTTCAAGGCCAGCCCTGTGTATCGAGACCGTGCCTGCTTTCCAAAGGCCTATGGCCGCGGCCAGACCGTCTATTCCGAGGATCTTGGGATGCCCCACGCATTACAAGCAAGGAGCGAGGCGGAGACCGTGCTAGAGCTCGTTCTTTCGCGCTACGCGGAAGTGGAAGCCCCCCAGTTGAGGATCGTGGCATGAAAGGAAAAGCAGAAGAATGGATGCGGGATGATGCGGCCGACGCCGCGGCGACCATGGCATTCCCAAAAAGCAAGCCAAGCAAGTCGTGCTTCAGGCTAACAAAGCAGAAGGGCGAGGCCGCGGTCCAGGTTTTCGCTAAGACGCGCGGCCCGACCGAAGTGGTGTTCGTGCGCATGCCGCGACAGACTGCAAAGCGCTTGAAAGCCATGGCGAAGGGTGGTCATTCCGTGGCCGTGGCAGCCATCGTGGAGCAAGCGCTTGATGAGTTGGAGCGAAACGGGCAGCAACTGATCGTCGAACAAGCTTGAAATTGTTTCGCCAGAACTCTTGACGAAATCTCATTTGGCCTCTTGATGGAGTGTAGGCAGCGATGCCGAACATCCCCCACATCCGGAGTCCACCATGCAAACACAAACAACAACCACTGATCGCTATAACAACGAGCGCAATCGCCTGCTCACAATGCGCATGCATGCAGAGGTCAAGCGATGCAATGCGCAAAAGCCAATTTCTCGCGACCTGATCTATGACAACGATCTAGTTGTCTTGGCGGATCGCGTTCTTACGATGGACCTGGATGCGAGCAAGCATGTTCTCGCGGTTCGCCGTGTCCGCCGGCAGCATACGCCCCTGCACGATGCCATCATCCGTGGCGACCTGGTCGCGGTCCAATCCTGTGTTACCGAGGACAACATCGATCTGGCCACAGTGAACGGGCTGACGCCTCTACACCTTGCAGTTGCAGGCCTAGGACTGGCGCAGAAGCGCAACGAGTTCAAGGCTCAGCGCAAACTGGGTGAGGAGCAGATCGTTGACTTCCTGATCGCCAAGGGTGCGCCAGTTGACGTATGGGACTCCATGACCAGGCTGCCAGCTGCCTGCATCGATGGCGGCAGATTGCCAAAGTCTCTGACCGACGCGATGGAATTGTTGAGAGCAAGCACTTCTTACAGGAAGGAGTTCGTCGGATCCGGGGAAGAGAACGAGGATCGGACGGAGTTCAACATCTTCTTCTCAGAGAACGATTTCGGAAAAACACAGCGTGGGCAGCCCGGGAACAGGACAGGACGAGGCGGCAACCCCCAAGGCATCACCAGGATTGCAGGAGCCAAATACAATCCTGCAGAGTCGGCATTCAGCTGTGTCGGGTGATCCAATCTTTCTCAGCTTTCCTCCTCCTCTCCGCAAAAAAATCGTCGTCTGTCATGCGATGAAAGGCCAGCCAGTCGCTGTCGATCGGCTGGCCTGTTCTTAATGCGAGCAGGCCGGCGAGGTGTCGGCGCTCTCTCGGGTCCATTGGTAGTTCGTGCTTGTTAGGACGCTTACTCGGGTGAACCCACGGCATCCTTTCTCGTCGGCGGTGGATGTCACCAATGCTCGTGAACGTCTCAGACCAGCGGTCAAGTGAGCCATCCGCGACGGTTGGGGCGGGGTTCTCTGGTCCAAGGTCAACACGGCGAACCCAAGCATTTTGATCGATCAAGTTCCACACGAGCGCATGGAAGTTCGCCGCTGGGACGGTGAAGACGCCGGCCGCTAAGCGAACTGGGAAAGCGCCGTAGTGGCTAAGCTGAACCACAATCTCTGTGGGGACGTGATCTCCGGGTCCGTAGCCTAGAAGTCCAATCTTGTCTGTCAGGGCTGCGCGGACCCTGAAGCGAGGGTGTGCCCAACGCTGGCGCAGCAGGGCCAAGACGTAGGGCTTGGTCTTCGCAATTTCTCGCGACCGCAGCAGATGGTTCTGGCAGGTTTCCATGACCTGCAGACGACGGGATGCTAGGGCCTCCCTGGTGAGTTCATCCGGAGCAAGAAGGCAGGTGATCCAGTCCCTTCCGTCCTTCCGCTTCTGACAATCGGTGCAGGAAGCGATCAAATTCAGTTGGTTGTGTTGGCCGCCCAACTGGCGAGAAATGAGGGGCTCGATGCGCAGCATTGCTCCGGTAGCCGCGCCCGGGTCGTCCTCGCCTTGTATGAGGGGGCGACCGCAGAAATGGCATAACCCGCTCTCCAGAAGCGCTGCCTTTCGACGCCATGACTCGGTTGGCTTGCTGACTATCGACTTGCGATCCTTGGCTATGGCAGCTGCGAACTTGGCTATCAGCATCTCGTTCATTGGCTTGCCGTCTCTGTCTCGGCTGATAGGAGAGTTAGCTGGATAGGTTGACGATTGGGCGCCCGTTTCGATCTCAATGAAGAGGTGATGCCAGATGTGACGCCATCGCAAATCAGATGGTGCATCGAATGGTTTCTGCTCATGAAGTGATCCAGTCTCATCGTGTCACCTCATCAAAGCAGCAAGAACATTCGCGTCAACGTCTTCGTCATTGGTCGCGGTAGCAAGAGCAGAAGCTAGCGAAACTCTTCCTCCGGCTAGCCCAAGTTCTGGAGCCTTGGCCCATCTCTGACAGAAGAGTTTCTTTTACACACCAACCGCACCTTCGGTGATATCGGCTGGCGTGCGAAAGCAAGGCGAAAACCCGGCAACGTCAAGAGCTTGAAAGCGATATCAGCTGCGATATCGCATACAGCGCCACAAGCAGCCTTGCGGCCTTCTAGGTGGCTGGTTCTGGCTGATATCGGCCGACGTTGACACGCGCCTTGTCTGCCTTAGACGTAGAAGTCATGAAACAACGACTTCTCCGCTTCACCGAACACGACGACGCGCGCCTGCAAGCCAGGGCAGACGCTGTGGGTATCAGCTCGCAGAGCTTAGCCAGGCAAATCGTTCTTCGTGAACTGAATGGTATCGACTCCGCGACAGTTGTTCGCGAGGAGTTGGAGCGGGAGCTCGCCTTCATGCGCTCAGAGAACGAGCGTTTCCAGGAGCAGCTACTTGAAATCGTCGTCGCACTTCGCGACTCCCTACGCAACTCCCAGACCGAACTCCTCGAAGGCTTCCGCGAAGCCATCGCCGGGAAGTCCAGTGGCCAGTCCGGGCTGTTGAAGCAATTGCACGGCCACCGAACCTAACCCAATCAGGAGATCAATCATGAAGAAATCTATCACCCTCGCCGTCGCACTTTCAGTCGCTGCAACGGGATGCGCAACTACCGGCACGATGTTGCCAGGCAGCACTCGGTCCGCGGACAAAGCCCCTGTCTCGAGCGAGCAGAAGCAAAACGCCCGCCGCTCTGCAGTTAAGGCCGGCTCAAAAGGTTGCGCGACCGGTGCTGCAATGGGGATCCTCGGTGGCCTGCTAGGCGGTGGCTTCAATGCAAAGACCGTTCTCGCTGGTTGTGTCGTGGCCGGAGCTACCACCGGCCTGCTGGAGTATCAGAACCAGCTTGCCGACTTCCGCGCCTTGCAGGGCAAGGTTTCAGTGGGTGCCGTCTCCACGGTCAAGGAAAAAGACGTGGTGGTGGAGGGCAAGCCAGCCAAGGCGGCCGAAAACCTGACTCTGAACTTGGACGCGAAAAAGGTGGCGGCGCGTTCCGCTGACATCGTGACGGTTATCGATGAGCTGGCAAAGGTTCTGAACAAGCAGACCATGGTGATTACGGTTTCGGTGTCGGGCAACCCGGCCGATCGGAACTGGATTGATGGTCAGCTCCGAGCCAGGGTCCACAACGACAAGGTGAAATTTGCGATTGGTGCCGGCTCCGCTCTGGTGATCGTGGTCAGCCCCGTTCCGGCGATCAAGTAATGAGCCGCCGTCGCGATCTCGGCTCCATGTTCGATGAAGTCGGTCCGGGCGAGAGCCATGAGCCGGCTGAGCCTGCAAACCGCGTGGCAACTGTCGATGAGCCCCTCATCAATGATGAAGCGCGCCAGATGTTGGAGGAACGTTCGCGTGCGGTCGGCGAAGCAGCGGCGCGTGCTGCCGAGGTCGCATACCAGAAGGGCAAGGAATTGGGAAAGGCTGCTCTGGGCGCTCGCGCGCGAATGAAGGTAGAGCGTCAGCGGCGGGCGGAAGAAAAGGCCGCGGCGGGGAAGGAGAAGCAGGGGGCCTACGACCAGACGATGGCGATGCCAATGTCGGCCTCATTTGAATTCGCGGACAGCAATGAAGAGCAGCATGGAGCCTTGCTCGAAGGTCTTGCACCTGAGGAAGTTCGGGCGGTTCTTGCTGATCCAGGGGTGAGGGAAGCGAGCGCTCCGCTGGTCTATGACGGCATGGGGCAGCTGCCATCTGAGGTCGATGTTCTATTTGCGAACCTGCCGGTGTTTCCCGTTGGCCAGGGCAGCATTGGGATGACGACGGTCCAAGAATTGGTCCCCACGCCGAAGCGCTCCTACAACCGTGCCGCCCTGATCGGCTGCGGGGTTCTGATCCTAGCCGTCCTTGGCGGTGCCGCCTACTGGTGGAGCGCCAGGCCGGCTCCGGCTCCCGTGATCGCACCGAAGAGCGAAGGCGCTCCTGTCGCGAAGCCAGCACCAGAGGTCGCCCCTGCCGTTGTTCCAACGGAGCCGGCACCTGTGCCAGTCGTCGAGCCGGTGGCAGCCCCGGCGCCCATCGAAGAGCCAGAAGCGACCGTGCCCCTTATCGATCCAGCGCCCGGGCCAGTAGTGGCACCAGCCGCTACGCCGGATCCCGAAATTTCCCCACCAGCACCGCGGCCCACATCGATCAAGCCTCGCCCGAAGAAGATCGAGATTGCTCCGGCTACGCAAGCACCGAAGGCGGAAGAGCAGCAGATCGAACAGATACGCGATTTCGGTAAGCAACTCGAAAGCGTGGGTGGGGGTTGACGCTCGCGCGCTTTGGCCTACCACAGATATGACGCGCATCCATTTATAGGAGTGAACATGATTAAACGACTACGGGAGGCTGTCGGCATTGGGACGCCTGACAACTACGCCTCCAAAGCCATGAATTGGCTAGGCAACAAGTTCCTACTCGATAGAGCAAAGGTCGGACTGAACGACGAGTTCTACTGGGACCAAGATGACCGCACACCTTTGAAGGGTGCAGAGGTTCAAGACCCGAAGATGCAGCGGCTCTACTGCGCTACTGACGACTTCCGTCGCAAGTTCACCTTCGGCGTTGCTCGGTTCATGCGAGTTCCAGTCATCGCTGTTTCAACGCTGATCATCCTGGCTGGCTTTGCTGTGACCGCTGTCTTTGGTCCTAGCGATGGACGTGTGACGTCCACAGGAGAAATGCCATCGCAGTGGTCCGCGAGCAGCGGCCCGAAGAGCATGACTGACGCGGAGCTGATCGCGGCAGCGAGAAAGATGAGAGCTGAAGGAAGAACAGCTGACTCCCTCACCCCCAATGACCGCGTGGTCTTGCAAGAGATCAATCGCCGAAATCTATAACCAGGAGAAACATGAATAAGTTCACCAAAATTGGCGATTGGCTACCAGTCCAAAAGTGGCTTGATGCAGCGAAGCGAGATGCGTTCGAGAAGGCAGGGCGTCATGACGTTCCCACCCACGTCGAAGCGACTGACCGCGACGGTAAGCCTGTCTACGTCCCCGTTCTGGATGAGGAGGGCCAGCAGCTGCGGAATGAAGATGGCAGCTTGAAGATGGCTCCTAAGCGGGTTCCCGTCGCGCCAGATCTCAGGGACACCCGGTCGCGCTGGTGGGGTGCCCCGGGCGGCGGGCGGCTTTCAGGTCAAGTCGCTCTCGACGACCTCGCCCAGGGATCACACAGCTCGGCCGTGCCCGCCTTGATGGGTCTAGTGACCATCATGTCTGTGCTGGCCTCCGTCAGCCTCGTGGTTGGCGCCTCCATGGCTTCTGCCGGCCACACAAGTGTCGGCGTGCTCATTGGCCAAGCAGGTATGGCGATGGGATTGCTCGGAGCTTTGGCCTGCCTTGCGGTGCTCTGGCACGGCGTAGGTAGGGGCGGGGTGTTGGCAACCACCTTCTGGTCCGGTGTGGTCCCGTTCGTCGGTGTGGCGTTGACGATGGGAGCCGCCGTCGGCTCAAAAGTCTTTGGGGGTGGTCCCTCGCTGGGCTTGAAGTCCATAGTGATAGGTGTTGCCGTGATAGCCGCCTGCGCAGTCGTCTTCTTCCTCCTTGTGCTGCTATTCACAGGGAAGCGTGACCTGACCCAGTCATGGGCGCTCAACGCGGTCAAGGGATTTTCAGTCCTGGCTGGCGCTGCGCTAGTGAGCGGGCTCCTTTTGCCCGGTGTCCTTCAACCCCTCCTTTGGGTCTTCATCGGCGGCTGGTATCCCTACGCATGGGCCAAGGCTCAGAGGCGCAAGCGGGCATACACCCTGAGCTACATGTCGGCTCGATTTGGTGGCGACGATGGGCGATTGGGAAACAGCGATAAGAATGAGCGCATCAAGCAGGCAAAATCTGCTGAAGCCGATAAGTCCGGCTTCATCATTTATGGAAAAGCACTTGGAGTTTTCACGAGACACGGTGATGGCTTTTCTCCTGACAAGGGTGCGCCAGTCGGTCAAAGCCCCAACGATTTGATGACCCACAAGCACATCTTTGGCAAGACGGGGACCGGAAAATCCCTGAACGAGATGGAGCAAACAGTCTGTGAGTGGATCCTCAACGATGCAGGTGGATCACTCATTCTTGACGGTAAAGGACCGTTGCCGGCTGAGATACTGGCTGCATATGTTGGACTTCCAAATGTCCTATTGATCGTTCCTGGGATCAAGTTGGCATTGCTTCAAGGCCTCGCGCCAGAAGAGGCAGCGACAGCAATTTCGGACTTGGCAGGTGCCGGAACCACAAAGCAAGAGCAAAGCGCTGATGCGGAGAAGTTCTTTAACACCAAGGGAAAATCGCTGCTGCTTGATGTGAACCTAGTTCTCAAAGCATTAGTTGAGTTGGGTAAAATTGCAGAGAAGGATGAGAAGCCAAGAGAATGGTATTGGACATTGGAGCATGTCGATATCCTGAAAACGTTGCTTAAGGATAAGAACGAAGATGCCGAGAAGCTACTTCATGTCGTTCAAGAGAACATAGATCTATTGCCGAATGACTTGGGATGTGACGACGACATTGATCGTTTGCCGCTGCTACGAGCAGCACTTATTAGTTTTCCTCACAAGCTCTGGACGATGCCAAGTGATACGCGAGGCGGAGTAGTCAGTGTAGTAGACACTTGGATCGAGCCGCTCATGTGGAGTCCAAAGCTTCGGCCATGGGCGTGCACCGAGTATGGAGAGGATCCGACGATTTGCTTGCGCGGTGGGCACGTAGGTATGTCTTTGCCTGATTTTCAATACGGTGAGGCGGGCAAGCTCTGTCAAAACCTGATACGACACCGCGTCATGTCCGGGGTTCGTCGCCGACAGGACAAAGACTGGCAAAAGTCTGGGCAGAGACCACTGCTATTCCTCATAGACGAGGCGCAGGAGATGATCGGTGTTGAAGATCGTAGGTTCCTAACCGTAGCGAGAAGCCACGGAGGAGCGTGTGTCTATGCCACTCAAAACATCGAAGCCTATACCTCTAGAATGGGCATGGAGGCGGCGATTTCATTTCTTGACAACTTCCGATCCAAAGTGGTCCTCATCTCATCGCATGGCACCTACGAGATGATGATGAAGGCATTGCCAGAAGGGAAGTATGTGTCATGGGAGGGCAAGAACAACCGCGTAATTGGCTATGAGCAGACTCTGGCCAAGCTTGGAAGTCACGTCGTGTTTGATGACGAACACGAGCTTGCCACCGAGATGCGCCGACTTCGTCGTGCAGGTGCAGGAAAGATCCTTGTGCCTGAACGAAAGACCATGTGGTCCGGAGGCGGTGATAGCTATCATGATATGGACAATCCAGTGGACGCTGAGAAGCTTGCAACTGTCTTGGTCCATAGTGGAAAGATGGAGAAACGTCCCCTACTGACCCACAGTGACGTCAGCACTCATTTGCGCAAGCAGACGGCTGTTGTCGAACTTATGCGCGGGGGCGTGCCTCGCCATGACTTCATTGAGTATCCACACCAGACGCCTGAGGACATTGCAGAGCGCACCGCAAGAGTCAAAGCCGCCTTGATCGCCAACTACATGAAAGATGAGATCAGGAGTCTGATCAAGCACGAGTGGCAGGGTGAGACATTGAGTAAGACGAGGCTTCACGAGTTAACACTGGCGTTCGTGGTCTGCCTGATGATCGGGCCAGACATTCAGTTGCTTGAAGGCGCAGACCTATTTGAGGCTCTCGAAGCGATCTCACGGGAAAAGTTAAGAGAGCTTGATGGTGACAGGGACCTTGTTAACGCCACGCTCGCTAAGGCATGGCTCGAGAGACAGGAGCCAGCACTCGCCGCCTGATCCATAACGGCTCTTCGGGGCCGTTCTTACGTTGACGACTGGAGGCTATGCCTTAGCTTGACGGTAGGCCCACTGCGGAGAACTCATCAATGAACTTCAAACAGCGACTAGACGCACGACGCGAGCAACTACCTGTTCAATCGAAACAACCGGAGGTTCAAGTGGCTGCCAGGCGCGAAGCCGCAGGCCAAGCGATCAGCAGCAGCCAGATCCGCGAAGAGCAGGAACATAAGCAGAGGTTTGACGCTTTCAAGGAGGCTCATGGTCGGCATGCCCACTCTGAAAAGGAATTTGATCAGTGGCAAGCCATGCAGCGCCAGACCCAGGCGTCCGCTCAACCTAAGGTCGATGACAGGGCGTGGGATGTCGCCATGCGCAGGGAGGTTGCAGCTCCTGTGTTGAGAGATCGCAAGCCAATCGACCTACCGGTTCAACAGGACGCTCTCGACAGGGTTGCCAGTCAACGGCAAGAGCAAGCAAAGCAGCTGGATATGGATCCTATGATCAAGAAGCGCCAGTTCAGCATCTGATCCATCATAAGCGAGCCATAACAGCCCCAATTGGGGCTGTTTTCGTTGCGGCGTTAGAAGTTGTGTGCCGTAACCTTGACGCGCGAGGACTTTCGGTTTCGATGAATAGAGAGTTGCTAGCAACTGCTAGCAGCTTCCCATTCCCCCGAAATCGGAGCTCCCATGATCTTAGATCTACCACCACAGCCAGTTGCTTTCATCCAATCCCTTCCAGAGGTCTCACCCTCGGCCGCCGTGCGTGCCCAGGCAGCTCTCATGTGTGCCCGGGCAAGCGGGCAGAAAGTGGACAAGTTCATTGTGTTCGACGCTGGCAGAAGCGCCAATGAGAAACGGTTGTTCGTGCTGGACGTCCGTGGGGAGCCCAAGCTGGTCCTCAGTGACTGGGTAGCTCATGGATCGGGTTCGGATCCTGATCGGGATGGCAACGCGACCCAATTCAGTAATACACCCAATTCAAATGCCACGTCTCTTGGCCTCTACCGCATCGCTGAGCGCTACCGTGGCCGGAACCCCGGCTCCAGCTATCGCTTAGACGGCCTGACAGCAGGCTTCAACACCAATGCCCGTGGTCGGGCTGTCGTCGTTCATACCTCACGATACGTCCAGCCAGGTAGGGTGGGGCGCTCTTGGGGCTGCCCTGCGTTGAGGCCTGAGGTCATGGAGGAGCTCGACGAACTCGGAATGCAGGACACCATGCTTTGGATAGATGCCGAGGGAAAGGGGCTAGACCAGTCAGCCTCGCTAGACTGCCCAGCCGCTCGGGAGCTCGTTGCAAGCTACGAGCGCTATGAGGCCCGGGAGCTCGCTATGATCGCCTTTCAGGCGCAGCTAGATCGTTGGGTTTCCCCTCAGATGTCGATTGCAGCAAGCGTTGGCTGGGGGCGGCAAACGAATGCGGGTGCCATCTGCGTTTCCCGACAAGAACCACGCAATAAGACACGGGCCCATTCGGGCCCGTGTTGCGTTGGGGCGTGAGATCCCCTTTGCAGGGCGGCGACCCCATCCCCGGAGTAGCCGCCTTGTTGGCGCCCCCATGCGGGCGCCGAACCTCAGTCGAAGGTGAACGAGTAGCCAACTCCACCCATAGGCTTGCCATCTGGGGAGATGGAGATGCCAATCGACCAGGAGCTGCGCTCGCTGGCGCGGGCTTTCAGGCCCACCGCAAAGGCGGTCTTGTTGCCATAGAAGCCCACACCCGCGCTGACAGCGACTTTGCCCACTGGTAGATAGGTGCCAGCACCCGTCATCATGCTCATTGCAGCTGACTGGGCACCCAGAGCCTGGACGTCATCGCTCAGCTGATCGATGCGGGTATTCGTCTCGGTCCAGCGGTCGTTCCAGTTGTTTTGAAGGTCGTAGATCTGCCCGCCGTTCACGGCATCAGTAGATCCACGCTCAATGCGACCAGCAGCAACGCTCGTGACACGCTGGCCGCCGGCATCAATGCCTTCGCGGGTCATAGAAGGGCCGCCTTCAATGGACACTCCATTCGCGTTGACCGTGGTGCCGCCGACGGTCAGGCTGCCCTGGTCCGACAACTCCACATTATCAGCGAGCGATACGGTTTGAGTTCCATCGCCGTTGTCTTCGATCTCAATGTTGCGGCCAGCAACCGAGTTTGCGCCTGCACCGTCTCGACCATCAGCGCCTTGCAGGCTTTCCAGCCACTCGGTTTCCGACCCGACGAAGCCACCTTCCACCGCGATTTCGTATGCGCTGCGTCCGTCGCTACCATCAGAGCCGTCACGACCATCACGGCCAGGTTCTCCACCACCTTCGCCTTGCTCGCCGCGCTCGCCCTGCTCGCCGCGTTCACCTTGTTCGCCCTTCAAGCTTTCAAGCCACTCGGTTTCAGTGCCCGAGAAGCCGTTGTTCAGTGCAACCTGATAGGCGCTGTCGCCGGCAGGGCCTTGCTGTCCAGGGGTGCTGGGCGGGCGCTGCTCAAGGTCATAGATGCGGTTGTCGAGGTCAGCAAGTGCAGAGCCCACGTTGTCGTAGCTAGCACCGGAGATGAAGACATAGTTGGGAGGGGTGAATACACCACCGTTGAAGTTGGCACCCCCGCCAAATCCACTGGTGATCCCGGCAACCTGGCCTACGTTGGCAGCATCCGTTGGATTGATGCCAGCAGCAACACGAACCAAGCGACTCTCATCGCCTTCGCGACCGAATGACGTTGTATCGTTTTCATCACACTCAGCGGCGTAGCCGAATGCATCGCAACGCGCCCTTGCGCTCGTGAAGGCGCCAACTGCGGTTCCTTCCTGTGTAGAGGAAGACCTATACCCATACACGGTAGCGGCTTCACCGTCAGCGATCGCTCCAACGCCACCTGCAGTTGACTGCTGTGTAGTGGCCGTTGCTGGCGTAGTGTCGTCACCGCCGTTAGCTTTGAAGTATGGGCTCTCGCCGCCGCCTGGCTTATTGTCGAGTGCAACGAGTGCATCACCCACATTGTTGTATGTGCCCATCGAGAGAACATAGCTGGGGGCCGTCATCACGCCGGTTGTCGGGTTGTAGGTGGCGCCACCACCCAACCCTGAAACAATGCCTGTGATGGCAGGAACGACTTGCTGGTAGATCACGGCGTCATTTGCCTGCGTGCCTGCGGCCACGTTGGAGATAACGCGTTCTTCGCCAGGACGTCCGACGGAAAGCTGGTTGTTCCGATCAGTGGTGGAGCGGTTGCCTAGGGTTATCGAGTTGGTGTGAGTAGAGACACCACCAATTGCGATTGAATTTAGACCAAGGGCTCGGCCATTGATTGCTACCCAGCCACCATCGCCTCCAGTCTCAGCACCAGTTCCTATTGCGGTAGATGCGAAAGTTCCTGCGACTGCGCCTGTTCCAACTGCTGTAGCGGAATCATTTGCAATCGTCCTGTTTCCGACCGCGACACCGCTAACTCTTGCATTGGCTTGATCCCCAACAGCGATTGAGCCATAGCCAGCGGTCGCTGCAGAGCCAATAGCCGTGCTTCCTCCCAATGCACTGCCAACACAACTGGCATTGGCGTTCCGACCCAACGCCATGGCATAGCAGCCAGAGCCGTATGCGTTGGCATTCGGACCTTGCGCCATGCCGCCCTGGGCTCTTGTTCCGTCGCCGATAGCGATATCGCCGTCGGTGTAGGCAATTGCATCCGTTCCCAACTGAATAATGGATGCGCTTGCTTGACCCGCAATAAGGAGGCTGGCAATGGCAAGGAACAGAACTGAAGATCTTTTTCTGGTGTTCATTTGGTCTCCTTAGAGTTGGGGGCTTGTGCAACTGCCGTGCGAAGGCGGTGATCGCAGACAACACCGCCATTGATGACGTGTGCAGTGGCTGCGAATTCTTTGATCACGTGCACTGGCTCATCGATCTGCTCTTGCAGAACGATGGGCTGGCCGTGATAGGGGATATCCAGGGAATAGACGCCGCTGGCACCCGTCTTGGTCCGGAAGGTTTCGCCCGTGAGGACATTCACCAGGGCTTGTTTCACGCCGGGGCGTGGGCCATTTCCCCAGACCGCGCCGCGAACCTTGCAGGTGTTGCCAACGACAACAGCCACAGGTCGCTCGGCAAGCTGGTATATGAGTTCTAGATCATTAGAGGCGCCAGATGGCGCCGCAGTCTTCGTGTTGTCTGCGGTGGCCGCAAACGGCGACAGTGCAGACAACACGAGTGAGAGGATCGTTATTCTTTTCATGGAGGTTCCGTGAGTGGGGATACCTCACCGATACCTCGAGAACGGCGCGCGTCAACGTCTAGCCGCAAGCGGCACGTTGACAAGTGGCGTCTTGATGCAACTCTGAAAGGATGGATAAGAGCGCCCTACTGAACGCTGCACTCTCTGATGACCGGCTGGCACTGCGCCTTGCATTGGGTGCGGGAGAGGATCCATGCAGCCAGCTGCCGAGTGGGAGAACCGCACTGCATCTGGCCGTTGCATCCGGAAGATCAGACCTTGCGTGTGATCTTCTCTTCGCAGGTGCAGACGCGTTTGCCTTAGACGGACTGGGGCGGTCGTCCATTGAACTGGAGCGGCGTGTCGGGACGCGCTGTGGCTAACGCCCCTGCACGTGACGTCCTGGGACCGTCAGAGGCTTCCAGTGCAAGTGCCTCAGAGATCGTTCGCAGGTGGGATGTTGCCGCCGTTCTAGGGGCTCTGGTGCTGTGCAGTGTCGGTGCGACTATTGCAGGCGTCCTCTGGGCCATTGGCGAGCCTGCGATTTCGCGACTGCAATCCTTACGCTTGGCCGCTGACTTGGTTCTGACGGTAGCAACACTGGGAAGGCAGGGTGCCGAGGCATGGCCAACGATCCACGCTCACCCATGGATCGCATTCCGACTGCTTGTAACGGCAGTGCTAGCAGGTGCTAGCAGTGGGCTGGTTTTCCAAGCGGCGGCCCGTCCCATGTCCAGGGTTCGGCATATAGAGGGACACCGACTGCTGGAGGGTGGGGAAGTCAAGCAGGCTTGCAAGAGATTGTCTGCTCCAGCGCCTTGGGTGCAGCTGCATCCTTGGCTTGGCTTGAAGAAGCAGCAATGGACCCGACACCTACTCATCATGGGGGGCGTCGGTGCAGGCAAGACTCAGATCCTCTGGCCGCTGATCGAGCAGATCGCTGTTGAAAAGAACCGGAAGACGGTCATCTACGACGTCAAAGGCGACTTCACCCAAGCGCTCCCGGGGGCTTTGCTAATCAGCCCATGGGACGCACGATCAGCAAAGTGGGAGATCAGTCGTGACGTCCGCACTCCCCAAGCCGCGGAGACTCTCGCCCAGTCCTTGATACCTGCCAAGGATGGAGAATTCTGGGGGCCAGCCGCCAGGACGGTTTTGGTCGGGGTCCTAACCAAGCTTATGCACCAGAAGGAGCATGCTGGTGAACCGTGGGGGTGGCGAAAGCTGGCCGACACGCTCGCCGCGGATGCCTCAGAGCTTCATGACCTCATGGCAGCCTACTATCCCCCCGGGTTGCGCTTGCTGGCTGACCCAAGCAGCACGACGGCATTGAACGTCTTACAGACTGTAAGCGCCCATACCCGGGTCATTGAGCAGCTGGCGGTGGCTTGGGACGATGGCATGCCCCGGGAGGGCTTTTCTCTTCGCGCGTGGGCCAAGGATCGATACCGAGGGCCTAAGCAAGTGATCTTGCAGGCAGGGCCAGACAAGGAGCTCACGGCACGCTACATCGCAGCGATGATCAATACCTTGATCCCCCTAGTGATCAGCCCCTCGTTGAAGGACGCGGAGGAAAGCAGGACGCTGGCATTCGTGCTTGACGAGTTCACGTCCCTGGGCAAGATCGACATTGCACCTTTCATCGACAAGGGCAGGTCGAAAGGTTGCGTGGTGATGCTCGGATTTCAGTCTATCGATCAAGTGAAAGATATCTACGGCCCCAACTTCGCATCGGGGTTGATGGCTATGGTGGGCACTACCATTGCATGCAAGGTGTCGATGGGAGAAACGCAGAACTTCATCGCTGGACAGTTTGGCAAGCGGCGTGTTGCGCTGACCAGCCACAGTCAGTCTGCGGGCGCCGTCCCTTCCATTTCGCAGCACGAAGAAACTCGGCCCGTCGTCCTGGCATCGCAGCTTGGTGATCTTGGTGCATACAAGACACGCAAGGGATTTGGTATCAGGGCGATCGTTTCGATCGGTGGCGATCCCATGCTTATGGAGTTCCCTGGTCGTGCGCTTCCTCAGCTTCGCTCTGGCTTTGTCGCTGCTAGCTGGACCAAGGGAATGCCGAAGCTTGCACCAAAGGAGGGGCGTGATCCTCAAGTTGCAACTCCGGCACAATTGAAGCAGGAGGGGAATGAGGTGGAGACAGCACGGAAGATTGATCCGTTGGATCGCTTGATGGGTCGGGACTAACGATCTGCTAGCAGCTGCTATCACATTGACGCTATGGGAGTGGCGCCTTATCGGTGGAGTGACTTTCACCGAAGAGCCCCTATGCCAACCATCACACCAGAACAGCTCTACTGGATCGAACAGTGCGACCCAGTAAGCGCCGTCGATCTCCTTGATCTGGGATTGCCTGATGAGGGAACCCTAGAAGTCAGCACAACAGAAGACCTGCTGGAACTATTCAGTGGCATCGATGCTGAGGGCAGGGCGTTATGAGCGAGATCAAGGCTTATAACCGTCACGCGCAGAGTCTCGCGGACTACTTCATCGCGGGTTTGAAGGATGGAACAGGGCATCTTCGTAAGAAATGGGACGCCGGCACCATCCCTGGCCATTGCTACAACTTCACCACCGGCAAGGCCTATCGAGGAGGGAACCAGTGGGAGCTCATGAATGCAGTTGAGCAATTGGAGGGTCAAGGCATCCCTGTCAATGGCGATCTACGCTTTGGAACGATCAAGCAGACGAACAGTGTCGGAGCGCGTGTTCGGAAAGGCGAGAAAGGCGTTCTCCTGATGGCATGGAAGGAGGTCGTAGACAAGCGGGAGCAAGCCAGGCTCGAAGATGAAGAGCGAAAGCGCATGATCTCAATGCCATTCTGGGTTTTCCATGCGTCCCAGATTGATGGCCTGCCTCCGGTCAAGATCCTGGAGCCCAGGCCACTCGATGAGCGACTAGCTGAGGCCCAGAAGGTGATGGACCAGCTGGGAGTGTCTGTTAGCCACGGCGGCGATCAAGCCTACTACTCACCAGGCCGGGATCGCATCCAGATGCCAGAGCGTCAAGCTTTCGAGACCGATGGCGATTATATGTCCGTGCTCCTGCATGAAGGCGCACACGCAACAGGGCATCCGTCGAGGCTCAATCGCAAGTTCGGCGAGCGATTTGGCGATGCCAACTATGCCCTTGAGGAACTCCGTGCAGAGATGGCGAGTTTCGACATTTGTCGACGACTTGGGGTGCCTTTTGACCCCCGCGACCACGTGGCCTATGTAAACCATTGGATCGAAGCATTGGAAAAGGATCCCCGCGAAATCCTGCGAGCAGCGACCGACGTCGAGAAGATCCTGACGTTCATGAAGGTTCCTGAGATCGAGTATGAGAAGGTCCCGATCGTCGAGCTTGAGAAGCCAGAAGTCGAGCTGTCATCGCCAAGAGGAGCATTGGGCCGGCAACGGAAGCGGCCAGTCCGACCGGGCGCCGAGGTAGCGCTTTCGCTTTGACCGTTGACGCTGGTCGTAGTTGCCTTTGAATGGAGGTGAGACCCAATCAGAGAGCAACATGGATCAGAATGCGCGCGAAAACCAATGGGCCAGCTTCCGGAAGGATAAGGCCGACTACCTATTGTCTCCCGACAAAGCCGGAAACACTGCGCTTCATATGTCTGCACAGCTTGGCTGTGAACATGTAGTAGCTGACCTGATCAAGCAGGGTCATGACGTCAACGCCAAGAACAACTACGGCGAGTCGGTGCTGTATGCGGCCATCACCGCGCTGAAGCTTCCGGTCGGCGACGATCGCGCGATCCAGCAAGCACTGTTCGATGCAGGTGCGGATGTTCAGGCAAAGACGAAGTCTGGAGAAACGCTGCTCCATGCTGCGGCTCGCAAGGGCGATGTCCAGATGTGTGAGTATCTGGTCGATCGTCGCGGCCTGGACGTCAATGCCAGAGATGTGGCCGGAAACACGCCGTTACATGAGGCGGCATGGGGCCGAGGAATTGCGGTGGACGCCTTGGTGGAACGAAAGGCTGACCCCTCAGTGCGCAACGCGGTTGGACAGACTCCACGCGATCTGGCGGTAGGTGCAGGGGCAGAGAAGTTGGATTTGGCCGCTATCGAGCAACGGCTTTCCAAAGGGGTAAGGAGTGTTGATCTTCCAGACCCCAAGACAGCGTTGACGAGGCTACGCAGCCAGCCGGCACAGGAGACCAGGTTGGCGAAAGGTCGATCGCTATGACACTCGACGCCATCGACCTTCAGTTGGCTCTGTATGGCGATGATTTGCACGAGGTATGCGAGCTCCTGCTAGCAGGCGCGGATCCGAACCAGGAGCTCCCCGGCGGATCCACACCCCTTCTTGAGGCGCAGACCTATGAGCTCGCAGCGGCCCTGATTGAGCATGGCGCCGCGGTTGAAGCTGTGGACCGAAGCGGGCGCACGGTGCTGCACCACCTGGCCTTCGCCGATCATCCTGATCGGATGGCTCAGCTTTTCCACCAGCTTGGCGCGCCATTGGAGGCTTGTGATGGAGATGGCCGGACGCCTCTTCTGATGGTGCTCGCAGAACTGCAGGCGCTTCCCGAGGCTCCAGTGGCTCTCATGGTGCTGGGCGCGGACACCACGGTTCACGACGCCCAGGGCAATGGTGCCCTTCATTGCTGGGCTATGGGACGGGCGATCGCTGAGGTAGGTAACTGGTTGATCGATACCGGCGTTGACCCGAACGAGAAGAACAAGTTCGGACAGACGGCGATTGACCTTCTTCTCTCCCATGGACACCACAACCGGATCAACGCGGTAGGTATGTTGATGGCTGCCGTGTCACGTAACCACCTTGAACAAGCAACTGTGTCTGCCTCTGGGCCAAACCGTTCCCGGAGACTCTGATGCTCAACATGACCAGGTTGAACGACAAGGGAGAGGACAGCAAGACTGGTGCGGCCGTTCTGGCCTATTTGATGGCGACCGAGTATTACATCGGTGCGGACGGTCAGGCTAAGTCATCCAGCCAATATCTCGGGGCCGGAGCCTTGGCACTCGGACTGCAAGGCGAGGTGGATATCAGGGCTATGGAAGGTTTGGCGGCCGGCATATCGCCAGATGGTCAGGCCCTGCGCCAGAACTCAGGTGACTCATCGCGGGTGGGTTGGGACTTCACGGCATCCGCAGTAAAGCCCTTCTCGATCATTGTGGCGAGCGTAGATCAAGCCGCCAAAGATGAGCTGATGACGACCCACCACAATGCTGTGGGGGTGATGATGGACTACCTGGCCACAAAGGGTCAGGTGCGAACTGGTAAGGCGGGAATGGGTGAGAGGCAGTCGATCCTAGGCCTAGTCGCATCGAGGCACACTCATTGGGGTTCGCGCGACCTAGATCCTCAGATCCACTCCCATGTGCTCACTTACAACTGCGCTCAGGGCGAGGACGGGAAGTGGAGAGCTCTTGATACCGAAGTGATGAAGGATCATGTTCGAGCCGCTGGTGCGCTCTACCGCGCACAGCACGCATGGGAGTTGAAGCAGCAGGGGTTCGGGATCATCAAGGATCGAGAACTCGACGCTGACGGACGTGAAACCGGGGAAGTGTTCTTCAAGATCGCTGGTGTTTCTGACGAGCTATGCGAGGTGTTCTCAAAACGACGTGCTGCAATCCTCGAATACCAGAGAGAACATGGAGGGTCAGCCCAGCAAGCCTGCCTTGCTACCCGGAAACACAAGGACGAGCCCACATATGCTGAGCTCACCAAGATCTGGGGTGAGAGCCTGGACAAGATCAGGGTGGAAGAGCCGAAGCTAATGTTTGAAAGCTTGGAGAGTTTGAAAGGGCTTCCCGATCAGCTGGAACAGGTCTCCGATAACGATATCCTGAAGCACCTCCACAGGCACGAAGCCAAGTTCACCATGGCCGATGTGGTGGAGCGCATCGCTCAGGAGAATGTTGGGCGGATGGATGCTAAGGGCATCCTTTTAGAAGCCGACGCCTTCATGCTGCGCAACCAAATCGTGCAGTTGGATCCTCCTAAACGCAATCGCCTGGATAACGTTGAGCCAAGCTTTGCTGCACAGTGGATGATCGACATGGAGCAGCGGATCAAGTCGCGAGCCGAAGCGCGGATCGATGATGCGTCTGTGCGCCTCGATCCTAAGGTGGTTGAGCAATCCATTGCCAAGATCGACGCCAAGAACGGCTTTGCTATGAGCGATGAGCAGCGGCATATGGTGCACTGGGCTGGTTGTGGCACTGGCGGCTTGTGTGTCATCGGAGGACGGGCTGGCGCCGGTAAGACCACCTCGATCGATGCCGCTGTGGACGCCTACAAGGCCTCAGGTCGCAATGTCCTGGGAGTGTCTACAAGTTGGGACGCAGCATTGAAGCTTCAGGCTGCCACCGGCATACAGTCGTTTTCTGTGGAGAAGCTTCTATTCGACCTGGACAATGGGAACCGGTTGCTTACCAACAAGGATGTGCTGATCTTCGATGAGGGTGGCATGGCGGGAACGGAGGCTATTGACCGCATTCAAGGGCACGTCGACAGGGTCGGGGGGAAGCTGATCATCCAAGGGGACGCGAGGCAGATCCCTCCAGTGGTGGCAGGCAATCCGTTCGTGTCACTTACGCAAAGCGTCGGAGCGGCGCACATCGACGCGATCATGCGGCAGAAGAACCTGGAGGACCTGGCCTCCGCGCGCATGCTCTACGACGAGCGGGACCGCATGGGCGAGAAGTTCATGAAGAGGTTGGAGGAGCGTGGCCAGTTGTCTGTCCATGAGACCCGGAAGGGCGCGATCAATACCCTAGCTGAGCATTGGGTGGCCAATACTCGAAAAGATCAGGACAAGATAGTGATCGGTGGCACCAACAACGAGGTTCGTCTCCTGAACGAGGCCATCCGTGCAAAGCGGCGCGAGAGTGGCCAGCTTGGAGAGGTGGAAGCCACCTTCGAGGCCAAAGCCGGGGGCAAGTGGCAACGGTTGACTTTGGCTGCGGGCGATCGGGTTCGCTTTTCAGCACGTGACCAGGAGCTCGGAACGATCAATGGTCTCCAGGGCGTGGTTGTGAATGTGAAGCAGGGTAGGGAGGAAGGCAGCTACCGACTTGCCGTTCGCAGTGAAAGTGAGATCAAAAGCAAGGATGGGCAGCTGATCACATTCGACACCGCCGACTTCAAGAGCTTGACCTATGGATATGCCGGAACGGTGCACAAGAGCCAGGGGCAGTCGATCCCCGATGTCTATCACCTGGCCAATCCGAACATGACCGACCGAAACATGCAGCTGGTGGCTTTCACCCGGATGAAAGAGCGCTACATGATGTATGGCTCCGCCGATGACCTGGCTGACATGGGACGCCGGATTTCGACGGAGCGCCCGAAGCTCAATGCCATCGATCAGCTGCCCAAGGTGAAGGTGCAGCCACGGGTTGAAGTCATCAATGCTGAGCTCGGCCGGCGATTGGGTGCAGCGGTTCGCGAAGAGCAGATGCGCTTGAAGGGCAAGGCAATCCGGCGTTGAGCCTCAGCCGGTGTTTGCGAAGCGCCGTGGGATCGCCTCGCTCATCACCCGTGAGAAGTCATCGTTGCTCATGGTCATGAGTTGCTTCAAGACATGTTCAACACTTGGCGCCGTATCTCCCATTTCCTGACGCTGCTGGTCGAGCAAGTCCTTCATCCGTTGCTTACGCTTGGCTGCGTTCATTTGCTCGCGCAGTGCATCCACGGACGGGTTGAAGTAGCGCATGAAGGAAGTGAGGTCGTTGTGCCCTGAAATCTTGGCGACCATTGCAGCAGGCATGGTCTCGCCAAGCTCGGTAATTGCGGTATGGCGAAGATCGTGGAGGCGCTTGCCCTTGAGTTCCGGGTTGTCGCGTTCAGCACGTTCGCGGGCACGGCGCCAAGCTTGGGTAACGGAGTCCACATGGAACTTGCCGCCCGTGGGGGAAGGGAAGACGTATTCCTCTCCTTCCCGCCGCTGTTCGCGACGGCGAGCGATCATTTCAACGACCTCGTCGGGGAACGGCACGAAGCGTTCGCGGTTCTGATCCTTGCCGCGGATACGTCGTGACTTGGTATTAAGAAGGTGGCAGCTGCGGTTGTCTTGGGTGACCTGAGCCCATTTGAGCTTACAAGCCTCACCACGACGAATTGCTGTATGCCGCTGGCAGAAAACCAGATCTCGCAGTGACTGGGTTGTGTCTGACATGCGGCTGAGGATCTGCTGAAATTCTTCCTCTGACAGCGTGACCTCGCGACCGTGGATGCCATCGACAACCGGTAAAGGGCCAACAACGTCGCGCCCCACATCAATTCCCCACTCGCGCTTGGCATGCGCGAACACAGTCCTGATCGCCTGCATGAGGCGCTTTTGCGTCTGTGCTGGAACGTCGCCATACAGTGTCTTATCGTCTTTGCTCTTGTAGATCCGGCCACGGAACTTCACCAACAGTGCGTTGGGATGGTTCTTCGGGGTATTGGTGTTGAAGTCGGTGGGCTGCAGCTGATCAAGCGTCTTGCCCAGCACGACCCGGAAGCCGATGTTGCCGACATTGGGGCCGCGGCTTGCGAGCCCGAGGAAGGTGCGTGCGATGGACCGATCCGACTGGCAAGAGCGGTAATGGAGCGTGCCGCTTTCGATGTCCTCGACATACTTCTCCAGAAGCTGCCCGAGGGTCCATGAGGATGGCTTCAAGGAATAGGGGCGCTCCTTGTTGGTCTGTTCAAGCGTCTCCCACTCGCGCTCGGCCCAGGCCTCCGCATTGCGTCGCTGCTTGAGCAGGTCGCGTTCGGTGAAGGCACCATCAATCAGGGTGAGCGGCCACACATGCAGCGGGAGGGAGCCGAATTGCCCATCCTTGCGCCAGCGGATCCGGGCCACCCATCGAGGCTTACCGGCCGCAACGAAGTAGACTCCGGGGACATTGGACATCCAAGACTTCTTCAAGAGCGACGCACTACGGGTGCGCGCTTTCACCAGTTCGTGAGAGAGTTTTGGCATGGTGCCCCCGATTAGCCCCAAGTTTGCCACAGATTTGCCACGGTAAATCCATATGAAGGATAAAAACCAGACAAATCATGTAGATGGCGGAGGTGGTAGTTTCCATCAGGAGGCCAAGGTCCGCGAGTCGGGCCTGTCCGACCTGTTCCGCCGGATCGAGATCGTCAGCGAGAAGGACGCCGCGACCTACGCCCGGCTGTTCGAGGAGTTCGGGCTGGCGCCTGAACACTTCGCGATGATCGGCAACTCGCTGCGTTCGGACATCGTGCCGGTGCTCGAACTCGGCGGCTGCGGCGTGCACATGCCCTACCACGTGACCTGGGCGCACGAGGCCGAAACCGCGCCGCCGTCCGCCACCGAGCGCCTGCGCACGGTCGACGGCCCGGCCGGGCTGGCCGAGGCGGTGCGCTCGCTGGCAGCCGGCTGAACGCGACCCGCACGCGGCCGGAAAGGTTAAAACGACGTTCACCGCGACGGCGGCATCGTCGTTCCCGACCGCAGATCGCGGCCGATCGGAGATTCCGCCATGACGTCCCTCGCCCGCTGGCTCGCCCCCGCCGCGCTCGCCGCCACGCTCGCCGCAGGCGCCGCGCTCCCCGCTCCGGCCCAGGCCGCCGGCCCGTCGGTCCGGCTAATCGTCGACCTCGGCGACGTCGTGTTCCGCAACGGCCAGCCCTACTACCGTTACGGCAACTACGGCTACGACGACCGCCTGATCGTCGAACGCGACTACCGCGGCCGCCCGGTCTACTACCGCTACGCGCCGCAGTACAACCGCGACTACGGCCCGCCGTACGGCAACGCCTACGGCTACCACCGCAACCGCGACGGCCGCTATTCGCGCCGCGTCTGCGACAACCGCGGCCGCTGCCGGGTCGAGTACTACGATCCGCGCCACGATCGCCGCTACGGCGACCGCTACGGATACCGCGATCGCTACGAGGACCGCGACCATGACCGCGACGATCGCCGCGACCGCCGTGATCGCCACGGTCGCTGGCGCGACTGATCGCCTCGCCGATCGCACGGTCGATCGCACAAGGCTGACCGCACCGATGCTTCCGCGACGCATCCCGTCGCTGCACGCAATCCCCCTCCCGACGCCGCGTCCAGGTGACGCGGCGTCGCCATTTCCGGACCGGTGTCGCTGGACGCGAACGACCGCACGGTCGATCATCCGGTTCCCGCTTCGACGCCACCCTCGACGGAGAACGCCATGCGCCGCCTGCTCGCCACCGCCCTGCTGACCGCCGGCCTCGCCGCCGGAACCGCCTCCGCCCAGACCTTCACCTTCGGCTGGAATCCACGCAGCGGCGACACCTGGGTGGACGTGTGGCTGGGCGACATGAACCGCTACGGCAGCCGCTACCGCGACCCGTTCGTCGACGAGATGGTCCGCTACCACGCCGCGCCGCGCGACCTGGTGATCGATCTGCTCGGACGCCGCTGGGCGCCGGGCGACATCTACTTCGCCTGCGCGCTGGCCCAGGCGATCGGACGCCCCTGCCGCTACGTGGTCGACATCTACGAACGCGACCACGGCCAGGGCTGGGGCAACATCGCCAAGCGCCTCGGCATCAAGCCCGGTTCCGCGCAGTTCCACCAGCTCAAGCGCGGCATGGTCCCGAGCTACGACCGCTGGGGCCGGCCGATCGAACTCGACGCGCAGCTGCAGCGCGACTTCCCGGGCCGCGGCAAGGGTCCGCACCGCAACGACGACCGCGGTCCCGGCAACAGCGGCAAGGCCCACGGCAACGGCGGCGGCCCCGGCAAGGGCGGCCCCGGCAACAGCGGGCGCGGCAGCGAAGGACATGGCAACAGCGGCAAGGGCAAGGGCAAAGGCAAGGACGGCCATTGATGGACGCCGGAACCGCTTCGCTGCGCACGCATCGCGGCGGTTGCCACTGCGGCCGGGTGCGCTTCGAGGTCGACGCCCCGGCGACGCTGCAGGTGCTGGACTGCAACTGCTCGATGTGCCGGATGACCGGCTTCCTGCACCTGATCGCGCCGGCGGCGCGCTTCCGCCTGCTGTCCGGCGCCGACGACCTGACCGAATACCGCTTCAACACCGGCACCGCGCGCCACCTGTTCTGCCGCCACTGCGGCGTCAAGGGGTTCTACGTGCCGCGCAGCCATCCCGACGGCTGGAGCGTCAACGCGCGCTGCCTCGATCCGGACACGATCGACGCGATCGAGGTCACGCCCTTCGACGATGGCGACCGCGAGGCCGCGACCGCCGCCATCGCGCACCTGTCGAGGGCGTGAACCCCCGGGGCGCTTGACGCACGTCATCGCCCGCGGGAGCGGGCCGCAGGAAGCTGAGCGCCTCTCAAGGAGGCTCCGCATGACCTGTCGTCCTTCCCCCGCATTCCGCGTCCCGGCCGCACGCGGCCTGCTTGCCCTGTCGCTCGTCGCCGCCTGCGCTCCCGCGCTGGCGGCCGAGCCTTTCAGCGTCGAATGGGACCTGCGCACCCGCTACGAACACGTCGCCGACGACGCCTTCGCGCACGACGCCGACGCCACCACGCTGCGCCTGCGCACCGGGCTGCACGCCGAGTTCGACAGCGGCTGGCGCGCGCTGGTCGAGGGCGAAGGCATCCTCGCGGACGACGCCCGCCACAACAGCGGCGCCAACGGCCGCAGCGCCTGGCCGGCGGTGATCGACCCGGACGGCGCCGAGCTCAACCAGGCCTGGATCGGCTGGAAGAACGCGCGCTTCGGCGCCATCGCCGGCCGCCAGCGGCTGCTGTTCGACAACCAGCGCTGGATCGGCAACGTCGGCTGGCGCCAGAACGAGCAGACCTTCGACGCGATCGCCCTCGACCTCAAGGCGAACGACGCGCTGTCGCTGCGCTACGCCTGGCTGGACAAGGTGCATCGCGTGTCCGGGCGCGACGCGCTTGATCCGCGGGCGCGCGAACGCTCGCTGTCGACGCACCTGCTCGAAGCCACGTACAAGCATGAGGCGCAGCAGTGGGCCGGCTACGCCTGGCTGCACGACGACCGCGACGTGGCCGCCGCCTCCACCGCGACCTACGGCCTGCGCTGGACCGGTACGCACAAGGCCGATCCGCTGACCTGGCGCTGGACGGTCGAAGTCGCCCGCCAGCGCCAGTACGCCGACAACCCGCGCGATTTCTCGCATGCCTACTGGCTGCTGGAACCCGGCGTGCAGGCGCACGGCATCACCTGGACCCTCGGCTGGGAACACCTCGGCGGCGACGGCACGCACGCGCTGCAGACGCCGCTGGCGACCCTGCACGCGTTCGACGGCTGGGCCGACAAGTTCCTGGTCACGCCCGCCGGTGGCCTCGACGACCGCTACGCGGGCGCCGGCGGCAAGGCCGGCAAGTTCACCTGGGCCGCGACCTACCACGACTTCCGCGCGGACACCGCGTTTTCCGGGATCCGCCATTACGGCCGCGAGTTGGACGCTTCGCTGTCGCGACCGCTGTGGAAGGGCTGGACCGGCCTGGCGAAGATCGCCGACTACCGCGCCGACGACTTCGCCCGCGACACCCGCAAGGTCTGGCTGCAGGTCGAATACAAGGGCGCGTGGACGCCCTGAGCGGACGATACGGGGCGCGTCGCGAGGGCGTGCGGCACGAAAGCGTGCGGCACAAGGAAGCGCGACGCGAGGCTCAGCGCGTCGGACCGGACGCCAGGTCGTCGAGGATCGGGCAGTCCGGGCGATCGTCGCCGTGGCAGCGCGCGGCCAGCGCTTCGAGCGTGCGCCGCATCGCCTCCATCTCCGCGATCTTCGCGGCCAGTTCCTCCGCCTGCGCCTGCGCCAGCGCCTTGACCTCGGCGCTGGCGCGCGTGCGGTCGTCCCACAGGTCGAGCAGCGCCGCGACCTGCTTCGTCGGGAAGCCCAGCGCCCGCGCGCGATCGATGAAGCGCAGGCGCTGCAGGTCGGCGTCGCCGTAGAGCCGGTAGCCGGCGTCGGTGCGGCCGGCGGCCGGCAGCAGGCCCTCGGCCTCGTAGCGGCGGATGCGCCGCGCGCTGACTCCGGTCAACCGCGCGGCCTCGCCGATCCGCACCGGATCGGTCGCGATCGTGTTCGCTGTGCGTGGACAGGCTGCAGGCATGCGTCTCTCCCGGGTCAGTCGCGGGTCCGCGGCGACCAGCGCCGCAGCAGCAGGGCGTTCGCCATCACGCTCACCGACGAAAAGGCCATCGCCGCGCCGGCGAACACCGGGTCGAGCAGGCCGGCGGCGGCGAGCGGAATGCCGACGACGTTGTAGGCGAAGGCCCAGAACAGATTCTGGCGGATCTTGCGCACCGTGCGCACCGAAATGTCGAGCGCCGCCTCCACCAGCCGCAGATCCGGGCGCAGCAGCGCGATGCCCGCGGCCTGCAGCGCGACGTCGGTGCCGCCGCCCATGGCGATGCCGACGTCGGCGGCGGCCAGCGCCGGCGCGTCGTTGATGCCGTCGCCGACCATCGCCACCGGCGCCTGCGCCGCGAACGCGCGCACCGCTTCGACCTTGCCCGCCGGCAGCACCCCTGCGCGCACGTCGTCGATGCCGATCGCGGCAGCGACCGCGGCCGCCGCGCCGGCGTTGTCGCCGGACACCAGCGCCGTGCGCAGGCCGCGCGCGTGCAGGCGCGCGATCGCCTCCGCGGCGCCGGCGCGCGGGCGATCGCGGAACGCGAGCAGGCCGCGCACCGCGCCGCCGCCGTCGCCGTCGCCTTCCTCCGCAATCGCCAGCCACGACACCGTGCAGCCTTCGGCCGCGAGCGCCTCGGCGCGCGCGGCGAGCGCGCCGGGGTCGATGCCCGCCTCTTGCAGCAACCGCGCGCTGCCGAGCAGCCATGTGCGGCCGGCGATCGTGCCGCGCAGACCGCGACCGGCCACCGCCTGCACGTCGCGGGCGGTCGGCCGCGGCGCATCGCCGTGCGCGGCCAGCACCGCTTTCGCCAGCGAGTGCTCGCTGCCGGCCTGCAGCGCCGCGGCCTGCGCGCGCAGGCCGGCGGCGTCGCCATCGACGGCGACCACCGCTTCGAGGGTCGGCCGGCCTTCGGTCAGGGTGCCGGTCTTGTCGAAGATCACGATCCGCACCGCACGCGCGCGCTCCAGCGCCTCGGCGTCGCGCACCACGATGCCCGCGCGCGCGGCCACGCCGGTGCCGGCCATCACCGCCGCCGGCGTCGCCAGGCCCAGCGCGCAGGGACAGGCGATCACCAGCACCGCGACCGCGTTGAGCGTGGCGCGGCCCCAGTCGCCGGTCGCCAGGCCCCAGCCGAGCAGCGTGAGCAGCGCGATCGCGACCACCACCGGCACGAACACCGCGCTGACCCGATCGACGAGGCGCTGGATCGGCGGCTTCGCGGCCTGCGCGTCCTCGACCAGCCGCACGATCCGCGCCAGCGCGCTTTCCGCGCCGACCGCCACGGTGCGCAGGGTCACCGCGCCCTCGCCGTTGATCGCGCCGCCGATCACGCGATCGCCCGGCTGCTTCGCCACCGGCAGCGACTCGCCGGTGACCAGCGCTTCGTCGGCGTGGGTGCGGCCTTCGAGCACCTCGCCGTCGACCGGGAAGCGTTCGCCCGGCCGCACCGCGACGATGTCGCCGACCGCGACCTCGGCCAGCGGCAGGTCGCGTTCGACGCCGTCGCGGTGCACCCGCGCCCGCGCCGGGCGCAGCGCCTGCAGCGCGCGGATCGCCTCGCCGGCGCGCCGGCGCGCGCGCGCCTCCAGCCACTTGCCGAGCAGCACCAGGGTGACGACCGCGGCCGAGGCCTCGAAGTACAGCGGGCGCATGACGTGGTGCGGCGACGGCGCCTCCATGCCCCACTGGTTCATGCCCCACTGGTCCATGCCCCAGAGATACACGCTGAGCCCGTAAGCCGCGCTGGTGCCCAGCGCCACCAGCAGGTCCATGTTGCCGGTGCCGGCCTTCAGCGCGCGCCAGCCGGCGCGGTAGAAGCGCGCGCCCAGCCAGAACTGCACCGGCGTCGCCAGCGCCCACTGCACCCAGCCCGGCAGCATGACGTGGCGGCCGAACGGCAGCGCCAGCATCGGCGCGACCAGCGGCAGGGTGAGCGCGATGGCGATCAGCAGATGCCAGGTCTCGCGATCCATCCGCGGCGCGGCCGCGGCGACCGGCGCGTCGTCGGCATGCACGCGCGCGGTGTAGCCGGCGGCGTCCACCGCGGCGATCAGCCGCGCGGCGAGGGCGTCGATCGCGCCGGCGTCGGCCGGATCGACCAGCGCGGTCACGGTCGCGCGCTCGGTGGCGAGGTTGACCGAAGCCGCAGTCACGCCCGGCACCGCCGACAGCGCGCGCTCCACCCGCCCCACGCACGAGGCGCAGGTCATGCCGGCGATGTCGAACGCCAGATCGGTCGCCCCGGCGGCGTAGCCGGCGGCCTCGACCGCCGCGGCCAGCGCGGCGGCGTCGAGGCCGTCGCCGCGCACGTCGGCGCGCTCGCTCGCCAGGTTCACCGTGGCCGACGCCACGCCCGGCGCCGCCGCCAGCGCGCGCTCGACCCGCCCGGCGCAGGAGGCGCAGGTCATGCCGACCACCGGGAAGCGCAGGTGCGCGGCGGGCGCGGCGGCAGGGGACGACGACATGGCGGCACTCCGGTGGACGACGGCCACAGCATCGACCTTCCCCGCGGGGCAAGGTCAAGCGCATCCGTACGGCGCGCGACGCTTGACCTTCCCGCAGGGGGAAGCCCGAGACTGCGCGGCGTCACCCTTCCCCGACCCACCGGAGTCCGCCATGAAGTTCACCGTCGAAGGCATGACCTGCGGCCACTGCGTCCGCGCGATCACCCGCGCCGTGCAGGCGCTGGACCCCGCCGCGCGCGTCGCGGTGGATCTGGAGACGAAGTCGGTCGCGGTCGAAGCGGACCTGCCCGCGGAGCGGGTCGCGGCCGCCATCGCGGCCGAGGGCTACACGGTGAACGCGGCCTGACCCCCGGGTCGCCTGCACCCGCCCCGGTCGGCGCTACACTGCCGCCATGTCCCCGCTCCGCCGCCTGCTGCACCTGCTGCTCGCGCTCGCCGTCATGGCGAACGGCGCCGGCACGGCGCTGGCGTCGGCGCACGGCTGCTGCGCGCAGGCGCAGCGGGCCGCGATCGCTGCCGCTTCGGCGGCGTCGCAGTCCTGCCACGACCACGGCGACACCGCGACGCCGGCCGGGCACCCGTCCGGCCACGCCGGCACGCCCGCGCACGAGGACGGCTGCGGCCACGACCACGCCGGCGCGACCTGCGGTTGCGCCTGTACGCTGCAGGCGACCACGCTGCTGCCGACGCTGCCGTCGCTGGCCCTGGCGCCCATGCGCAGCCCCACGATCGCCTTCGCCGCGCACTCCCGGGCCGCGCCGCCGCTGCCGCATCCGCTGCGACCTCCGATCCAGGCGGGCTGATCGATCCTGCCGCGGCTCGCGCGCATTCCCGCGTCGAGCCTGTCCGTCCAGCGGCCGCGCCTGCGGCCGATCCGGAGCGTCTTCCATGTCCATCCATTCTCCCGGCGACCCGTCGCGTCGCCGTTTCGTCCAGGGTCTGGCCGGCGGCGGCGTGCTCGCCGCGTTCGGCTGGCCGCACGCCGGCTTCGCCGCGCCGCGCGTGCCCGTCCTCACCGGCACCGATTTCGATCTCTCGATCGGCGAACTGCCGGTGAACTTCACCGGCCGCGTGCGCCCCGGCGTCGCGGTCAACGGTTCGATCCCCGCACCCACCCTGCGCCTGCGCGAAGGCGCCACGGTCGAACTGCGCGTGCGCAACGCGCTGGCGGCCGGCGGCGGCCACGGCGGCACGACCTCGATCCACTGGCACGGCATCCTGCTGCCGGCGAACATGGACGGCGTGCCCGGCATGAGCTTCGACGGCATCGCGCCCGGCGAGACCTACCGCTACCGCTTCACGCTGCGCCAGTCCGGCACCTACTGGTACCACAGCCACTCCGGCTTCCAGGAACAGGCCGGCCTCTACGGCGCGCTGATCGTCGATCCCGCCGGGCCCGAGCCGTTCGCGTACCAGCGCGACCACGTGGTGCTGCTCAGCGACTGGACCGATCTGTCGCCCGCGGCGCTGTATGCGCGGCTGAAGACGATGCCCGGCCACGACAACTACCACAAGCGCACCGTCGGCGATTTCGCCCGCGACGCGAAGCGCGACGGCCTGGCCGCGACCCTGCGCGACCGCCGCGCCTGGGGCGCGATGCGGATGACCCCGACCGACCTGTCCGACGTCAACGCGCAGACCTACACCTACCTGATCAACGGCACGACCGCGCTGGGCAACTGGACCGGCCTGTTCGCGCCCGGCGACACGGTGCGGCTGCGCTTCATCAACGGCTCGGCGATGACCCATTTCGACGTGCGCATCCCGGGGCTGACGATGACGGTGATCGCCGCCGACGGCCAGCCGGTGCATCCGGTGACGGTCGACGAATTCCGGATCGCGGTGGCCGAGACCTTCGACGTACTGGTGACGCCGTCGGGGCAGGACGCGTTCACGATCTTCGCGCAGGACATCGGCCGCACCGGCTACGTCAGCGGCACCCTCGCGGTGCGCGAAGGCCTGCGCGCGCCGGTGCCCGCGGTCGATCCGCGGCCGATCCTGTCGATGGCCGACATGGGCCACGGCGGCATGGACCACGGTGGCATGCGCCATGGCGGCGCGACCCCGTCCGGTGGCCACGACATGGCGTCGATGAAGGGCATGGAGGGCGGCTGCGGCGGCAACATGCAGGGGTCGATGCCGCGGATGGATCACGCGGACATGAACCATGCGGGCATGAACCATACAGGCATGAACCACGCGGGCATGACCCAAGGGGGCATGGACCACGGCGGCGGCATGCAGGCGCATCCGCGCAGCGAAGCGGGCAATCCGCTGGTGGACATGCAGACGATGGCGCCGACGCCTCGGCTCGACGATCCCGGCATCGGCCTGCGCGACAACGGCCGCAAGGTGCTGAGCTATTCGATGCTGCGCAGCCGTTTCGACGATCCCGACGGCCGCGATCCCGGGCGCACGGTCGAGCTGCACCTCACCGGCCACATGGAGCGCTTCGCCTGGAGTTTCGACGGCGAGCCGTTCGCGAAGGCCGAGCCGCTGCGAATGAACTACGGCGAGCGCCTGCGCATCGTGCTGGTCAACGACACGATGATGACCCACCCGATCCACCTGCACGGACTGTGGAGCGACCTGGAGGACGAGGCCGGCGCGTTCATGGTGCGCAAGCACACCATCGACATGCCGCCCGGCACGAAGCGCAGCTATCGCGTGCGCGCCGACGCGCTGGGGCGCTGGGCCTACCACTGCCACCTGCTCTACCACATGGAAGCCGGGATGATGCGCGAAGTGCGCGTCGAGGAGGGCCGCGCATGAACGCACGCAGGCCTTCCTCCGCGAACCTCCGCGCACGCCGCGCCTGCGCCCTCGCCCTCGCCTGCGCGATGCCCGCGTCGGCATGGGCGCAGGCGCACGATCCCGCGGCGCACGCCGGGCATGCCATGCAGCACGACACGACGGCGCAGGACGCGACGTCTGGGGAGAGGATGTCGCACGGCACGATGGCGCACGACGATGCCCCACCGGGCGCATCGTCGCCCGACGCGCAGGCGCCGAAGACCCCGATCCCGCCGATCACCGACGCCGACCGCGCCGCCGCGGAGTCGCCCGGGCACGGCCACGAACACGGGCGCAGCGTGTTCGCGTTCCTGATGGTCGATCGCCTCGAGCGCTGGAACGACGGCGACGGCGGCGAGGCCTGGGGCGCGAAGGGCTGGGTCGGCAGCGACGCGCACAAGCTGTGGCTGCGCAGCGAAGGCGAACGCGAGGCCGGACGCCTGGCCGACGCCGACCTCGAAGTGCTCTACGGCCGCCCGGTCGCGCGCTGGTGGGACTTGCTCGCGGGCGTGCGCACGACGTTCGGACCGGGCCCGTCGCGCACCGCCGCCGCGTTCGGCGTCGCCGGCATCGCGCCCGGCAAGTTCGACATCGAGGCGACCGGCTACCTGGACGGCGACGGACGCCTGTCCGCGCGCGCCGAAGCCGCGTACACGCTGCTGCTGACCAACCGCCTGGTCCTGGAACCGCGGATCGAAGCCGGCTGGCAGGCCCGCGACGACCGCGCCCGCGACCTCGGCGCGGGCCTGTCCGCGATCGAAGGCGGGCTGCGCCTGCGCTACGAGTTCGACCGCCGCTTCGCGCCGTACCTCGGCGTCGTGCGCGTGCGCCACTTCGGCGACACCGCGGACCTGCGCCGCGCCGCGGACGAGCCCCTCGACGAGACGCGGGTGGTGGCGGGCGTTCGGCTGCGGTTCTGAACCCGCGCGATTCCGCGCAGCGCGATGCGCATCATCGCGCCGGCCGGGCCCGACCCGGCCGGCGCACCGGCAAGGCTGCGACGGCGGCGCCGCGACCCGTCTAGTCCGCTTCCAGCGGCAGCCGTTCGCCCTGCAGCGTCCCGCGCTGCAGCCGCGTTCCCTCGATCAGCAGGACCTCGCCGTTCTGGCCGTTCTTGATGCTGGTATCGACGGCGATCACCTTGCCGCCGTAGCGGGACTCGATCCGCTGCATCGACGTGTGCCCGACGACGATCCGGCTCACGCCCAGCCGTACCAGGAGGTCGTCGATCTGCGCATCGGACAGCGCATCCTCCCTGAAGTAGCCGCGATACCAGATCGGGCTCGACTTGCCGTCGTACAGCGCGCGCAGCACCGGATCGCGCTTCACCCGGTCCTTGTCGAACCCGAGCGAGCCGCGATACGCGGCGTTGGCCGCCGCCATGTCCAGGCCCTGCGCCAGGTATTCCGGCGAGATGCCGCCATGCACGAACAGCATCCCGTCGATCTTCAGCATCACCGGAAGGCGGCGGATCCAGCGGCCCAGCACCGTGTCCTCGCCGTACAGCGCCGGATACGGGCGGCCCATCGCAGTGGCGATGTCCGCGTACTTTTCGTTGAGGTAGCGCAGGTCGCCCTGCAGGGTCATCGTCTCGTGGTTGCCGTGCACGACGTTGACGTCGCCGCCGGCCAGGCGCGCCTGCTGCTGCAGGCCGTACAACAGCCACAGCACCTCGGTGACCCGCGTGCCGCGGTCGAAACAGTCGCCGACGACGACCAGGTGCCCGCGGCCGAAGATCCAGCGCCGGTCGGCGTCGATCACTCCGTTCGCCTGCAGCAGGCGCACGGCGAGGTCGAACTGGCCGTGGAGGTCGGACACCACGGCGAGCTTGCCGACGCCCTGCACGACCTCGGCCTGTTCCGGCGCGTCGGCCGACGGGATGCGGATCGTGTCCGGATAGGCGCAGCGCGGGGGCAGCGTGACCGCGCGCCCGTGCAGGTGGCGCGTGCGCTGCGACGGTTTGCCGTCGCAGATCCATTCCGCGGTCAGGGTGTTGCCGGAAATGCGCACGTAGGGACCGTCGTCGTGGGCGACGACCGGACCGGACTGCGCGTGCGCCAGCGCCGATGCGCACAGCAGCGACGCCAGCAGCAGTGCGGCAAGGCGCGTCGGCATGCGCGCCGGCATGGCCTGCCGGGCGACGGCGTCGATGCGGCAACGATCGCGGATGGGTTTCATGCGACTTGTTTTCCTCAGTTGCTTCGGCGCAGCACGCGCTCGCCGGCCGCGCCGCGCGTCTCGCGCACCCGGTAGACCACCCGGAGCGCGTCCATGAACCCGTTGGGGTCGTCGCTGCGGAAGCGGCCGCTGATGCGCAGCGGGGCCAGCGCCGGATCGCCGATGACGATCCGCGGCCGGCTGTAGCGATTGAACTCGTCGACCGCCTCCTGCAGCGGCACGTCGTCGAACTGCAGGCGGCCCGAGGTCCACGCCGGCATCGCGTCGCCGGCCGCCATCCCGGGCTTCATGTCGAACGCATTGCCGCGCACCTCGGCGCGCTGTCCCGGCGCCAGCGACGCCAGCTTGACGTCGTGGCCGGCGGCGTCCGCCGCGGTCAACAGATCGACGCGGCCCTCGTACAGCGCGACGTCGATCGCCTGCGCCAGCAGCGACACCTCGAAGCTCGTGCCGACCGCGCGGACGGCGCCGTAGCGGCTGCGCACGACGAGCGGGCGCGCCTCCGTGGCCACCCGGAAGAAGGCGCGGCCGCGCTCGACCGTGATCTGGCGCTCGTCGCGGAGGAAGCGCACGGTGACCTCGGAGCCGGTGTCCAGATCGAGCATGCTGCCGTCGGCCAGCAGCAGCGTCCGGCGCTCGCCGATCGCCGTCCGGTAGACCTCGCCCTCGACCGGCGCGGTCCACTGCGTCCACAGCGCCATGCCGAGGGCGGCCAGCACGATCGCCGCGACCGCGCCCCATGCCCGGCGCACCCTGCGCCTGCGCGCCGCGCGCTGCGCAGGCGGGCGCGGAGACGGCGTCGGCAAGCCGTCCGGCGCGGGTTCGATGCGCGCGGCGACTTCGGGCGCCGGGGCGAATTGGCCCAGCGACGACCACAGCGATTCGATGCGCTGGTAGGCCGCCCGATGGCGCGCGTCCTCGTCCATCCAGGCGCGCCAGGCCTCGCGGTCGAGCTCGCTGACGTCGTCGGCACGCAGGCGCGCCACCCACCAGGCCGCCTGGTAGCGGATCGGATCGCCGGTGGCGATCAGGTGCAAGTCGGGTGTCGTCATGGGTCTTCCAGCGTTGAATCGAAATGCAGCAGCGCCCGCATCATGTGTTTCTCGACGGCGCTCATGCTGATCCCGAGTCGCTTTGCGATCGCACTGTAGGTCATTCCGTCGTAGCGCTGCAGCAGGAACACCTGCCGGCAGCGCGGGCTCAGTTCGTCCAGCGCCTGCAGGAACCGCTGCAGGCGCGCTCTCCCTTCGTAGACGCGATCGCCACCGGGCACCTCACCCAGGGGTTTCAGGTGTTTGTCGTTCCATTCATCGAAGGCGTCGTGCAGCGACGTCTTCTGGGTCTGGTCGCGCCGGTACCGATCGCGCAGCAGATTCGAGGCGATCCGCATCAGGTACGCCTCGACGTTCTCGATCGCGTTCGCCGACCGGCACAGGCGGGCCAGCGCTTCCTGGGCGAGATCCTCGGCATCGTGCCGGTTGCCCAGGTGGCGCTGGAAATAGCGCACGAGCGCAGGCCGGTAGCGATTGGCGTACGCTGCCGTATCGGTCGTCTGTTCGCGCAACGATGGCAGCTCGCGATCGCTCATGTCCGATCGTTCATGTCCGAATGCGGCGTCGTGGTGGCCACGACGTTACCCCGCATCGGCGGCCCTGCCTACCGGCCATTGGTCAGATGAGGAAACGGCGCACGGCTGCGTCTGCCTTGGAAGAGGGGGTGCGTACCGCCCGCTCTCGCTGTTGACGTCCATCATTCTGAAAACTTCGGGGAGACATGCATGGCACTTGCGACGAGACGGCCGGCCTTGCGCCGGATGCTGTCGGTATCACCACTGGCGATCGCACTGGGCGCGGCGTTGGGCCTTGCCGGCGCATTGCCGGCCACGTCCGCGCATGCGCAATCGGCGCAGGGCAATCACGTGAACGCCTATTCCATGCCGAAACAGGCGCTGGGCACGGCGCTGAACCGCCTGGCGGAGACCGCCGACGTCCAGATCCTGGTGCCGCCGGACCTGGTGCGCGGCAAGCAGGCGCCGGCGCTTTCCGGCAGCTACAGCCTCCCGCAGGCGCTGGACAGGCTGCTGCAGGGCAGCGGCCTGGGGTTCAAGCGCACCGACAGCGGCGTCATCACGATCGGCCTGGCTTCGCCGCCCGCCGCGCCGGCGCCGAAACCGCGCCCCGCGCCGGCCCCGGCGCCCGCCCCGGCCACGCAGGCGCCGCCGGAAGAACTGGGCACGATCCAGGTCGTCGGCTCGCACATCAAGCAGTCGGAAACCGAAGGCCCCTCGCCGGTCACGGTCATCACCTCGGCGCAGATGGAGCGTGAAGGCTACGCCACCGTCTTCGAGGCGCTGGAAACCAGCGCGGTCGCGACCGGACAGGTCGAGACCGAGCTGTCCGGCGGATTCTCCGCGAATGCGCAGCCGTTGAACCTGCGCGGCCTCGGGCCGGGACGCTCGCTGCTGCTGATCGACGGACGCCGCGCCGCCGACTATCCGTTCCCGTACGAAGGCCGCAGCAACTTCCAGAATTTCGGCAACATCCCGAGCGGCGCGGTCGAACGCATCGAGATCCTGGCCGGCGGCGCCTCCGCGATCTACGGCGCGGATGCGGTGTCGGGCGTGGTCAACGTGGTGATGAAGAAGAACTACACCGGCGACGAACTGAAGGTCCGCGGCGGCACCAGCACGATGGGCGGACGCGACCGCATCGACCTGCAGTGGACCGGGGGCAGGACCGGAGAGCGCTGGGGCCTGACCTACGCGTTCCAGTACTACAACCAGGAACTGCTGTACGGTTTCCAGCGCGACTTCTGGGACCTGCGCCGCGACCCCAATCCCGACCCGCGGATCGGCGTCGAGCCGGATTCGGGCCTGCGCATCCGGCTCGGCGGCACCAGCAGCAGCCGCCCGCTGGCGGCCCCGCCCGCCGGCACCTGCGAACGCTGGGGCGGCGAATTCGTCCGCCACACCTACCGGCGCGTCAGCAGCTCGGGCAACGTCAGCACGCTGGGCGAGGCCTGCGGCACCTGGAACGACGCCAAGTACGTGCACCTGAGCAAGGAGAAGGACGAACTCGCGGGCTACCTGTTCGGCACCTGGGACTTCAGCGACAGGCTCCAGGGCTGGTCCTCGCTGCAGGTCTGGCGCTCGAAGACCGAATCGCTGGGCGGGTTCGAGAGCATCACCGGCCCGCACACCGACGGCGTCGGGCGCCGCGGCGACTTCTACGACCCGCAGTTCGGCACCGTGATCGCGCCCCGGCGGCTGCTGACCCCGGTCGATCTCGGCGGCGTGGACCGCATGAACCAGCACTACCGCGAGCTGTCCCTCGACTTCGCCGCGGGCCTGCGCGGACACTTCGGGCAGACGTGGGACTGGGACGCGACGCTGAGCCACGCCGACTACACCTTCGAGCGCGAGCGCCGGCGGATGATCGGCAACCGGGTCAACGACTTCTTCTTCGGCCCGCAACTGGGCACCACCAGCAGCGGCATTCCGATCCATCGCCTGAACCTCGACCGCTGGTATCGCCCGCTGACCCCCGACGAGTACGCGTCGCTCTCGACGACGGCGCGCTACGAAGCCGAATCCTGGGTCGATACCGCGAGCTTCGTCGCGACCGGCGAACTGTGGACGCTGCCGGCGGGCCCGCTCGGCATGGCGGTCGTCGCCGAGGCCAGTCGCCAGGGCTACGAGCTCGACAGCGACGCGCGCGTCCTGCCCGGCGTCACCCAGCTCTACAACCTCACGGGCACCAACGGCGGCGGCGATCGCGACCGCTATGCGCTCGGGGTCGAGTTCGGCATCCCGATCCTCGACACGCTGAAGCTCAGGCTCGCGGGCCGCTACGACAAGTACGACGACATCACCGCCGTGGACGACGCCAAGACCTGGAACATGGGCATCGAATGGCGTCCGCTGGACAACCTGCTGATCCGCGGCGCGTACGCGACCAGCTTCAAGGCGCCGGACATGCACTGGGTCTTCAGCGAAGGCAGCGGCAGCTTCGCGACCGCGACCGACGCCCTGCGCTGCATCGACAGCAACGCCAACCCGTCCTGCAACGGCTACGACTACACCGTATTCAGCGTCAGCCGCGGCGATCCGGACATCGAGGAAGAAACCGGCGAATCCTGGAGCGTGGGCGCCGTCTGGGATATCACCGATGCGCTGTCGATCACGACGGACTACTGGCAGATCGAACTCAACGGCGCGATCGACCGGCTCAGCACCGCGTCCATCCTCGAGGACGAGGCAGGCTGCCTGACCGGGCTGACCCTGCAGGGCACGCCGTTCTCCCACGCCTCCGGCTCCGCCTACTGCCAGCGAATTGCCAGCCTGGTGACGCGCCGGCCGGAAGCGGGCGAGAACATCGGCCGGATCGAGGAAGTGCGTTCGCTGCCGATCAACCAGGCCTACCGCAAGGTGACCGGCGTCGACGCCGCGCTCCAGTGGCGGCTGCAGTCCGATGCCCTGGGCGACTATCGCTTCAACGTCACCTGGTCGCACACGCTGACGTCGGAGCGGCAGGTGTTCGCGACCGATCCGGTGCAGACGAACTGGCGCGACGATCCGGAGAACCTCGACTTCAGGAGCCGCGTGCGCGCCGGCGTCGACTGGCGGCGGAACGACTGGCAGGCCAGCCTGTCGGTGGTGCGCAGCGGGTCGCTGCCGCGCTACGACCAGCAGGGCCGCATCGGCGCGCTGTCGATCTGGAACGCGAACGTCGGCAAGCAGATCACCGACGACATGAACGTGCGTTTCTACGTCAACAACGTGTTCAACAAGATCCATCCGGAAGACCGGTCCAACACCGACTTCCCGTATTTCTACGAAGCCTACAATCCGGTCGGTCGCGAGATCGCGGTGCAGGCCACCTATGCGTTCTGAGGGATCGCCGACCGGGGCATGCCCGACTGCGGCATGCCCGACTTCGGCATGACCAACCACAGGCCCCGCTCCGGGGCCGCCACGGCATCGCGGGCCCGGGTCACCCCCGGGCCCGCGGCCGTTTGCGGCCCGCGTTCTTCGACCGCGCTTCTTCGAGCGCCGTCTTCGAGCACCGTCTTCGACTGCCTGGCATTCCCCGGCGTGATTCTCGCCGGCCGCCGACCGCTACCGCACGGCGTCGATGCTGACGCCGCGCGACGTCACAGCAGCCACTGCAACGCGCCCAGCGGGTGGTGCAGGCGCGCGATCGACAGCATCAGCAGGTAGACCGCGATCGCGGCGACGAACGCCAGGACGCGCCCGCCGCGATGCTTCAGGCGCTTGAGCGCGAAGCTGCCGAGCACGATGTAGACCACCAGCAGGCACACTTTCGCGGTCAGCCAGCCGTTCGCGAACATGCCGCCGGGCAGGATCGTGAACAGCATCAGCGCCGCGGTGAGCAGCACGGTGTCGATGGTGTAGCTCGCCAGGCGCACCGGCAGCCGCATCGGCCAGCGCGCGCCGGCGAGCACGCCCAGCCCGCGCAGCAGGAACAGCGCGCCGCTGAGCAGCACGCAGACGACGTGGACGAGCTTGATCTGCGGATAGAACTCGATCATGCGGGGACGTGGGGAGTCGACAGGGGGATGCGAGGGAAAGGATCGAGCGGGAGATTCTGGTGCAAGCGAACGGGGCGGCCAAGGCCGCCCCGTCGCGTATCGCCGGAGACCGTCAGGCGGCGGGCGGGCGCTTGCGTCCCGGTCGCAGCCACAGTCCGAACACGAACACCGTCACCACCAGCGCGCCGACACTGAAGATCGTGTCGCCCGGCACCCGCATCCACACCAGCAGGTCGAACACCGGCTTGCCCATGAAGTCGGCCGAACGCGCGTACCAGTAGCCGTGCTCCAGCGTCGCCTGCAATTGCAGCACGCCCATCGGCAGCAGGGTCAGCGCCGCCATCAGCGCGAGGCCGATGTTGAGCGCCCAGAACGCGGTGGACAGCATGCGTTCGTTCCATACCGCGTCGGGCTTGAGGCCGCGCACGCAGAACAGCAGCAGGCCGATGCCGAGCATGCCGTAGACCCCGAACAGCGCGGTGTGCCCGTGCAGCGGCGTCAGGTTGAGCCCCTGCATGTAGTACAGCGCCAGCGGCGTATTGATCAGGAAGCCGAACAGGCCGGCGCCGACCAGGTTCCAGAAGCTGACCGCGAGGAAGAACAGGATCGGCCAGCGGTAGCGCTGCATCCATGGCGTGGCCTTGCTGTGGCGGTAGGTGTCGTACGCCTCCAGGCCGATCAGCGCCAGCGGCACCACTTCCAGCGCCGAGAAGCTGGCGCCCAGCGCGATCACCGCGGTGGTCGTGCCGGCGAAGTACAGGTGGTGGAACGTGCCGAGGATGCCGCCGGCCATGAACACGATGGTCGCGAACAGCACGTTCACCGTGGCGGTGCGGCCGCGGATCAGGCCGAGCTTGACGAACAGGAAGCTGATCACCGCCGCGGCGAAGACCTCGAAGAAGCCCTCGACCCACAGGTGGACCACCCACCAGCGCCAGTATTCGACCATCGACAGGTGGGTGTGCTCCTTCCACATCAGGCCGGCGCCGAACAGCAGGCCGATCGCCACCGTCGACAGGAACAGCAGACCGATGATCGACGAGGTCTCGTCGCGGCGCCGGAGCGCCGGCCACAGCGCGCGGCCGACGAGGAACAGCCACAGGATCAGGCCGATGAACAGGAACCACTGCCAGAACCGGCCGATGTCGGTGTACTCCCAGCCCTGGTGGCCGAACCAGAAATTGCGTTCCAGGCCGAGCTTCTGCATCACCGCCATCCATTGCCCGGCGAACGCGCCGATCACGATCACCAGCAGGCACGCGAACAGGACGTTGACGCCGAGGCGCTGGAATTTCGGCTCGTGGCCGGAGACCGCCGGGCCGATGTACAGCCCGGTGCCCAGCCAGGCGACCGCGATCCACAGCACCGCGAGCTGGGTGTGCCAACTGCGGGTGAGCGCATACGGCAGCACGTCCGAGATCGCGAAGCCGTAGGCCTGCTGGCCTTCGACCTGGTAGTGCGCGGTGGTGGCGCCGAGCAGGATCTGCACCAGGAACAGCGCGAGCACGATCCAGAAATACTTGGCGGTGGCGCGCATCGACGGCGTCGGCACCAGCGCGCGCAGCGGATCGGTCGCGGGCGGCGTGACCGGCGCTTCCTTGCCGTGCCAGACCGCGTAGTGCCAGCCGAGCAGGCCGATGCCGGCGATCATGAACAGCACGCTGAACACGGTCCAGATCAGCATCGACGGCGGCGGCACGTTGCCCGCCAGCGGATCGTAGGGCCAGTTCTGGGTGTAGCTGACCGTCGCGTCGGGGCGGTCGGTGACCGCGGCCCAGCTGGTCCACCAGAAGAAGGCGCCCAGCGCGCGACGGTGCGCGGCGTCGGGCACGGTGTCCTCGCGCATGGCGTAGGTTTCGCGCAGCGCGTGGGTCGCGGGGTCCGCCGAGAACAGGCTCTCGTAGTGCGCCGCCACCGACGCGATCGCCCGCGCGCGCTCGTCGCTGATCACGATCCGGCCGGCGCCGGCCGCGTAGGTGTTGCCGCGGATCAGCGGCTGCAGTTCCGCCTGCAGCTTGGCGCGATCGCCGACATCGAGGTCCGCGGCGGCCTTGCCGTACGCGGCCTGCGCGCGCAGATCGAGCCAGGCTTCGGTTTCGCGATGCAGCCAGTCGGCGCTCCAGTCGGGCGCGACCAGCGCGCCGTGGCCCCAGATCGAGCCCAGTTGCTGTCCGCCGATGCTCTGCCACACCTGGCGGCCGCGTTCGATGTCGTCGCGGGTGAAGACGGTCGCGCCGTGCTCGGTGACGACGGCTTCGGGCATCGGCGGCGCCTGCCGATACACTTCGCCGCCCATCCACAGCAGCGTGCCGAAGCCGACCGCGAGCAGGGCCGCGAGGCCCCACCAGAGTCTGCGGGTGGTGGACATGGACGTACTCCTCCGGAATGAGGAGCAGATGGTCGCGAGCCGGGGCCGGAGGAGCGATGACGCAGGTCAAGCACCCTGCGGAAACCGGGTCGGCGTCCTGCGGAAACGCTGCGAAGATCCGGCGCGACCGGCCGCGCCGCCTGCGCTCACTCGCGCAGCACGGGCGCCGCCAGCGCGAGCAGCGCCGGCATGTCGAGCAGTTCGACGTCGCGCCGTTCGATCCGCAGCAGGCCGTCGTCCTCGAGCCTGCGCAGCACGCGACTGACCGTCTCCGGCGCGAGGCGCAGGTAATTGGCGATGTCGGTGCGGGCCATGGTCAACTGGAAGCGGCTGGGCGAAAAGCCGCGCTCGGACAAGCGCCGCGACAGGCCGATCAGGAACGCCGCCATGCGCTGGTCGGCGGGCCAGTCGCCGGCCAGCAGCGCGATCCGGCCGATATCGCGGCTCAGCAGCCGGAACAACTGCCGCTGCACGCCCGGCAGGCGCGTGGCCAGCACCGCGATCTTCGGGAACGAGAACCGGCACAGCATCACCGTGTCCAGCGCGACCGCGCTGCACGGATACTGGTCGCCGTCGATGCCGTCGAGACCGATCACTTCGCCCGGCAGATGGAAGCCCAGGACGTGTTCGCGGCCGTCGCGATCGGTGACGTAGGTCTTGACCGTGCCCGCGCGCACCGCGGCGATGGCCTCGAAGGGATCGCCCTCGCGAAACACGTGGTCGCCGGCGCGGAACGGGCCGATGTGCTCGACCAGGACGTGCAGCTCCTGCAGCGAGCGCTTGTCCATGCCTTCGGACAGGCAGGCCCTGGAAAAGGCGCAGGTGGTGCAGAAGGTGCATTCATCGCCGTCGTTCGACAGCGTACGGGCGTCTTGGCGCGGAAACGGCAGCCGGCTCATCGGCCCTCCGGAGCGAGGCCCGGGCGTCGGGCGATCGCGATCGACGGTAACGACTTGGGCGGGCGAACGGTCGGCACCCGGGGATGGTAACAACCGCGGGCGTCCGGGTCACCGCCGGCGCGACGTCAGATCGCCTTCGAGAACCGCGGCGCTTCCGCCGGACGCTGCAGGTAGGCGTCGAAACACATCGCGATGTTGCGCAGCAGCAGGCGGCCGCGGGCGGTGGCGACGATGCGCTCGGCGCCGATCTCGACGAGGCCGTCCTCCTGCAGCGGCAGCAGCCGCGCCAGCGCGTCGCCGAAATATTCGCGGAAATCGATGCCGTAGCGCCGTTCCAGCGCCGACACGGGGATCTCGCCCTGGCACATCAGGCTCTGGATCAGGTCGGCGCGCAGCGCGTCGTCGTCGCTGAGGAACATGCCGCGGAACACCGGCAAGCGCCCTTCGTCCAGCGCCGCCTGCCAGCTCGGCAGGTCGCGCGGGTTCTGGCTGTAGCTCTCGCCGATGTGGCTGATCGCGCTCACGCCGAAGCCGATGAGGTCGCTGTCGGCGTGCGTGGTGTAGCCCATGAAGTTGCGGTGCAGTCCGCCGCGCGCCTGCGCCTGCGCCAGTTCGTCGTCGGGCAGCGCGAAGTGGTCCATGCCGATGTAGACGTAGCCGGCGTCGGTCAGGCGCTTGATCGCCAGCGCCAGCAGCGCCAGCTTGGTCTCGGCGTCGGGCAGCAGGCTGGCGTCGAGCTGGCGCTGCGCCTTGAACAGGTCCGGCAGGTGCGCGTAGCTGTAGACCGCGAGCCGGTCCGGACGCATCGCGATCACCGTCTCCAGCGTGCGCCCGAAGCCGTCGACGGTCTGGTTCGGCAGGCCGTAGATCAGGTCGATGTTGACCGAGCGGAAGCCGTGGCTGCGGCAGGCGTCGACGATCGCGCGGGTCTGCTCCACGCCCTGGATGCGGTTGACCGCCTCCTGCACCGCCGGGTCGAAGTCCTGCACGCCGAGGCTGGCGCGGTTGAAGCCGGCCAGCGACAGTTCGCCGATGTCCGTCGGCAGCACGGTGCGCGGATCGAGTTCGATCGAGATGTCGCGGTCGTCGGCGTCGCTGAAGCGGAAGTGGCGCTTGAGCACGTCCACGGTGCAGCGCAACTGGGTCGGGGTGAGGAAGTTCGGCGTGCCGCCGCCGAAATGGAGCTGGATGACCTCGCGGTCGCGGTCGAACAGCGGCGCCACCGCCGCGATCTCGCGGCACAGGTGCGTCAGGTACGCATCGGCGCGGGACTTGTCGCGGGTGATCACCCGGTTGCAGCCGCAGTAGAAGCAGGGGCTGAGGCAGAACGGCACGTGCACGTACAGCGACAGCCGGCGCGGGATCGGATCGCCGTTGCTGTCGCGGATGGCCCGCTGCAGCGCTTCCGGGCCGAAGCCGGCGTCGAACTGCGGCGCGGTCGGATACGACGTGTAACGGGGTCCGGGCCGATCGTAGCGGCGCAGGAGGTCGGCGTCGAAGGCGAGAGCGGGGATCATGCGGACAGGCTAGGCCTGCCGCCGCGATGCCGCCTTGACCGAAGTCAACATCGCACCGGGCGCGGTCAGCCCAGCAGCCCGGCCGGGACCTGCAGCTCCACCGACAGCGCCAGGTGGTCGGAGCCCGCCGCCGGCACGGCCTCGATGCCGGCGCAGGCCAGCCCCTCGCCGAGCAGGATGTGGTCGATCGCGCGCTGCGGGCGCCAGCTCGGGAAGGTGCGCACGGTGCAGGCCGGCGGCTGCAGCCGGGTGCGCTGGAACAGCACCGACATCTCGGGCTGCTCGACGGTGCAGTTGAAGTCGCCCATCAGCACCGAATGCGGATGGTCCTGCAGCAGTTCGCCGATGAAGGCGAGCTGCGCGCGGCGCGAGCCGGCGCCCAGCGACAGGTGCGCCACCGCGATGGTGAGGCTGTCCGCGGCGCGGCCGAAGCGGGCGACGAGCACGCCGCGGCCGGAAATCCGTCCCGGCAGCGGATGGTCCTCGACCTCGACCGGTTCGATCCGCGACAGCAGCGCGTTGGCGCTGGACGCGACCCGCCCGACCCGGCGGTTCGGCTGGTGGCTCCAGAAATCGAAGCCCGCGCGCTCGGCCAGGTAGTGGGTCTGGTTGGTGAACCCGGACCGCCAACTGCCCGGGTCGCTTTCCTGCAGACCGACGATGTCGTGCCGCGACGCCAGATCGGCGATCGCGTCGAGCGAGGCGCGCTTGCCCAGCGGCAGCACGTGCGACCAGCTGCGGGTCGCGTACTCGGCGTAGCTGCGGGTGGTGTTGCCGGCCTGGATGTTGGCGCTGAGCAGGCGCAGCCGCCGCGCCGCGGGCGCGGCGGCGATCCGTTCCACGGCTGCGTCGGGGCCTGCCGGCGAATCCATCGCGACCGCTGCGCCGTGGATCAGCGCGCGCCGCCCTGGGCGGTCTCGTGGGCGACGATCGTATCGACGATCCGCATGCGGTCGGCCGGCGAGCGGCCGCCGATCACGCGGTACTTGCCGTTGACCATCAGCGTCGGCGTGCCGTCGACCTGCTGCTGGCGGATGTACTGCGAGGCCTTGTTGAACTTGGCCATCACCGCGAAGCTCTTCATGTTCGCGGCGAACTGGGCCGCGTCCACCCCGCCCAGCGCGGCGTAGACCTTGGCGATGGCCTGGTCGCTGTCGTCGCCGCGCTCGCCCTGGAGCTTGTTCTCCAGGTGGATGGCGTTGTAGATGCCGGCGTGGGTCTTTTCCTCGATGCCCATGGTCTGCGCGGTGTAGAAGGCGCGGACGTACTGGTCCCACTTCGGGCCGAACGCGGCGGGCACGTAGGTGAAGCGGACGTTGGCGGGCTTGGTCTTCTCCCAGGTCGTCAGCGCCGGCTGGAACTGGAAGCAGGCCGGGCAGACGAAGTTGAAGACCTCGACGACCTCGACCTTGCCGTCGAGCGGGTCGAACGGCTGGCCGTTCTTGACCAGCGTGTAGTCGGTGCCGAGCTTGAGGCCCGGGATCGCCTCGCCCGAGGCCGACGGGGCGGCGGGCGCCGCCGCGGCATCGGCGGGCGTGGCCGGGGTCGCCGCGGCGGCGTCGGGATTCGCGGCGGCCTGGGCCGCGGCCTCGGCGGCCTTCATCAGCGCGGCGTCGTCGGCGGGCGCGGCGGCCGGCGCAGTGGCGGCGGCATCGGTCGCCGGGGTCGCGTCGGCGGCCGGCTTGTCGCCACCGCAGGCGGTGAGCGCGAGGGCGGTCAGCAGGGCGAGGATCGGGGCGCTCTTGATTCGGGGGCTCTTCATTCGGTGTGTCTCCAGTCGGTATCCGGGGCGGCCTCAGCGCGGCGCGGCGGCGGCGCGTTCCATGGCGATCAGGGCGTCGACCACCCGCATGCGGTCTTCCAGGCGCGGGCTGCGCACCACGTACTTGCCGTTGACCACGACGGTCGGGGTGCCGTTGACGCGGTTGGCGACCATGAAGGCCCGGGCGCGGGCCATGCGGTCGGCGACGTCCTTGGACTGCATCAGGGCGGTCATCTTCGCGGCGTTCAGGCCATGCTGGCCGAACCAGGTCGCCAGCTCGCCGACGCTGGCGTTGCTGCGCGGCAGCGTGCCGGCCTCGTGGATCGCGTCGAACAGTGGCTGGTGGACCTTCGGCGTCGCCTTGGCCAGGTCGGCGGCGAAGAAGGCCTTGGCGTAGGTGTCGTCGGGATCGTAGGAGGCCGCGATGTAGACCAGGTCGACGTCGGCCGGCTTGGTGCGCTTCCAGGCATCGACCATCGGCTGGAAGTGGGCGCAGTGCGGGCACCAGTAGGCGAACACCTCGGCGACCTCGATGCGGCCGTCGGGGGCGCGCTGCCAGCGCTGGCCTTCCTTGAGCACCTCGTAGTCCACGCCCGCCTGCGGCGGACCGGCCGGCGCCTGGGCGCAGGCGGTCAGGGGAAGGATCAGCAGCAACAGCCAGGCGAAGAAACGCGGCATCGACGGTGTCCTGTAGGGGGAAAGAAAATCAAACGCCGGCCCAGAGCATGTCCGTGCCGGCGTTCGGGTTCAAGCGCGGGGACGGACCGGCCGTCGCGATCGTTCAGCCCTCGCCGCCGGCCTTCGCGGTCCCGGCGGCGCGCGGGTGCAGGCCCTGCATGTAGCTGGCGAGCGCCTGGATCTCCTCGTCGGTGAGCGGCGCGGCGACGCCGGCCATCACCGCGGGGAGGCTCTTGTCCTGGTCCGACACCTCGAGGGCGCGGTATTCCTGCAGGCGGCGCGCGGTGTACCAGGCCGACTGGCCGCCGACGTGCGGATAGGCCGGGCCCGGGTTGCCGATGCCGGCGGCGCCGTGGCAGGCCATGCAGGCCGGGATGCCGCGGGCGGCGTCGCCGCCGCGGAAGATCTTCTGGCCGACCTCGTAGAACTTCATGCCGTTGTACGGGCTCTTCGGGTCGGAGACGACGGTGTCGTCGGCGATGCCGGCGCCCGCGACCTTGGTGGCGAAGTAGGCGCCGATGTCGCGCATGTCCTGGGCGCTGAGCGAGGCCGCGAACGGCTGCATGATCGGATTCACGCGCTGGCCGCCCTTGAACAGGGTGAGCTGCTGGGCGATGTAGCGCTCGCTCTGGCCGGCCAGGCGCGGGTAGATGGCCGGATCGGTCGAATTGCCGTCCAGGCCGTGGCAGGCGGCGCAGGCGCCGGCCTTGGTGGCGCCGGCCTGCGGGTCGCCGCCGCTGGCCTTGGCCAGTTCCGCCGCCGCAGCCGCGGCGTCCAGCGGCGCGGTCTGGACCGGCGCGGCGTCGGGCGCGGGGGTGACGGTGGTCTGGGCGAGGGCGGCCGCCGCCACCGCGAAGACCGCGAGACCGGCGAGACCGTAGGCACGGGCGTGACGCATGCTCAACACTCCAAGGGACGGGGCGCGGGCCCGGCGGATGCCGGTCGCGGGCCGAAACCGTGAAATTATCGTCGCGCCGCCGGGGTGGGTCAAACCGGGCCCGCGCGCCGGCCGTGCGATCCTATGCCCATGGCCACCCTTCCCAACCCCTTCGCCCGCGCCGACTACCTGCTCGCCGCGCACACCCCCAGGCAACTGCCGCCCGACGAGGGCGCCGAAGTCGCCTTCGCCGGACGCTCCAACGCCGGCAAGTCCAGCGCGCTCAACACCCTGTGCCAGCAGAACGCCCTCGCCCGGGTGTCCAAGACCCCCGGCCGCACCCAGCAGCTGGTGTTCTTCGGCCTGCCGCCGCACGAGGGCAAGTACCTGGTGGACCTGCCGGGCTACGGCTACGCCAAGGTCCCGAAGGACCTGCAGGCCCACTGGCAGGCCTTCATCGACCAGTACTTCCGCACCCGCCAGGCGCTGCGGGGGCTGGTGGTGGTGATGGACATCCGCCACCCGCTGAAGGACTACGACCGCAACATGATCGCCTACGCCGCCGAACGCGGCCTGCCGGTCCACGCCCTGCTGACCAAGGCCGACAAGCTCGGCCGCGGCGCCGCCGGCAACACCCTGCTGGCGGTGCGCCGGGACCTGGCCTCGGCGTTCGGCGACACGGTCAGCGCCCAGACCTTCTCGGCCGAGTCGAAGGCCGGCGTGGAGGAGCTGCGCAAGGTGGTGGCGGGGTGGCTGGGGCTGTAGCGGCTTGCGCGCTGGCGACCGATGCCACGAAAGAGGGGGTGACGGGTCAGTGCCCCTCTGAGGGAGGCCACCGGCCGAGAGATTCACGCTGCGCATACCAGCGATGCATGGCCGCATCGTCCACAGCGTACTCCCCGCGCGCCGATTTCCAGATCAACGTCGGCGTGCGCTCGCGAAGACTGGCAAGCGCATTTTGTGCCTGTTGCGCGCTCACCTTGTTGCCGACTGTCTTGCCATAGAATTTCAAAGCCTCGGCATCGTATGGACGAAACGATGCCCGCTGCTCAAGCATCCGCCACAGCACCGCACGTTCCAGCGGCTTGAGCCCAAGATAGTCGGACTCCATCTGCGCCTCATCGTCGAGCTGTCGCTGCAATGCCGCATCCAGAACAGCGTCCTCGAAGCGACCGGCATGATCGGCCAATGGGCTCAGCGCGGACGCAAGAGCCGCCATGAAAAATTGCGGCCTTCGCCCGAAACCGTCGAAGGCTCGAAGCAGCAATGCCGTATCGACAGGCCTCAGGTCGGGTCGCTGCGCCACGATCAATTCAGCCACGTGGGCTATGAAATCAGAGTCGAGTTCCGGCATGTGCTGGATCTGAGAGCCATAGAACGGCGCTCCATTCGTATTCACCAGCCGCAATAATTTGTCGCGATCGGAACCGGACATGACGAGCATCAATCTGATGTCTCCGGGCCGATTCATCTGATCGCGCGCGGATTTCAATCCCGCCATCACAGCTTCGCCTGCCTCGCTCGTCAGTGCGTGCTGTGCTTCATCGATGATCAGCACGACCGGAGCAGCCGCAACCTCGTGAAGAATGCGCAGCGCATCCGGGAGGGTGGCGCCATCGATTCGGCCGATCTTGCTGGTGTCCAGACTCAAGGCGCCGGCGATTTTCACTTCTTTCAATGCGACTTTCTTGGCCGTCTTGGCCACGAACCCGAGATGGGGCTCAAGCGCACGTGCGATCGCATCTGCGATCAGGATGCCCGGATCCTGCCGTTGATCTGCCCATAGATCCACGTAGACCACAACCATGCCCAGACTTTCGAGCTCCGGTTTCAGGTCAAGCTGAAGAAAGGTCGACTTGCCAGTACGACGTGGAGCCGCCAGGAACAGTCCATTGTGCTCGTCTCCGAACAGCTTATTGCCGCGCAGCGCGTTCGCAAGCTCCGCCGCCAATGCCTTTCTGGGGAAGTGGCGCATGGAATTATTCTCGTTTATTCCAAATTCAATAAATTATCAAAATTGAAATAAAAGTCAATAATTGTGGGGCGATAGAACTTTTCCTTGGCGCTGCCAGCTCCCGCGTGGCGAACACGCGACTTACCCCGTCGCCCGCAGCCGCGGATCCATCCACGCCCGCAGCGCATCGACCAGCGCGTTGATCAGCACGATCAGTGCGCCGACCACCAGGACCACGCCCAGCACCAGCGTGTAGTCGCGGTTGAGCGCGCCCTGGACGAAGAACCGGCCCATGCCGGGGATGCCGAACACCTGCTCGACCACCGCCGAGCCGGTGACGATGTTGATCAGCGCCGGCGACAGCCACGCCGCCACCGGCACCAGCGCCGGGCGCAGCGCGTGCGCGAACAGCAGCCGCGCCTCCGACAGCCCGCGGGCGCGCGCGGCGGCGAGGTATTCGGCGCCGAGCACGTCGAGCATCGAGGCGCGGGTCAGGCGCGCGCAGTACGCGAGGTTGGGCAGCGCCAGCGCGATCGCCGGCAGCACCACGTTGTCGGCCTCGCCCCAGCCGCCGGCCGGCAGCCAGTGCAGGGTCACCGCGAACAGCAGCACCAGCAGCGGCGCGACCACGTACTTGGGCACCGCCAGGCCGAGCCCGGCCAGCAGCATCAGCCCGCGGTCGAGCCACGAGCCGGCGCGCAGCGCCGCCCACACGCCCAGCGGGATGCCCAGCCCGAGCGCGAGCAGCAGCGCCAGCGCGCCGTTGAGCGCCGACACCGGCAGCGCCTGCCCGATCAACTGGTTGACGGTGTAGTCGGGATACTGGAACGACGGCCCGAGGTCGCCGTGGGCCACGTCGCCCAGCCACGCGGCGTACTGCGCCGGCAGCGGCCGGTCCAGCCGGTAGCGGGCCTCCAGCGCGGCCTGCACTTCGGGCGGCGCCGCCTTCTCGGTGTCGAACGGCCCGCCGGGCGCCGCGCGCAGCAGCACGAAGCACAGCGTGGCCAGCAGCCACAGGGTCAGCAGCGCCTCGAGCGTCCGCGCGCCGAAACGCCGGAACCCCGCGACGGTCATCCGACCTGGACGTGGAACAGGCGGCCGATCAGCGCCGCCGCGCCCATCGCCGCGACGCCCCAGAACGCGACGCGCAGCGCGCCGCGCGGGATCGAGGCCCCGCCGACCCACGCCGCCAGCGCGCCGGAGGTCAGCAGCGCCACCAGGGTGACGACGGCGGTGACCGGTTCGATGCGGTCGGCCGGGGCCAGCAGCACGGCGAGGATCGGCAGCAGCGCGCCGGTCGCGAACGCCGCGGCCGAGGACAGCGCCGCCTGCAGCGGCCGCGCGCGCAGCGCGTCGGTGATGCCCAGTTCGTCGCGCAGGTGCGAGGCGAGCGCGTCGTGCGAGGTGAGCTGCTTCGCCACCTGCGCCGCCAGCTCGGGGGTCAGCCCGCGGCCGACGTAGATGTGGGTCAGTTCCTGCAGTTCGGAATCGGGCTCTTCGGCCAGTTCGCGGGTTTCCTTGGCGATGTCGGCGGCCTCGGTGTCGGCCTGCGACTGCACCGAGACGTACTCGCCCGCCGCCATCGACATCGCGCCGGCCACGATCCCGGCGATGCCGCTGCCGAGCACCGCGCCGGGGCCGGCGCCGGTGGCCGCGACGCCCACCACCAGGCCGGCGATCGAGATGATGCCGTCGTTGGCGCCGAGCACGGCCGCGCGCAGCCAGCCGACGTGCTCGGTGCGGTGGGTTTCCCTGTGGGTGCGGCGCATCGGGGTCTCCTGCGGTGGCGTGCCAGTGCGGCGGCGACGCTGCCGGGCGCACGCCGCGCAGTGTACTGCGATCGGTTCGCGCGCCGCCGCGGACGGTTCTCATTCCGGCGCGGCGCGCCCGCGTTCACTCGCGCAGCCGCAGCCAGCGCGACGCGTGGCGATCCAGCGGATTGGCCTCGTAGCCGGCCACCCGCGGCGACACCAGGTGCTTGGACGTGTAGAAGTACAGCGGCACCACGGCATGCGCATGCAGCAGCCGGGTTTCGGCGGCGCGCAGCCAGGCGTCGCGCGCGGCCTCGCCGGGCGCGGCGTCGGCCTTCGCCATCAATTCGCGGAAATGGGCGTCGTCGTAGCCGGGCCAGTTCAGCGGCCCGTCTTCGGCGAACCCGATCAGGAAGTTGCGCGCGTCGGCGACGTCGCCGATCCAGCCGCCGCGGAACACCTGGGTGATCGCGCGTTGGCGCCGGTTCTGCACGAACACCTTCCATTCCTCGTTGCGCAGCCGCACGCGCACGCCCAGCGTCTCGCGCCACATCGCCGCCACCGCCAGCGCCAGCCGGCGATGCGGGGTCGAGGTGTTGTAGCGCAGCTCGATCGTCAGCGGGTGCGCGTCGGAGTAGCCCGCGGCCCGGTACAGCGCCTTCGCCCGCGCCTCGCGCCGCGCCTGGTCCCAGCCAGACCAGTACAGCGACGCCGGCGCGTAGCCGGGAATCCCAGGCGGCACGATGCCGTAGGCCGGGGTCTCGCCGAGGCCGGCGATCGAACGCGTCAGGCGGTCGCGGTCCACCGCCAGCGACAGCGCCTCGCGCAGCCGCGGCTCGTCGCGCAGCGGCGGCTTGGCGAGGTTCAGGCCCAGCCAGAACGCGCCGAGGTACGGGGCGATGCGCAGGCGCTCGCCGAAGCGTTCGCGCAGCGCGGCCAGCGGCTGCGGCGGCACGGTCTCGGTGATGTCGAGGTCGCCGGCGGCGAAGCGCTGCAGTTCGGCCGCCGCGTCCTCGGTGACGTGGTAGCGCACCTGCGCGATGCGCACGGCGCCGGCGTCGTGGAAGCGCGCGTTCTTCTCGACCACGAGGTTCGCCTGCGGCGTCCACGCGGCCAGCCGGTACGCACCGTTGCTGACCAGGCGCCCCGGGCGCGTGTGCTGCGCGCCGTCGCGCGCGACCGCCGGCAGGTACACCGGGAAGGCGATCGGCAGCGTCAGCAGCGCCGGCAGCGCGATCGTGCGCGTGGTGCGGAAGCGCACGGTGCGCGCATCGGGCGCATCGATGCCCAGCGCCTGCGGCGGCGCGCGGCCGGCCTGCACCGCCTTCGCCCCGTCGATCGCATCGAACTGCTCGGCGAACGGCGCCGCGGTCTCCGGCGCGAACGCACGGCGGAAACTGGCAACGATCTGCGGCGCGTCCAGCTGCTCGCCGTTGCTCCAGCGCAGGCCGTCGCGCAGGTGGAAGGTCCAGGTGCGGCCGTCGGCGGACGTCTCCCAGCGTTCGGCCATGCCCGGGACCAGCCGACCGGCGCCGTCCTCGGTCACCAGGCCCTCGTACAGGTCGCGCAGGATGTTGCCGCAGGCGACCTCCTGGCAGCGGTGCGCGTCCAGGGTCGCCGGTTCCGGGCCGTTGCCCCGTTCCAGGCGCGGGACCGGGCCCTGCGCCGCGGCGTCGATGGAACACAGACAGAACAGCAGGGCGACAATGCGCATGGGGCGGACGGCACCTGGACGGCTATAGTGCGGGACCTTGCGATGGTAGGGCAGCCGCCCCATCTCGTGCATCCGCCGCGCAACGGACGCCGCCTCCGGCGACTCCGTTGCGGGTCCCCCTCCCGGAAGTCGCGATGTCCAGTCCCAGCCATGTCGCCGATACGCCCGTCACCGACCGCGACCAGTTGGTGGCGGTCATCGCCTCCGGCGAAAAACCCGAGGACGCCTGGCGCATCGGCACCGAGCACGAGAAGTTCGGCTTCCGCCTCGACGACCTGCGTCCGCCGGCGTTCGACGGCGAACGCGGCATCGAGGCGCTGCTCACCGGCCTGACCCGCTTCGGCTGGGAGGCCGTGCAGGAGCACGACCGCACCATCGCGCTGGTCCGCGACGGCGCCTCGGTCACGCTCGAACCCGCCGGCCAGTTGGAACTCTCCGGCGCCCCGCTGGAGACGCTGCACCAGACCTGCATCGAGGTCGGCACCCACCTGGAGGAAGTGAAGGCGGTCGCCGACGCGCTCGGCCTGGGCTTCCTCGGCATGGGCTTCCAGCCGAAGTGGCGCCGCGACGAGATGCCGTGGATGCCCAAGGGCCGCTACGCGATCATGCGCGCCTACATGCCCAAGGTCGGCGGGCTCGGCCTCGACATGATGACCCGCACCTGCACCGTGCAGGTCAATCTCGACTACGCCAGCGAAGCGGACATGGTGAAGAAGTTCCGCGTCTCGCTGGCGCTGCAGCCGATCGCGACCGCGCTGTTCGCCGATTCGCCGTTCACCGAAGGCAAGCCCAACGGCTACCAGAGCTACCGCTCGCACATCTGGACCGACACCGATCCCGACCGCACCGGCATGCTCGACTTCGTATTCGAGGACGGCTTCGGCTACGAGCGCTACGTCGACTACCTGCTCGACGTGCCGATGTACTTCTCCTACCGCGGCGGCGCGGATGGCAAAAAGGGCTACATCGACGCCAGCGGGCAGAGTTTCCGCGATTTCCTCGCCGGCAAGCTGCCGGCCCTGCCCGGCGCGCTGCCGACCCTGCGCGACTGGTCGGACCACATGACCACCGCCTTCCCCGAAGTGCGGCTGAAGAAATACCTCGAGATGCGCGGCGCCGACAGCGGCCCGTGGAACCGGATCTGCGCGCTGCCGGCGTTCTGGGTCGGCCTGCTCTACGACCAGACCGCGCTCGACGCCGCCTGGGACCTGGTCAAGGACTTCAGCCTGGCCGAGCGCCACGCCCTGCGCGACGGCGTGCCCCGGCACGCGCTGAAGCTGCCGTTCCGCGGCGGCAGCGTCCGCGACCTCGCCCGCGAGGCGCTGAAGATCTCCGCCGAAGGCCTGCGCCGCCGCGCGCGGCTCAACGGCAAGGGCGTCGACGAAACCCGCTTCCTCGACCCGCTGATCGAAGTCGTCGAAGCCAACGAGACCGCCGCCGAACGCAAGCTCGCCCTCTTCCACGGCGCCTGGGGCGGCGACATCGACCGCGTCTTCCGCGAGTTCGCGTACTGAGCCGCCGCCCCTTCCCCCGGGGGCAAGGGCGTCGCGTCGATCGATCGGAGACTGCAGGGTCGCGACTGACGTCGCACCTGCGAAAAGCGCGGGTTTGGGCTGTGGCGGGGTCGCGACTGACGTCGCTCCTACGAAAAGCGCGGGGCTGGCCTGGGGCGGGGTCGCGACTGACGTCGCTCCTGCGAAAAGCGCGGGGCTGGCCTGGGGCGGGGTCGCGACTGACGTCGCTCCTACGAAAAGCGCTGGCTTGGGCTGTGGTGGGGTCGCGACTGACGTCGCGCCTACGAAAAGCGCGGGGCTGGCCTGGGGCGGGGTCGCGACTGACGTCGCTCCTACGAAAAGCGCTGGCTTGGGCTGTGGTGGGGTCGCGACTGACGTCGCTCCTGCGAAAGGCGGGCGTGCCTTGTTTGTAGGAGCGACGTGAGTCGCGACCCGAAGGCCACGGCACGGTGCAAAGCCACCGCACCGTGCGATTCACCCCCAGTCTCCCTCCGCCTCCCACGCGCAATACCAGTACGGATACGCCTGCACCCGCTCCGCCAGCCCGGCACGGACGGGGTTGTCCAGCAGGTAGCGCGCGACCGCGCGCCGGTCGTCCTCGGCGCGCAATGCGCGATCGTGGTAGGCCGGCGCCCACAGCGGCGGTTCATCGACATCGACGCGCCCGGCGACCCTGCTCGTCACCGACTTCACCCGCTGCAGCAGGCGTCCGAGCGAGCGATCGCGGCCGAGCTCGACGAGCAAATGGACGTGATCGGGCATCAGCACCCAGCACAGGGGCACGGCCTGCCCCCACAGCAACGGGTTTTCGAGTGTCGACGCGACCGCGGAGGCGATCGGCCCGGGCACGAATCGTCGCGCCCGGGCGGCGCAGACGACGGTGATGGCGTAGACGCCGCCCGGGACGGAATGCCGTCCCCGACGCAGCGCGCGGTGCCCGGAAGGCGCAGGGTGGGTGGTCATGCGAGCAATGTGGCGCCTGGAGACGACCGGCGGTATCGGAAAGGGCCTTGGCGTGGCGTGGGGGATTTCCGGTGTGCGTGGGGTCGCGACTCACGTCGCTCCTAGGAAAAGCGCGGGGCTGGCCTGTGACGGGGTCGCGACTCACGTCGCTCCTACAAACGAGGCAGGCCTGCTCTGTAGGAGCGACGTGAGTCGCGACCCGCAGACCCGTCCGCAGCCCGCCCGCGCTACCTGCCGCGCCCGCGCCCTGCACACGAATACATCGCCCCGGGCGACCGGGTTTGTGTACCCTCGGCGCTTCGCATCCCCACTGCGAGCCTCCGCATGCGCGTCCGCGACACCCTGGAATTCGCCGAAACCGACACCCTGCTGCGCGACGATGTGCGCCGGCTGGGCGCGATGGTCGGCGAGATGCTGGCCGAGCAGGTCTCGGCCGATCTGCTCGAACAGGTCGAATCCGTCCGCCGCGCCGCGATCGCGCGCCGCGAGCAGGGCGAGGAGATCGACGCCCTCGCCAAGCGCCTCGCCGCGGTGCCGCTGGCCGACGCCGCGGCGCTGGTCCGCGCCTTCACCGCCTACTTCGGCGCGGTGAACATCGCCGAACGCGTCCATCGCATCCGTCGTCGCCGCGACTACCAGCGCCAGACCGATGCGCCGCAGCCCGGCGGGCTGACCGCGGTGCTGCGCGCGCTGCGCGAGGAGGGCGTGACCCTCGACGAATTACGCGCGCTGCTGCCGCGACTGCGGATCGAGCCGGTGTTCACCGCGCATCCGACCGAAGCCATGCGCCGCGCGCTGCTGCTCAAGGAGCGCACGATCGTCGAGCGCCTGATCGCCGACATCGACCGCCAGCGCACGCCGGCCGAGCGCGGCGCAGACACCGCGCGCATCCGCCAGGCGCTGACCGCGACCTGGCAGACCGCCGACGCGCCGCCGCAGCGGCCCACCGTCGCCGACGAGGTCGACCACATCGGCTTCTACCTGCATTCGGTGCTGTTCCGCGCGCTGCCGGTGTTCTACGAAGCGTTCGCGGAGGCGATCGAGACGGTCTACGGCGAGCGCGTCGAACTGCCGCCGCTGCTGCGCTTCGGCACCTGGGTCGGCGGCGACATGGACGGCAATCCGAACGTCGGCGCCGACACCATCCGCGCCGCGCTGTCCGCGCAGCGCGCCAGCGTGCTGCACAGCCATCGCGCCGACCTGCAGGCGCTGGCGGAGATCCTCACCCAGAGCCGAGGCCGGATCGGCGTGGACGCGGCGATCGAGGCGCGGATCGCCGACTACGCGGCGCGGCTGCCCGAGGTCGCGGCGCGGCTGAGCCCGCGGCTCGCCGACATGCCCTACCGGCAGTTGCTCAACCTGATGCGCGGGCGGCTGGCCGCGGCGCTGGCCGGCGCGCCGGACGCCTACGCCGGCGCCGATGAACTCATCGCCGACCTGCAGGCGATCGACGCCAGCCTGCGCCATCATCGCGGCGAACATGCCGGCCGCTTCGCGCTGCAGCGGGTGCTGTGGCGCGTGCGCACGTTCGGCTTCCACCTCGCCACCCTCGACCTGCGCCAGGATTCGGGCACCCACGACGCCGCACTGTCGGCGCTGCTGCACGACGACGGCTGGACCGCGCGCCCGGCCGCCGAACGCGTCGATCGCCTGCACGCGCTGATCGACGACGCGACCACCGCCGACGCGCTCGCGGACGGCGCGCAATCGACGCTCGCGGTGATGCGCGCGGTGCGCGAGCTGCGCGCGAGCCACGGCGCGCACGCGTTCGGACCGTACATCATCAGCATGAGCCGCAGCGCCGCCGACGCGCTCGCGGTGCTGGCGCTGGCGCGGGTCGCGGGCTGCGTCGAGGACGGCCAGGTGCCGCTGGACGTCGCGCCGCTGTTCGAGACCATCGACGACCTGCGCGCCGCGCCCGAGGTGATGCGCGCGCTGTTCGACGACCCGGTGTATCGCCGCCACCTCGACGCCCGGGGCGGCCGCCAGACGGTGATGCTCGGCTACTCCGACAGCGCGAAGGACGGCGGCCTGCTGGCGTCGCGCTGGTCGCTGCAGCGCACCCAGGTCGAGCTGCACGAACTGTCGCAGCGGGCCGGCGTGCGCATCGTGTTCTTCCACGGTCGCGGCGGTTCGGTCAGCCGCGGCGGCGGCAAGACCGAGCGCGCGATCATCGCCGCGCCGCGCGGCACGGTCGACGGCGTGCTGCGGGTGACCGAGCAGGGCGAGGTGATCCACCGCAAGTACGGCATCCGCGCGCTGGCGCTGCGCAACCTCGAACAGGCGACCGGCGCCGTGCTGCGCGCGAGCCTGCGCCCGCGCCCCGCGGAGCCGCGCGAGGATCGCTGGCGCGCGATCGCGACCGAACTCGCGCAGGTCTCGCGCGCGCACTACCGCGCGCTGGTCCACGATCGCGACGATTTCCCGGCGTATTTCCGCGCGGCGACCCCCATCGACGTGATCGAACGCCTGCGCCTGGGCTCGCGGCCGTCGAAGCGGCGCGAGGGCGGCATCGAGGCGCTGCGCGCGATCCCGTGGGTGTTCGCGTGGTCGCAGAACCGCAGCGGCCTCACCGGCTGGTACGGCGTCGGCACCGCGCTGGCCCGCGGCATCGAGACGCACGGCCGCGACACCCTGGCCGACATGGCCCGCGACTGGCCGTTCTTCGCGGCGATGCTGGACGACATCGAGATGCTGCTGGCGAAGTCTGACCTGGCCATCTTCGAGCGCTATTCGCGCCTCGCCGGCGCGCAGCACGACGCGTTCTTCCCGGGCATCGCCGAGGAGTTCGAGCGCACCGTGGACGCCCTGCTCGCGCTGCGCGGGCGTACCCAACTGCTGCAGGACGACTACCGCCTGCGCCTGTCGATCCGCCTGCGCAATCCCTACGTCGATCCGATCAGCCTGCTGCAGGTGGAACTGCTGCGCCGCTGGCGCGACGCCGGCCGCGAGGAAGGTCCGCTGCTCGAAGCGCTGGTGACGACGGTCAACGGCATCGCCGCGGGCATCCAGAACACCGGCTGACGCGCGCCCGGCGTCGACGCGGCGCACTCGGCGCCGCGCCGACCCGGGATCGCGAAACTCCCGGTCAAGCGCCGGGCGCCACCTGTCTGCGGCGTTCGGCCCGCAGCTCCAGCCACTCGTACAGCACCGGCAGCAGCACCAGCGTCAGCAGGGTGGCGCTGATCAGGCCGCCGACCACCACCGTCGCCAGCGGCCGCTGGGTCTCGGCGCCGACGCCGCGCGACAGCAGCATCGGCACCAGGCCGAGGATCGCCACGCTGGCGGTCATCAACACCGGCCGCAGCCGCAGCGCCGTGCCCTGCTCGACCGCCTCGCGCACCGACAGGCCCTTCGCGCGCAGTTCGTTGAGGAAGCTCACCAGCACGATGCCGTTGAGCATCGCCACCCCGAACACCGCGATGAATCCGATCGCCGACGGCACCGACAGGTATTGCCCGGTGACGAACAGCGCGACCAGGCCGCCGATGGTGGCGAACGGCACGTTGGCGATGATCAGGGTGGCGTACTTCACCGAGTTGAACGCGGTGTAGAGCAGCACGAAGATGACGAAGATGGTGATCGGCACGATCACCGCCAACCGCGCCAGCGCCCGCTGCTGGTTCTCGAACGCGCCGCCCCATTCGATCCAGTAGCCGGGCGGGAGCGCGATTTCGCGGGCGAGCGCGGCGTTGGCGTCGCGCACGAAACCGTCGACGTCGCGTCCGCGCACGTCCATCTGCACCACCGCGTAGCGCTGCAACTGCTCGCGGCGCACGAACGAGTAGCCCTCGGCGACCTCGATCTCCGCCACGTCCGACAGCGGCACCACCGCGCCGTTCGCGGTGCGCAGCGGGATGCGTCGCAGCGCCTCGACCGACGCGCGGTCGCGGTCGTCCAGCCGCACCGCGATGTCGAAGCGGCGGACGCCGTCGAGCAGCACGCTCACCGGTTCGCCGCCGAGGCCGTTGCGCACGATCGTGAGCACCTCCCCGGCGTTCATGCCGTGGCGCGCCAGTGCGTCGCGATCGACCGCGATGCGGATCTGCGGCTTGCCGACGTTGGCTTCCAGCGACAGGTCGGCCACGCCCGGCACCTGCCCGAGCACGGCCTTGATCCGGCCGCTGAGCCGGTCGAGCTGCGCGAAATCCTGGCCGTAGAGTTTCAGCGCCAGGGTCGCGCGCACGCCGGAGATCAGCTCCTCCACGCGCATCTGGATCGGCTGGGTGTAGCCGGGCACCACGTTCGGCACGACCTGTTCCAGCGTTTCCTGCATCGCCGCCTCAAGCCCCTTGAGGTCGCGGCCGGTGGTCCATGCGTCCTGCGGCCTGAGCGCGGTGTAGATCTCCATGTAGTTCACGTCCGCGGTCTCGCCCTTCTCGGCGCGACCGATCATCGCCAGGGTGGTTTCGACCTCGGGGAACTTGCGGAACGCGCTGGCGATGGTCTGGCTGGTGCGGATCGATTCGTCCAGCGACGTCGACGGGATGCCGGTGACGCGCCACATGATCGAGCCTTCCTGCAGTTGCGGCATGAATTCCTTGCCCAGGAACGGGAACAGCGCGAGGCTCGCCGCCAGCGCCGCGACCGCCGCAATCACCACCGTCTTCTTGCGCGCCAGCGCCAGCGCCAGCAGCGGCCGGTAGGCGCGCTTGAGCCGCGCCACCAGCCACGTGTCGCGCTCTTCCCGCGGCTTGAGGATCAGCGAGGCCAGCACCGGGATCAGGGTCAGGCTGAGCAGCAGCGAGCCGGCCATCGCGAAGGCGATGTTGAAGGCCATCGGCTTGAACATCCTGCCTTCCAGCCCTTCCAGCGAGAACAGCGGCAGGAACACGACGATGATGATCAGGATCGCGAAGGCGACCGGGTTGGCGACCTCGCGCGCCGCCGCCAGCACCGCGGAGACGCGGTCGACGACTTCGCCGTGCGCCTTGCGTTCGGCCATGATCCGGAACGCGTTCTCGACCATGACGACCGCGCCGTCGACCATCATCCCGATGCCGATCGCCAGCCCCGCCAGCGACATCAGGTTCGCCGACAGGCCGAACTGGCCCATGCCGATGAAGGCGATCAGCATCGCCAGCGGCAGGGTGACGATGACCACCAGCGCCGAGCGCAGTTCGCCGAGGAACAGGAACAGGATGACGGCGACCAGCAGCGAACCCTCGACCAGCGCGCGCACCGCGGTGCCCACCGCCTGGTCGACCAGCCCGGTGCGGGCGTAGACCGGCTTGAGCACGATGGTCTCCGGCAACGCCGCGCGGACCACGTCGAGCCTGGCCTCGACCGCCTCGACCACGTCCTTCGCGTTCTCGCCGATGCGCGCCAGCGCCATGCCCAGCACGACCTCCTCGCCGTCGCGGGTGACGGCGCCGAAGCGCGGCGCAGGCGCTTCGGTCACGGTGGCGACGTCGCGGACGTAGACCGGCACGCCGTCCTCGGACTTGAGCACGATCGCGCCGATGTCGCTGGCCGAACGCAGCAGGCCGAGGCCACGCACCAGGAACTGCTCGCGGCCGACGTCCATCACGTTGCCGCCGACCTGGCCGTTGTTCGCCGGAATGGCGTTGATCAGGTCGCCGAAGCCCAGGCCGCGGGCGTACAGCCGCTGCGGATCGACCCGCACCTGGAACTCGCGTTCGCCGCCGCCCCACGAGGTGACGTCGTCCACGCCCGGCGCGGTGCGCAGGATCAGCCGCACCGTCCATTCCTGCCAGGTGCGCAGATCCATGTCGGAGACCTGGTCGCGGGTCACGCCCGGCGCGCGCTCGACGGTGTACCAGTACACCTGGCCCAGGCCCGACGCGTTCGGGCCCATGCTCGGCTTGCCGTAGCTTTCGGGCAGGCGGTCGCCGATTTCCTGCAGGCGTTCGTTGACCAGTTGGCGGGCGAAGTAGGTGTCCATGTCGTCCTCGAAATAGACGGCGACGTACGACAGTCCGAACAGGCTGACCGAACGGATCTCCTTCACCTTCGGCAGGCCGGCCAGCGCCGACTCCACCGGCGTGGTCAGCAGTTGCTCGACGTCCTCGGCGGCGAGGCCCGGCGATTCGGTGTAGACGTTGACCTGGCTCGGGGTGACGTCCGGGAAGGCGTCGATCGGCACGCTGCGCACGGCGCGCAGGCCGAGGAAGGCGACCACCGCGAACAGGATGAGGATCAGCACGCGGTAGCGCAGCGACACTTCGACGAGGCGGTTCAGCATGGCGCACCTCCGTCGGCGAGGCGGGCGTGCGGATTCGCGGCGTGGGCGCGGATGGCGTCGATGTCCATGGCCTCAATGTCCATGGCCTTCTCCCAGTTGCGCCTTGAGCAGTTGCGCCTTCAGCGCGAACGCGCCCGCGACGACGACGCTGTCGCCGGCGGCGAGGCCTTCCTCGATCGTGGTGGCGTCGCCGATCGTCGGCCCGGTGCGCACCGGCACCGCGGTCAGCGCGCCGGCGGCGTCGCGGCGGAACACCACCGTGTCGCCGTCGAGCTGCACCAGCGCGACGGTCGGCACCGCCAGCGGCGCGACCCCGCCGGTCCCCGGCGCGGCGTCGAGGTAGACATCGACGAAATCGCCGCCGTGCAGGCGGTCGTCGGGGTTCGGCACCTCGATGCGGACCACCGCATTGCGCGTGCTTTCCGAGGTGCGGTGCGCGGCGCGCATCACCTTGCCGGTCAGGCGTTCGCCGCCGGCGACGACCGTGGCCGGACCACCGACCGCGACCCGCGGCACGCTGCCGGCCGGCAGCTTGGCGTCGACCCAGACCACCGACTCGTCGACCAGCCGGAACAGCGCGCGGCCGGGCTCGATGCGTTCGCCGACCACGAAGTCGTCCTCGGTGATGCGCCCGGCGTGCGGCGCGGTCAGCGTGAACCGGCCGTCCATGCCGCCGGTCGCCGTGCCCGGCAGGCCGTAGGCCCGCGCGCGGGCGCGGGCGCGATCGACCGCCACCCGCGCCTCGACGATGCGCCGGCCGGAGACGGCTTCGCGACCGAGCGCCGACACCCGCCGCCATTCCTGTTCGGCGATGCGCAGTTCGGCCTGGGCGTCGGACACCTCGACGCTCGAGAGCGTCGCCAGCGGCGCGCCGGCGCGCACCTCGTCGCCGAGCCGCGCATGCCGACGCACGACCAGCGCTTCGACCCGCGGCGTGACCAGGGTGGTGCCGTAGGCGCTGTCGAGCACTTCGCCCGGCGTGCGCAGGCGTTCGCCGGCCGCGGCCGGGATCAGCACCGCCAGGCGGACGCCCGCGGCCCGCAGCGCCGCGTCGTCCATCTCCAGGCTGCGCGCCTGCGCTTCGTCGCCGGCTTCGGCGTGGTCGGCGGCGACGGAAGACGACGCGGGCTCCGTCGCGGCACGGGCGGCCGGCGGGGGCGCATCGGAACAGGCGCCGAGGGCCAGCAGCCACGCCAGCGGCAAGGCGGTCGATCGTGCAAGGGTTCGGATCTTCGACATGGGAGGGTGGCTCACGGCATGGCCTCCAGTCCGGCCCACGCTTCGAGGCGGCCGGTGGCGGCGAGGTAATCGGTCCAGGTGCGCCACAGGCGCGCCTGCAGTTCGGCCCCGGCGAGGCGGGTATCGACGGTCTGTTTCAACTGCAGCAGGGTGTCGGCGGTGGACAGTTCGCCCTCGCGCCACAGCCGCTCCAGCAGCGCCGCGCGGCGCGACACGTCGGTGCCGCGGCTGTCGCGCCAGCCGGTCCAGGCGCTGCGCGCGGCGGCGTAGCTGTCGACGGCGCGGCGACGGTCGGCGGCCAGCGCCAGGCGCACGCGTTCCTGCTCGGCGCGCGCGGCGTCGGCCTCGGCTTCGGCGGCCACGACTTCAGCGCGATACCCGTTGCGCACGAACAGCGGCACGGTGACGGTCACGCCGTAGACGGTGTCGTCGGGCCCGCCCGGCTCGTAGCGCTTGCGGCCGCCGTAGGCGCCGAGCACCGGATCGACGATGCGCTCGCGGCGCGCGCCGACGACTTCACGTTCGGCGACGGTGGCCGCGGCCTGCGCGACCTGCCAGTCGGGCAGCGCGTGCAGCTCGCCGGAAGGCGGTACGGGCGGCGGCAGATCGTCGGCGGCGGCCGCGACCGCCACGACGTCGTCCGGCTGCCCGCCGACGCTGCGGAACCGCGCCTCGGCCTCGGCCTGTTCGACCAGCAGCCGCGACTGCTCGGCGCTGGCCTCGTCGCGCGCCAGCAGCGCCAGGTCGCGCTCCAGGCCGGAGATGTCGCCGGCGTCGAACTGGCGCGCGGCCAGGCCGGCGAAGCGCGCGGTCAGCGCGAGCCGATCGCCGCCGGCGGCGACCCGTTCGCGCGCGGCGCGGGTGTCGGCCCAGCCGGCCAGCCACGCGCGCACGAATTCGCGCCGGCGCAGCCGCGCCTCGGCCTCGGCCAGATCGGCCCGCGCCCCGGCGATGTCGCGCCGCGCGCCGCGCTTGTCGGCGAGGTCCAGCGCCATGCGCAGGCCGATGCTGGTGGTCGTCTCGGCGCCGCCGTCGTCGCGCGCGACTTCGAGCTCGGGGTTGTGCAGCGGGCGCTCCGCGGCGCGGAGCCGGGCCCGCGAGGCGGCCAGCCGGGCCCCGACGGCGCGCTGCCCGGGATGCGCCCGCCACGCGGCGTCGATCGCCGCGCGCAGCGATGGCGGCGCGGGTGGAAGCGGTATCGAGGGAAGCGTCGCAGAAGCAAGCGGCGCGGGAGCGGAGGGATCGGACGGAGCGGAAGGAGCGGAACGGGATGGAGCCGCGGCGCTGGTCGACGCCGCGAGCACGCTCGCGACGACGAACACGGCCGCATGGCGCGCGACGACGGGTCGTCGCGACGGATGCACGCCTTGCATGGAAGGATCCTCTGGGTGGACGGACGCCCGCGGCGTCACGCCGCGGGGAAGCACGCGTCACTCAGACGATGGGCGGGCGCAGCGCCTGGCGCGGGGCGGGCCGGGGCGGCGCGCCGGGGCGATACGCGAGGCGGTCGCGCGACGGCGCGACCGGCACGATCGCCAGGCCCGCCGGCAGCGCGGAGGCCTGGTGGCAGCCGCAGTGGGTGCAGACCGCGGCGTGCAGCAGCGACGACGCGGCGTCCTCGCCGGTCTCGATGGCCTGCACGACGGCGCCGTGGTCGCCGGCACCGGCGGCGGACGCGTAATCGTGGCTCACGCAGGCGGTGGTCGAGGCGATCTTCATCGCGAACACCAGCAGCACGAGCGCCGCCAGCCGCGCGGAGCGGCGCAGGCGGTCGAGCACGAAACTGCGGGGACGGACAGGCATCCGCGCACCATACCCACTCGCCCCGGTGTTATGAAATCGCATTCGCGGCGTCGCACGCGGCACGAGGCTTGCGGCGGAATCCCTACCTGACCTTCGACCCATGTTCCCCGGGCGTGGCCCGGTGCGAGACTCCGACGATGCGCCGACCCGCCGCCCTGCTCTGCCTGGCCCTCGCATCCGCGAGCGGCGCGGCGTGCGCGGCCTCTGCGGCGGCCGCCGCCGAACGCCGGGTCGAGATCGCCTTCGTCGGCGACATCATGGTCGCGGAGACGCCGGGCGAACTCATCGCCCGCGGCGTCGACCCGTTCGCGCCGACCGCGACCTGGCTCGCGCGCGCCGACCTGCGGGTGGGCAATCTCGAATGCGTGGTCGCCACCGGCGGCGTCGCGCTCGACAAGCCCTACACCTTTCGCGCCGATCCGCGCACGCTGCCGGTGCTGGCGCGGCATTTCGACGGCTTCAGCGTGGCCAACAACCACTCCGGCGACTTCGGCGAGGCCGCCTTCGCCGAGCAACTGGGGCTGATGCGCCAGGCCGGCATGCCGTACTTCGGCGGCGGCGACGACCTCGAGGCCGCGCACCGGCCGTGGGTCGTCGAACGCAACGGCCTGCGGATCGCGTTCCTGGGCTACGACGAGTTCAAGCCGCGCGCGTTCGAGGCCGGCGTCGGCCGCCCCGGGGTCGCCTGGAGCGGCGAGGACGAGCAGGTGCTCGCCGACATCGCCGCGGCCCGCACCCAGTACCGCGCCGACCTCGTCATCCCGTTCCTGCACTGGGGCTGGGAAGAGGAAGGCGCGCCCAGCGCGCGCCAGCGCGCGTTCGCCCGCGCGATGCTCGACGCCGGCGCGGACATGGTGGTCGGCGCGCATCCGCACGTGACCCAGGGCGCGGAGATCCACGACGGCAAGCCGATCGTCTACAGCCTCGGCAACTTCCTGTTCAACGGCTTCGACACCGAGGCCACGCGCACCGGCTGGACGCTGGAGGCGACGCTGGACGCGCGCGGCGTGGCCGCGTGGCGCACGCGGGTGGTGCGCCTGGACGACGACGGCGTACCGCATCCCGATCCCGCCGCCGAAAGCCCCTGCGGCCGCCGCGGCGACACCCGACCGAGGCTGTGCCATGGGCCGTGACCGCCGGTCGTCCGCGCTCGCCGTGGCGCTGCTGCTCGCCTGCGCGACGCCGGCGCGGGCCGACAGCGTGCGCTGCCACATCGTCTACGGCGGCGAGGACTTCACCGTGGACGCCGCGCCCACGACCACGCCGTATCGCGTCGCGGGGCAGAAGATCGGTCGCTATTTCGAGTTCCGCGCGGTGTACGTGGCCGCGCCCGAGCGCGACGCCGCGATCAACCTCTACGTGTCCGGCGTCGTCACCGGCGATGCGGTGCCGATCCACCAGGCCAAGCACCGGCCGCCGTTCATCGTCGGCGGGTCGCGCTACGGCTTCACCGGCCTGAATTTCGTCTACGAACCGACCAAGGGCAGCGAACTGCAGTACTGGTGCGAGCGGCTGCCCTGAGGCCTCCCGCGCAGCGGGACGCACGGGACGCGGCCGCGATGCGGCCGACGCCCCGTGCGCGAACGCTCAGAGGATATTGAGCGTGTCGCTCATCGTGTTGAACGGCGAATTGATCGACGTGGTCTGGTAGGAGAAGGTGCCGCCCTGGTAGCCGTCGACGTTCCAGTAGCGGGTGAAGCCGACGATGGTCTGGCCGGGGCTGCACGGGGTCAGGAAGTTGCTGCCGCAAAAAGCGATCGTCTGGTAGTTCGCCGTGGACGGCAGGGTCACGCCGTTGATCTTGGCGATGCGGACGGTGCCGTAGCCGACTTCCACCGTCAGCACGCGCAACTGCGCGCCGCCGTGGTCGAGGGTCGTGGTGACCGTGCCGTCGGCGATCGGCTCCCAGCCCTGGTTCGACGAGCCGACGTAGCGGATCTGGACGTAGGACAGCGGCGGCGCGGGCGCGGCGGCGACGGTGGCGGCGGTCATCATCGCGAGACCGGCCACGGCCAGCATGGCTTTCTTCTTCATGGAAACCCTCCTTGGGTCGGGTGGATGTCGCTCGGGCGGGCGCGGCTTGCGGTCGGTTCGCTCCGCCATGGTCCCGGCGGGACCGGCGCGCAGGGTCGCAGCCCGCGACCGCCGACGGCATCCCGCAGATGCGGGATCGCGCGCCGCGCGTGCGATCCGGCGCGCGCTCAGCACACCCAGACGCCACCCGGCAGCAGGAAGACCGCGGCCAGCGCGGGTACGTCGAGCAGGCACGACCACACGTCGCCGACGCCGGCCCGGCCGAGGGCGCGCTGCCAGCGCCACCCCGGCCGTTCGTAGAACCACCAGAGCACCAGCAGCCACTCCGCGAGACGTACCGGCAGCAGCAGGAGATAGAACCCCGGCGTCCCGGTGACCACCTGCAGTGGCTCCGTCAGCAGCATCACGCCCATGCCCGCCGCCAGGCCGACGCGCCACGACGCGGCGGTCGCCCCGGGATAGCGCCGGCGCAGCACCGCCGCCATCGCGGTGTAGCCGGCGAACTTGATGCCGCAGAAGTACAGCAAGCCCAGCGCATCGCCACCCATGGCCACGGCGCGTCTCCCCCGACCGGATCGATGCGCCGAGCGTGCGCAGCGCGATCGCCTCCGGCAACCGCGGATCGACCCGGTGGCGCGGAGGTGTCCGGCGGGTATCGCCACGGACACCCGCGGTGGACGCGGCCCGGGGAACCCGTATACTCCCCCCCACTATGCCCCACAGCCCCGCCGAGAAGAAGAAGGCCCTCGCCCGCGTGCGCCGCATCCAGGGCCAGGCCGAGGCGCTGTCGCGCGCGCTCGAGGCCGGCAGCGACTGCGGCGCGGTGCTGCAGCAGCTGGCGGCGATCCGCGGCGCGGTGAACGGGCTGATGGCCGAAGTCCTCGAAAGCCACCTGCGCGAGGAGTTCGGCGAGCTGGCCGACAACGACGCCGGCATCCGCCAGGCGATCACGCTGGTCCGGTCCTACCTCAAATGACCCCCCGACACACGACCACCCAAGGAGTCACGCCATGAAATCCCGCGCCGCCGTCGCCTTCGGGCCCGGCCAGCCGTTGCAGATCGTCGAACTCGACGTCGCGCCGCCGAAGGCCGGCGAAGTGCTGGTGAAGATCAGCCACACCGGCGTCTGCCACACCGATGCGTTCACGCTCAGCGGCGACGACCCGGAAGGCCTGTTCCCCTGCGTGCTCGGCCACGAGGGCGCGGGCGTGGTGGTCGAGGTCGGCGAAGGCGTCACCAGTGTCAGGCCGGGCGACCACGTGATCCCGCTGTACACCGCCGAATGCGGCGAGTGCCTGTTCTGCAAGAGCGGCAAGACCAACCTGTGCGTGGCGGTGCGCGCCACCCAGGGCAAGGGCGTGATGCCCGACGGCACCTCGCGCTTCTCGTACGAAGGCCGGCCGGTCCATCACTACATGGGCTGCTCGACCTTCAGCGAATACACCATAGTCGCCGAAGTCTCGCTGGCGAAGATCAACCCCGAGGCCAACCACGAGCACGTCTGCCTGCTCGGCTGCGGCGTGACCACCGGCATCGGCGCCGTGCACAACACCGCGAAGGTGCAGCCCGGCGACAGCGTGGCGGTGTTCGGCCTCGGCGGGATCGGCCTGGCGGTGATCCAGGGCGCGCGCCAGGCGCAGGCCGGCCGGATCATCGCGATCGACACCAATCCCTCGAAGTTCCCGCTGGCGCAGCAGATGGGCGCGACCGACTGCGTCAACCCGAAGGACCACGACAAGCCCGTGCAGCAGGTGATCGTCGAGATGACCGGCTGGGGCGTGGACCACAGCTTCGAGTGCATCGGCAACGTGCAGGTGATGCGCGCGGCGCTGGAATGCGCGCACCGCGGCTGGGGCCAGTCGGTGATCATCGGCGTCGCCGGCGCCGGGCAGGAGATCTCGACCCGGCCGTTCCAGCTCGTCACTGGCCGGACCTGGAAGGGAACTGCGTTCGGGGGGGTGAAGGGGCGTTCGCAGCTGCCGGGGATGGTGGAACAGGCGATGCGGGGCGAGATCGACCTCGACCCGTTCGTGACCCACACCCTGCCGCTCGACCGGATCAACGAGGCCTTCGACCTGATGCACGAAGGCAAGTCGATCCGCACGGTGATCCACTACTGACCTTTCGCGGCGGGGGGCCGCGCGGTGCGCGTCCCCGTCGCCCTGCACGGCACCACCGGAGAGTCCGCTTGAGCCTCGAACGCATCGAACATCGCGCCTGTTTCGGCGGCTGGCAGGACGTCTACCGCCACCATTCCGATGCGCTGGAGTGCGCGATGCACGTGGCGGTGTACCTGCCGCCGCAGGCCGAACAGCGGCGCTGCCCGGTGCTGTACTGGCTGTCGGGCCTCACCTGCACCGAACAGAACTTCATCACCAAGGCCGGCGCGCAGCGCTACGCGGCCGACCACGGCGTGATCGTGGTCGCGCCGGACACCAGCCCGCGCGGCGACGACGTGCCCGACGCCGACGGCTACGACCTCGGCAAGGGCGCCGGCTTCTACCTCGACGCCACCATGGCGCCGTGGTCGTCGCACTACCGCATGCAGCACTACATCGCCGACGAACTGCCGGCGTGGGTGGATGCGCGTTTCGCCACCAGCGGCGCGCGCGCGATCAGCGGACACTCGATGGGCGGCCACGGCGCGCTGGTCACGGCGCTGCGCAATCCCGGGCGCTACCAGAGCGTGTCGGCGTTCGCGCCGATCGTGGCGCCGTCGCAGGTGCCGTGGGGACAGAAGGCCTTCGCCGCGTACCTGGGCGAGGATCGCGAGGCCTGGAAGGCGTGGGACGCGTGCGAACTCATCGCGAACGCGCCGGAACGCCTGCCGCTGCTGATCGACCAGGGCGGCGACGACGAATTCCTCGACACCCAGTTGCAGCCGCACCGGCTGCTGGAAGCCTGCGACGCGGTCGATCACCCGCTGGACCTGCGCCTGCGCCCGGGCTACGACCACAGCTACTACTTCATCTCCAGCTTCATCGGCGAGCACTTCATCTTCCACATGCGCCAGCTCAGCCGCACGCGCTGAGCATCGCCATCCGTCCCCCACCGCCCGGTAGAGCGGCCTTCAGGCCGCTGCCTTTTGCTTCGGCAACGGGGAAGGCGCATCGCGGGAAGAAAAGCGAAAGACAGCGGCCTGAAGGCCGCTCTACCGAAGCGGGGTTCGGCGTCGTCTGCGGCGCGGTGCGCTAGGCGGGCGGCGGGCCGGCAGGAAATCGGTGTAGGCAAAGCAGTCCTCGCGCAGCGCGCGCGCTGCGCCCCCCTGTCTCCCCTCATCGCCCGGTAGAGCGGCCTTCAGGCCGCTGCCTTTTGTTTCGGCAACCTGAAGGCGCATCGCGGGAAGAAAAGCGAAAGACAGCGGCCTGAAGGCCGCTCTACCGAAGCGGGGTTCGGCGTCGTCTGCGGCGCGGTGCGCTAGGCGGGCGGCGGGGCCGGCAGGAAATCGGTGTAGGCGAAGCGGTCCTCGCGCAGCACGCGCGCGCCGCGCACGACGTCGATCGGCGCGGCGAACATCGGCCCGGCGTGGACCAGCGTGTGGAACTCGCCGTGCTCGCCGCACGGATCGCAGGTCGCCGGCAGGTCGCGCAGCAGCGCGTCGTCGAAGTCGCGGCCGCTGAACGCGGCGTCGAGCTGCGTGGTGTCGACGCAGGTCAGCGACGCGCGCAGGCCGGCGTCGAGCATCGCCCGCGCCACGCGCGCGGTGTGCCCGGGCGCGGGATCGAAGATCGGGAAGTGCGGGGTCCAGCCCAGGTCGGCGCACTGTGCCTCGCGCCAGGCGCGGATGTCGGCCAGGAACAGGTCGCCGAAGGCGATGTCGCGCAGCCCCGGCCAGCGCGCCTGCGCCCGTGCGAGCGCGTCGGCGAAGGCGGCGCGATAGGTCGCGTTGTCCGCGCGCTGCGGCATCCACGCCTCGATCACCGGCAGCCCGCAGGCCTCGGCCTGCGCCTGCAGCAGCGCGCGGCGGATGCCCTGCATCGCGATGCGGTCGTAGCCCTCGGTCAGGGTGGTGACGAGGCCGACGACCTCGGCGTCCGCTGCGCCGGCGGCGGCGCGGCGACGCAGCGCGTGCAGCGCCCAGGCCGCGTCCTTGCCGCCGCTCCAGGACAGCAGGAGCGGCCGGGTCATGCCGCGGTGACGTCCCTCAGTTGCCAGCCGCGGCCGGCGAGCAGTTGCAGGCGATGCTTGAACACGCTGCCGGGCAGCCCGGTGGTCACCACCAGGTCGATCCGCAGGTCGTTCTGCGCGCCGGTGACCGTCGCCTCGGCATCGACCGCCGCGAGCGCGGTGTCGATCTCGTCCGGATCGCCCTGGGTCGCGGCCCAGCGCCGGAACAGCGCGTCGCTGCGCAGCGCCGCCTCCAGTTCCGCGGCGATGCCGTCGGCGCCTTGCGAGCGGAACGCGAACTCGCCCGCGTCGGCGAGCGTGGCGGGTTCGGGGAGGCTGATGTAGTAGCGGTTGCGCATGCGGGCCACTCGCGGAAGAAGTGCGCCAGCATACCGCGCCGCCATGACGGCGGCACGGGGTCCCGACCCGCGGGCGAGCGCCTCAGGCGGTGAAGGTATGCGGCTCGGCGGCGAAGCCCATCACCAGCGAACCCTTGCCGACGTTGACCATGCCGGTGAGGCTCATCACGCTCTCGAACACCTCGACGCCGGCGTCGCGGCAACCGTCGATCAGCGAGGCGTAGCCGGGCAGGCTGCGCATCTCCTCGAGGTCGCCGCCGTAGCTCAGGCACACCGTGGGCGTCATCAGCCCGGCGCGCACGCGCTCGACGCCGAAGCCGAACAGACGCTGCACCGCGGCCTCCCAGCCGCGGATCTTCGCCACCGGCCGGGTGTCGCCGCGGTTGCAGTACAGCACCGGCTTGATGTCCAGCGCGGAGCCCAGCGCGGCGCTGAGCAGGCCGACGCTCTTGTCGCCCTTGGTCCTGGCGCGCGAGCGCAGGTACATCAGGTCGCTCGGCACCATGTAGGCGTGGGTGTTGATCGCGAGGTTCTCCAGGCGCGCGCGGATCTTCGCGACGCCGTCGCCATCGCGGATCATCCGCATCGCCTCGACCGCGGTGACGCCCTGCCCGGCGAACAACTGCTGGGTGTCGATCACGCGCAGCGCGAACGGCGAGGTCTGCCCGGCCGCGGTGCGCATCGGCCGGTAGTCGTTCAGGATCACGAAGCTGGCCTGCATCGCGTTGTCGTGGATCGGACTGCGCGTGCGGGTGATGGTGAGGCAGAAGACGTAGTCGTAGTCGATGACCAGCTTCTTCAGGAACACGTCGCGGATCTGCTCGACCGAGAACGGCATCGTCTCGGCTTCCGCGCCGCGCTCGGCGACGTGCGAATGCAGGAATTCGAGCGTGGCCTGCTCGTTGCGGTGGTCGGCGAGCACCGCGTCTCCGATCTTTACCGTGATCGGGAGGATTTCGACGTGATTCCGTTCGATGAAGCTCCCTGGCAGGTCGCATGCCGAATCGACGACAAGACCTATGCGCATGTTGGTGGCTTCCCAAGGGGGCGCGACGATAGCAGTGGAGTCAAGCCGCGTCGTGCGATTCCCGTCATGGTTCGGGACCTCGACGCCTGTTTTCCACCCAACGTGCCCGAAGACGCCAACCGGCCGCCCCTGTTCAGCCGCGCTGTACCCCGACGGGCAATCCGGCGACCCTTCGCATCTCGGCCTCGTCCAGCAGGGCCGGGTCGCGGAGGACCGCAACTGCGAACGCATGGGCATCATTGCCCCAGAACAGGGCGTTGCCAAGTGCCAGCGTCGGCACGCCGAACACGCCGGCGCTCAGCGCGATCTCGGTGCAGTTGCGCAGCATCGCCTTGGTTTCTGGGGCGTCGATCGCCTCCGCGGGCACGCCGAGCGCCTCGCGCACGGGCGCCAGCGCCTCGGCGCTGTCGGCGGCGTTGCCCTGCGCCCAGATCCAGTCGAACAGCGCATCGATGGATGCGACCGATCCGCCTGCTGCAATGCACAACCGCAGCGCCGGCAGCGGATTGAACGGATGCCGCGGCGGGAAGCGCAGCGGCACGCCGGCCTCGCGGGCCTGCCACAGCACGTGGCGGTAGGTGAATTCGCGCTTGGTCGGGATCTCCGCCGGGCCCTTCTGGCCGCGCGCGTCGAGCACCGCGGCGAACAGGATCGGCACCGGCAGGATGGCGTGTTCGGCCATCAGCGCGCGCACCTTCGGCCACTGCAGGTAGGCGAAGGGCGAGATGAAATCGAAGTACCAGCGGTTCGTGGCGTCGGTCATGGCGTTTCCGGAGGGATCGAAGCGCGCCGGCTCAGCAGCCGGTGCTGCGCTGCTCGGCGACGGCGCGCACCAGTTCGCCTTCGCCGGCGGCGCCGGAGAGGAACAGCGTCGGCGCAGAGAGGTTGTAGTGGTCGGTGACGTCGAACAGCAGGTCGAGCGCGCCGTCGCCGTCGAGATCGCCGGCGAACAGCAGGCCGGGCGCCGCCTCGTCGCCGAGCAGGATGCGGCCGTCTTCGCCGCGCATGCCGGCCATCGTGGCCAGCGTCTGGCGACGGCCGCCTTGCGTCAGTTCGATCGTGCAGCGATAGCCTTCGCCAATCGCGGCCGCCGGCACGCAGCGCGTCGCCAGGGTGTAGTCGCGGTCGCCCAGACGCAGCCGGGACGTCCCCAGACCATCGACGACCGGTCCCTCGACCGCCGTCGCCCGCGCCACCGCGCGTTCGCGCAGGCCCGGACCGCGGACGTAGGCGATGGCCGCGCCGTCAGGCCCCAAGGCGGTGTCCACGATCCGGCCGGTGACCGGGCCGTCGTCGGCGTCGAGCACCGCGTCCCGGGTCGGCGTCACCCGCACGCGCACCGCGCGCAGGCGGGCGCCTGCGGCGGTGTCGAACAGCGCCAGCCAGCGCTCGCCGTCGCGGGCGACGGTCTCGCCGCCGTGGAACTGGCCCGGCATCTGCAGGGCCGGGGCCGTGGCGAGCGCGGCGGCGACGGCGAGGCTCAGCATGGCCGTGCCCGCGTCACTCGCCGGCGGCCGGGTACGCCCGCGGCAGCGCGCCGGCGGGAGCGAGGTAGCGGTCGCGCAGTTCGGTCTGGCGGCTCTTCATCGGCGCCGCGCGGCCGTCCAGCCACACCTGCACCGCGGTGGTGCTGACCTCCAGCGGGTCGCCGGTCCACAGCACGAGGTCGGCGCGCTTGCCGACCGCGATCGTGCCCAGCCGGTCGCCGACGCCGAAGACCTCGGCCGGGACCCGGGTCAGGCCCGCCAGCGCCGTTTCCCAGGGCAGGCCGTTGGCGGCCGCGTTGCCGGCGGCCTGGCGCAGCTTGCGGGCGTAGTGCGAGGGATCGTCGAAGCGGCTGAAGCTGACGGTCACGCCGGCGGCGTCCAGGCGCGCGGCGTTCTCGAGGGTGGCGCCGATCTGGTCGAAATCCGACGGCAGGTCGGCCAGCGGGTCGAGGAACACCGGCACCTTCGCCGAGGCCAGCAGCGGCGCGACCTTCCAGGCCTCGACGCCGCCGAGGATGGCGATGCGCACGTTCTGGCGCTGCGCCCAGCGCACGAGCTGGCGGATGTCGGCGGCGCGCTGCACCGCGACCACCACCCGGCCGCCGCCGTCGAGGTAGCGCGCGAACGTGCGCCGGCCGGCCGGGGTCAGCAGGGCGCTGTTCGCGTCCGGGCCGATCCGGCCGCGGGCCTCGTCCACGAGCTGGTCGAGGATCATCCACTGCGCCGCGCGCGAATTGCCGGTGAGCCCGGCGCCGTCGCCGCCGAGCTGCAGGAACAGCGCCCGCGGGCCGATCGGGTCGGGGCTGCCGTCCAGCCGCACCATGCCGCCCTGGCCGCCGACGATCGAACCGCCGCTGACGCTGTCGGCGCGGAGCATGGCGAAGCCGATGCCCTCCACCCGCGCCACCGGGATCAGCACCGACTCCGGGTTGTAGGCCAGGGTCACGTCGAATTCCGGGCGGACCACCATCGCCTTGCGGTCGCCGAGGGCGAGCGCGTGGTCGTTGGTCCCGCCGCCGAGCGAGATCTCCTCCAGGCCCATCGCGCCGATGCCGCCGAACAGCGCCGGCGTCAGCGGCCGGCCGGCGGCCTCGACCACCTCCGCGCCCGGCGCCGACAGGCCCTTGCCGATCGCGGCGATGGCGCCGTTGCGCACCAGCACGTCGGCATGGTCGAGCGTGCCCTGCGCGCCGGCGGTGTGGACCCGGGCGTCGCGGATCAACAGGACCTGCCCCGTCGCCGTCGCGGGCGCCTGGGCGAACGCGGACAGCGCCAGCAGCGACAGGCCGGCGGCCAGCAGCGGCGCTCGGGACATGCGGAGCATGCGGTTCATCGCACACCTCCCTGCACGGTCTGGCCGAGCATGAAGTCCGACACCGGCTGGCGCGAGGCGTCGTTGCGGTCGTAGACGCGGGCGCCGTCGATGTAGACCTGTTCGGCGCGCGCGTAGACGCTGAAGGGGTTGCCGTTCCACAGCACCACGTCGGCCATCTTGCCCGGCTCCAGCGTGCCGGTCCTGTCGAGGATGCCCATCGATTTCGCCGGATTCGCGGTGATCCAGCGCACCGCCCGTTCGGGCGGCACCGGCATGCCGATGCGCGCGCCCTGCGCCATCACCTTGGCCGCCTCCTGGTTGAGCCGCTGGATGCCTTCCTCGGAATCCGAATGCACGATCGCGCAGCCGTTCTTCGGGCGGTCGACCATCAGGATGTTCTCCTGGATGCCGTCGAACGCCTCCATCTTGAAGCCCCACCAGTCGGCCCACAGCGCGCCGCAGACGCCTTCGGCCGCGAGCCGGTCGGCGATCTTGTACGCCTCGACGCCGTGGTGGAAGGCCGCGATCCTGAAGCCGAACTCCCTGGCCAGGTCGATCATCGTCTGCATCTCGTCGGCGCGGTAGCAGTGGATGTGGACCAGGATGTCGCCGTTGATCGCGCCGGCCAGGGTGTCCATCTTCAGGTCGCGCTTGCCGCCGCTGTCGTTGTTGCTGTCCTTGGGCGCGGCGTCGCTCTGCCACCAGTGCCGCTTCTGCGCCGCCGGCGCCTTGGGCCGGTTCTTGCGCAGGTATTCGGTGGCGTCGATGAACGCCGCGCGGTAGCCGGCCACGTTCGCCATCCGCGTGGACGGGCCGCCGCGCTCGCCGTAAACGCGCTTGGGATTCTCGCCGCAGGCCATCTTCAGGCCCCACGGCGCGCCGGGGAACTTCATGCCCTGGTAGCTCGTCGAGCGCACGTTCTTCACGGTGACGCCGCGGCCGCCGATCAGGTTCGCCGACCCCGGCAGGATCTGCAGCGAGGTCACCCCGCCGGCCAGCGCGGTGTCGAAGCCCGGGTCCTGCGGCCACAGCGAGTGCTCGGCCCAGACGTTGGGCGTGGTCGGCGAGGTCGCCTCGTTGCCGTCCGAGTGCGCACTGACGCCGGGGCTGGGATACACGCCCAGGTGCGAGTGCACGTCGATCAGGCCGGGGGTCACCCACTTGCCGCGGCCGTCGACGCGGATCGCGTCCGCCGGGGCCTCCAGGCGCGGCCCGACCGCGACGATGGCGCCGTCGCGCATCAGCACGTCGGCGTCGTCCAGGCGGGTCCCGGTGCCGGTCAGCACGGTCGCGCCCTGGATCAGCACCGGCGGCGACGGGATGCGGCGGTAGGTGCTGGGATAAGGGTCCTGCACGAAGCGCGACGCAGACCGGCCGGCCGGCGCGTCGGCGGCATGGGCGGGCGCGAGCGCGAGCGCAGGCAACAGGGTCGCGACCAGCGCGACGAGCGAGGTTCGGAACATGGCGATGTGCCCCCGGGCGAGCCGTCTCACGGATCGCCCCACCCTAGCCCGCGCGCCGCCCCCTGCCAACATGACCTTGGTCATGGGCCCCGCGCGGCGTGACACAATGCCGCCATCCCTCCCCGCCCCGCCCGTGCCCGCCCCCCGCGTGCGCGCGGACGGCGGGCAGGCGCCCCGCACGCCGCACCGCACCGCACCACCGGAGAACAGACCCAATGAAGACCAAGCAGGACATCGTCGAGAACTGGCTGCCGCGCTACACCGGCGTGTCGCTGGACGGCTTCGGCCGGCACATCCTCCTGACCAACTTCGGCGGCTACCTCGACCTGTTCGCGCGCATGACCGGCGCCGAGATCGTCGGCCGCGACCGCCCGATGCCCAGCGCCACCATCGACGGCATCACCATGATCAACTTCGGCATGGGCAGCCCCAACGCCGCCACCCTGATGGACCTGCTGTCGGCGGTGATGCCCGACGCGGTGCTGTTCCTGGGCAAGTGCGGCGGCCTGAAGAAGAAGAACCAGCTCGGCGACCTGATCCTGCCGATCGCGGCCATCCGCGGTGACGGCACCAGCAACGACTACCTGCCGCCGCAGGTGCCCGCGCTGCCGGCGTTCGCCCTGCAGCGCGCGGTCTCGACCATGATCCGCGACCTCGACCACGACTACTGGACCGGCACCGTCTACACCACCAACCGCCGCGTCTGGGAGCACGATGAGGAATTCAAGGACAAGCTGCGCGCGATGCGCTGCATGGCCATCGACATGGAGACCGCGACCATCTTCGCCGCCGGCTTCGCCAACCGCATTCCCTGCGGCGCGCTGCTGCTGGTCAGCGACCAGCCGATGATCCCCGAAGGCGTGAAGACCGAAGCCAGCGACGCCAAGGTCAGCGCCGAGTACGTCGAACGCCACATCAACATCGGCATCGAGGCGCTGAAGCTGATCCGCCGCCACGGCAAGTCGGTGCGGCATCTGCGGTTCGACGAGTAGGGCGAGCCCCGGCCCGCCATTGCGGCGTGACCGTCGCGCTGCACGACGATCGAAGCCGCTTCGATCATTGTTCCGGCATCGGAAAGGTCGAGATGGTGGGCCAGGGCCCACCCTACGACGTCATCTCGGGAGATACGACATGATCGACATCGTGGAATTCTGGCGCGACGCCGGCCCGTCCAAATGGTTCGCCAAGGACGCCGCGTTCGACGACGCGCTGCGCGACCGCTTCCTCGACGCGCACTTCGCCGCGGCGCGACGCGAACACGAGGCGCTGCTCGACGACGCCGACGGCGCGCTCGCGCTGGTGCTGCTGCTGGACCAGGTGCCGCGCAACGTCTTCCGCGACAGCGGGCATGCGTTCGCGACCGACCCGCTCGCGCGGGCGTACGCGACGCGCGCGATCGACGCCGGCCACGACCATCGCGTCGATCCCGCGTTGCGGGTGTTCTTCTACCTGCCGTTCGAGCACTCGGAAGACCTCGCCGACCAGGATCGCAGCGTCGCGCTGTGCGAAGCGATGGGCGATGCGAACTACCTCAAGTACGCCGAGGCCCACCGCGACGTGATCCGCCGCTTCGGCCGCTTCCCGCACCGCAACCGCGCGCTCGGCCGCGACAACACGCCGGAGGAACAGGCGTGGCTGGACGCGGGCGGCGGATTCTGAGCGTCCCGGCCGCCCCGAGCGCAGCGGGTCTCGGCAGGCAGGCGGGCTGAACGCGCCAGCGGCGGCCAGCGGCCGCCCCGGGCGTTCCCGATCGATGCACGTCGCGATGCGACGCACTGCAGCGGCGGTGTTCTCGCTCCGGGCCGCGGACGCGGCGCGGTCAGAACGAATGCGGATGATGCGGCGTCTGGCCCTGCGTCTGGCTCGACGACATCGTCGGCTGCGGCTGCTGCAACGTCGCCAGCCACTGGGTGTTGCGCTCGACGGTCTGCGACACGCCCTCCCCGTTGCCCAGCCAGACGAACTTGCCGTGGCTCGGATCGCCGTAGCCGGCGAAGATCCCCGTGCCATCCTTGTTCCAGCTCACGCTGTCGATGCCGGGCAGCTTGTGGTGCGCGGCCATGACCATGAGGGCGGAGGCCATCCGCTCGCGCTGGTCGAGCGTGCCGAAGACCTGGCCTTTCGGATCGAGCCTCTCGATCTGGCCGACCATCCACCGGAAGGCGGGGTTGCCGGGATGGCCCGACTCGTTCAGCAGCGGCGCGCGGGTGGACGGGTCCTGGCTCGGCGGCGTGTTCGTCTGCGGCTGCGGATTGAGCTCCCTCGACCAGTACTGCTCGATCTGGGAGCGCTGGAGGTTGCGCATCTCGGCCAGTTGCTCGCCCAGCAGTCGCTTCACCTGCGGATCCATCGGCCCGGAGTCATCGAGGAAGCCCTTGAATTCGCCCTTGGTTTCCTTTTCGATCTTGTCGCGGAAATAACCGTCCGGCATCAGTTCCCATTCGTGCGAACTGTTGGCGCTGCGACTGACCAGGCGCAGGTTGCTGGTGTCGTTGTAGGCGTCCAGCGCGTCGGCCTTGCTGAACCCTTGCGGGAACAGCTCGTGCATCTTCTTGACGACCTGCTCGAACGGAATGGCGTGATCGATGTCGAGCGCGTCGCGCGTCACCAGCTGGCCGGTAGCGGCGCACCGGAACAGCGGCACGACGGTGGTGCCGCTGCCGTCCGGGTTTTCCATCCGCACCGAGGTGACCAGGTTGCGGCTCAGCTCGTGCTTGTACCACTTCTCCAGCACCTGCTTGTCGAACGACAGTTCCGACCGCGTGTTCTCCTCGGTCCAGTCCTTGCCGCGCGTGGTCTTGGTGCGCCGGGCGAGGTCTTTGTCGAGATCGAACGGCTCGTACTGCGCCAGCGCGTCGAAGCCGAAGCGGGTGTCGACCCACGTCTGCCACTGCTGCGACTGCGGCCCGTAGGTCGACAGGATCCTGTCGGCGCTGTCGCGGGAACGGTTGTAGACCGACGGCAGCATGCGCAGGTTGGAGACGTCGTTGTAGCCCTTGATCGCCTCCGCCTCGGTCTTCACGCCAAGCGACTGGAGGTGGGGCTTCCACTGGGTGGCGTGGTCGATGTCCAGCGCGTCGTTGGTATGCCAGGTCCTGGTGGCGCCGCTGTAGTACAGCAGGCCATGCCAGCCGTTGCCGTCGGTGACGTGCTGCGGGTGCATGTGCTTCGCCGCCCAGTCGTTGCGCATGTACTGGACCGTGGATTCGTAGAAGGCCAACCCGTCGCGACCCTTGTGCTGGTTCCACGCCTTGGCCTGCAGGCGACTGCCGTGTTCGGTCGGCTGCTCGTGCTCCCAGTAGGCGAGCTGCACCTTCTTGCCGCTGCCGAGCTGCTCCTCGACGAGGCGGCTGCCGGACGGGGTGCTCTGGCGGGTGTCCTGCTTCATCGGCTTCGCTCCTTCCTTTGGTAGCGGTCATGGCCCGGCAGCGCCCCGTCGGGCGCGGCGCGCACGGGTCGCCGGCGCCTTGCGCAGGGCGGCCCGTGGCCGCCCCGGCGGGGTCGATCGGTGTACGTCGCAACGTGAAAGGCGGCGGCGCGGGGCCATGACGGCCCCGGTGCGGGCCCGGGGCCCGCGCTACTTCTTGAGTTGCTGCCAGAGGAAGGTGTAGGCCAGCGCGCGCATGTGCGCTTCCTGCTGGTTGTTGGCCGCGCCGCCGTGGCCGCCCTCGACGTTCTCGTAGTAGCGCACGTTGGCGCCCATCGCCTCCATCTTCGCCATCATCTTGCGGGCGTGGCCGGGGTGGACGCGGTCGTCGCGGGTGGAGGTGGTGAACAGCACCGGCGGGTACTGCGTCCCCTCCTTCAGCAGGTGGTAGGGCGAGAAGGTCTTGATGAACGTCCAGTCCTTGGTGTCCGGGTCGCCGTATTCGGCCATCCACGAGGCGCCGGCCAGCAGGTGGCTGTAGCGCTTCATGTCCAGCAGCGGCACCTGGCAGACCACCGCGCCGAACAGCTGCGGGTACTGGGTGATCATGTTGCCCATCAGCAGGCCGCCGTTGCTGCCGCCCTGCGCGCCGAGATGCTCGGGCGAGGTGATCTTGCGCGCGAACAGGTCCTGCGCCACCGCGGCGAAGTCCTCGTAGGCCTTGTGGCGCTCGGCCTTCATCGCGGCCTGGTGCCAGCGCGGGCCGTATTCGCCGCCGCCGCGGATGTTGGCGAGCACGTACGCGCCGCCCTGCTGCAGCCAGCCGCGGCCGGCCATCGGGTTGTACGACGCGGTGTACGACACCTCGAAGCCGCCGTAGCCCCACAGCAGCGTCGGGGTGCTGCCGTCCATCTTCATCTCCTTCGGACGGACGATGAAGTACGGCACCTGGGTGCCGTCGAGCGAGGTCGCGAAATGCTGCTCGGCGACCAGCCCGTCGGCGTCGAAGAACCGCGGCATCGCCTTCAGCTTCTCCGGCGGGTTGCCGATCTCGACCAGCGACAGCGTGGTCGGGGTGAGGAAATCGCTGGTGGTCATCCACAACTGGTCGCTGTCGTCGGCATCGACCGGGCTGACGCTGACCGTGCCCACCGCCGGCGCGCCGGCCAGCACCGCCTGGCGCCAGCCGCCCTCGCCCAGCGGGGTCATGATGCGGACCCGGCTCTTCACGTCCTCCAGCAGGTTCAGCACCAGGTGATGCCGGGTCCAGGTGTGGCCGGCCAGCGAGGTGTGGTCGTCGGGCTTGAACACCACGTCGAATTCGCGGTTGCCGGCCATGAACTTGTCGAACTCGATCGCCAGCAGCGAACCGGCGTCGTAGGTCCGCTCGCCGACCGTCCACGGATCGCGGATCTCGACCGTCAGCCACTGGTTGTGGACCGACTTGTTGGCGGAATTGGGCAGGTCGAGCTTGGTCAGCTTGCCGTCCGCGCCGCGCAGGTACAGCTCGTCGTTGTAGAAGGCGATGGTGCGGCTGACGTAGTCGCGCTGGAAGCCGGGCGTGAGGTCGCGGTAGGCGGCGATGTACATGTCGTCCGGCTTGCCTTCGTAGACGACCTTGGCCTCGGACATCGGGGTGCCGCGCTTCCATTCCTTGACGACGCGCGGGTAGCCGGACTTGGTCATCGTGCCTTCGCCGAAGTCGGTGAAGACGTAGACCGTGTCGCGGTCGATCCACTGCAGGCCGCCCTTGGCCTCGGGCCGGACGAAGCCGTCGGCGACCCAGGTCCTGGTGGTCATGTCGAATTCGCGGGTGACGTCGGCGTCGGCGCCGCCGCGGGACAGCGAGACCAGGCAGCGCTCGTACTGCGGCTTGAGGCATTCCACACCGTGCCAGACCCAGTTTTCCTTTTCCGCCGCGCCCAGCGCGTCGAGGTCGATCACGGTCTCCCAGGCCGGCGCGTCCTTGCGGTACTCGACCAGCGTGGTGCGCCGCCACAGGCCGCGCGGATGGTCCTTGTCGCGCCAGAAGTTGTAGTAGAACTCGCCGTGCTTCTCGACCGCCGGGATGCGCGCGTTGGAATCGAGGATCGCGCGCAGGTCGTCCTCCAGCGGCTGGAACGACGGCGCGGCGGTGATCTCGGCTTCGGCCTTGGCGTTGCGCTCGCGGACCCAGTCGAGGGCCTTGGGGTCCTCGACGCCTTCGAGCCAGAGGTAGGGATCGGCGGGAACGGGTTCGGCCATGGGCGCTGTCCTGGCGGTGGCGGGCTTCTTGGGCGTGGCGGCGCCGGCGTCGACGGCCGGCAGGGCGGCGACCAGGACGGTCGCGCAGCCGAACACGAGGCCGGCGGCGAAACGGGCAGACGGAGACTGTGGCATGCAGGGGTCCGTGGCAACGAGCGGCGGGCCCGCCACGCTAGCACAGGCGTCCCGCGCACCGCCCTGCCGGAAGTCCCGGCGGCACCGCGACCGTCGCGAAATCGCCTGTCGGATCAGCCGCTTGCGCGCGAGGCTCAGGCGGCGCGGCGCAGCGACGAGGCCGTGCGCGGGCGCGCCGCGCGGGCGCCGGCGATCGCGTGCACGGATGCCGGTGGGCGGCGCGACGCTGCCCCTGCCCTGGCCGTGACCTCGCGCAGGCGCAGCGCGCGCGCCGTGAGCCAGGCGCTCGCCGGCAGCGCGACCAGCCAGAACGGCAGCCAGCCGACCGCCTCCGCGGCGGCGCGCGCGGCCGGGAACGACAGCATCGCCACCAGCCCCAGCGCCAGTGCGCCGAGCAGGGCCTGTTCGATCGTCGAGAGGGGGGAAGGACGGCGAGGGGTCATGGCGGCGCTCCGGAGGGTCCGTGCCCAGTCTCGGCAGGCCGGGTCTCACGGGCTGCGACGAAGCTGCGGCGGGGCCGCACCGCGGCGGCGCGCGGCCGCCCGTGCGATCATCCGCCGGCGCGGCGGTTCGCGCGGTTCCCGGAGATGCGGATGCTGGCCCTGTTCCTCCTCGCCGCCCAGGCGGGCGCGCTGGACCTGACCTTCGACGAGGCCAAGGCCGCCGCCGACCGCTACGAAGCGGTCCTCGCCCCGCGCGACGCCGGCGCGCTGGTGCAGGCGCAGCAGCAGGCGCTGGAGACCGCGATGCTCACCTGCGGCTCCGCGCGCCGCGAGTACCCGGCCTTCACCGTCGTCGCCCACGTCGCCGCCGACGGCGCCACCGACCGCACCTGGCGCAACAGCGAGGCGCCCTACGCGGTGTGCATGGACCGGGAGCTGTCGGTCGTCCGCCTGCCGGTGGCGGCGGGCAAGGCCTTCCATGTGTCGTATGAGTTGAGTTTCGCGCCCTGATGTCTGGCGTCTCGACGATGCCGTCTTCGGCCATCGTCGGAAGCACGATTCGAATGCCCCGATCCGGGGCGTCGCACAAGGGAGTGCCGTCATGCCGCTGAACGAAGCCGATCTCCCGGAAATCCGTCGCAGGGTGTTTGCCATGCTCATGGACACCGTGTGCACCTTCGAGCGCATCCAGGCATCATCCGACCCGCTTTTCGGCGCCGAATCCGCACGCATGCGCGCGATGATCGACGAGTGCCTGAACGACTTCGTGCGCGATCCGAAGGCCGCGGGCGAAAGCCATCCAGAGGCCGTTATCTACGCTGCCCCCGCGCGGGATTTCCAGCGCGCCGGCTTCTATGGCAGCCAGCTCGACGTGAAGGAATCGCAGGTGACCGCTGCCAACCGGGGCCTGCGCGACGCGCTGGGCGGAGTGAAAATCTTCGGCTGGCGCCGCGCCTTCTTCAAATGGATCGACGTCATCAACAACTTCATGGGCAGCCTCGTCGCCGGGATCGGGATCGGCGAGGCGCTGAAGGAAGTCAAGGACTGCCTTCGGGATCAGATCGAGGACGACGCCTGATCCCGGGCTGTAGGCATCGCTGTAGGCATCGCTGGCGACCCGTGGATCGCCGTGGACTGCGGGCAAAAGCGGCCTGAAGGCCGCTCTACCGGGCGCCCTGAAGGACGCGCCTCACTTCTCGTAGTTGCTCACCGCCAACTGCAGCATCGACTTCATCTGCTCGCGCAGGACGGCAGGTTCGACGATCTCGGCATCCGGGCCGTAGTGCAGGATGTCCATCAGCAGCTCGCGCGGGGCGCTGTAGGGCACCTTGCGCTCGAAGCGGCCGTCGGGCAGGAAGCGGTCCTGCTGCTGCGAGTGCCAGTGCTCGTCGGCGACCCAGCGCGCGATCTTCTGGTTGAACACGATCGTGGCGACGCCCTTGGGCGCGCCCGAGAAGATGCCGTAGCTGCCGGCCAGGTGCGCGTTGAGCTCGTCGTCGGGCACGTCCCGGGCTACGGCGTCCTGCATCCGCGGGGCCATGATCCGGTCGACCGAGAAGCTGCGCAGGGCGTCGCGCTCGTGGTCGAAGGCGTCGAGGTACCAGTTGCCGCGGTAGTGGGTGACGCGCTGCGGCGACACCGTGCGCCGGGTCTTCTCGTCGGTGGAGCGGGCGCGGTACTCGAAGGTCAGCCGCTTGCGCTCCAGCACCGCGGAACAGACGATCCGGAACACGTGCTCGTCCATGGTCCGGGTGCGATGCGGGATCACCCGCACCCGCTCGACCGGCCAGCGCTTGCCGGGCGCGTGCTCCTCCAGCAGCTTCTCGATCCGCTGCTGCAGCGGCGCCAGCGCCGAGGACAGCACCCCGCCGCCGGTGCGGCCGAGGAGCTGCTGCGCGGCGAGCAGCGCGTGCAGTTCCTCGGAATTGAGCCACAGGCCCGGCAGCTCGAAGCGCTCGCCCTCGGTGGGGTCGTAGCGGAAGCCGGCCTCGCCGTCGCCGACGATCGGCGCCATCAGCGCGTCGCGCAGGAAGGCCAGGTCGCGGTAGGCGGTGGCGCGCGAGCATTCCAGCTCGTCCTGCAGGCGCTTGACCGTCACCGGGTAGCGCGCGCTCTTGAGGATGCGGTGCAGCGAGAGAATGCGTTCGTAACGGTCCATGAGACGAATTATCTCCGATGGCGGGAGGCGGGGCCATGCGGCCTTCGCTGGCCGCACAGCGTAACCGTCCTGCGTCGCGCGGACTGCGACGCCGGTGGATGGACAGGCCACCTCGCGCTGTGGTGACGTAGCGTCCCCGCCCCGCCCCCCCGGACGCCATCGGATGACGCCCCCCTGCCCCCGCCTCGCGGTCGCCCTGTGCCTGCTCGCCGCGGCCCCGGCCGCCCTGGCGCAGCAATCCCTGCGCCCGACGCCGTTCTCCGGCGGCCCGCTGGCCGGCACCGCGCCGCCGGGGTGGGTGCTGGAGCGCCCCGCCGGCAGCGAGCATGCGACCTTCTTCGACCTGGTGCTGGACGGCGCCATGCACACGGTCCCGCCCGCCGCCGGCAAGCGTGGGCGCCCGCGGGTGGTCGCCGACCCGGGCACCATCGTGCTGCGCGGCCGCGCCGACGGCGCCACCGCGACCCTGCGCCACGGCCTGTTCGCCGACCCCGGGCAAACCCCGATCCTGCGCTGGCGCTGGCGCACCACCCATGCCCTGGACCTGCCCGACCCGCCGCCGCGCCGCGCCGTGGACGACGCGGCCGCGAAGCTCTGCGTGTTCTTCGCCCGCAAGGAGGAGACGATGACGCTGAAGGAGCGCGGCCTGCGCAAGTTCGAGCTGGCGCGCAACGGCCGCAACGGCCCGACCGCGACGCTGTGCTACGTCTGGGACGGCAGCGCCCCGGCCGACAGCGTGCGCGAGGACCTGTCGGGGCCGTTCCTGAAGACCTACGTCGCCACCGCCGGCCACGCCGACGAGCGTCGCTGGGTGTCGCCGCAGCGCGACCTCGCGGTGGACTACCAGCGCGCGTTCGGCGAGCCGGCGCCGCGGGTCACCGGGGTCTCGGTCACGGTCGACACCGACGCCACCGGCGAGAACGTCACCACCTGGTTCGGCGACATCCGCTTCGATCCGCGCGGCATGCGCTGACCCGCCCGGGGCCGCGCACTGGCCGCTCGCGGCCGCTTTTTCCGCTTCGTCTGCTGTCGCCTTCCTTCTTTTCCAACTCTTCTTCCAGGAGCCCGTTCCATGTCCGTCGCCTGCCGTCGCGCGTTCCCGGTCCTGCTGTCCCTGCTCGCCGCCGGCGCCGCGTGGGCCGGCCCGAAGGAGGACATGAAGGCGATGAGCGCGAAGTTCCTGGCCCAGCGCAGCTACCACGTGCGCATGGAAAGCAGCGACAAGCGCGCGGGCGTCACCGAGATGGACTTCGTCGCCCCGGACCGCTACCGCATGCAGATGGCGCAGGGCACGCAGTACATCATCGGCGACACCATGTACATGAACGTCAGCGGCCACAGCATGAAGGTGCCGATGCCCAAGGGCAGCATGACCCAGTGGCGCCAGAACGACCTGGTGTTCCGCGAAGTCGACCGGATGCAGGTGCAGGCGCTGGGCGCCGACGTCGCCGACGGCAGGCCGGCGAGGAAGTACCGGATGACGGCGGCGGGCAAGGCGCCGACCAGCACGCTGATCTGGGTCGGCGCCAACGATCTGCCGATCAAGCTCGAAACCACCGGCGCCTACGCCGGCCGCACGATCACGACCACGATCCACTATTCGCGGTTCAACGACCCGGCGATTCGCGTCGATCCGCCGAAATAAGCGGCGAATCGCACGACCCTCGCCTGTCGCGGCAGGGCGGGGCACAATGGGCCCATGTCCACGCCGCGCCCGCACGACAGGCCGTCCGATCTGTCGCCCTCGCCCGGCGACGAGGTCAAGCGCACGACGTGCTACATGTGCGCGTGTAGATGTGGCTTGAAGGTCTGGATCCGCGACGGCCGCATCCGCTACCTGCAGGGCGATCCCGAGCATCCGGTGAACCGCGGCGTGCTCTGCGCCAAGGGCTCGGCCGGGATCATGCAGCACGCCTCGCCCGCGCGCCTGCGCAAGCCGCTGCTGCGCACCGGCGCGCGCGGCAGCGGCGAGTTCCGCGAGATCGAATGGGACGAGGCGCTGGCGATCGCGACGTCCTGGCTCAAGCCGATCCGCGACACGAATCCCGACGCGCTCGCCTTCTTCACCGGCCGCGACCAGTCGCAGGCGCTCACCGGCTGGTGGGCGCAGCAGTTCGGCACGGTCAACTACGCCGCGCACGGCGGCTTCTGTTCGGTGAACATGGCCGCCGGCGGGCTGTACAGCGTCGGCGGCAGCTTCTGGGAATTCGGCGAACCGGACTGGGAGCACGCGCGCTACCTGATGCTGTGGGGCGTGGCCGAGGACCACGACTCCAATCCGATCAAGCGCGGCCTCGGCCAGCTCAAGGCGCGCGGCGCGAAGATCGTCGCGATCAACCCGGTGCGCACCGGCTACGGCGCGATCGCCGACGAGTGGATCGGCATCCGCCCGGGCACCGACGGCCTGCTCGCGTTCGCGCTGATCCACGAACTGCTGCGCAGCGACCGCATCGACCTCGACTTCCTCGTGCGCGGCACCAACGCCCACTGGCTGGTGATCCGCGACCCGGGCGGGCCCGAGGACGGGCTGTTCGCGCGCGACCAACAGGGACGGCCGCTGTGCGCCGTGCGCCCCGCTGCCCAGCCCCTTTCCCGGGGGGAGAGCGGCTTCGCGCCCGCCGACGCCATCGACATCTCGCCGCTGATCGTCGGCGAAGTGACGCTGCCCGACGGCCGCCGGGCGCTGCCGGCGTTCCAGTTGATCGCCGAACGCTACCTCGACCCGCAGTACGCGCCCGACGCCGTCGCCGCGCGCTGCGGCGTGCCCGCCGACACCATCCGCCGGCTCGCGCGCGAGCTCGCGGACGCCGCGTTCGACAGCGGGCTCGAACTGCCGGTGGCGTGGACCGACGCCTGGGGCCGCCGCCACGAGCGCATGGTCGGCCGCCCGGTGGCGATGCACGCGATGCGCGGGATCAGCGCGCACAGCAACGGCTTCCACACCTGCCGCGCGCTGCACCTGCTGCAGATGCTGCTCGGCGCGGTCGATGCGCCGGGCAGCTTCCGCCACCAGCCGCCGTTCCCGAAGCCGGCGCCGCCGGCGAACCGGCCCGGCCGCAGGCGTCGCGAGGACGGTTCGCTCGACGCCGCGCCGCTGGGCTTCGTCCACGGCCCGGAAGACCTCGTCGTCGAGGCCGACGGGCGGCCGAAGCGGATCGACCACGCGTTCTCGTGGGCGTATCCGCTCGCCGCCCACGGCATGCTGCACACGGTGATCCGCAATGCGTGGGCGGGCGATCCCTACCGCATCGACACGCTGTTCCTGTTCATGGCGAACATGAGCTGGAACTCGGCGATGAACACCCGCGAGACGATGCACTGGCTCACCGACCGCGATGCCGACGGCGCCTACCGCATCCCGCACGTGATCTACAGCGACGCCTACGCCAGCGAGATGGTCGCCTACGCCGACCTGGTGCTGCCGGACACGACCTACCTCGAACGCTTCGACGCGATCAGCCTGCTCGACCGGCCGATCTCCGACGCCGACGGCGCGATCGACGCGCTGCGGATGCCGGTGTTCGATCCGGCGACGCAGCCCGGCGCCGACGGCCGGCCGCGCGACGTGCGCGGCTTCCAGTCGGTGCTGCTCGACCTCGGCGCGCGGCTCGGGCTGCCGGGCATGGTCGACGAGACCGGCGCGCCGAAATACCGCGACTACGCCGACTACATCGTCCGCCACGAACGCGCGCCCGGCGTCGGCCTGCTCGCAGGCTGGCGCGGCGCCGACGGCGCGGCCCACGGCAAGGGCGCGCCGAATCCCGACCAGCTCGCGCGCTACGCCGAGCACGGCGGCGTCTGGCACGCGCCGGTGCCCGCCGCCGCGCGCTATTTCAAGGCGATCAATCGCGACTACCTGCAGTGGGCGCACCGGCTGGGTTTCCTCGCCAGCGAGGCGCCGATCGTGCTGCAACCCTATTCCGAGACCCTGCAGCGGTTCCGGCTCGCCGCGCAGGGCCACGGCGCGCACCTGCCGCCACCCGAGCATCGCGAACGCATCGCGACCCATTTCGACCCGCTGCCGGCCTGGCACGAACCGTTCGCGATGGCGCAGGTGGACGGGGAGGCCTTCCCGCTGAGCGCGATCACCCAGCGGCCGATGTTCATGTACCACGCCTGGGGCTCGCAGAACGCCTGGCTGCGTCAGATCGCGACCCGCAACCGGCTGTACCTGCATCCGGACACCGCGGCGCGACACGGCATCGGCGAGGACGACTGGATCGAGGTCGCCTCGCACCACGGCACGATCACCGTGCAGGCCGCGCTGGCGTCGAACGTGCAGCCGGACACGGTGTGGACCTGGAACGCGATCGGCAAGCGCCGCGGCGCGTGGGCGCTCTCGAAGGACGCGCCGGAAGGCACCCGCGGCTTCCTGCTCAACCACCTGATCTCCGACCGCACGCCGCGCGGCGACTACGCCAACGCCGATCCGGTCACCGGGCAGGCGGCGTGGTTCGACCTGCGCGTGGCGATCCGCCGCGCCGACAGCGCCGGCATGAGCGCGCCGCAGTTCGTGCCGATCCCCGGCCCGGCCGCGCTGCGCAGGGACGCCTCGGCATGACCCCGCGCGCGCCGCGTGCCGCCGGCTGGGCCTGCATCGCGCTGGCGAAGGTCGGCAGCCTGTACTGCCTGTGGCAGGTGCTGCGCGCGGCCGATGCCGGGCCTGGGCCGGCCGATGCCGCGTGGTCACTTCCGGCGTGGCCGCTCGCCGCGGCGCTGGCCCTCGCCGCCGCCATCCTCGGCCTCGGCCTGCTCGCCCGGGGAGGCCGCGCATGAGCGCCGACCTGATGATCACCCTGCTGGTGCTGGCCGGCGCGGTCGCGCTGTTCGTCAGCGAGAAGCTGCCGGTGGACGTGATCGCGATCCTGATCCTCTCCGGCCTGCTGGTCTTCGGCGTGGTCACGACCGGCGAGGCACTGTCGGGCTTCAGCAGCGAGGCCACGCTGACCGTCGCGGCGATGTTCGTGCTCAGCGCCGGCCTCAAGCGCAGCGGCGCGCTGCGCGGGCTGGGCGAACTGCTCCAGCGCGTGCGCTGGCCCTGGCTGCTCACCCTGCTGATGATGCTGATGGTCGCGTTCGCATCGGCCTTCATCAACAACACCGCCATCGTCGCGGTGTTCCTGCCGCTGGTGCTGACCACGGTGGTCGCGCAGGGCCGCGCGCCGTCGAAATACCTGATCCCGCTGTCCTACGCCTCGCAGTTCGGCGGTGTCTGCACGCTGATCGGCACCTCGACCAACCTGCTGGTGGACGCGCTCGCGCGCAAGGCCGGTCACCCCGGGTTCGCCCTGTTCGACTTCGCGCCGCTGGGGCTGTGGTTCGTGGTTGCCGGCACCGTCTACATGCTGGTCGCGCAGCGCTTCCTGCTGCCGGACCTCGGGGTGCCGGACCTCGGCGCCGACGAGCATCGCGGCCGCTACCTGGTCGAACTGCTCGTGCCGGAAAAGTCGCCGCTGGTCGGCCGCACCGGCAGCGTCGCACTGCCGGTGGAGGTGAAGGACGCGTTCCTGCTGGAGATCTTCCGCGACAGGCGCGCGGTGGACAGCCCGCGCACCGAGACCATCGCCGCCGGCGACCACCTGCTGATCCGCGGCGACTGGAACGAGATCCAGCGCCTGCGCCGGCAACTGCACCTGTTGCACGATCGCGTGGCCGCGGACCTCGACGGCGCCCCCGAAGAGACCCGCCTGCACGCCGAGGTGATGGTCGCGCCGGGTTCGACGCTGATCGGCCGTTCGCTGTCGCAGCTGCGCTTCGGCCACGTCTACCGGGTGCGCGTGCACGGCCTGCAGCGCACGGCGGCCGCGCCGCGGCTGCCGGTCGATCGGATCCCGCTGGCGGTGGGCGACATCCTGCTGGTGGATGCGTCGGCCGGCGCGCTGGAGGACCTGCGCGCCGATCCGGGCGTGGTCGTGCTCAATCGCCGCAAGCAGCCGGGCATCGACCGCCGCCGCGCGATCACCTCGCTGCTGGTGATGGCGGCCGCGATCGGCGTCGCCGCGCTGGGCTGGATGCCGATCGTCGCCTCGTCGCTGCTGGGCTGCGCGGTGCTGGTGATGCTGCGCTGCCTCGAGCCGGAAGAGGCCTACGCCTCGATCGACTGGCGGGTGGTGGTGCTGCTCGCCGGCGTGCTGCCGCTGGGCATCGCGCTGCAGAACTCCGGCGGCGCGGACTGGGTGGCGAAGCATGCGCTGGGCTGGATCGGCGGCTTCGGCCCGGTGGCGACGCTGGCCGCGGTCTACCTGCTCACCGCCATCCTCACCGAGGTGATGAGCAACAACGCCGCGGCGGTGCTGGTGGTGCCGATCGCGATGTCGGCCGCCGACGCGCTCGGCGTCGACGCCAAGCCGTTCATCGTCGCGGTGGCGTTCGCGGCCTCGACCAGTTTCGCGACCCCGGTCGGCTACCAGACCAACACCATGGTCTACACCGCCGGCGGCTACCGGTTCTCGGATTTCCCGAAGATCGGACTGCCGCTCAACGTGCTGTTCTGGATCATGGCGGTGGTGCTGATCCCGCGGTATTTCCCCTTCTGAAGCCGCCCCTTCTGAAGTCGCCCCTTTTCAAGCCACTCGTGTTGATGCCGACGCCGTGACCGACCTGCCACCGCCCTCGAAGAAGAAGCTCGGACTGGTGATCGACCTCGACACCTGCGTCGGCTGCCACGCCTGCGCGGTGAGCTGCAAGCAGTGGAACGCCGAGGCCGCCGGTCCCGACACCGATCCCTACGGCGACGCGCCGTCGGGCGTGTGGTTCAACCGGGTCCACAGCTACGAGGTCGCGCCGGATGTCCTTCTCCCCGTGGGAGAAGGTGCCCGAAGGGCGGATGAGGGAAAGAGGTCCGGTTGCGCTTCCGGCGGACCGACCCTCGCCCCCGGCCCCTCTCCCGGCGGGAAACGGGAGACACAGCCGGCGACGACCCTGCACTTCCCGCGCAGTTGCCTGCACTGCGAAACGCCGGCCTGCGTCACCGTCTGCCCGACCGGCGCCAGCTTCAAGCGCGCCGAGGACGGCATCGTGCTGGTCGACGACGACAAGTGCATCGGCTGCAAGCTGTGCAGTTGGGCCTGTCCCTACGGCGCCCGCGAATACAGCGAGACGACGGGCACGATGAAGAAATGCACGCTCTGCATCGACCGGATCTACAACGCGCACCTGCCCGAATCCGAGCGCGTGCCCGCCTGCGTGCAGGCCTGCCCGACCGGCGCACGGCATTTCGGCGATCTCGGCGATCCGGAGTCGAAGGTGTCGCGACTGGTCGCCGAGCGCGGCGGCGTCGCGCTCATGCCCGAGCTCGGCTACGCGCCGGTCAACCGCTACCTGCCGCCGCGGCCGCGGCGCGCAGGCGATGCCGCGGACGCGCCGGCATCGACGCAGGAAGACACGCTCGACAGCGCGCGGCTGCCGCCGCTGCTGCGCTGGCTGGACCGGGTGCTGTCGCGATGAGGCCGGCGTTCTCGGTGATCCTGTTCACCACGCTCTCGGGCACCGGCTTCGGGCTGTGGTGCTGGCTCGGCCTGCGCATCGCCGCGGCGCGGATGCTGACGCCGTTCGAGCCGATCGGCTGGGCGATCGGGCTGATCCTCGGCGCGGCGCTGGTTGGCGTCGGCGTGGCGGCATCGCTGTGGCATCTCGGCAGGCCGCTGCGGGTGTGGCGCGCGTTCTCGCAGTGGCGCTCGTCGTGGATGTCGCGCGAGGGCGTGGCGTCGGTCGCGGCGCTGACCGCGGCGCTGGCGACCTTCGCCGGACTGATGTTTCCCGGTCATGCTGCGGCGGGGAGCGTGGCGGCCGCACTGCTGGCCGCGCTGTCGCTCGCGGCGGTGTACTGCACGGCGATGATCTACGCCTCGCTGCCGCCGATCCCGGCGTGGCGGCATCGCCTCGTCGTGCCGGGCTACCTCGGCTTCGCGCTGGTCGGCGGACTGTTCCCGTTCCGGATCAGCGTGCTGCTGCCGCCGCTCTGGTCGCAGGTCGTCGCCGCGCTGCTGGTGCTGGGGCCGCTGGCGCTGGCGGCGCTGAAGCGCCGCTACTGGCGCGATCTGGACCGCACGCCGCTGCCGTTCACGCGGGGCGACGCGGTCGGCCTGCCCGGACGCGACGTTTCGGTGTTCGAGGGGCCGAGCACGGACACCACCTACGTCGCGCGCGAGATGGGCTTCGCGCTGGCCCGCAAGCATGCGGCGAAGCTGCGCCGCATCGCGTTGGCGCTGTTCGCGCTGCTGCCGGCGCTGTGCGCGGCCGTCGCCTGGGCGCTGCCGGCGGCGACGCTGCCGGCGCTGGTCGCGGCGGCGATCGCGTTCCAGCTCGGCGCGATCGTCGAACGCTGGCTGTTCTTCGCCGAAGCGAAGCACGTGGTGGCGGCGTACCACTGACCGCCGAGCGCTGGCGCCGACCGTGTGCCGGCGCGCGCCGACTGAACCGCACCCGTCCCCGGCATCGCCCGGAAACCTGCGGCAAGCGCCGATTCAGGCGACGCCGCGAGAATGCCGCGGGCCGTCTTCGGGACGGACGATCGTCACTCTTTCCAGGAATCCATGATGCGCAAACTCGCTCTCGCTGCTGCCGTGTTCGTTCTCGCCCCCGCCGCCGCCATGGCCGCCGACGACGGCTGGAGCGGAACCGGCGAACTCGGTCTCGCCGTCGCCAAGGGCAATTCGGACAATCAGACGCTCAACGGCAAGCTCGGCCTGGCCAGGGAAAGCGGCCAGTGGAAGCACACCGTGGGCGCCGCCTTCCTGTACGGCAAGAGCGACGGCGCGGAAAGCGCCCGCCGGTACGAAGTCTTCGGCACCACCGGCTATCGCCTCGGCGAGCGCAGCTACGTATTCGGCTCGTTGCGCAACGAGCGCGATCACTTCGCCGCCAACGAGTACCAGTGGACCGCCGCGGGCGGCTACGGTTACGAGGCGATCAAGAACGACGCGACCCACCTGACCTTCGAGATCGGCCCGGGCTATCGCTGGTCCAAGGTGCAGGGCCTGCAGATCCGCAACAACGAAGCCGTCGCGCGCGGCTACATGGGCTTCGACCACAAGTTCAACGACAACACGTCGCTGTACGACACCCTGCTGATCGAGGCCGGCAAGGACAACACCTTCGCCCGCAACGATTTCGGCGTGATGGTCAAGATGAACGAGGCGCTGGCGCTGAAGGCCGGCCTGGAAGTCCGCCACAACACCGACGTGCCGGTGGGCGTGAAGAAGACCGACACGCTGACGACGCTGAATCTCGTCTACGGCTTCTGATCGATCGTCATCGACCGCCCACGAAACGGCCCCCTCGCGGGGCCGTTTTCACGTCCGCGGATGCAGCAGCGCGCCAGCGCCGAGATCGAGCAACTGCCGCGCGACCAGCCGGCCGAGCGCGTCGGGATCGTCGCCGGTCGCCTCGCTGCGCACCGCGCGGCCGTCCTCGACCGAGCCGACCTGGCCGACCAGGTGCAGGCCGCCTTCGATGTGGTGCGCGAACGCCGCGACCGGCACCTGGCAACTGCCGTGCAGTGCGCGGTTCATCGCGCGCTCGGCCTCGACGCAGGCGCGGGTCGGCGCATGGTTGAGCGCGGCGCACAGCGCGCGGGTGGCGGCGTCGTCCTCGCGGCATTCGATCGCGATCGCGCCCTGCGCGGGCGCGGGCAGCCACGCCGGCGCGTCCAGGCGCGCGCGGATGCGCGCGTCGAAGCCCAGCCGCTGCAGGCCGGCGCAGGCGAGCAGGATCGCGTCGTAGTCGCCGGCGTCGAGCTTGGCCAGCCGGGTGTTGACGTTGCCGCGCAGGTCGACGATCTCGAGATCCGGCCGCAGCGCGCGCAGCTGCGCCTGGCGCCGCAGCGACGAACTGCCGACCCGCGCGCCGGGCGGCAGCGCGTCGATGCCGTCGAAGCGGTTGCTGACGAAGGCGTCGGCATGGTCGGCGCGTTCGAGGATCGCCGGCAGCGCGAACGGGCCTTCGAGTTCCATCGGCACGTCCTTGAGCGAATGCACCGCGCAGTCGGCGTCGCCGCGCAGCATCGCTTCCTCCAGCTCCTTGAGGAACAGCCCCTTGCCGCCGACCGCGGCCAGCGAGCGGTCCAGCACCTCGTCGCCGCGGGTGGACAGCGGCACCAGTTCGATGGCCAGGCCGGGATGCAGCGCACGCAGGCGGTCGGCCACGTGTTCGGTCTGCCAGAGCGCCAGCGGGCTCCTGCGGGTCGCGATGCGGAGGGTCGTCATGGCGGGATTATCGCATGGGGTCGCCCGAACCCTCTCCTGTAGGAGCGACGGAAGTCGCGACGATGCGAGGAGCGCCCATCCGCAGCCCGTCGCGACTTCCGTCGCTCCCACGGAGAAGGTCTCGGGAGCCGTCATGCGGGCCTTGGCCCACCCTACAACGCGCTTGAGCCCGCCCTACGGCGCTCTGCCCGCGCCCCTTCCTGTAGGAGCGACGGAAGGAGCGACGATGCGAGGAATACCTGTCCGCAGCCCGGAGTAGGACGGGCTCAAGCCCGCCATTGCGACTCGCCCGTCATTCCGAACGTCGATCGAAACCGCTTGTCACTACAGCGGCGCGCCGACTCATACCCGTCCCGCCCATTCGGCGGGCTTGAGCCCGCCCTACGGTGCTCTCCTGTAGGAGCGACGGAAGTCGCGACGATGCGAGGAGCGCCCATCCGCAGCCCGTCGCGACTTCCGTCGCTCCCACGGGAAAGGCTCCGGGCAGGGTGGCGGTGAGCGCAGCGAACCCCGCCCGGAAAACGCCAGGCGAACGCTTTGCCCCGGCGCGACATCCGGCGATGCAGCGTCGTCGCGGCGGATCGGCACGAATGGCGGGGTCCGCTGCGCTTACCAGCGCCCTACAGCGCGCGCACCAGTTCGCGCAGGTGCGGTACGCAGCGGCGGCTGACTTCCAGCGGTTTCTCGCCGTGGCGGAGCATGGCCTCGATGCGGCCGTCGGCGGCGCGGCGCAGTTCGACCAGTTCGTCGCGGGCGACGAGGCAGTTGCGGTGGATGCGGACGAAGCGCTCGGCGAATTCGGTTTCCAGCGACTTCAGCGATTCCTCGATGAGGTCCTCGCCGCGGGCGTGATGCACGACGACGTACTTTTCCTCGGCGTGCAGGTAGCGGATGTCCTCGATCGCGATCAGGCGCAGGCTGCCGCGCAGGCGGGCGCACAGGTGGGTGCGGCGCTTGCCGGGCGTGGCCTCGGGCTTGGGCGTGCGGCCGGCGACGAAGGTGCGGGCGCGGTCGAGCGCGACGGCGAGGCGCTCGCGGCGCACCGGCTTGACCAGGTAATCGACCGCGGCGGCGTCGAAGGCCGACAGCGCGTGCTCGTCGTAGGCGGTGCAGAACACCACCGCCGGGCGCGGCTCGAAATCGGCGAGATGGCGGGCGGCCTCGAGGCCGTCGAGCCCGGGCATGGCGATGTCGAGCAGCACGATGTCCGGGGTGTGCTCGGCGCAGGCATCGAGCGCAGTGCCGCCGTCGGCGGCCTCGGCCACCAGCCGAAGGTCCGGGTGCTCCGCGAGCAGTGCGCGCAGGCGCTCGCGGGCCATCGGTTCGTCGTCGGCGATGAGGACTTTCACGTCACTGTGCGGCCTGATCCCATGGGTCGATGTTAGCGCTCCCTCGCGCCCCGGTCATCCGTGTCCGGATGCGGCCCGGAACCGGGCCTGCAGCCACGCGCCGAGGTCGCTGATTTCCTGCGGAAACACGTGGTGGGCGATGGGATACGGATGCCATTCGGGCGTGAAGCCGAGCCCGCGCAGGGCCGCGACGCTGCGTTCGCCGATCAGGTAAGGCACCACCGGATCGGCCACGCCGTGGGCCATGAACAGGGGCTGGCGCTCGGCGCCGGGCACGAAGGCCTCGGCGGCGCGCTCGCCGGCCGGCAGGTAGGTCGACAGCCCGACCAGGCCGGCCAGCGGCTCGGTGCGGCGCAGGCCGGTGGCCAGGGCGACGGCGCCGCCCTGCGAGAAGCCGGCGAGAATGAGTCTCGATGCGGGGACGCCGCGCGCGGCTTCGCGCGCGATCAGCGCCTCGACCTGCGCGACGGCGGCGTTCACGCCGTCGATGTCGCCGCGATTGGCGAAGCCGAAATCGGTGATGTCGTACCAGGCGCGCACGCGCTGGCCGCCGAACACGGTGACCGGACGCTCCGGCGCATGCGGGAACACGAAGCGCAGCGACGGCCAGTCGGGGCGCACCAGTTCGCGCACGATCGGCACGAAATCGTTGCCGTCGGCGCCGAGGCCGTGCAGCCAGAGGATCGTCCACTCGGGCGTGTCCTGCCCCGGCGCGGGTCGGCCGGTCTGGAGTTCGACGCAATCGAGCAGGTCGGAGGAAGGCGCGGGGGTCTGCGAAGTCATCGGCCTATTGTTGCCACGAGCAACGCTTCCACGCCACCGCCCGAAGGTCTAGGTCGCCGCCCCGCCTCAGTGCGCGCGGAACAGGTCGCCGATGCCGCTCTCGACCGCACCGCCGATGGCCGACCCCGCCGCCGCCCCGATGGCCCCGCCCACCGCGCCGCCGATCGGGCCGCCGATCGCGGTGCCGGCGGCGGTGCCCGCCGCGCCGCCCGCCGCGCCACCGACCTGGGCGCCGACGCCCGAGCTGCCGGACGCAGGCGCGGGCGCGGGCGCAGGCGCAGGCGCAGGCGCAGGTGCGGGTGCGGGTGCGGGTGCGGGTGCGGGTGCGGGTGCGGGTGCGGGTGCGGGTGCGGGTGCGGGTGCTGGCGCTGGCGCTGGCGCAGGCGCGGGCGCGGGTGCGGGCGACGGCGCAGGCGCTGGACCGGGTGCGCGCGCCGGAGCGGGCGCGGGACCCGGGGCCGGGGCGGCCGCAGGGGCTGGTGCAGGCGCGGGGCCCGGTGCGGGGGCGGGCGCGGGTGCGCGCGCCGGGGCGGATGCGGGGCCAGGGGCGGGAGCAGGCCCGGGGGCGGGCGCGGGCCCTGACGCGGGCGCCGGACCGGGGGCAGGCGCGGGGGCAGGCCCTGGCGCGGGTGCCGGGCCAGGCGCGGGCGCGGGGCCGGGCGCGCGTGCCGGAGCGGGCGCAGGCCCGGGCGCGGGCGCGGGACCGGGGGTGCGCGCAGGCGGCGTCGGCGCGGGCGGACTCGGCGGCAGCGGCCGCGCGCCTTCCGCGACCGCGCCGTCGATCCCGCTGCGGCGCTCCCGCTCGGACGTGAGCTGCGCCTGCAGCCGCGCGTTGCGCGCCGCGGACGGATCGGGGATCTCCGCGGCCGGGTTGAGCGTGGCGTTGCGGATCCGGTCGGCCTGCGCCTGCGCGGCCATCTGGTTCAGCGGCAGGTAGTCGGTGTGGAAATTCAGTTCGACCGACGAATTGAGTTCGAGATCGGTGTTGATCTCCTCGGTGCGCTGGCTGCGCTCGGTGGAGACGTAGCTGATCGTGTTCTCGACCTCGGCGCTGGCGCCCCACGGCCCGACGCCGAAGCTGCCGCTGGCCTTGACCCGGTTCTTGACCCCGAACTCGCTGCCCTTGTCCTCGGTCGCCGCGCTGCGGGTGTCGATGTGGAAGCGCATCGAGGCGTTGATCCTGCCGCTGTCGATGACGATGCGCTGCATCCCCAGCATCACCATCGTCGCCAACTGCTGCTGGCGCTGGCGCGCGAGGTAGCGGCGCGCCAGCGGCACCAGCTGCTCGGGATTGGACGCGCTCACCGGCTCCTCGGGCGGGATGCCCAGGGTGCCGCGGATCTGGTCGGCGTCGGGCATCGAGGCGCCGGGTTTCAGGCGCAGCTTGATGTTCTCCAGTTCGCGCTGCAGGTCGGCCATTTCCTCGGGATCGAGCCGGTCGCCCGGCTGCGGGAGCTCGTCGGCGTCGGGCTGGTCGTATTCGATCGACTCGGGGAAGTGGTCGGCCACCCACTGCCGCACCTGGACCAGCCCGAACTGGCTGCGCTCGAAGCCCTCGGCCGAGGCCGACACCGCGTTCAGCAGTTGCACGTACTGGTTCATCTGCTGCTGGTTGGCGTCGATCATCGCCTTGAACACGCCGTTGATGAGGTCGGTGACGAAGCGCGGGAACGACACCGCGTTGAGCACGTTGCGGGTGATCCCGGCCACGCGCCCGGCGGCCTCGCCGAAGTCCGGCTGCGCGGACTGCGCGCTGGCGAGCGGCGGCGCGGGCCGCGACGGCGTGCGCCGCTCGATCTCGCCCTCGGCCTGGCCTTCCTCGGCGATGAGTTCGGCGGCGAGCGTCGACACCTTGACCATCGCCTGCGCCAGCGCCTGGCGATCGGCCGGCGGCAGCGAAGCGAAGTGCGGCGTGCGTTCGAGCACGTCGCGCACGGCGTGCCGGATCCACGGCGGCGGCGGCGGGGGTGGTGGCGCCGCGGGCGCGCGCACGGCGACCATCTCAGGCCACCTGCGGCAACGGCATCGTCGTCGGCGCGCGCGCGCCGGTCGCACCGCCCAAACCGGGCGCGAGCGGTGCGGACGCCAACCAGCGCTGTGCGGCCACCAGCACCTCGACATCGCCCGGCGCGCCCGGATCGAGCGCGATCGCCTGTTCGGCGGCGTGCTTCGCCAGCCACAGCAGCACGGTCTGGCCGCTGCGGCCGCGATCGACGTGCGACTGCGCGCCGCCGGCGATGCCGGTCGCGCCCGCCGCGCCCTGCTGGCTGGCCACGATCTCGACCAGCCGCCACAGGTCGCGCACGCCGAAGGCGAGCTGCAGTTGGCGATCGCGCAGGAATCCGAGCGCCGCGTTGATGCTCTCGACGATGTCGCGCGCGGCGATCGCCGCCATCGGATCGACCCGCTGGGCGAGGAAGGCGGCCATGCTCTGCGCGTGGGTGGCGAGCGCGACCTGCGCGCGCAGGCCGGGGCCGCCGGGCAGCGACGGATCGGCGTACGCGGCGATGGCCTCGCACAGCGCGCGCATGAGGCGGTCGAAGTACGGGGTCTCGATCACCCGCGCGAACACCGCCTCGCGCTCGTCGGCGGTCAGGCGCTCGCGGCGGCCGCGCCAGAAGTCGTGCAGCATCTTCGCCACCGGCCCCAGCGGCTGGGTGATCGCGCCGCTGACGAACAGCCCGGCGATCAGCTCGGCAGTCGAGAGCAGCCCGGCGCGTTCGAGTTCGCTGGCGAAGTACAGCGGCGCCGCGGCTTCGAGCTGGACGCGATCCTCGGCGGTCGGCTCGCCCTCGGGCAGGTCGAAGTCGATCCCGGCCAGCGCCTGCGCCCGCGCTTCGCCGCCGGCGCAGACCGACAGCGCCAGCGAGACCGCGCCGAGCAGGTCGGCATAGCGGTGCCGGGGCTCGACGCAGACCGGCGGCGGCGGCGGCGCCAGGCGCAGCATGCCGGCGGCTCAGCGGGCGGCGGCGGGCGCCGGCGCGGGCGCGGGCGCACCTGCGCCGCCGCGGGCGACGGTGAGGTTGGTGTCCAGCGGCGTCGCGTTGCCCTGGATGCTGGCGATCATCGCCGGCGAGGCCAGTTTCTCCATCGGGAAGTAGTCGGACTTGAAGTTCACCCGCACCTCGCCGGTGAGCTTGGCCTTCATCTCCTGGCTGGAGGTGGAGGTCTCGTCCACCGACGAGGAGACCGTGGTCATGTGGGTCTGGACGTTGGTGTTGGCGCTGGCCGCGCCGCCCCAGCCGAAGTGCGCGCCGGCGACGGTGGTGTTCTTGTTGTAGCTGGTGTCGCGGTCGTACAGCGAGGCGCGGGCGTTGCGCGTGGCCTCGTCGCTGGCGCGGAAGTTGAACACGACCTTGGCGTTGATCAGGCCGTCGGTGACCACGATCCGGTTGATGCCCAGCATCACCATCGACGACAGCATCTGCTGGCGGCTGCGCGCCATCTGCATCCGCGCGGCCATCACCAGCCGCGCTTCCTGGGCCTGGTCGGACAGGTCGCTGACCGGGTCGGCGAGCTGCAGTTCCTGGTTGATCCGGGCGAGCGCGCCGTCGGCATCGTCCTCGTTCTTGATCGCAAGCTGCGGCGCGCCGCTCTCGCCGTCGTTGCCGAGTGTGAGATCGCCGGCGAAGCGCTCGGACAGCCAGTCGCGGGCGTTGTTCATGGTGATGTTGTCGGCGGCGAACTGGTCCACCGTCTGCGCCACCGCCTTGAGCAGGTCGGCGTAGGCCTCCATCTGCTGGATCGAGGCGTCGACGATCGCCTGGAACACGTTCTGGATCAGCCCGCCGACGAACTTGGGGAAGTCCACCGCCCCGACGAAGGCCTTGAAGTTGTCCGCGCCCTGCTTCACCGATCCGGCCTCGAAATCGCTGCCGGCGAAGGTGCCGATCTTGTCCGAGGCCTTGCTCTTGGCCTGGTCGACGGCCTTGTCGGCCAGCGCCTGCGCCGGCGCGCCGTCGGCGCCCTGCGCCTTGGCGAGCACGCCGCGGCCGGGCGTGAGCTCCTGCCTGGCCAGGCCGTCGGGATTGGCCATGTACGAGGCCACGCGGACCATCGTGCGCGCGATGTCCTGCTGCTGTTCCGGCGACAGCGCGCGGAACCCGGGCGAGGATTCCAGCAGTTGGCGCACCTGCGGCCGCACCGCGCGGAGGGTCTCGTCGTCCAGCCAGGCCGGTTCGTTCGGCGCGGGGATCGGACGGGCGGGCGGGACGACGGTGGCGGACATGGCGGGCTCCGTGCAACGTCAGGCGGTCGGGGCGGGGGCGGGGACGGGCGCCGGGGCCGCCGGCGCGGCGGCGGGCGACGGCGCGGCCGCGGGCGGGCGGTTGGTGGCCATCGTCTTGACCATGCCCGGCTGCGCGTTCATCTGGATCGCGGCGATCGACTCGGGGTTCGCCAGCTTCTCCAGCGGCATGAAATCGCTCTTGAAGTTCACCTCCACTTGGCCGGCGAGGCTGGCCTTGGCCTGCAGCGAACTGTCGTTCTGCAGTTGCGAGGTGCTCATCATCTTGATGATCGGCTGCTCGCTGTACTTGTAGTTGCCCTTGGAGTAATAGCTGGCGTCCTGCCGGTTCTCGCCCTCGCCGCTGGCGCCGGTGGTCTTGTAGTCGTACTCGCCCTCGTTGCTGCGGGTCTTGGCGACCGTCTCCGTCCCCCAGGGACCCTTTTCCTTCTCGTGGTCCATCTTGGTGGCGCTGTAGCGATAGCGGCTGTTGTCGCGCGCCTGGAAGTCGTACAGGACCTTGGCCGAGATCTTGCCGTCGGTGACCACGATGCGGTTGATGCCGAGCATCACGATGGTCGCCAGCAGCTGTTGCCTGCTGGTCGCGATCTGGGTCCGCGCGGCCGGGACCAGCAGCGCCTCGACCAGATCGTCGTCGAGCCGGGTCAGCGGCCTGTCCAGCGGCAGCGACTGGTTGAGCCGGTCCACCGCCTTGCGCTCGTCGACGTCCTCGCGCAGGACGACGCGCGGTTCGGCGGCTTTCTGCGCGCCGGTCCCGTCGTCGCCGAAGCCGCCGAAGTCGTCCCAGCCGCCGCCGCCCATCTGCAGCTGGAACAGGTCCGGGAACTGCTCGACCAGGTGGTCGCGGCCCTGGTTCTGGGTGGTGTTGTCGTCGCGGAACTGGTTGAGGCTCTTGGACACGTCGGCGACCAGCTTCGCGTAGGCCTCCATCTGCTGGATCGACGAGGTCACGATCGAATGGAACACGCCGTCGATGAGGCCGCTGACGAAGGCCGGGAAATTCACCGCCTGCATCAGCGCGCCGGCCTGCTCCACGCCGGTGCGCAGCGCCTGGCCGAATTTCGGCTGGGTCTCCTGCGGCAGCGGCTGCCCGTCGTCCTCGCCGGCGAGCGCACGCACCTGCGGGCTCTGCTGTCCGGGCTTGAGGCGGATGCCGTCGGGCTCGGCCAGGTAGGTCGCGATCTGGACCATGCCGCGGGCCAGCGCCTCGCGCTTGTCGGGCGCCATCTGGCCGAATGCGTCGTTGCTCTCCAGCATCGCGCGCACCTTGCGGCGCGCCGCGTCCACGGTCTCGCGACTCGCGGGGGACGGGGCGGCGGCGCGGGCGGCCGGCTGTGATCTTGGGGGAAAGATGGCGGACATGTCCGGTCGCTCCGGAGGAGGGGCCGCGCGGCGCGGCGGGAAGGGGACGCAGCGCGGCGGGCGCACCCGCCGCCGACGTCACTGCAGGGCCTGCGCGTCCTCGATCGCGTCGCGCATCTCGAACTCGATCGGGCGCACGTACAGGCTGATCCGCGCCTGGTTCGACGGCGTCACCCGGATGCTGAGCACCGAGAAGTGCCCCTGCTCGGACGCATCGTCCACGCCGAACGCCTCCAGCCAGCGGCTGAGCGCGATCAGCTGGCGCGGACGCTCGGCCAGGCCGAGCTTGATCAGGTCGAGGAAACGCGCCGGCAGGTCGGGAATCGCGGCCAGCAGGATCTCGAGCTTGAGTTCGATCCCGTCCGGCGCTTCGCGCAGGCCGATCAGCACCCCGCCGGAGGGCAGCTCGAAGCGGCCGCCGAGGGCGACCCCGACGATCCGCATCAGGCTCGGCAACTGGTGGCCGATGCCGAGCCGGTTCATCAGCGGCCCGAGCGCGGCGATCGCCAGCGGGCCGCGGTGGAGGAAGGTGACGCGCTGGCTGCCGGTCTCGCGCTTGCAGCCGATCGAGGTGAAGATCGGCATCAGCGTCGGCATCTCCGCCATCACCCGGCGGGTGAGCTGCGACAGCGACGGCGGCAGCGCGTCGATCTGGGTCGGCAGCAGCTCGTAGTAGATCTTCGCCGCGTACAGCCCGTCCTCGTCGAAGGCGCTGCCGAACCAGGCGCCGAAGTTCATCCAGCTCAGGCCGCCGAAGCCGCGCCACTCCTCGCTGCGGCTGTCGAACCAGCGCAGCGCGTCGCGGCCGAACACCGGCTGGATCAGCCGTCGCATCTCGCGGGTGGCCTCGTCGCGCCGCGACACCGGCGACGCGCCGGGGCCGAGCGGTTCGATGGTGAAGCGCAGCGTGTTGGGCTCGGCTTCCGAGAACGACGGTTCGTACGGCACCGCGCCCGGGGTGAGCGCGTTGCGGGCGTACGACACGTCGTCGTCGGGCAGGTAGAACGTGCGCTCGATGAGGTCGCCGACGTAGGGCATCGGGTCGCGCGTGCCCAGCGCCTGCGCGGCGGAGTGCAGCGAGCGTTCCACCAGCCGCTTCATCGGCTGCGCGCGTTGGGAAGGAGTGGCCATGGTCGTTCTCCGTGGGCGGGGTCCGCCGGCTCAGAAGCTGGGCAGGCTGATGCCGGCGGAATCGAGCACGTCGCGCGCGATCTGCGGCATCTCGATCGGCTTGCTGGTGATCGTCGGCGACTCGACCGGCTGGGCGTATTCCTCGACCCGCTGGTCCTGCACGCCGCCCACCGCCAGCCACTGTTCGCACGCCTGCAGCAGGTCCCAGTCGGTCGGGGTCTCCATCGGCTTGTCGCTGCCGCGCAGCTGCGGATTCATCAGCGCGTTGATCGAGATCACCTCGTCGAAGCGGTTGGTCAGGCGCTGGTGGTTCTGGGTGAGCCAGGCGATGATCACCGCGCCGGCGCGGGCCTGGGTGCGGTAGCGATGGCTGTTGCGCGCGCCGCCGAGGTAGTTGGCGTTGACCTGGTCGATCACCTGCCACATGTCGCGGGCGCCGAACGCGCCGCGGATCTCCTGGTCGCTGAGCAGGTCGCGGAACTCGATGATCAGCGTCTTCAGCTCCTTCGAGAACTGGTAGGCGATGCCGTAGCAGTTGCGCGACAGGCTGGCGGCGAGGTCGCGCGCGGCCTTGCGCACCTGCTCCTGCGAGACCGCGAGCGGGATCTGGCTGCGGAACATGCGGTCGACGTTGAGCTGGCGGCCGAACGAGGACACCGCCGAGATGAAGCGCAGCCACAGTTCGTTGAATTCGCGGTTGGGCTGGTTCATCGACGGGTCGCCGCCCGGAGCGCCGAAGGCGCGCATGTACAGATCGCGGCGCTCGCCCTCGGTGATCCGCTCGCCGGCCTTCTTGTAGTAGCCGTAGAGATAGTCGCCGGTCTTGCCGTAGCTCAGCGGCAGCAGGCCGCTGCGGAACAGGTCGACGATCTTCTCGACCACCTGCGGCATCCGCGCCTCCTCCAGTTGGTAGGCGAAGTAGATCGCCTGGGCGGCGTCGAGGTTCTCGCGGACGATCTCGACGTCGACCGCTTCCTCCAGGTCGGGCAGCGAGATCTCCAGCGAGGACGGCGGCGCGCCGTTGACCGCACCGCTCTGCATCTCGTAGGCGTTGTCGATGCGGCTGGCCAGCCACGGGTCGTTGGCGCTGACCCCGTCGGCGGCCAGCTTGCGCACCACCGCGGCGACGTTGCGGCCGCTGAGCGCGCAGACCTTGTCGGGCATCGACGGCACGTTGTCGCTGTCGGACGCGCTGCGCTTGCGCGGATCGCCGCCCGGGACGATGCAGCCGTAGACGCCGCCGTCCACCAGCCGGGCGTCGACCTGCGAACGCAGGGTCACCCGGTACTGGCGGCTGAGCTGGTCGAACGCGGCGTCGAACAGTTCGCGGTATTCGCGGTACTCGCCCTGCGCGGCGCTGACCTTCTGCACGAAGCCGCGGCGCGAGGCGTCGGTGGTGCCGTCGAGCTGCAGCAGCCCGCAGATGCCGGCGATCTCGCGCTCGGCGCGCTGCAGGTGGTCGAGGAAGTTGTCCGGCGTGCGCTGGCTGCCGATCAGGCCGTACTTGTGGACGTAGTCGGTATTGCGCGCCGACGTCTTCGCGGCCGCGCCGGCGGTGGCGTCGGCGAGGTCCTCCCAGCTGCGCTGGGTGTAGGTCTCGACGACCCGGCGATAGAACGGATCGACGGTGATGTCGCTGCCGAGCTTCTCTTCGATGGCGGCCAGTTCGGACAACTGGTCGACGCTGGCGCCGCCGCTGGTCGGGGCGTTCTCGATGATGGTCTTCAGGACCTGCCGGCGCGCGCGCAGATTCTGACGTTCTTTCAGTTCGCGCTCGCCGAGGTCGACCAGGAGGATGCGGTTCATGGTGTTCTCTGCTCTGTGGTTGGCGTTGGAGCCGGAAGGTGCGGCGGCGGACCGGCGGGCGCCGGTCGTGTTGCCGGTGTCGTTCGCCGCGGCGCGCGCAGCGCGAGGCTTGGAGGCCGCGGCGCCCGACGCTCTGCGGGGCTTGTGGGTACTGCTTCGGGTCGCCATGGGAGGCCTCCTTTCTTGCGGTGGGCCGCGTCCGTCGCCGGTCAGGCGGCGAGCGCGGATGGAACGGGGTCGGAATCGTCGTCGCGGTCGTCTTCGTCGCGGATGTGGCGGTCGATCGCCGCGTCCAGCGCCTGCAGCGCGCCCAGCGCGTCGAGCACGCCGGCGCCGCAGCCGGTCACCCCGGCCTCGGCGAACGGGCGCGCGGTGCGCACCAGCAGGTCGCGGGCGGCGTCGGCGTCGAGCGGCCAGGCGCGGCGCTGCGCGCGCGAGGCGAGCAGCGCGCAGATCGCGGCCACGTGCGGCGCGGCGAAGCTGGTGCCGCTGGCCTGCTGGTAGCCGTCGAGTCCGCAGGTGAGGATGTCGCGGCCGGGCGCGCACAGCGCGACGTGGTCGCCGCGGGTGCTGAACGTCGCCGGACGCAGGTCCGCGCCGATCGCGCCGACCGCGATCACCCCGGGATGCGCCGCCGGGAAGTATTTTTCGGTGAGCCCGGAATTGCCGCTGGCCGCGACCAGCAGGGTGCCGCGCGCCAGCGCGTAGCGCACCACTTCCTCGTGCGGTCGCGGCGCGTCGGCGACCAGCATCGATTCGGGCGTGCCGAAGCTCATGTTGATGACCTTGACGCCGAGGTCGATCAACCGCTTCATGCCGGCGTCGATGTTGTCCAGCGCGCCGATGCCGACGCGCTTGTCGTTCGGGCCGAGCGCGGCGCCGAGCACCCGCACCGGGGTCAGGCCGCAGGCGCCGGCGGCGCCCGGCGGCATGCCGTCGCCGCGGGCGACGAGGATGCCGGCGCAGCCGCTGCCGTGGCCGACCTCGTCCTGCGGGCGTTCGCCGGCATGGCGGAAGTCGCCGACCAGGGTGACGCCGCCGACGGTCGCCGGGTCCAGGTCGACGCTGTCGAACCCGGCGCGCAGCCGTTCGCGCAGTTCCGGATGCGCCAGCGCGACGCCGGTGTCGGCCAGGCCGACCAGCACCGCGGCGTCGCCGCGTTCGTACCGCAGCGCCTCGTCGATGCGGGTGCATTGCCGCACCCAGGCCGCGGCCTCGCGCGCATGCGCGGCGCCGTGCGCCAGCGCGGTCGTGTGCGCCGACGGCGTGTGGCAGACCGTGACCGGCGCGACCCGCTCGACGATGGGCAGCTCCGCCAGCGCCTGCAGCAGCGACGGCACGCCTTCGGCCTCGCGCACCCGCACCCGCAGCACGCGGGCGACGCCGCTGATCTGCTCGACGTCGTCGAACCGGTAGGCGCCGGCGACGTCGCGATCGCGCCGCGGGGTGCGCGCGCTGTGCAGGCGCACCGCGCGCAGCGCGCCGCCGTGGTGGCGCAGCAGGCGATCGAGCACACCGCCGTCGATGCGGTCGGCGACCGGCGCGCCGTAGCGGGCGCAGGCGCGCCAGCCGGGGATGTGCGCGGGCATCTCGCCGAGTTTCAGCGTGATCAGCAGGCCGCCGCGGACGGCGTCGGACAGCAGGTGGCGGGCGGCGCTCATGGCGTGCTCCAGTGGCCCAGCCGGCCTTCGCTCAGTTCGACCCGGGCGACCCGGCCGTCGCCGAAATCGACCTCGGCCTCGTGGCCGAGCTGTGTAGCAACAGGCGCCAGCACGATGCCGTCGTCCTGCGCCGCCACCACCGGCACGCTCTGGCCCGCGGCGCGGACCAGCGGCAGGCGGCCGGGACGCAGCCCCGGCGCGGCCAGGTGCACCCGGCGCTGCGCGTCGGCGCCGTCGCCGTGGTCGACCTTCGTCACCCGCGGCGCGGCGGCGCGCATCAGCGCCTGCTGCAGGCGGTTGACCGGCATCCGCGACAGCCGCGCGATCACGTCGGCGCCCGCCTTCTCCTTGAGTTCGTTGAGCTGCTGCACGGTGCGCACGCCGATCCGCTCCAGCCGACGCTGCTCCTCGTCGGAGATCTGGTCGCCCAGCGCTTCCCTGAGGTTGAACTTCGGATCCTCGGCGCTGTAGTCGACCGCGTTCTCGTCGATCATCGGCTTGGTGATCGTGGTCAACTGCAGCTTGATGCTGCTGGCCTCGCTCTCGCCGGGGCCGGCCGGACGCAGGTAGACGTCGTCGTCGAGCAGTTGCACGAACGCGCGCAGGTCCAGCGACACTTCCTTCACCGCGAAGGTCAGCGGCAGCTTGCCCAGCCGCGCCTTGATCGCCATCGCGGCCTGGGCCTTGTCCAGCTGCTCGGTGAGCGACTGGATGAACAGGTCGAACGGGATGCCCGCGTCCTGCACCAGCGGCGGCAACTGCGCGCTCATGCGGCGGCCTCCGCGTCGAACGCGGCGTCCAGCGCCCAGCCCAGGGTCAGCTTCGACGGGATCGGCGTCCAGTCGTCGGCGCCGAGCGCCTGCGCGAAGTCCGCCAGCAGCACGCAGCCACCGTCGCGGAACACCGGGCGCACTTCGATCGGCAGGGTCATGTCGACCTGCGACAGGCGGATGCCCTCGCGGGCCTCGATCGCGAGCAGGCCGTCGTGCAGCTCATCCAGCAATTGCGAGAGTTCGCGACGCATCACGGCCTGCCCTCGCCGCTGGCGGGCGGCGTCGCGGCCGGCAGCGCGGGCGCGGCGGCGACCGGCGCGGCGGCCGCGCGCATCGTCGGCGAATGCTGCTGCACCAGCGCGATCTTGGCCGCGTCGGCCAGGCGGTCGAGCGGCAGCGTCTCGCTGACGAAGTTGAGCTTGACCTCGCCGAACAGGTCGGCGCGGACGCTGGATTCGTTCTGCGCGTTGACCGCCAGCGTCGACACCATCGTGGTGCCCTGCCCGGCCTGGCTGAGGCTGCCGCGCTCGCCCCAGTTGGCGACCGCCTGCGGATCGGTGCTGGTGGCGTACTGCACCGCGGCGGCATCGCGCGCGGCGGCGCGGAACATCACCTTGGCGCTGATGCTGCCGTCGCGCACCGCGACCCGGTTGAGGCCGAGCAGCACCATCGTCGCCAGCAGTTGCTGCCGCTCGGCGCCGACCTTGTTGCGCACCTGCGGCAGCACCTGCTGTTCGAGCAGTTCGGTGCTCAGCGTCTGTCCGTCCAGGCCGTAGTCGGCCAGCCACACCGGGCTGGCGTCGTCGCTGCGCGGGACCAGCTGCGGTTCCGTTTCATTCGCTTCGGGCAGCTTGACCGCGATATCGCCCGGATAGCGCGAGGCCAGCCAGTCGCGGGCCTGGTTGAAGGTGACGTTCTCCTCGGTGAACTGGTCGACGGTCTTCGCCACCGCCGACACCAGACTGGAGTAGCTCTCCATCTGCCGGATCGAGGCATCGACGATCGCGTCGAAGGTGCCGTGCACGAGCTGCGAGACGAAACCGGGGAAGTCGATCTCGTTGACCATCGCGCCGGCGCGGCGGGCGATGGTCTCGGTCGCCGGGGGCTTGGACGAGGTTCCCGGCGTCGCGGGCGCGGCCGGCGCGGGCGCGTCGGCCTGCGCGCGCGACAGCGCCGTCCCCGGACGGGACGGGAAGATGCTGCCGCGGTTGCGCGTGTGCTCGCTCACGTTCGTCTCCTTCGCCGATGCCGGATGCGCGGCGTCCGCGGCCTCAGGCCGCCGGACTCAGGGCCGCGCGGCCGTCGGGCGCACCGTTGCGCCAGCCGTTCTCGCGTTCGTAGCGGCCATCGCCGCGCAGGGTCATGTCGATGGTGGCGTCGGCGTTGCCCTGGGCCAGGCCGCGGAAGCGGTAATCGACCCGCACCCGCAGCCGGGCGACGCCGTCGGCGTCGGCGCAGTCCTCGATCTTCGCCACCACCTCCACGCCGTAGGCGAGGTTGGCGGGCGTGCCGGCGACGATGCGCACGTCGCCGAGGCTGCCGTTGTCGTGGCGGAAGACCACCGTGACCGGCAGCGGCGTCGGCGCGCCCTCCACCGCCGGCCAGTCGTCGAGCGCGATCCGCACCTCGCCGTTGGCGCCCGAGCTCACCCGCATCGACGGCGTCGCCGGCGACTTCAGGCCTTCGAGCTGATCCAGCGCCCAGCGGCTGGCGCCGGCCTCGCCGATCGTGCGCCGCATGCGGGCGCCGGCGACGCGGCTGGGCTCGATCGGCTCGTCGCGCTCGCCGGCCGCTTCGAGTGCGCGGATCGGCGGCGGCGGCGGCGCGAAGCGCACCACGCGCCCGGCCTGGGACAGCGACCTCGACAGCGACTGCGACTGCGCCGCCTGCACCGGCAGGTGGAGGATGCGCCAGTTGCCGTAGTCCGGCTGCGCCATGTCGCCGAAGGCGGTGGCGAAGTCCATGAACGGCAGCCAGTCCTCGTAGCCGTTGTTGGCCGGGTGGAACGCGATCGGGTCGTTGTCGAACGCGACCCGCGTGTCCCACGGGTTGAGGATCTTCACCCGCGCGTCGTTGGGATCGTCGAGGTTGCCGCGGATGCCCGCGACCACCACCGCGTGCGGCGCGCCCACGATCACCACCCACAGCGGGCCATAGGTGTTGAGCCACGTCGCCCACTGCCGCGGGGTGTGGTAGATGCTGGCGTTCGACGGCTGGTCGATGACCTCGAAACCGTAGTGGTCGCGCGCCGCGGTCAGCAGGTCCCAGCCGTAGGACGTGGCCAGGCTGCCGCCGATCTCGTTGATGATCGACTCGGGCGAGCGCGACTGCTGCCGGCGGTGGGCGATCAGCATCGCCATCGACGCCGCCCAGCAGGCGTTCTTGTCCGGCTGCGGGATCAGCGCGACCGGGTAGTCGGACGGACCGTCGTCGGCGAGTGCGTGCGCGGCGGCGCCGAGCGACTGGATGCGGACCGGGCCGATCAGGCGGTACTCGCTGGCCGGGCCGCAATCGACGTAGGACGAATCGACCTGGACGTCGAACACGCCCGGGCCGAGCAGGCCGGTCGGCGAGGCATCGTGGTCCAGCGGGTTGTAGCTGTAGAGCAGCGTGCCGTTGGCGTAGACCTCGTAGGCCGGGAACGCATCGTGCCCGCCGACCACCCGCGCCTGGACGCGGTCGCCGGCGATGCGCACGTGGACGTACAGGTTCGCGTCGATGTCCGGCGCGAAGGTCACCAGCGGCAGGCCGCCCTCGACGTGGAACGTCGTGACCAGCGAATGCTCGACCATGCTGATGATGCCGTTGGTGCTGTCGCCGCCCAGCCGCGCGTACAGGTTGTCGGCAGTGCGGGCCAGCGTCGCCCGGTCGATCGGCTGCGCGCCGGCCTTCTTGTTGCGGTACCAGTCCGGCTTGCCGGCGACCGCCTCGGTGTCGGAGACGTCGTATTCGGTCGATTCGCCCCAGTGCGGCGTGCCCACCGTCTCCAGCCGCGCCGGCTGGCCGTCGCTGCCGAAATGCAGGCGGGCCTGGATCTCGGCGCGACTGGTGCCGCCCTCGTACTGGAAGCCGCGGCCGTCGCCGCCGAAGGCGCGATCGGAAATCACCGGACGCGCCATCAGGATCGCCGGCGAGGGAATGAACACGCGTACCTTCAGGTCGACCGGGTTGAGATCGAAAATGCCTTGCGCGGATGCGCGCACGCTCGGCGCGGACAGGTGCGGCGCGCGCCGTGGCGCGACGTTCGTGCCCAGCGAGAAGCTGGTTGCGCGACCTTCGATCCAGTCCAGCTTGGCCGGGGTGAGGAAGCAGGCACGGTTGACGCTGGCGCCGCCGGTGCCCGGGTCGATCGGCCCGCGGGTGACGTGTACGCCGCACACGAACGCCTGCAGGCCGTTGCCCTCGTCGCGCACGGTGTACACCGGCGAGCCGCTGGCGCCGGCGACGGCCAGGATGTCGTAGTCGATGGTGTCCGGCGTGGCCTGGCCCTGGGCGTGGCCGCCGTGCAGGTGCTGCTTGTTGCGGTCGGCCACCGGCCCGAGTTCGCGGTGCAGCTTGGAGCCCGACGAATAGCCGCACACCGCCAGCGGCATCGTGCTGGCCGGCGTCGCCTGCATGAACTGGAACCAGGCGCCGTTCGGCGCCTCGATCGGCGCGTTGTCGATCACCGCGAGGTCGTTGTCCCAGTTGCCGGTGCCGGTGTAGCGCGGCGCCACGCGCCACTGGGTGGCGTCGATCGTCGCCTCGCCGAACGGCGCGGTGCCGGCGCCGTTGCGGCCGGGCACGATCTGCACCGTGCTCTTGCCGTGCAGGTTGTGCGCGCAGGTCAGGATCCGGTTGCGGCCGATGTAGAAGCCGGTGCCGGTGGAGGTCGCGCCATCGGGCGCGGTCATGCGCAGGAAGCAGATCGCCGAATGCGGGAACGACGAGGTGTCCTGCACGCCGACGTACCACTCCTCGCGCTGCTGGCTGAAGGCGTCGTTCGTGCACTGCAGCGCGCTGCCCGGGTTGGACGGGTCGTAGAACGGGGTCAGCAGTTCCTGCGCGCGCGCGTACCGGCGCATCCCGAGCCCCTGCGCGATCGCGCCGGTTTCCGGCGCGGCGGCCGGCGGCGCGGCGGCGGCCTGCACCAGTTGCATGTAGTGGTCCCAGTCCCAGTAGTCGGTCGGGCACTCGTGCTGGTCGCGGGGCGAGATCTCGTTGTGGCCGCGGATGTGCTCGCGGTCGGCCGGGATGCCGTACTGCGCGCACAGCCAGGCGACGAGGTTCGCCGAGGCCTGGTACTGGGGCTCGGTCGGCGGCAGGTCGCGGCGGTTGCGGCGGCTGGGCTTGTTGCCGTTGTGCTCGATGCCGATGCTGCGCGAGTTCGCGCTGCTGGCGTGGTAGGCGGTGTCGGCGTTGCGGACCATCTGCACCACTTCGCCGTCGCGGCCGACGATGTAGTGGGCGCTGCTGGGCGCGGGCTTGCCGGTGCGCGCGTTGACGTGGTTGCCGTTCTGGAACCAGCCGATGGTGCCGTCGATGTTCGGGCCGCCGGCGGTGATGTGGATCACGATCCGGTCGACCACCGCGCCGCGACGGCGGCCGCGGCGGTAGTTGTTGGGATGCGCCGGGACGAAGCGCGACGCGTTCGGATAATCCGCGGCTTCCTCGGTCAGGCCGCGGGCATGGCCCAGGCCCTGCGCGATCGCCTCGCCCTGCGCCGCCTCGTCCTCGACCGGCTCGTCCTCGGCGATGCCGTAGGCGTCGGGGTCGTCGGGATCGACGGCGTCCGCATCGTCCGAGAGCGCGCGCGCCCGACCCAGGCCCAGCGCCAGCCCGGTGGTCGGGGTGATCGACGCCGGCACGTAGCAGGTCCGGGTCCGGATCATGTCCATGTAGTAGGCCCAGTCCCACACCGCGTTCGGACAGGCGGTGTGGGTGGTGCGGCCGTCGGCCTCGGCATGGCCGAGGATGTGCTGGCGGTCGGCGGGGATGCCGTAGGTGTCGCACAGCCAGGTCACCAGCGCGGCGGACGCGCACATCTGCGCGGCGGTCGGGGCCAGGCCCCGGGTGTTGGCGACGTGCTCGATGCCGATGCTGGTGCCGTTGGCCGAACCGGCGTGCCAGGCCACGTCGTTGTGCGCGACCATCTGCACGATGGTGCCGTCCTGGCCGATGACGTAGTGCGCGCTGACCTTCGCGGCGGGATTCTTGAACCAGTTGATCGGGCTGCTGATGTTGGCGCCGCTGTCGGTGATGTGGATGACGATCCGGTCGATCGTGCGGGTGCCGCTGACCGCGCGGTAGTTGCCGGGGTGGGCGGGCTCGAAGCGGTCCGCCTGCGGATATTCCGGCGCGGTCAGGGTCAGGCCGCGCGCGCCGCGGAAGCCCTGCGCCGCGCTTTCGGGCGCATCGGGGATGGGGCCGGCGTCGTGGGCCGCGTCGTCGTCCTCGACCGTCAGCCCGCGCGCGTTGCGCGCGCGCCCGTACGAACCCGGCCCGGGCGCGCCGAGCCCGAGCGAGAAGGGCACGGTCACGCCCAGCCGCGCGGCCTCGCCGTGGATCCACGCGATCTTCGCCGGCGTCAGCCGGCAGCCGAGGTTGGTGGTGGCGTCGAACTCGTCGACGTGCACGCCCACCAGGTGCGCGCGCGGGGTGGCGCCCTGCTCGATCCAGTACACCGGCGAACCGCTGGTGCCGCCGAGCGTCTGCAGGTCGTAGGTGAAGGTGTCGTCGGTCGGCAGCTCGCGGATGTAGCCGCCCATCATGTGCTGCTTGTTCGGATCGATGTTGTCGTTGACGTACTGCTCGATCGGGGTGTTCGCCGTCCACCAGGCGGCGTAGCCGGTGACCACGACGCCCTCGGGCCGCGACTGGGTCAGCTCCTCGACGATGTCGAAATAGCGCCCGGCCGGCGCCGCGTGCGCTGCCGGCACGCAGATCACCGCGAGGTCGAAATCGTGGTTGCGGCCGCCGCTGTACGACGGATGCAGGGTCCAGTTGGCGCTGGTGACGCGGAAGCGGCCGAACGGCTCGTTGGCGCTGCCGGCGCCGTCGCCGTTCTTGCCCGGCACCAGGATCACCTCGCTCTGCCCGTACAGCACGTGCGCCGCGGTCAGGATCAGCCGCGGCCCGATGAAGAACGCGGTGCCGGCGTTGGTGTCGCCGCCGCCCTGCGGGAAGCGCACCTGGCAGATCGCCGAATGCGGCATCACCGTGGTGTCGTCCACGCCGAGGAACCAGCGCGCGCTCTCGAGGAAGAACCGCGCCTGGGTGGACAGCGCGTCCCAGAAGTTGTCGGGGCGGTAGTAGGACGAGACCAGCAGCGGCCGCGCGGTCGGCGTGCGGCGGTCGCTGCCGCGCAGCGCCAGGCCCTGCGCGCTGGGCGCGGGCGGCGGCGGCGGCAGCGTCGGCGCCGCCGCCGGCGGTTGCTGCCACAGCTCGTCGGAATAGCCGTCGCTGTAGGGCGCGTTCGGGACCGCGCCGTTGGTCCTGCCCGCGGCGGCCGGCGCGCGGTCTTCCTCGCGCGAGGGCGGCGCCGGCTGCGCGGCAGCGTCGCCGCCCCAGCCCAGTTCGCCGCCGCCGTTGGCGCCGTAGCTCGATCCCGGCCCGCCGCGCAGGCTGCGACGGAAGCCGCGCTCGCTCAGCCCGGTCAGGCCGACGTACATCGTGCCGCGGTCGGGCAGGCGCAGCGACACCGGCACGCTGCGGTCGCTCTCGCGGTACGTCGCCAGCCCGAAGTACAGGCGCGGCTGGCCGATGAAGCGCGCCACCGCGTCCGGCGGCACCATGTACACCGCCTCGCCGCGCTGCGAGGCCATCACCCGCTGCAGGCGGCTGGTGAAGAAATTGCGCGCCGTGCGCCGCGCGCGCTGGTCGGGTCGCAGCAGCTCGGGTTCGGTCGCCACCGCGATCTCGTACAGCGGCAGTTCGGAGCGTACGGTGAACCCCAGCACGCTGAAACGATCGTCGATCGACTCGCGGTTGGCACGGATGACGGCCATGACGGACTCCTAGCGGGATTTGCGCGCACCGTCGGCGGGCGAACCCGCGACGGCGCCGAGGTCGAACCGGATCTCCGCGGGGGGCGGCAGCGCGGGATCGGCATCCCGCTGCTCGTCGTCCATCACCGAGGAAATCCGCTCCCAGAAACGCTGCTGGGCATCGATGCCGATGCCCTCCAGGTGCGGCTTCATGAATTCCTGCACCGCGTCCAGGTGGCGGAAGAACACCCGCTTGCCGCTCTGGACGTGTTCGACCGAGCCGCGCCATTCCGGCGCCGGGGCCGAGTCGTCGCCGCGTTCGCACCAGATGCGGACGATGAAGACGGCGGTACGGTCCTCGAGCAATGCCATGGCGGCGCCTTGGTCGTGTCGATGCGTGGCCCGACTGTGCGCCGGCCGCGTCACCGCCCGGTCACGCCGACATCACGCCGACATCACCACGGGGGCGTTGCGGGCGTGATGTCGGGTGAGGCGCGCGTGATGTCCGCCGCGCGACGCGGCCCGCGTTGTTGCCGCGCGCGCCGGGCCGACCGCCGCCGCAGGAGCGTCGATGGCGCCTCGCGGGCGAAGACGGCCGGATCGTTCGGCGGGCGGCGGGTAGGGGGCGGCGGCGGCGGGCACGCGCAGCCGGGCGATCGGCGGATCGCCGGCGGCCGGGCCGCGGGCAAACGGGAAGGACGGATCGCGCCGCGCGGGACCGCGGCGCACGGATCACCGATCACCGATCACCGATGACGGGCCGGGCCGCGCGCAGGCACGGACGCCGTCCGCAAGCGATCACGGGACAGCGTTCGCCGCCGCCGACCTCAGCCGTCGAGATGCCGCAGGCTCAGCTCCAGCTGCGCATCCGCAGCCGCCAGGTGCCGGCGCGCGACCGCGATCCGCTCGCGGGGATCGCCGGCGGCGAGGTCGAACGTCCTCGGCAGCGGGAAGGGTTCGACCGGCTCGACCGGTTCGATCCGCAGCGCCGCCTGCATCGGCGGCGGCTCGGCGAAGGCGCTGTCGGCGATCTGCCGGTACAGCGCCAGGGTCTCGCGCATCGGCGGGATCGCCAGTTCGCGCCGGAGCAGGTCGCGGCAGGTCTCGAACTGGCGCAGCGCCTGCGCGCGCTGGCCACCGAGCACGTACAGCTGCATCAGCTCGCGATGCACGTCCTCGCGCAGCGCGTCGCAGTCGAGGATCGCCTGGGCATGGCGGATGCCCTCGCCCCAGTCGCGGCGGATCGACGCGACCTGCATCAGCCGCCACAGCGCGTTGAGATAGTGGCGGCGATGCTTCTCGCGCTCGCGCAGCGCCCAGTCGTCGCTGAACTCCATCAGGATGTCCGACTTGTACAGCGCCACGCCGGCGCGCAGGTCGTCGATGTCGGACGGCCCGATCTGTTCGATCGGACGCGCCAGCGCCGGCGCGATCCGGCGCTCGAATTCCTCGACGTCCAGCCAGACATCGCCGCCGCCGCTGAGCCCGATCGCGCCGCGGCGATCGCTGGCGATCAGCGCGCCGTGCTGCAGCGGCGGGCGCTCCACCATCCTTCGCAGCCGCCACAGCGCGGTGTTGAACGAACCGGCGGTCATCGCCGCCACCCGTTCCGGCCACAGCGTGCCGAGCAGTTCCGCGCGGCTGAAGTAACGGCCCCGGCCCAGCGCCAGGTACGCCAGCAGACTGCCGCAACGGCCGGTGACCGGCACCAGCGCTTCGCCCGCCGCGTCGTCCGCGACGCTGAGCGATCCGAACAACCAGATGCGCAACATCCTGTTCGTCCTTCATCTGCGCCGCGTCGCGGCATGGAACCCGTCCCGCCGCCGCGCCCCCTGCGCGGCCGGTCCCGGTGCGTGGCGCGCCGGATCGGGGCCTGTGGTGAGACGAAGGAAACCGCCGCGACAGGCCGCGGCCGGCGCGGCGTCCGCGGACAGCGGCGCTTTGCGTTTGAGTCAGGGCACTCTCGTCCCCGCGACACAGGGGCGGTGGACAGCGAAACCGGACAATCCTCGGCAAGGCGCGCCGCCCGGCCAGCGCGCCGAACCTCCCGCGCCGGCTTCGACGACGGCATCGGCCAGGAGAAGGACCCCATGAGTACGCTCCCCACCCGCATCCGGCGCGCGCGCCTCGCCGCGAAACTCAGCCAGGCCGAGCTCGCCCGGCGCGCCGGCGTCAAGCGCAGCGCGGTCACCCAGTGGGAGCATCCCGAGGGCACCTCGCCGAGCATGCACCACCTGCTGCAGATCGCGATCGAGACCGGGACCTGCATCGAATGGCTAGCGACTGCCCGCGGCCCGATGCGCAGCGCGGCGGAGGCGCCCGCGACGGTGCTGATCGACGACTACGCCCAGGACCCGAACGAGACCGAGGCGCTGCTGCGTTTCCGCCGCCTGCCCGCGCAGAAGCGGCGGATCGCGCTGCAGATCCTCGAAGTGCTGGCCGGCTGACGCGATCCCCCGCTCGGCGCGGGCGAACGACCGCGGCCGCATGGCACACTGACGGCATGCCGCTCCGCCCCCTCCCGACCGCCGCCTGCCTGCTGGTCGCGCTGCTGTCCGCCCCGACGGCCGGCGCCGCGAACCCGCAGTCCCCCGCCACGCCTGCCCCCGCGGCCAGACCCGCAACGACGCGCACGCCCGCGCCGTCCCGGCCGGTCGCGCCCGGACCCGTCGCACCGAAGCCCCCGGCCCCCGGATCCGCGGCAGCCGCGCCCACCGCAGCCAAACCTGCAGCAGCCAAGCCCGCAGCGGCCAAGCCGGCCGCGCCGAAACCGGCCGCGCCGAAACCGACGACACCGAAACCCGTCCCCTACGGCGTGCTGGCGCTGAAGCCGGGCGAATACGTGTGGACGCCCGAGGCCGCGCCGACCGGGCCGGTGGTGGTCGTGGTCAGCCTTCCGCAACAGCGCGTCCACGTCTATCGCAACGGCGCGCGCATCGGCGTATCGACGATCAGCAGCGGCCGGCGCGGCTACGAGACGCCGGCCGGCATCTTCCCGATCATCGAACGCCAGACCGAGCACTATTCGAACAAGTACGACAACGCGCCGATGCCCTTCATGCTGCGGCTGACCATGGACGGGGTCGCGATGCACGCCGGCCACCTGCCCGGCTATCCGGCCTCGCACGGCTGCGTGCGCCTGCCGGCGGCCTTCGCCGAGACCCTGTTCGGCAACGTCCGCCGCGGCACCGTGGTGGTGGTCGCCGACGCCAAGACCCAGCCGGCCGACGTCGCCGCGCCCGGCTGGATCACGCCGGTGACGCCGGCCACCGGCGTCGCCCGCGACCCGGTCGACGACGCGCTGCCGACGCTGTGGGCGCCCGAGCGCGCGCCCGACGGCCCGCTCACCGCCGTGGTCAGCGCCCGCGACGGCCGCCTGGTGGTGCTGCGCAACGGCATCGAAATCGGCCATGCGCCGGCGGAGGTCGTCGGCGAGCCGTGGACCGGCACCCGCGCGTACGCGCTGCGCGCGGTGCCCGCGCCGGCCCCGGCCGTCCCGCTCGTCCCGGCCGCCCCTGCCGTCGCGGTCGCCGTCCCGGCCGCTCCGGCGACCCCGACCGCGCCCGCGCCCGCCACGGTCGCCGAGGCGGCCTCGCCCGACGCCCCGACCCGGGCGGTGCCGACCGAGCTGCCGCCGCCGGTGCTGCGTTGGGAGGAGATCGCGATCTCGCTGGCGCCGGTGGTCCCGGCCAAGGGCACGAAGCCCGCCGCGGCGAAGGCCCCGGCCCCGACGGCCGCGGCCGCGCCGGCGCCGGCGGTGGTCGACCCCATTTCCGCCGGCCGGCTGCGGATCGACCCCGCGTTCGCCCTGCGCCTGCGCGAGGCGCTCGGCGACGGCACGACCCTGATCGTCACCGACGACCCGCTGCGCCGGACCGCGCCCGCCCCCGCGCCGCCGCCCAAACCGGCGTCGCCCCCGGCGCCGCCCGTGACGCCGATCACACCATCGAACATTCGCCCCCCGACATCGGCGTGAAACCCCCTTGGTTTCACGTTTTTCTACGGTGCGATCTGCATCCTCCGGCGAATGCGCCCCGCCTTCGCCGCCCTCACCGCCGCCTTCGCCCTCGCCTGCTGCACCCTGCCCGCCTCGGCCGACAGCGCCGGCGGCGGCACGCCGTTGCTCGGCCAACTGCAGCGGATGGCCCCGGACGCCGACCCGCAGGTGCTCGCGCTGGCGCTGGAGTCGGCCCAGTGCGCCGCGGCCTCCGGCTCGATCGCGCCGCCGAAGCGGCTGGCGGTGATCGACTACTCGCGGCCGTCCACCGAACGCCGGCTGTGGGTGTTCGACCTGGCGTCGCCGCGGCTGCTCTACAGCGAATACGTCGCCCACGGCCGCGCCAGCGGCGAGAACCTGGCGACCGCCTTCTCCAATCTCGACAGCAGCCACCAGTCCAGCCTCGGCCTGTTCGCCACCGGCGAGACCTACACCGGCCACAACGGCCTGTCGCTGCGGATGGACGGGCTGGAGCCCGGCTTCAACGACCGCGCCCGCGACCGCGCCATCGTCATGCACGGCGCCGCCTACGTGGACCCCGCGATGGCCCAGCGCCAGGGCCGGCTCGGCCGCAGCTTCGGCTGCCCCGCGGTGCGTCAGGCGGTCGCCCCGGCGATGATCGACGCGCTCAAGGACGGCCAGCTCGTGTTCGCCTACTACCCCGACCAGCGCTGGCTGACCCAGTCGAGGTTCTTCCGCTGCCACGCCAACGTCGCCGCGAACGCGATGCCGCTGCGCGCCGGCGGCTCGCGCTGAGACCGGCTCAGGCCAACAGCCACAGCCCCGCCGCGAACGCGGCCACGATCAGCAGCACGCCGGGCAGCACCCGCAGCAGGAACCCGCGCCCACCGCGCAGCCAGGCCATCAGCAGCTTGCTGCACGAGTTCGTCGCCAGCGCCACGAACACCGGCCAGCCGGTGTCGGCCGCGTGCAGCATGCCGCCGGCGTTCAACTGCGCCACCGAGGCCGCGGCCGCGTGCAGGTCGGCGAAGCCCGACAGCCCGGCCGCGACGGTGACCCCGGCGTCGCCCAGCCAGCGCTGCACGCCGGCGGAGAACAGCAGGATCGCGCTGACGATCGCCGCGAACAGCAGCGCCTGGCGCGGCTCGAACGGCCTGCCCGGCGCGACCGGCTGGTCGTTCAGCGCGCCGTAGGACCCGCGCCAGCGCGCCACCAGCGCCACCAGCAGCGCCATCGCCCCCGACAGCGCCAGCGGCCAGGCCAGCCGCACCAGCATCGGCGGCGACAGCGCGGCCACAACCGCGGTCAGCACCACCACCGTGGCGACGTTGGAGAACAGCGCGCCGGCCGCGCACTGCGCCTGCAGCGCCGGCGCCGCGCGGCTGCGGTCGCCCATCGCAGCGATGGTCGCGGTGCTGGAGACGAAGCCGCCGACGAAGCCGGCCAGCGCCAGCCCCGCGCCCGGCCCCAGCGCGCGCAGCGCGACGTAGCCGGCGGCGTTGATCGCCATGATCAGCACCACCAGCGTCCACAGCTTGTGCGGATTGAGCGCCTGCCACGGATCGATCGCGCGATCCGGCAGCAGCGGCAGCACCACCGTCGCCGCCGCGACCAGCATCAGGCCATCGTGCAGCTCGCGTTCGGTCAACACGTCGCGCACGAAACGGTGCAGCGACGACTTCCCGGCCAGCACGATCGCGACCACCGCGCCGAGGCCGGCGGCCAGGACCAGTTCGGTCATCGCCAGCGCGCCGAGCAGGAAGGTCGCGAGCATCGCGACCTCGGTGGTCAGGCCAGGGTCGGTGCCGCGGCTGCCGCGATAGCTCGCCAGCGCCGCCAGCGCCACGAACCCGCCCGCGACCGCGAAGCCGACCGCGCCGAACCGCTGCGCGATGGCCCCGGACAGCGCCACCAGCAGGAAAGTGCGCACGCCGGCGGCGGCGCGGCGGGGGCCGTCGCCCTTGTCGCGTTCGCGCTCGACCCCGATCAGCAGGCCGACCGCGAAGGCGACGCAGTACCCCAGCAGTTCGTCGGTGTCGGGCGTGGTCATCGCCGCAGCATGGTAACGCGGCGCGGACGCCGCTCAGTGCGAGAACAGCACCGGCAGGTGCGCGGTCTCCAGCAGTTCGCGCGTGCTGCCGCCGAGCACCGCCTCGCGCAGCCGCGAGTGGCCGTAGCCGCCGGCGACCAGCAGGTCGGCGCCGACCGTCCGGGCGTGGTCGAGCAGGGCGTAGGCGACCGAGAAATTCATGCTCGGCCGGACCGTCACCTCGACCCGCAGGCCATGGCGCGCGAGGTGCGCGGCGATGTCGGCGCCGGGTTCGCCGCCGTGCGCGGATTCGCCGACGGCCGGGTCGATCACCACCACGTCCACGCTGCCCGCGCGCCGCAGCAGCGGCATCGCGTCGGCGACCGCGCGCGCGGCCTCGCGAGTGGGCTTCCAGGCGATCACCGCGCGCTTCGGCGGCACCGACAGGGTCGCGTCCGCCGGCACCACCAGCACCGGCCGGCCGGAATGGCGCAGCACGTCGTGGAAGTGGTCGTGCAGGGCGAGATCGTCGCGATCGCGGCGCATGCCGGGCAGCACGGTGAGATCGGCGTAGCGGGCGTGCATCGCCGCGGTACTCTGCGGATACAGCGACACCGCCTCCGCGATCCGCACCTCCAGCGACGGCGCCGCGTTCGCGAAGCGCGTGCGCACCGCCGCCGCCCGCGCCTCCGCGCGCGCGCGCGCCTCCTCGTGCAGCCGCGCATACACGTCGTAGGCCATCGCGCCCCAGTCGCTGGGCATCGGCGTCGGCACATCGACCGTCACCAGCACCGCCAGGTGGCCGCCGCCGGCATCGGCCAGCGCGATCGCCGCCCGCAGCGGCGCGTCCAGGCTGTCTTCGTTCACGTACGGAATCAGGATGTCCTTGAACATGCTGCACCTCGTGAGGGTTCCGGAAACGCGATTAGAGCGCGATTTCCGACGAAGCACATTGATTGCCGTCAAACCGCAACGGCGCGACGCCGCGTTGCCTGTCGATCGTGCAGTGCAGCAGCCGTGAACCGCGCCATTCATGCGGAAAGATGAAGCGTCACCCGCCCGCTTTCACCAGGCGTCACCGGACGCACCCGAGCGTTCACCTCCTCCCTTGCAGGAAAAACCGCCGCACGCACCCGAGCGTTCACCTCTCCCCTTGCAGGAAAGCCGCCGCAAGCGCCCGAGGATTCACCTCTCCCCTTGCGGGAGAGGTCGCCGCGCAACGCGCGGCGGGAGAGGGGACGCGCGAAGCGCGCGCCGCCCCCCCATCGAATCCCGCGCTTTTTGCCCAACATCAATGCCGCCCTCACCCCGGCGTGCTGTCATTGAAAACACAATCCTCATCCGGAGATCGCCATGTCCCGCACCCAAGACAAGGTCTGCATCGTCACCGGCGCCGCCCTCGGCATCGGCCGCGCCTGCGCCGTCCGCCTCGGCGAGCAGGGCGCGAAACTCGCGCTGTTCGACCGGCTGGACGCCGAAGGCGAAGCCCTCGCCGCCGAACTGAACGCCCGCGGCATCGCCGCCCGCTACTGGCACGTCGATGTCGCCTCCGAAAGCAGCGTCCGCACCGCGGTCGAAGGCGTCGTCGCCCACTACGGCGCACTGCACGGCCTGGTGAACAACGCCGGCATTTCCGGCTCGACCAAGCTTACCCACGAACTCATCGAAGCCGAGTGGGACCAGGTGCAGGCGGTGAACGTGAAGGGCGTGTTCTTCAGCACCAAGCACGCGATCCCGCACCTGAAGGCCGCGGGCGGCGGCAGCATCGT
>Ga0056906_1000041_pt1 | contig 149468 bp, 157 predicted proteins | sample EBPBio122009_DNA_FD_55045 | JGI IMG/M metagenome (GOLD analysis project Ga0056906, IMG submission 55045) | Wastewater treatment Type I Accumulibacter community from EBPR Bioreactor in Madison, WI, USA - Reactor 1_2/2/2009_ DNA | ecosystem: Engineered > Bioreactor > EBPR > Anaerobic-Aerobic >...
TGCCCCCGCTACCATCCCAATCTGCGGCGTGACCACTGCTCCGGTCATGCCGTTTCGGGTCTCAACGACGGCTTCGCCGACGACAGCGCGTAGGGCTTCACGCACTGCGGTTGATGCAGATGACTGTTCGGCAAGAGTCTGCGCCAGCTTCTGCAGGCGACCACGCACATCAGGCATCAGATAAGCCGGCCGGTTGGCTTCACGCTCCAGTGCAGTGCACAAGGCCTCGAGACGTTCCAGCTCCGCCTTGGTCGAAGGCAAGCGAATCCCCTCGCGAATGGCCGCAACGACGTTGTCGCGCTCCCGGCGTGCCTGGGTGAGTCGACCAGCGATAGCGTCCTGCCTCCCGGCCGCCTCGCGCATCTGACGCGCCACGGCTTTTTGCCAGGCGCTCATGGCCTCATCGGACAGAAGGATTTCGCGCGCGCCAGCAAGCATCGCCGCTTCCGCTTTCATGCGGTTGACCCTGATCCGGTTTGAACATGTGCCACGATCCTTGGCCGTAGCGCAGCCATAGCAGCGGGCATCCACCACAACAAACGGCCCCCCGCACTCGCAACACCGGAGCAAGCCCGTCAGCAGGTGCTTGGGTCTACTGCCCCTACGTTTCGTCTGGGCCACGCTCCGACGCTCGCAAGCTGCTCTGGCGGCCTCCCACGTCGACGGGTCAACGATCGCAAGCTCGGGTTTCTCATTGACGATCCATTCTGATTCCGGATTCTCGCGAGGCTGGCGCTTCCCGGTATCGGGGTGCTTGACCCAGTGACTGCGGTTCCATATCTGGCGCCCGCGATAGATCGGGTTTGCAAGAATGCCGATGCCGCGACGATGGTCGGGATGTATTGCACTCACAGCCCAGGTCGTGCCGCGTGCAGTCGGGATGCCTTCGTCGTTCAGTGCCTTCGTGATCCGCCTGACGCTCATGCCCGAGATGTAATCAGCATAGATGCGCCTCACGATCGCCGCTTCCTCCCGCACGATCTCTCGCTCGCCAGTCTGCGTCACGCGATAACCATAGGGCAGACCGCCTGCCGAAGCCCCTTCCAGCGCGCGTCCCTTGAGCCCGCGATGAGTGCTTCGGGCCAGCTCTCGCAAATCGCGGTGCCCGAACATTCCGTCAACCCAGCCGCGAATGTCCGCGCCCTCGATGCTCGAATCGTAGCCGTTCACCGTGATCACCCGGACGCCGTAGTAGACCAAGCGCTCGAGGATCTGCGGTAGATCGGTCCCGCGGGACAGCCGCTTCAAGTCCCACAACACCAGGACATTGAACTTTCCTTGTCTGGCATCGCCCATCAAGCGGACGAAGTCGGGCCGGTCGCGCCGCTCGCCACTGATCTCGGAATCCTGATAACGAAGTGGTGCCGGCCAGCGCTCGCGAGAGATCAGATCATCCTGCTCGCGCTGCTGATCGGCGATGCTGGCCGCCCGCTGTCGGTCACTGCTGTAGCGGGAGTAAGTCGCTGGGACGGCGCGCATGGCGTGGACTATGCCGCCTCCGAATCCTGTTCGGTAGCAGGGGGATTTGAATCAAGTGGGCTGTCATCGTTGCCTGGCATGGTCGAAGACCGCAGATAATCGCGCACCTCGGCTTCCGCCAGCACGTTGATCAAGTGCAGCATTGCCGGGGACAGGTTCACCCGAAAAACCCCCGCACGGCATTTTTCTTGAGAAAGCCGGCCCATGCTTTGAACTTCTGTCCTACCCGAATCGCGATAGCGAGGCCAGGCTCACGGAAGTAAAACCGCTCACTCATCGCCCGCGCTCCGGCCTTCCTTGGCTGCGATGGCGGCGTCGATGGCCTGGTCAAGTTCAACGCCAGTGAAAAGCTCGTCGTGATCGTATGTGGATGCACGGATCATGATTTGATCCTCTCCATCTGCATCACACTCGCGAACCCATCGATACCGCCGCGCATCTCTCTCCGCCACTTCCAGCCTAGCGAGTAGGGCGGCGTTTTCGTGGGCGAGTGCCGTGGCGTCATCGACGTGGCCAGAGCCGCCACATGCTGGGCAGTTCAGGCGTTCTGCATCAGCGATGAAATTGGCCTCGCTATCGCCAAGGTTCCGCATCGCCGTCTCTTTCTCATCCATCCTCATCTCTCCTGTGTCGCATAACGCCCTGATTGCCTGTTACACCCGCACCGCGTCGCATAACAACCGGATTTCCCGCGGGAATCGCTGCGCTATGCGGCTAATCCGGGATCGAATACTTGTTAGCACTCAAAACATACATTCCATTGCATCTATTGCAGGCCATGAACTCCATCCCGCCGCTCGCATGTATCGTTTTCAGTGATTGCGTATGACACTTTGGGCACGTCCCGTTACGAGCAACACGCTCTTGCAGTCCACTCATCCGTGGCGCACGGTCAAAAAATGGGTGGTCGTTCTTGATCTGCTTGCTGTACATCCGGCACCTCTGAGTGCTAACAATTCATTCAAGCCGACGCCGCTTCGCGGCGCGGCTTAATTCAGGCGTTAGCAGTCAAAATCCGCCATGCAGCCGCAGCCACTCGCGGGTCTTGTCCGTTCCCAATGGCGCGGTTCCTGTCCATCCGATCACCCATCCCATCAGGCTTTCCCAAAAATCCGGGTTTACATACAGCTTGCCGGTGGGCGTTCCACGCAACTTGTTTTGGCTGCCGCCAACCTCCTGGAACGTACCGCCCCATCGGCTCGAACCGTGGCACGGCGTCGGCCACGATCCAACACCTTTTGCGGCAGTGGTCGGCGCCCACGTCGTCAGATCCAAGCACTCCCCATCGAGCATCAAACCCCATCGCGGCCAGGTCTCCGAGAACTCGTCCAAGCCCTCGATGAGTGAGCATTGCCGAGTTCTCCACGAAGACGAACTGTGGTCGTACTTCGCGAATGATTCTCGCCATCTCCACCCATAGTCCGCTTGCCTCTCCGTCGATGCCGGCTTTCTTTCCTGCTGGGCTGATGTCTGTGCATGGGAAGCCGCCCGAAACCACATCAACAATTCCGCGCCACGGTCGTCCGTCGAAGGTGCGTACATCGTCCCAAACGGGGAACGGTGGAAGGTGCCCTTCATTTTGTCGCTGCATGAGTCGTCTGGCGCAAAAGGGCACAATCTCCACGGCGCAGACTGTTCTCCACCCAAGGAGTTTTCCTCCGAGAATGCCTCCACCAGCGCCTGCGAAAAGTGCCAACTCATTCATCGTTTCTCCATGTCAAAGACCGCTAACATCTCAATCAACCCGACCGCCCGCAAGCGGTCGGCGGGTTATCTCGGGCGTTAGGCCTTACCAATCTGCTTCAGGTAGTCCAAGTACGCCTCGTCGTCTGTAAGCGACACGGCGACCAACTCATAGCGCCCGCTGTACTCGAAGCCTGGAAACTCACCAGGAGAAAACCCATGCGGTTCAAGCGGCTTAAAGCCGATCGCAAATAGGAAGTTGGGCGCGCTTGGAAGTGCGTCAGCCCGAATCTTCAGTTCGCCGATAACCTGTTCACTGCGAAACTTGCGCAGGATTGGTACCGTCACAAAATCGTTGTTTTCCACGTTTCCTCCGTTGGCCGTAAGGCCTAACAGTTCATTCAAGCCGACTGCGCTTCGTAGCCGCGTCGGGGTTTGTGTTCTGCCGCGCGCAGCGGCTTAATTCAGGCGTTAGACCGCCAGTTCTTCGACATCAAACAGCGTCGCGTCGAGGTCCGGAATTTTGTGGTCGATGATCTTGATTCCGATGCTGTCTTTGTCCGGCCAGCCTTCTTGCTCGCTCAAGACCTCAACAGCTCCGCCTTCGGAGTAGCCGTCCATCAAGTAGCCCAGCAACTGGACCGCTGCACGTCTCGCAACGGCCTGAAATACGTCATCGTCGGAAGCATCCAGAACGTCCGCAGCGCCGGACCAAAAGCCGTTCACCTCGGCGGCGTACTCGGCTGTCATCTTCGTGGTGTCAATCTCCAGCGTGATGCTGGTATCCATGCCGCTTGTCAGGATGTATCGCTTTTTCATGGGTTACTCCAAGTGAGTTTCGCGGTCTAACAATTCATTCAAGCCGACTGCGCCTCGGCTTGGCTTCGTATGTGTGTCCTGCCGCGCGCAGCGGCTTAATTCAAGCGTTAGGGCGCAATTCCAGTTCCACGGCAATGCGGACAAGCAGCCGTGTTCCGCAATGCTGCCGCGCGCGGCCAGTACGGCTTCTTCCCCACCATGACAACGTAGGACTCGTGATCCCGCCCCCAGCCGCAGCCGCTGTGCTTGTAAAGCGTCGGGAACAACGTCCTGTCGGGCCGACCCCCAGCCCTCACCACTTCGGCAACAACTCCACGCTTCGTGGTGGTGCTTCCCTGCGCTTGGCTCGTCCACTCAACCGTGTCTCCGACCTTGAACATTTTGATCTCCTTCGGGCGGGTTGCGCCCTAACAATTCATTCAAGCCGACGCCGCTTCGCGGCGCGGCTTAATTCAGGCGTTAGAACCCAAGACATGGCTGTGCGGAACTTTGAAACCGGAAGCATTGCGGTGTCCGCCGCCGCCGTAGGTTTTCGCCACGGCTGAAACGTCCTGCCCTGCATCACTACTGCGCAGACTGAACACGCGGCCATCTGGCACGTCCCAATAGCAGGCGGCGAAAGGCTCGTCCTGTGCCATCAAATGCCCGGCATCGCTGCTAAGGGTGTAGGGCAAGTTCGCCACTGGCACGTCAAAGCCTGCAATTACCATACGTCGCTTGGTCACTCTCACCAGTTCGGCGATGTCCTTGTGGTGTTTGCGCTCAATCGCCGCGCCTTCACCGCGCAACAATTCGACGTCGCTCGCCATGAGCCGATCCCACACGCCAAAGTCATACGGGTAGCTGAATACGTTGGCCTGTATCTCGCGGGTGCCGGGCAGTGCAAAACGCCACAAATCCCGGTCTTGGATGTGCTCAATCAACCGTGGCGGCGGATCATCGGGGAAGTAGTGCTGCCACGCCATCATCGCGCCGCTACGCTCCATGTCGAAAATAGCCGTAACGTTCGTAGGCAAGTCCACCAAGTCCTCAACGGCGCTCTTGTGGTGGTCAAGAATCAAGATGCTTTCGGCCTTGCTCGCCATGTCCAGAAGTACCGGGCGCTTATAGCTGAAATCAACCATCACTACATGCTTCCCGGTCACGTCCGGCGGTGGCGCTTGATAGGTCGCCGCAAAAAACTCTGCCTCCGGCACTGCCTGCCGCACGGCCCATGCCGCACCAAAGCCGTCAGCGCAATTCCCGTGGTAAATGCAAAGTGTCATTTCTTCATCCTCGGTGTGTTGGGTTCTAACTACGCGCTCAAGGCGACCTTCGCTTCGCTACGGCGCCTTAGCTTGGGCGTTAGACCTCTTGGGCCAAGCTTTCGTGCACGCTGTTCCAAAACATACGGTCATCGACTCGTAGCATGTACCCCTCGTTTGCATAGTCGCCGCCCTCGCTCACGATATGCGCCGCGCAAGTCCACGCCTTGGCCGCATCAATGTCCTCAGGCGTCGCCCTCTCCATCTTTTCCAGCGCAAGCAAGTGCGGGCACTCTCGCGCCTTGACCCCCAGGCAGCATGAAAGGTGGTTGTCCTTCACCGGTTCATGGGCCTGCATTGAGCACTGCTGGTGTTGTTTCGGCAGCGCGTCCTCGCGCTCCGCCTTGAACAGCAGTGCCATGCGTGGAACTTCATCAGCCATGTGCATTGCCTCGTACATGAATCGCGCCTCGCTCCAGTCCTTGCCAGCTTCGCGCTGGCGGTCCTGGTGCTGGTTCACGGAAACATGCCAATCGTGGCTCATCGGATAGGTCGGTCGTTCCATGCTCACTCCAAGATGTCTAACTAGTCATTCAACGCGAGCCCGCTTCGCGGCCCGCGTTAATTCCACTGTTCGACCGCAATGGTCGTGTCCGGTCACTCACAGTGGTTTCGGGTGGCATTACTCGCGCCCGGCACCACAGGCATTCCATGTAGCCGTCGCTGCCGACCGATGACCATAGGTGCTGGCAACTGTATCGGGTGGAGGCAGCCGGACTCTCACCGGCGCGAACTGTGTCGCCGCTTCCAACCCTTGAAGCCAGGTTCCTCGCGTGTCCAGCGCGCATTGGCGATTTCCTCTGGTCTGTTTGGTTGTGCATTTCTGCCGTGCCTCCGTAGTGGGTTGCGGTCTAACAGACCGTTGAACCGGAAGCCGCTTCGCGGCTCCGGTTAACGCTGGGGTTAGGTTGCTCATTCCTCAGCCGTGCAAGCTCTGTCCTGGCCTTCCAGAGTGATTCCAGCACCGCGTAGATCGACATGGCGCAGTGCTCCGGTTCCTCGGTGAACATGAAATAAGGTTTCCCGCTCGCCAGCCTGTCGGCCATGATGTGCAGGTGCCGGCTGCTCGGGCATGTGTTATCCGGAAACTTGCGCGCCCGGTTCACGCGGCGACGCAGGTTCGATATCTTCCAGCTTGGATGCACTGCCATACGTAGCTCCGCAACCTAACAATTCGTTCAAGCCGAGCGCGTGTCGTAGCATGAACAGGGTTTGCGGTATCCGGCACACGCGCCGGCTTAACTCAGGTGTTAGACCTCACCGGCGCGGCGGCATGAACTTCTCTGGCCCGCCCACGTTCGTCGGCCCGCGCGGCACTTTCTGCGCTTTCAGCACTTTGAGCTGCGGCTCATCGAATGCTTCATATTTCGGCAGCGTGCCGTCCTTTCCGATTGCCGGCTGCAAGCAAACCCGCGTACAGCCGTTCAAATACTCGGTACGGGATATAACAACGCCAGTGAATCCGGTAACCGTGTCTTTCGCTTCGTCGCCCAAATTGATCATGGCTTTCTCCTTGGTGGTGGGTGTGAGGTCTAACAATTCATTCAAGCCGAGCCCGCATCACGGCTTGGTTTGAGTTACTTAGCCACCTTGTCGCAGCTCTTGGTAACGGTTCGCCCTGATATTGCCGCTCAACATTGCGCGGGTTGCCCTTCACCGCACCGCCTCCTCATAAGCGCGCTGCACGGCATCGAACTCCCCGGCGTCTCCGCCGCGGTCCGGGTGCGTGTCGCTGCGGCGGCGCTGGTAGGCGGCCTTGATCTCGGCGGGGCGCGCATCGGCCGACACGCCCAACACCACCCACCAGCGGCGGCCTTCCGGCGCCGGCAATGCGTTGAACCCGGTGAAGGCGCGATCGAGGATTTCCGCACCGTGCCTGTCCAGCGTGCGCAGGCTTTCCAGCGCAGCGGCTGCGGCCGCCAGGTTGTCGGCCACGCGGTCGTAGCGGTCGATCGCCATGCAGCGCGGTTCCGCGCCCCGCGCCGCGCTCCAGTAGATGCAGATGCCGGGGTCGTCCGGTTCGCGCTGTGCGCTGCGTGGCAGGCCGTCGAGGCGTAGCTGCAGGTTGGAGCTGATGACCAGGTCATCGTCGCGAATGCCCATGCGTTCCAGCTCGGCGCGTACGCGCTCGACCGCCATCGCGATGGAGAGCGGGCGTGGGTTCTTGCTGGTCCATGTGCTGCCATCGGTGCGGCGATGGGTCACTGTTTCCAGATGCTTGAAGCGCGCGCTGCCACGGGCATGCCCCGGCGTGCGGTTCCAGCCGGCCGGCCATTGCAGCGGGTAGGCCGGAATGCTCATCGCCCCACCTTCGCCAACTCGGCATCGTGCGCCTTCATCAATCCGGCAAAGCTGCGGTAGCCGGTGGCTTTCATCGCCTCGCGGATCTCTCCCACGATGTCCACCAGTGCCGCGTCCGCGTGGCCGTGGTAGCGGTTGTCCGGCATGAAATAGAGGTCGGCATCGTGGCTGGCGGGCAGTGCCAGCAGCCCTCGCAGCACGCGCACGTCGAAGGCGTGCCGGCCCCAGCGGTACCAGTAGATCATCCCGCGGCAACGCCGCACCTTGGCCTTGTCGATGGCGGGGCCGTCGCCTTCGGGCGCCAGCTTGTCGTGGTCCAGTTCCCGGGTCTTGTCGATCAACATCGTGGGCTCCTGCCGCATCCGCGGCGGTCGTGGATTTGGGGCAGCGGGTCAGGCGAAGCGGTCGATCTGGCTGATCCGCTGCGGGGTCAACCCGTGCTTCAGCGCCAGCGCTTTCAGCTCGGCGCCGGTACCCCGCGCTTGCCGGATGCGTTCGTCGCGGCGCTCCCGCCTTGCCCGGGTCTTGTCCCAGGCGCGGAGCTGGGCCATGGCGACCGGCCCTGTCAGGCTGCGATAGCGCCGGCTGGCGGTATCCGGCGGCACGCCCAGGCGCTTGCCCAGCGCGACGAAGGTGGTCGGCTTTCCGTCCACCACGGGACGGGTCCAGGTGTACTTGCGGGGTGCGTTCATGCGCGTCGTGCCTCCAGGTGGATGTGATGAACCCCGCCGGCTGCGGGCAAGGAGGGGTATTCGGCCAGCGCCCACAGCCAGACCCATGTCCGGCCGCGCGTGGCGTGCGTGTAGAACGGCTGGCGGACCACCACGCCGGCCTCCCGCAGATGGGTCAGGTGGTCGTTCAACAGGCGGGCATAGATGCCGGTGCTGGCAGCCAGTTCTTCGATGGTGGCCGGGCCTTCGGTCAGCACGGCCAGGATGCGTTGGCGGGTATGGGTCCGCGGGCGCGCGCTGTGCGTGGCCGGCGGGTGCAGGGGACTGCGTCCACGGTTCATGGAAAGAGCGCCTCCAGCGCGGATTCGTCGATCTCCGGCAACAGCACCAGGTCGGCCAGGTCGCGTGCGTCCAGGCGCAGCCAACTGCCGTCACCGAAGCGCAGCTCGTGCGCTTGTTCCTGCACGTAGCAGTGGTCGTATTCGTAGATGCCCCATGCCGGCGGAAAACTCCCCACATAACCGCCCGGCGGTGGTGCGCCGATCACCCGCTGGTACAGGGCGGAACCCGGCCTCACCAGCGCGGCGCACATCAGGCTGCGCTCGCGCCGGGGGGCGGGAATGCGGTGCGAGAGCAGGGCCGTGGTGGGCTGGGCGTTCATTCGCGCAGGCCTCTCTCGCGGGTGCCGGCCAGAAGCGCGGCCAGGTCTTGGGCGATGTAGTCGGCCACTGCCGCCACGCCATTGGTACAGGCCGGGCCGCCGATGTACGCGTCCTCGTCCACCAGAGACAACAGGCGGGCGGCATCGTGGGCGCGCCACAGGCGGTCGACATGCTCGTCTTCCAGCAGCAGGCGGATGTCGCCATGCGCCGGATGCACGCTCAACGGTTCGGTCGGGGCTTGCGGCCAGGCGCGGGCGTCCATCAGAGCACCCCCTGTACATGCGCCCAGACCAGCCCGGCCAGGCCGATGAGGTAAGTGGCGATGAGGATGCGGTTCTCGCTGCGCGCCTGCGCGGGGGTCTGCCGGCCGTGCGTGCGCACGGCCGTGTCGTCGGCATCGGGTGCCATGGGCTTGCTCCTTGGTGAGTCGAATGGCCCCACCGCGGCGTTCTTAGGCGCGCGCAATGGGGAGTGCCGGGAGGCTAAGAACCCGTACCAAGCCGGGCGGACTTCTTCCCCGTTGCCGGGTCTTGTATCCGTCGCCCTCCCGGCGTGGAAGCCGGGCAGAAAAAAACCGCGATGCTGTCGGGCGCGGATGCCGCTTGGTTGGGAGTTCTTAGGCCCCGTATCACCCAAGCTAGGCCGAAGTTGCACCGCTGTCAAGCGTGGAACGCGGCGCGCCGTCATGCCAGTATCGGGGCCATCAGGGGATGGGGAAAAGGAGAGGGCCATGTCGCTGTTGGCAACGATCGCCGGGCTGCTGGCGCTGGTCCTGCTGTTGATTGGCGTGCTGGGGCTGCTGGCGCCGCGGCTGTTCCGCAACAAGACCACGGGAGAGGTGCCACGGCGCATGCAACTGCTGCCCGGCATCGCGATCATGGTGGTGCTGTTGCTGATCATCGCCGGCTGGGCCGATGACCGCGCGGCCACGGCCGCCCCTGCGGAGCCGGCCAACCCGGCCACGGCCGCGCCGTCCGCCAAGCCCACGCTCGGGCTCACGCCCCAGGCGTACGCCGCCAACTTCAACGCCCTGGCGCTGGCGGCCGAGGCCCAGCCCGGCGCGCTGTCAGGCGTCACCGCCGGCCCGGTGAACGACACCGCGCAGTTCGCCATCGATCCTAACCGCGCCGTGGTGCTCATCATCGACAAGCGCAGCGGCGCGGTCAGCAGCGTGTTCTTCATCGGCAGCGGGCAAGGCACGTTCGCCTCCGGCGCGGATGTTCTGATCGGCGCGATCCTCGCCATGCAGGCGGGCCTGCCGGCCGCCGAACGCGCGGGCGTGGCCGATGCCATGACCCGTCGCCTGCGCGACGTCGAGCCGGACGGCCCGGCGGTCGAGATCCCCGCGGGGGCGGCCCAGGTGACCATGTCGCTGTCCCCGGTCACCGGCTTCAACGCTACCCTCGGCCTGGCCGAAGACTGACGCCGCGCAACGGGCCGGCCCACGGCGGCGCCGCTCACGGCACCACCGCCTGCGCGGCGTCGCGTTCCCGCGCCTCTGCCTCGTTCGCCCGCTCGGCCTGCAGCAGCATCGCCCGGGCAATGGCCGGCCCCAGCGAACGCTTCAGGGCCTCCGCCTCGTCCGGGTTCATCACCATCGCCAGCGGCCCGGCGGAAATCGCGACATGGCCGGTGTCGCGCACATGCACGCGCGGCGGCGCATTCCACAGATTGGCGGACAGGAACATCAGGGCGCTCCTTGTGCAGGGGGAGTGAAGGGGGCGGCGTGCGCGGTCATCGCTTGTCGAAGACCCAGCACTTGAGGATGGTGTTGCCGTCGCTGACGGCGGAATGGCCGCGCCGCACGCGGCTGTTCACCGCCACGTTGGCGGCGTGCCAGCGGTAGCGCCGGCTTTCCCGCAACAGCCCGCGCAGGATGTTGAGGTCAGCCAGCTTCTGGCCCTTGAACGCGGCGCGTTGCGCCATCTCGTTGAGGTTCAGCGCCACCTGCGTTTCCGGCGTATTGGAGTGATTGAGACTGGGCATGTCGCTGGTCGCCTCCAGGTACTCGTAGGCTTCCCAGAACTCCTGCACCAGCGGATGGTCCGCGCTGATCGCCTGCTGTCGTTCCAGCGCCCCGGCCACCAAGGCATTGCGGGTGGCGATGACCATCTCGTCGCTCAACTTCACCACCTTTCGCAGCGCATCCAGCAGCGCCAGCATCTGCGCGTGGTTCTTGATCACCCGCTCGATGCGCAGGTCGTCGCGCGCCCGCAACTGCCCCTCGAAGAACCGCGAGCGCTCGGTCACCGTGTCCAGGATCGACGCTTCCGCGCGCAGCGCGCGCAGCAGGAACTGGCTGACGTTTTCCACCCGCAGGGCGTTGAGGTTGTCGGCGGCGATGCGGCTCTCGCCGGTGGCCTGCGGGCGCACGAAATGCAGCTTGACGATGCGGGTGATGATCGCCTCGCTGGCTTCCACCGCCTGGTTCTGGCTGATCACGATCGTGCCGCGGAACGGCGGCTCGTAGGTGTCGTTGCCGCCGTTGCGCACGCCGCGGGTGCGCAGGGTGCCGCCGCCGTAGTAGTCCTTGAGTTCGTCCCAGTCGAAGCTGCGCGCATGCGCCTTGTCCGGCGCGCTGCGGTCGGCCTCCAGCAGCACCGAGGGCATGTTCGATGTCTGGCCCATCGCGCGGGCGCGGCCGGGCGACGATGATTTGGCCGGGTCGAAGCCTTCGTAATCCTTGCGCCCGAACAGCTTCCACAGGAAGGTGATCAGCGTGGTCTTGCCGCTGCCGGCCTCGCCGGTCATCTCAAGGAAGGGAAAGCTCTCGTGGCGGTCGCGGATCTGCTCCGCGAACAGGCTGCCGAACCAGAACGCGAGCGCGACGATGCCGTGGGTGCCGAAGCACGTCCACAGCCAGTCCAGCCATTCGCCGCGCTCTTCGTCCGGATCCGGGTTGATGCACAGCCGGATCGATTTCTGCGTGCTCTTCAACTGCAGCTTGTCGAACTCGAAGAAATCCTCGGCGTTGATCGGGATCACCTCGCCCTGGCGCACGGCGACATCGCCCAGCAGCCAGGCCCCGTGATCGATGCTGTAGCCGACGAAGTCGATGGACTGCACGGTCTTGATGCCCGTGAACTGCTCTTTCAGGTAGGCGATCAACTGGTTCTGCGTGCCCTCGAACAGCGCCCCGCCGGAAAGCGCGGCCAGCCGGTCCTGGAAGGCGGGCGCCTTCAACACCTGTTGCGAGGTGAACGTGCCCTTGACCGCGGGGCGCCCGTCGCCGGGCAGCACGCGCAGGAAGTACCAGGCCTCGTCGGTGACCTCGTGCCGCTGGAAATACAGCACCTCCGGCACGCAATTGAAGATTTCGTTGATGCCCGCCGCAGCGCGCATCAGCTCCTGCTCCATCGAAGCCTCGATCTCGTCGACCTCGACCTGCATCGATTTCGCCCGCTCGGTCCGCATCTTCTGGAAAGCGCTTTCAGAGAAGGAAAACCAGAACACCCGGCTGCCGTAGCGCAGCGGGAACTCGCGCCGCTGCGTGCGGCGGTACATCAGCAGGCCCTTCGCCATCGGCGTGGCCGCCAGCAGCAGCGCCCCGTGGTAGCGCGCTTCATCGATCTCCGCTGCCCAGTCCGCCGCCGTGTCGTCGCCGCCCCCGCGTGCGTCGGTGCGCAGGTGCAGGTCGTTCCAATCCACCTTGCGGCCGGTGCGCTGCGGGATCTGCGCGGCATCGCACTCGAACCCCAGCCGCGCCGCCCGTTTCGCGTGCTGCACGGTATAGGCGTGGGCGCCGGGCTCGTTGTCCAGCGCCCATACCAGCTTCGGCAGGTGGCCGGGGCGCGAAGCCGCAAGCGCCTTCAGCGAATCCTCCGGATAGGCGTTGCTGCTCAACGCGGCCACCGCGCAGATGCCGTGTTGCAGCAGCGCGATCGCGTCGAAGATGCCCTCGACGATCCACACCTCCGGCGCGGTCTTCATCAACCCCGCCGCCATCGGCGCGCACCACCACACGCCCTTGTAGCTGGCGCCGGTCTGGAAGCCGGCCTTGCGCTTGCCGAAGCGGTGCGGCCGGTCGATGATCCGCTCCCACCAGCCGCCGCGTTCCAGCGCGAAGCGCACCGTGGCGCTGCCGGCCTTGAGCTGGCCGTTGTAGTAGTGGTCCTGCGTGTAGAGCCCGGCCAGGGGCGCCAGGTCGAAGCCGCGGCTGTAGCGCAGGTAGGCATCCGCGGCGGCGGTCGGTGATTCCGTGGTCTGCGGGAAACGCCGCGACCAGTCGTCGAAGAGATCGTCGTAGAGATCCTTGACGTGCCACTCGCGCCCGCATTTCTCCTGCCGCCCGCAGCGGATCACCCAGGGCGCATCGTGGCTGGCGTACAGCTCCTTCTTGCCGCAGTTCGGGCATTTGCCCCCCCGCAGGTAGCGCGCACTGCCGGCCACCTTCATGCCGTAGTCGCGCTGCAGGCGTTCGATCACCCGTGCGCGGATGTCTTCGGCCATCCCCTTCATGGGCGCTGGCTTCGGATCGGGGAAAGAGGCGGGGTTGAGGGCATGTCATTGGCCGGATTCGGGCAAAAAAGACCCGTCGCCGGCAACAGGGATGCCGGCGCGGGAGGAGCAACTCACGGGGATGAAGCGGAAACGGTCAGCCGGCGGGTGGGCTGCCCCGGGTCAGCGCCAGCAGGCGCGCGATGCTGATCATGTGGCGGGTGCCGAGGCGGGTGTCGTTGACCACGACCATGCGCGAGGTGGAGCGGTCGATGTCGATGAAGCCGTCCACCGCCTCGTCCATGCTGGCGCGCACCTGCATGGCGGTCTGTTCCGCGTCGGCGCGGCTCAAGCCGTGGGTGTCGGCAAGATGCTGCGCGCAGCGGTCCACCATGCGGTCGGTGTCGTGCGCGAGGTGCTGTGCATCGTGGAGGCCGTACCAGCGCTTGGCGGTGCCGATGGGGAGTGCCTGCGAATCGTTCATGGGGTCAATTCTCCAGAGCGAGCGTGAGCTGCACTTGCAGCAGCGAAATGTTGATGTGGCGTGACAGCGGCAGTGGAATCTCGGCATCGGGCGTGCCGCTGGGCGAGAGCGTCCGCAGCGCTTCCAGCCCGCTGATCCACACGTGTCCGCAGATCGGGTTCCGGCATTGATAGGTGACTTCCCGGTACAGCGGCGTCATCTCGACGCTGTGCCGTATCGATGCGCTCTGCCGACAGTGCGGGCAGCGCATGGCGGGGCCCTTGCTCATGCACGGGCACCCTCCCGGGGTTCGGTGGCGCTGTCGTCGCGCTTCATTCCCAACAGCACGGCGGCGCGGTGCGATTGACCGCGATAGGCCTTGGTGCCGCCGTAAAGGACCTTGCGCACGACATTCGGCGACAGCTCGTACTGCTGGGCGAACTCGGCATGGGTCAAGCCGTTCTGCCGGAGCCAGGCCGTCGCCTGCTTCGGCGTGCGCAGGCGGGTGCGGCGCTCGGCTTTTTTCCCACGGTCCATTTCCGGCCTATATTCGGGTGTGTTCCGGCGACTTTATGAGTAATTGATTACGCAGTCAATAGGAGAATGTCATGTCGATAGGACAAAGACTGAAACAGGTCAGGAAGGCCCGTCACCTCAACCAGGAGGCCTTCGGGTCGATGGGCGGCGTCAGCCGCAAGATGCAATCGCTCTTCGAGAGCGACGACAGCCTGCCGAATGCGGCGTATTTCATCAGCTTGCAGCGCAGTGGTCTGGATGCCGGCTATCTGTTGACCGGCAGCAGTGCGTTGACCGATCCGCTGGAGAATGAACTGCTGCGGCGTTTCCGTGGCGCCTCCGAAGAGATGCAGGCCGCCGCTTTGCGGTTGCTGGAATCCAGTGCAGTCCCCGCCGGCGGCGGGGTGAAGATCGCGGGTGGGCGCCAAGGCCAGGTGGTGTCCGCGCGCCGCGTCAGGCAGAACCGCACGCGCATCGACATGGGGCAGGAAAAAAAACCGCCGAAGCCCTGATCCATCGCGTCGCGCAACTGGTCTCCGGCGACCTGCAGATCGGCAACGCCATCTTCAACCTGTGCGGCGCATGCGTCGTGCCGTACGCGCATGGCACCCGGCATGGACGGCACCCTGCGCGCGACCCCAACGATCCGGCTTGCGATGCGCACGCCCCGCACTCGATACGTTCATGCCGTTGTGCACCCGGCACGCGCCGGGCAAGGGCGAAGGGCGCGACCGGCTAACGCCGTACCCGCGCCTCCATCTCAAGTTGGGTGCGGAACCCCTGCGCGCCGGTAACGGTGTGCACCGCGCGCTCGACCAGCCATTCGGTCGCATCCATTTCCGGCTTGAATCCCTGCACGCGTACCGGCTGTTCCGGATAGATGTCGGCGCGGCCATGGGCCAGATTCAATGTCAGCTTGGCACCGCCACGCTGGACGCGGTTCCATTCCGCATCCGCATGTTCGCGCGCCTCCTTTTCGCTGCCATAGGTGCGCTTGAGGCGCTTGGCATTGCCGTTGCCGCCGGACGTGACGGTACGCTTGCGCGCCCCGGCGCCATCGTCCCATTGCGCGCTGACGCCGTCGTAGCGGTCGCGGTCGGCCTCGCTCCAGTCGTGGCTGTCGCCGTCGCTGCGCTTGAGCGAGACGCCCGGCAACTGCAGGCCGGAGGTCGTGACACCCGCGCCGATGGGCGAGAACAGCAGCGCGCCGGCCTTCACCGTCGCCATTGCGTCGAACCTGTCGCCGAGCCGGGTCAGGAAATGCACGTCGCTCTCGTTGGTCTGGTCGATGTGGGCGATGTCGATGCGCGCCAGTTCCGGCGCGATCCGCGCCTGCAGCCCATGCTCGCCGGCCAGCGTCTGCAGGATCTGTCCGAGCGTCGTCGCGTGCCAACTGCGGGCCCGGCGGTTGCGGAGCTGGTGGGTCAGGTCGGCGCTGCGTGCGCGCACGGTGACGATGTCCGGCGGCCCACTGTGTCCGCATTCGTCGACCTTGAACCGGCCCTTCTCGATCAATCCACTCGCCGCCCAGCCCAGCGCCACGCTGATTTCCGCGCCGCGCTGCGGCAGGTCCAGGGCACCGTCGTGGTCGTGGATCTTCAGATCGAGCTGGTCGGCCTCCTTGCCGCGTGCCTCGGTCAGCGTCAATTCCAGCAGGCGAGGGCGGAAGCGCTCGGTCAAGTCGCGGCCATCGACCAGCACGCGCCATGCAGGTGCGCGCGCGGTATTCATGCCGATGCGCCACCCACCGTGGCGTCTTCATCGCCGTCGCGCAGCAGCGATAGCTGGAACTCCACGCGGCGCGGCACGCCATCGGCGAAGAACAGCGTGCGGGTTTCGTCCAGGCCGGTGATCGCGTAGCTGCCGTAGACCGCGCCGGTGCCGTCGACCAGCGCCAGCGCCTCGCCCTTGTCGGCCAGCGCGCGCAGATCCTCGAGCGAGGCGAGGGTGCCCGTGAGTTCGGGCGCCACCAGCCCCGCGAGCGTGATGGTGTCTTCGCCGGGGCCGAGGTATTGCCGCGCCGCCCGCGCGCCGACGCGCTCGCTGGTCGGGTGTCGCCAGGCGCATTTTCGCTGCAGCTCGTTGAAGCTGGCAGTGGACATCGAGAAGACAAAAGTGCCGAGAGCCATCAGCATGCACGCGCCCTCATTCGTCCGTCAGCCGACTGCGGCTGCGCGCGGCCTTGCGGCGCTCGGCCTCGGCCAGCGCATCCAGCACCGCGCCGCGCACGTCCGCCACCTGTGCGTTGCCGCCGACGCTGATGCTGATGTGGTAGGTGTCGCCCGCGCCATGCGCGCCCGGTCGGTTGTGGGGCAACGGCCCGCGGCTGTCGATGGCGAAAGGCGCTGCGGCCAGCGCCGGCAGTGCCGCGCCGGTGCCAAGTGCCAGCGCGGCGCCCGCCTTGCGCAGGCGCACGGCCAGATCGTCCACCTGCGCCAGCGGCCCATTGCGTCCGCCGCGCAGGCCGCCCGCCAGCCCGCTCATCAGGTGCCGGCCGTAGCCGGCGAACACGCGCGACGGACTCCGGATGCCGAAGAATGCGGCGAACCGCCCGCCGATGGATTTTGCGATCCCGACGATGCCGTCGCGCACCGCGTCCTTCATGCCGATGATGCCGCGCAGCAGCCCTTGCATGAGCTGGCTGCCGATGCTGGCGAACTGGGCGGGCAGGCTGAAGAACGCATCCTTCATTCGCGTGCCCACGCCCTTGAGGTAAGCGCCCAGGCGTTGCGCGGCCCCCTGCACGGCACCATCGATGTCGCCCAGCAGTTGCTTGCCGCCGGCCTTGATGCCTTCCCAGTTGCGGTAGATCAGGTACGCGGCGACGGCCAGCAGCCCGACAGCGATGAACACCGGGTTTGCCAGCAGCGCCATGCCCAGCCGCGCCATCGTCCCGATGATCGAAAGCGCGCCGCGCGCCACCCAGCCGGTCAACCGGGCGATGGCGCCGCCGCCGGCCTTCAGCAAGCCCAGAAAGCCGGTGCCGCCGGAGAGCAGCATCACCACGTTGTGCACCGCGCCGAAAGCCCAGGCCATCATGCCCAGCGGCACCAGCAACGCGCCGATCATCGTCACCAGCGCGGCGCCGCCGATCGTTACTGCCAGCAGACCCTTGGCGACCGCCGGGTGGGCCTCGGCCCAGGCGCTGAAGCGGTCCATCAGCCTGCCCGCCCAGTCCGCCAGCGTGTTCAACATCGGCAACAGTTGGGTCCCCGCGGTGACCGCCAGCTTGTTGAGCTTGTTCCGCAACAGTACGGTCGCATTCTCTGACGTGGCCGCGCGCGCCTCGTATTCTTTCTGCATCGACCCGGCGTAGCGCGACTTGTCGCCGACCTTGCCGAAGTTCGTCTCCAACAGCTCCAGATTGGTGAGCAGCGGCGCGATGGCACCGACCGATTCGCGGCCGAACAGCTTGGTGAGCACGCCGGACTGCGCCGCCTTAGGCAACGACTGCAGGCGCTTGAGCACCGTCAGGATGGCCCCGCCGGCGTCATTCTGCATGGCTTGCGACATGCTGACCGCGTCCAGCCGCAAGGCCGCGAAGGCGGCACGCTGCGATCGCGTGGCGGCCTTGCCGGCGGTCAGCGTGAGCATCAGGTTCTTGACGCCGGTCGCGGCGATCTCATCCTCGATGCCGGCGGCGGCGACGGTGGCGCCCAGTGCGGCCACCGGGCCGCTGCCCAGGCCGGCGACCTCGCCCAGCGCGCCGATGCGGTTGACGATGGCGCTGATCTTCTGCACGTTGGCCGGGCCGGTGTTGCCCAGGTAATTGATCTTGTCGGCGAGCGCGACGACCTCGTCCTGGTTCATCCGGAACGCGGTGCGCCAGGTCGCCATGGTCTGCCCGGCCTCGGCGGCCTCCTGGTCGAAGGCCACGCCCATCCTGACCGCATCGCCGGCGAAGCCGAGCAGCTCCGCCCGCGCCACGTTCGCCTGGCCGGCGGCCGCCACGATGGCCGCGATGCCCTCCGCCGCCATCGGCATGCGACCGGACATGTCGAGGATGTCCCGGCCCATGGCCTTGAACTGCCCGGGGTTCTCGAAGTCCACCACCTTGCGGACATCCGCCATGGCCGACTCGAAGCGCATGGCGGCAGCCACCGGCAGCGCACCCGCGCGCACCACGCGGGCGCCGGTGTAGGCCATGCCGGTGCCGACGGCCGCGACACTCTGTCCACGGCTTTCCAGTTTCGCCGCCCGTTCGCTCGCTTTCTGCAGGCGGCGCGCGCGGTTTTCCTGCTCGGCGATGGCGCGGGTGGCGCGGGCGACCTCGCCACGCAGCTCGCGCTGTCGCTGGCCGAAGCGGTCACTGGCGATGCCGGCCTTGTCCAGCGATGCCTTCAGCCCGTCCTGGTTGGCCTTCAACCGCGCCTGTTGTTGGGTGAGCCGCTGCGCGCCGGTTTCCGCTTTCTTCAACGCGTCGCGCTGCCGGCGCAGCGCATTGCCGGACTTGTCGGTCTCGGTCTCCAGCGCGGCCAGTTGCCGTTTCAGGCGGTCGTAATTGACGAAGGCCGCGATGCTCGCCTTTTCGCCCTGCATCGCGGCCTTCTGCATGGCCTGCGTCTGCTGCTTGAGGGCGGTGCGGGCGGCGTTGCGGCGGCCGCGCAGTTCCGCATGTGCGGCCGATTCGAGCTGCAGCTTCTCGGTCAATGCCGCCTGTTTGAGCCGTGCCGCGTCCAGGTCCCGGCCCACGCCCTTCAACTGTGCGCGCAGCCGTGCATAGTCGGATAGCTGGCTCTGCTGGGTCTTGAGCACCTTCAGCGATGCATGCGCATCGCGCACGGATTTGGATACCGCCTTTGCGCCGGCCGCCACCTGCTTGAACGGGCCGCTGGCCTGGTCCAGCGCCTGCAGCATGACGAAGAGCTGGAGCCTACCGGACACGGCAGGCCTGCCGCGCGGCGGCGTTTAGATGCGGGCGATGCGCTCGGCGCGCTGGATGCGTTCGGCGCGGCGGCGGCGAACCTCGGCCAGCCAGGGCGAGATCGGCTCGACGTCGGCTTCCGGAATCGTCATGTCGCGGCGCGGGAACAGGCGGCCCGTCAGCGGGCAGATGATCCGGGCCAACAGCACTGTCCAGGCCAAGGCCAGCAGCAGCGAGAGGATGACGATCAGCGCGTTCACGGGTGCAGTATCGCATCAATCGGTTTCCCAGCGTTCACGCGCTTTTTCGCGCCAGTCCATCAGGACTTCCAGCGGCATGTCGTCCAAGACGGCCGGCGGCCAGTGGAAGATCAGGGCGATGTCGGCGTAGGCGTCCTCGACGCATCGAGGGATTCGGAGACCGTCGCCCGCTCCGCCGCCGTCATGAAAAAACCCAGGACCTCGCTGCCGAGCTGCATCAGGTCCTGCGGCGACAGTTGCGCTGCCTCGGCTTGCGTCAGGATCGGCGATGTGATGCGCGGCAGGAGCGTGATCAGCGCGGTGATGTCGAGCTGGGTCAGGCTCACCAGGCTGAGGCCGCGCAGCTCGCCTGAGTTGGGTTTGCGCAGGGCCAGTTCGCTGATTCGGGTATCGCCGCGGGTCAGCGGTTCGTCCAGCACCACGACGCCGGCGCGCGGCGTGACGGGTTCGGTCTGTGGGGTCTTGGTCATCGTGTTCTCAATCTGTGCTGTCGAGCGTCCATGCAGCGCATGAACGCCCCGGGGTTCAAGTGAAGGCGATCAGCCGCCGACGATCGCGCGGGCCTCGGCCGTGCGGTCGACGCCTTCGACGATCTCGATGCCGTTGACGATGTCCAGTTCCACCACCACCGCGCCGTCCACGATCAGCTTGTAGTAGGTGCAGGTGGTCTTGACCGCGAACTCGGTGTCGTCGCCCTGTTTCGCGGTGCCCGGATCCACCTCGGCATGGCGGCCGCGGATCACCACCTCGACCGCCTGCGTGCCTTCCTCGTCTTCGCGCTGGTACGCGCCGACGAAGCGCAGCATGGCCGCATCGTGCCGCGGCGCGGCGTACTGGCGGAAGATCGGGCGCATGAAGCCGCCGTACTTGTGCTCGATCTCGATCTCGTCCTGCCCCATGTCCACCTTGGCCTCGCCGGTCATGCCGGCGCCTCGGTAGCCTTCCAGCAGGCGCTTGAGCACCGGCAGCTTCACTTCGACGCACTGGCCGAGAAAGCTCTCGCCATCGCCGTAGACATTGAATCGTTTCAGCTTGCGGGGCAGGCCCATGGTGTCTCTCCGTTCAGTCGGTCGTGTGGGGGAAGCGCGGCGTCAGGGCGGCGGTCAGCCGTTGACCTGGCTGCCGAAGTCCAGCAGGTAGCGGTCGGTGATGCGCTGGCGCAGGGTCAGGTCTTCCAGCGGCGGCGTGGGCGTGTAGTCGAAATCGAGGATGACCTTGCCGCCGGCGAGCTGTGCGCTGGTGTTCGGCTCTTCGTCGTACCACATCGATCCGCCCAGCATGTAGCCCTGGCCGACCAGCGCGCGGATGCGCGCGTTGCCGGTTTCGACGATGTCCTTGACCAGGTGCGGCGACATCGGCTTGCCGATGGCAAATGCGCTGGCATCGGCCACCACGTCGCCGAGGATCTGCCCGGTTCGCACCGCGCTCTCGAAAGCGAACAGCGGCTCGGCGCTGCAGGTGCGGCTGCCCCAGAACCGGAAGCCGTTGTTGCGGACGATGGNGGTGACGTTGTTGCTGTTGAGATAGTTGGCGTCGGTCGCTTCATTGCGCAGGTCGAAATAGACATCGCGCGAGGTGCCGGTGATGCCGTTGATCTCGATGTTGGAGATCGTCTTGTTCCAGCCCATCTCCTGGTCCGCGCGGGCGCGCACGCCCAGCGCACGGGCGGTGGCGTAGGCCGTGGTGCTGGCGTTGGTGACAGTGTCCCAGGCCAGTGCATCCGGCCAGATCACCATCAGTTCGCGGTCGCCGAAGTCGCCGCCGTAGGCCACCGCGTCTTCCTTGTTCGCGCTGGCGCCGGCGCTGACGTAGGCCATGCCGCGCAGTTTCTTGGCGAGCACCGCCAGCGCGGCGGCCACCGGCTGGGTGTCCAGGCCCGGGGCGCCCAGGATGCGCGGGCGCACGCCCAGCGTCATCTCGGCCGCGAGCAGCGCCTGCATGCCGGTGAACACGCCGTTGACCGTGCCGCCGATCACGTTGCTGGTGGTCTCGGCATCGCTCGCGCCCTCATCCACGCGTACCACGACGACGAAAGGGCTGCACTGGTCGGCGATGCCCTGCAGCGTCTTGCGCAGCGTGCCGGTGCTGCCGGCCTTGCCCAGCGCCGCCTGCAGGTTGGTGATCAACACCGGCTTGTTGAGCGGGAAGAATGCGGCATCGGCATCGTCGGCGGTGGCGATGGCGCCGATGATCGCGGTGGAAATCATCTTCGCGGGACGTGCGCCCTCGTTGACTTCGATGATGCGGACGCCGTGGTGAAAGAGGGCCATGAAAGGACTCCTGCGATTAAGGGATCGGGACGGTGAAACGGGCTTGCGTTCCCGCGCGGGCGCTGTCGGTGCGCTGCCCGGTGACGTTCAGTGAGAAGCTGCCGGCGGTATCGCCGGCAATCAGCTCGAGGCGGGTGATGCGGATGCGTGGCTCCTGCCGCGCCAGGGCGGTGGCGCTGGCGCCGTACAGGCGCACGCGGCTGCCGGCATTGGCCGGGGCATCGATCAGCAGCGGCAGCAGGCTGCCGTAGTCGCGGCGCATGACGCGCGTGCCGGTGAGCGTGCCGAGGATGTCGGCGATCGACTGCGCCAGGTGCGCATCGCCTTCGAGCCGGCGGCCGGTGCGGGCGTCCATGCCGATCATTGCGGTGCACCGGAAACGCTGCTGCCGGTCTGCACGCCCAGGTGCTTGTGGCCCTTCAGGCTCTTGCCGCCGCCGATGACATCGGTCTGCGCGGTCAGCGTCTTGCTCACGCCGACATCGCCGTTGAACTGGCTGTCGCCGTTGACCTTGAACGGGCCCGTGAACTCGAAGCCGCCATCGGCATGCAGTTCCACTTTGCCGCCGCCCGCCAGCGTGCCCGTGAGGCGATGCGCGGCGTGGTTGTACTCCAACACGGTGCCGTCGGGGAACGTGCGCATCCAGACATCGGGCGATGCACTGGGCGCGGGGAACCTGTCGGAGAAGAAACCGCGCTGCACCAGCCCGCCTTCCAGCGCGCCGCCGGGGCCGAACACCAGCACCGCCTCGCCCAGGCTGGGCGGGGACCACTCGAGCGTCTCGCCGGCGCAGGGCGTGAACCAGGGGAGCCAATCGGTGCGAACTTCACCGATGTCGACCCGGCATCGCGCGGCCTGCAGGTCCAGGTCGGCCACGGTGCCGCGCTGGATCAGGTTCTGGAACTGGCGCGCGTTGTCTTCAGGTGCATCCATGGCAGCGATGCTCGCGTGCGCTGCGCCCGATGGCACGCCGCTGCGGCTGTGAATCAAGCGATCACAGTCGCAGCGGCCACGCGCATCGAATATCGGCAAGTACAGCATCGGCGGGCTGACGCGCCAGGGTTCGCTGCGCAACAGCGGGTAGCCGGCGACGGCGAAGGCATGGGCCACCAGCTCGCTGCAGAACCAGCGTGCGTCGTTCTGCCAGGCGCTGCGGCGCAGCCCGAAGCCGGCCAGGCCGATCCAGTCGTAGGGCTTGCCGAGCTGCGCCCGTGCGGCGGCGATCACTGCGGCCGGAGCGGGGCACGGAATCGTGACCAGCTCGTACTGGTCGCACTGCGCGATCATGTCGTCCAGCGCGCGCTCGACCACGCCATGCACGCCCGCTTCGATCACCGTGCCGCCGGGCACGACGATGCCGCAGTGCGACCAGCGCGACCACAGCAGCGCACGCAGCGCGGCCGAGCCGAGCGCGCGGCGGCGGGTGAAGACGACGGTGACCGATGCGGGGATCACAGCCCGGCCGGGCGCTCGTGCGGCTGGATTGCGGCGTCGAGGATTTCGCCGGCGCGCCCCGCGGACAGCAGGCCGATGGTTTCGAGCTGCTGCACGCCGCCGCGGGTGTCCCCGCGCGCGAGGTCAATCCACGTGGCGGCCTTGACGTCGTCCTGCATCACGCGCAGCGCGGCCGCCTGCTGGCGTTGCGCAGCGGTGGCGGACGGGTTGTCGAGCGAGGACATTTCCAGCGCGACGCGCTCGGGCTGCGTGAAGCGGTTGAGAAACGCCAGCGGGGTGATCCGGCGGTCTTCCGGCATCGGCGCCGGCGCCGGCGCCGGCGGGGGCGTCCACTGGCCGGGCGCGCTGCGCGTCCAGCCGATGGCGGGCTTCGGGTCGGCATCGGTGACATCGTCGGCATCGGGAAACCCGGCGACATCGTCATCCGCGACGCCGATGATGTTGTCGATCACGTCGCCGTCGTAGAGCGCAAGTTCGCGCATTAGAACCCCTCCTCGATTTCGATCAGCGCAAAAGCCGGGCCGCCGGCACCGGAAGTGACCGGCGTTGCCCCGCCCGACGTCCACACGCTGCTGCCGCCGTAGCCGTAGCCGGCACCGGCGACGGCGCTTACGTCAGCTTGCAGATACATCGAGCGTGGTGCCGGACTGCCGAACACTGAAACGCCACCGATGCCGGCGGCCGGTGTATTGCCGACAACTCCCGATAGCCCGGCCGCCAGGGTGCCGCCGCCGCCGAAGGGGCCGCTCGCGCTTGTCATCGCAGTGCCGGGGCCAGGACCCCCGCCGTCGCTGAACGCGTGCCCGCCGGGCATCGCAAGCCCGCCCATGTGGGCGTTTGCGCTGCTGCCGTTGCCGCCACCGTTGAGCCGCACGAGCCTGCTGCCGACCTCGACGACCAGCGAGCCGGCGGGGTTGCCGCTCGCTGCGGCATTCGATGTCACGGCCGCGCCCGGAAGCCCGAGCGTCAGACTGAAGCTCGTGGTTCCCGCTGGGATCGGAATCGGGTGGCGCAGCGCGTAGGCACCGGCGCCGCCCCCGCGGCAAGTTGGGATGTCTGCACCGATATTGCCGGACGCCCCGGCCGCCGTGCCGGTCAAATACAGCATCGCACGGCCGCCGACGGCCCACGCCGGCAACATGATGCTGCCGACTGGGGTCAGGGTGAAGGGCGCGTAGACGTGGCGGCGAGGCGCGCTCGATTGCAGGCTTCCGTAGCGTTCCATCAGGCGTATTCCTCGAAACCGCGGACCTGCGCGTCGATCCCGGCGGCGGATGCGCGGACCGTCACGATCTCGCCCGCGCTCAAGGGCACCCGGTTCCAGCCTGCGGTGGCGTTGGCGGGCACGGTGAGCTTGTCGAAGCATTCGCCGGCCGCTGGCCCGTTCCCCGGGAGTCCCGTCCGGATCGATATCTCGACCGTCAGCTCCGTTGCGGTGGTGTTGAAGAAATGGAGGGTCGCGGTCGCCACCTTTGCGGCGGGCACGGTGTAAAGATTGAGGTAGGCGGCAGCAGGCAGTGCCGCGCGACCGAGGCGTCCGGACATGCGTCAGGCTCCGTTGCGATAGTGGCGGAAGGGGCGGTCGCGGCGGAATGCGGCCGCGACGCGGGCGTCGACATCGTCAAGCGTCGCGAGCACCAGGCTGGGATCGATCAGCACCGTGATGTTGGCGGCAGGCGAGATTTCCGCCTCGGCTTCCACGACCACGTCATGCGATTCGCCGGCATCGAACGCCGGTTTCTCGAACGCCGTGCAGGTGCCGAACAGGATCATGTCGCCGGCCGCGTCGAAGATGCCGATCTCGCGCGCGCTGAAGCCGCCGACCTCCGGCGGCAGAACGCCGCGGAACACCATGCGCGCGGGATACGCGGCATGCCGGCCGATGGACGACAGCCCGACGCGATGCACTTCATGCACCAGCGCCGTGCGCGCCGGGTCCAGCGCGACCACCGCGCCGGCCCCGTCGCCGAAGGCCATCGATGCGAAGGCGACCGGCGGCCCGCCGGTTTCCGCCGCGGCGATCTTGGCCGCGCCAAGCGTGGTGGGGATGCAGCCCAGGCTCATGCGATGGCTCCGGCAGGATGCAGGGTGACACGGCGCGCGAAGCGCAGCGGCCCGCCGATGTACAGGTGCCCGCTGCTGCGCGCCACGAGAGAAACGCGGCGCAGGTGCGAGCGGACGTTTTTCGCGGACAGGGCGATGCGTTCGAGTTCCGCGTACAGCCCCGGGGTGATGCCGCGCGCGTCGATGTCCGCCTCCACCGCGAAGGTGGCGCGCGGGGCCGGCGGCGATTCATGGAACCATTCGACGACGCGCGTCACGTAGTCCAGCGCGGCAAGCCCCTGGCGCACCGCGCCGGCGGTGCCCTTGACGCGATGGACGCCAATGCTGGCGCGGATCGCCGCGCGCTTGCGATCCTCGGTCCAGTCTGGATCCCATTCGTCGGTGCTTACCGCGGCAGCCAGTACCGGCAGCAAGGCCTCCGGGCAGGTATCGGGGTTCCACAAGCTGCGTTGAGGCGCGGGAATCGCGTCGACAGGCGCGCGCAGGGCCATCTCCAGCGCGCGTTCCAGCGGCGTGGCGTTCGCCGGCAGCAGACTATTCATCGTAGCCCCCGTGGTCGACCGTGATCGCATTGGGATGGGCGCACTGGTGACGGGCAACGATGATGTCCGCCGCCGGCGATGCCAGCTCCACGCGCTGTACGCCTTCCGGATGCAGCGCGGCAATGATGGCCGTGCGGGTCACGTCGCGGCCGAGCCGGCGCACGTAGCCCAGATGCAGGTCCAGGCGGCGCAACGCCTCGGCGCGGATCATCGCGCTGTCCGGGCCGGGGTACGTGTACAGCGTCGCCTCGATCTCGAACTGCAGGATCTGGGCGGACTGCACCGTGACGTGGTCGCTCAAGGGGCGCACGGCATCGGCCGAGAGCGCGGACTCCACGCTCGCCAGCAGGGCCGGCGATGCACTGCCGTCGCCATCGCGCGAGAGCACGCTCACCCGGACATCGGTCGGCCAGGCGGCGGCATCCATCGCGGCGACCATCGCGTCCGTCAGCACGGCAGGGGCGGCATTGTCGGCCAGCACCTGCAGCACCAGGGCGCGGATGTCGGCCGGCGGCGGGCTGCTTGCGCTGGCATCGAGCACGCCGGGGTCGGCGGCGAGTGCGTGGTAGACGTAGGCCCCTTCCGGCCCGGCCACCGAATAGCCTTCCGGCGCCAGGGCCACCCGCGTGCGCAGCTCGGCATCGCCTTCCCACACGGCCGGTGTGCCGGCGACGGGATCGGCGGCGGCAATCAGCCGACGGCCGACGCCGAATAGCGCGGCCAGGTTGTCGAGATCGGCGCCGACCGCGAACGGCAGTAGCACGGCGCGGCAGGCATCGTTCTGCCGCTGGCGTTCGATCAGCACGCTGTAGGCGACGGCGTCGATCAGCTTGATCGCGGGATCGGACGGGAGCAGCGCGTTGAACTCGGGCATGAGGGCGCGCAGCTGCGCGACCACGCCTTCGCGCACGCTCTCGAAATCCAGCGGCTGCACGACCTCCGGCGGTGGCAGGCGCGAGAAATCGATCGCGGTGAAGGGGGCTTGTTCGGGCATGGCGGGTAGCGTGGCGGGCGCCCTCCGTGGGCGGCAATGGCGGTGGGCTGTGAATCGAGGGGCTACATGCCGGTGAGGTGGTCCAGCAGCAGGCGCTTCACCAGCGCGTTGTCATCGGTGGTGAAGCCGAGCAATTCACGCCGGGCGTAGCGGACGCGGCGCTGCCCCCGTGCAGGTGCGTCCATGCCGCCCTCCTGGTGGATGCGCGCCATGCGCTCAACCCGGTTGGCGAACTCAAGCGCCACGCCGGCGGGTTGGGCTTTCACCTTGAGAAAGCGTGCGGTGCGCAGGCGGTGGAACATCGCTGCGCGGCGACGGATGCCGCCGCGGGCCTCGCGGTTGCGCGGGGCATAGGGCGATCCATCGGGGTTCTGCTGGGCCGCGATCCGGCGCGCCTGGCTGCGACGCAGTTCGATGCCGATGCGACGCGCCAGTTTGCGCCGCTCGGCTGCCGTGAGGCGCGCCAGCAGTGGCGCGACCCAATCCTCGATCTGTTCGAGCCGGGCCATTCAACCGGCCTCCGGCTCGTCCCACGCGCCCAGATACTCATCGCGCAGCCACACTTCCCAGCGCCCGGGGCCGAAGCCGGTCCCCTCTTGCGCGGGTTCCTCGAAATGCTTCACGTCCAGCATGCCGGGCGCATCCGGGCGTGGGCGCAGCGATACCGCCTCGCTCACCGGCACGCTGATCTCGATGTCCACGGCCGTGTTGCTGAGGATTTCCGCCTCGAAGCGGATCTGTTCGCGGCGCTCGGGATTGCCGAGCAGTTCCGGCTGGTTGCGTGCGATCCAGCCCAGCACCGCCACGAACAGCGCGTCCGGGTGGCCCGCGTAGTCGGTGACGATCGCCGTCAACTGGAAGTTGTACTCGAACGACAGCCGCCCCGGGACAGCGGTGGCGTTGATGTGGCCTTCCTTCAAGAACACCAGCAGGCGGTCGGGATCGCGCGCCAGCTCCGGCACGGCGGCCAGCAGTTGCGCGCGGAAGCTCTCGGTCTTGAGCATCAGTGCTTGTCCCCGGAGGCCAGCCCGCGCACGTAGTCCTGCAGCGCGGTCAGTTGCGCGGCGGTTTCGTGGTAGAGGGTGTAGTTGGCGGCGACGGTTTCGGCGACATCAGAGAGTGCAATGCCTTCGGCGGGCGCATCAGGATCTCCGGCGGGGACGGCGGCGGCGTTTTCGGCGGCGGCGTCATGCAGGCGGACAAACCCGACAGGCACAGTGCAGCGATGATCGGCTTGAGCGGTGACATAGACAGGGACCTCGCGGGTGAGGGTGGCGCCGCGCTCCACGATGGTGCGGACGCGGTCGACATAGCGGATGACCACGCGTTCCTTGAGTGCGGCCTCGCGCAGTTCGGCCGCAAGACCGGCGGCCTGGGTCTCGGCGTCGGCGGCGCGGCCTTCGGCGCGCGCCAGGCGCTGCTGGGTGGCGAAGACGTAGCCGCCGATCACCAGCACCAGCAGCAACAACAGGGCCAGCGTGCGGTTCATGTCATGCCCCCAACCCCAGGCGCGCGCGCTTGGTGCGCGCCACGCGATCGCTATAGCCGTTGGGCATGCGGCGGGTCCGGGTCGTGCCCAGGTTGATGCGGCGGGCGACGGCCAGCACGTCGTCCTGGTCGGCCAGCGCGTTGAGCCCGTTGGCGCGCCACCATGCGGTGGAGATCGCCGCGCCTTCGGCGATGCCCGTGGCGATCTGCGGCGAGGCCAGCAGCGGCAGGCCGGTGAGGCGCTGCATCTCCGCATAGTTGTCGCGGCCGGTCAGCCCGATCGGGCTGCGGCCCCGATAGTCCCAGCCGTCGTCGCTGCCCGCACGGTTGCCCATGCGCGCGCCGTAGACGCGCAGGGCGATGGCCTTCGGGTTGCGCGCGTGCGCGGCGGCGCTGTGTGCGTCGAAATAAAGCGGAAAGACTTCCAGCAGCCGGTTGGCGCTGTAATTGAGGTTTTCTTCCAGCTTGGCGAGGCTGGCGCTCTCGTGCCCGACCTCGGCTATGAAGTGCACCGCGCGATTGCGCGTGTTGATGCCGTCGCGCTGCATGCACTGGCGCAGGTGCGGCCCCCAGGCCGCCGCCCGCGACCACGGGCAGCCCAGCGCCGCGGCCAGTTGCGCGTCAGTGAACATCGCCGGCCTTGCCGCCGTCATCGCGGGATTTGCGCCACTGCCGGGGCGAGATCACGTAGCGAATCCACGGGCACGGCACCTGCGATGCCATGTAAGCGGCAAGGCATACCCGCAGCAGGGTCTCGAACAGCCCGGCGGTGAGTTCGCCGCTGGTGATCGGCATCAGCAGGCAGATCAGGCTGCTGGCGCACACGCCGATCTTCGCCAGCAGGCGGACCGTGAGGCTGATGGCGGACTGCACGTCCGTGCGGGTGGCGGTGGTGAGCCGGCCGCGCAACGTCTCGATGGCGGCCTGGCGATAAGCGGACTGCATCGAACGGCGACGCTCACGCGAGAGGTAGGCGTCGCTCAACAGGGATGCGCTGGTGACGAACGCCACGAGGGCGGCCAGCCAGCCGAGGATCTGGATCATGGGGAGTCTCCCGATTTCAGGAATCGCTCGCGGATGAGCGCGGGCAGCCCGGGCAACACGACTTGCGCGTAATAGCCCAGCAGCAGCGCAAACGGCCCGCGCACCGGCTTGAGCCACGCGAGAAAGCTGATCTCGACCGCGACCGTGGCAAGCGCGGCGGACACGACGCTGAAGACCAGCGCCAGGCTGAAGAGGCGCAGTCGCTTCTGCTGCGGCGGGTTGTGCAGCAGGCCGGCCGCCACGCCGACGGTGGCGAGGTAGAGCGTCCACGGCTCCAGGCCGGCGGTGGTGAGCATCGACTCGACACCGCTCATCCAGGATGCGAACGACACCAGGCTGATGCCCGCCATCTGCTGCGCCGTCGAAATGCCCAGGGCCGTCTTCATCATCGTCAGTCCCATAGCTGGACGTGGGGCCGCGCGGCCGGGGCGAGGGATGCGGGTTCAGGCAGCTCGACGGCGGTGCCGTGCGGCAGCACCGGGCCGCGGTCGGCCAGCCCGGGGTTGGCGTCGAGCGTGGATTCCGTCACGCCGGCGGTCCGGCCCAGGTGGCGCCAGCACAGCAGGTCCAGGGTGTCGCCCTGCATGGCGATGACTTGCATCAGATCAGCTCCACGGTGGCGCGGGGCTGGCCGAGGAAATCCCGGATCGCCCAGCGCAGGTCGCGGCGGCACTCGTCGATGCTGGGCGTGAGTTCGTCGGCGCGCTGGCTGCCGCTGTTCGTCGCGTCGTAGCTGCGGTAGCGCTCGCTCACTTCCGCCAGCGCCGCGCAGCTCACCGCGCGCAGGTACAGCGTCTTCAGCCGGCGGGCGCCGGCGATCTCGATATCCGGGACATCGGCGAGGGTGGCGTGGCCGGCGGCGGTCTGTTCGCGCTTCCAGCCGGCCAGTTCATCGGTGACGGCGATGACCGCGGCGACAACGATCGCATACCAGCGGTGTTCCGGCACCTCGCCGTTCACCCGCACCGCGTTGCGCAGTTGGGCGATGTCGATCTCCGGCCAGAACCCGTCGCCCGCGACGTTCGTCGACGGCGGCGGCGGGTTGGGGTTGGCGATGAATCCGCTGGACATCTCGGCTTCCGGTTGTCGCCGGTGGCCGGGGCCTCATCTGGTGCTTGGAGGGGACCAGAATCAGCCCCGGGCCGGCGGGGTGCGTGGGGACGCGCTGTCAGCCCGCTTGTGGCGGGGCCTGTTTCTTGTGGAGTCGCTCGGCGCGCTCCAGATCCTTCTTGCCGCCGCAACTGCCGTGCAGTTCGATGGCGCGCTTGAGGTGGGTGATCGCCTGTTCGAGCGATGCCGCGGCGGAGGCGGCATCGGCGTCGGGGCGCTCGGACGCAGCCAGCAAGCCGCGGCCGATGGCGAGATGCAGCTTGGCGCGCACTTCGTCCGGCATGTCCTCGCCGGCGGTCAGTTCGGCGGCGGCGAGCAGCACGTCCTGGGGGAAGTCTTCGGACGCGCGCAGTTCGGCGAGTGCGGCCTCGGCGATTTCCTCGGCGACCAGGCAGCCGGTGGTGCGGGCGAAGCGGTCCGGCATCGGCAGCTTGTACGCCAGCACGTAGCGCGCAATATTCAGGGCATGGTCGTAGCGGCCGATGTCGAGGTTCCAGACCAGCATTTCGGTCAGCAGCGCATCTTCCGCGCCCTGGCCGCTGTCCAGCACGCCGGCGACGTAGTCGTCGTACTGGCCGATCAGCTCGGCCTTGAGTTGTGCCTTGCCTTCCCCGGACTGGATCTGCTTCAGGCGCAGGCGGTCGGCCTGCAACTGCATCATCAGTTGCTCGTACAGGCCGGCGCCGTCCATCAGCCGGTCCGCGCCGCGCTGCGAGGATTCACGCGCGGCGCGGACCCGCATCTGGTGGCGGCGGGACGGGCTCACGGCCATCAGGCGACGATCTCGATGTTCTCGACCAGCGCCAGCAGGCCCTTGTCCTCGACCACGTAGGCGTCGTTCGAGGATTCGTAGTTGGCGACGCGGTTGTACTCCGGCTCTTCGCGCAGCGAGCGGCGACGGCCGCCGATCTGGTAGTAGATCGACAGGTTCTGCAGGCTGGTGACCGCCAGCGCGCCGTCCGGCATGTACGGCACCTCGACCACCTGCAGGCCGCCCATGCGCTTCTGCGAGAGGATCAGGTCGGTCGCCAGTTTCTCGGTCGCCGGCTGGTCGCTGTTGATCATCGGGAAGTACTTGTCGTGCACCAGGTCGCGGCCGGCGATCACGATCAGGTCCGGGCGCTTGCGGTACCAGGGGTCGAGCAGGCCGATCGCGTCGTAGACCAGCGCGTCGAGGTTCTTGTAGCCGTTGGCGGCGGTGGCGGTGGCACCGACCTTGATCGTGCCGCTGGCGGCCTCGACCTCGGTCAGCACGTAGTCCGGCGCATCCTCGCGCTGGTGCTGCAGCCAGCCCTTGTTGACATCCTGCAGCAGCGGGTTGGCGGCGCGGTTGGTGTCCGCGGCGATGCTGGTGCCGTGGAAGCCGATCATCAGCCGGTCCAGCGCCTGCTGTTTCACGATCGCATCGCGCAGCAGGATCTGGAAGTTCGGCTGGTGCGCCCAGGCATCGAGCAGCGCGTAGCGGATCGCGGTATCGAAATCCGTCTTGCTGCACTCGTAGCCGGTGCTGTCGAGCGCGGAGACATCGCGCGGGTTGCGGCGCTGGCCGTTGACGGAGGTGTCGGTGCGGCCGGCGATGGTGCCGCTGACGCCGATGCCGACCTTCTCGCCCTTGAGGTCTTCGACCCCGACGATGTTGATCCTGCCGAGGAACTCGCTCGATTCCTGGATGCGTTTCTCCACCGTCTGCTGGACGCTGGGCTCCACGCTGAAGGTCTTGGCGGCGTCCGCGACGCCGCTGATCGTGGCGACCTGCTGGGCGTAGGCGGTGAACAGATTGCGGGTTGCGTTGCGCATGACGGGGAAACTCCTGGGCGGCGCGAATGGGGAGGTTGCGGGATTGGGTTGCGGGGTCAGCAGTCGGTGACGGCGGACGTGGTGACGCCGGTGGCGGTGGGCCGCGGCGGCTGGGCGGGGTTGGGAGTTTGCGAAAGCGCGGCATACCGGCTTTCCATCTCGCCCAGCCGGCGCGCGGTGTCCGCATGGGTGCGTTCGATGGCCTCGGCACGCTGCGCGAAGCCGTCGATCGATTGCCCGATCAGGCCCAGCACTGCGCCGATCTCATCGGCGCTGGCCGGGGGTGCATCCTTCGGCGGGGCCTGTGCCGGCTCGCGGGAAAGTTTCTGGACCAGCGCATCGAGGCGGGCCATCAGGTTTGCGACGACGCCCGGCTGCTCGGCGATTTCCTCGAACTCGATCTGCGTCTCGACCGCCGCGGTGAAGATGTTGTCCGGGTCCTGCTTGCGCGAGCGCAGCGGATTGGCGTCTGGGTGCTGCTGCGCAAACTGCATCATCTCCGTGCCGAGCGAGGCCGGGGAATCGGTCACGCCCAGGCCGGTCAGGTAGGCCAGTCCGGTAGCGGCGAACTTGTGCGTGATTTCGATGCTGGTGTAAATCTTCTGTTTCAGCACGTTGACCAGGTGGACGAGTTCGTCGGTCGGTTCGACCTGGGCGAACAGCGCGAGGCGCTTCTCGCCGGAAACGTCGACCTCTTCCGCCTTCAACGCGACGATGTCGCCGTAGGCGCCGAAGGGACCGGAGGGCATCAGGCCGCGGATGTGCTCGACCCAGACCCGGGCGCCGTAGACGCTGCGGTCGTAGCTGCGGGCCATCTCTTCGATCCAGTTGCGTTCGATATTTCGCCCATCGGTGGTGGCGCCCTCGACGCAGACGCGGAACCACTTCGAGCGGAACTTCTTGTGTGCATTGCCGGACATCTGGACCTCGATCGGGACGTGAATGTGTCGGGCCGATGGTCGGTAGCCGCGCACCGATGCAACAACCCGGCGCGACTGTGGAATCGCTTTCCACGGGGGTGATCGCGGCGGATGCGGCGGCGGGTTGTTCACCCTATGCCGCGTGAATGCCTCTCCCTTGCCATCGCTCGCCGCTGATCCCCGACGTCAAGCCCGCTTCCTGTACTGGATGGGCCTGCGCGTGTCGGAGATCGGGCAGATCACCGGGGAAAACGCCAAGACCCTGCATAGCTGGAAACGGCGTGACGGCTGGGACCGCGCCGACGCCGTCGAGCGCATCGGCGGGGCGCTGGAAGCGCGCCTGATGGTGCTGATCGCCAAGCCGGACAAGAGCGGCGGCGACTACAAGGAAATCGACTTGCTGCACCGGCAACTGGAACGGCAGGCGCGCATCCAGCGCTACCAGGGCGGCGGACGCGAGAGCGATCTCAACCCGGAGCGGGCCAAGGGCGGCGGGGCGGCCAAGGGGCCGGCACGCAAGAACACGTTCACCGATGCGCAGGTGGATCGTCTCAAGGAAGCGTTCCTCGAGGTCTGTTTCCCCTACCAGACCGACTGGTACCGGGCGTCTTCTGTGCGCACGCGCATTTTGCTGAAGTCGCGACAGATCGGCGCCACGTATTACTTCGCGCTGGAAGCGTTGCTCGACGCGATCACCAGCGGGCGCAACCAGCTATTCCTGTCGGCATCGAAGAGCCAGGCGTTCGTCTTCCGCAACTACATGCGCAAGTTCGTCCAGCAGGTGCTGGATGTCGACTTGAAGGGCATGGACCTGATCGTGCTGGGTGCCAACGCCGCGGAAATCCGCTTTCTCGGCACCAACACGCTGACCGCGCAGAGCTACAACGGCAATTTCTACTTCGACGAGTTCTTCTGGACCCACCGCTTCACCGAACTCAACGCGCTGGCGAGCGCGATGGCATCCCACAAGCACTACCGGCAGACGTATTTCAGCACGCCCAGCAGCATGTCGCACGAGGCCTATCCGTTCTGGACCGGCGATGCCTACAACGAGGGCCGCCCCAAGGCCGACCAGGTCAAGATCGACGTCACCCACACGTCGCTTGCCGACGGCCGCATGTGCGAGGACTTCAACTGGCGGCAGATCGTCACCGTGCGGGATGCCGAACGGCGCGGCTGCACGCTGTTCGACATCGAGGACCTTGAACGCCGCAACAACCCGGCGGCGTTCGCCAACCTCTACATGTGCGATTTCGTGGACGACCACGCCAGCATTTTCCCGATGGCGATGCTGCAGCCGTGCTTCGTCGATAGCTGGGTGGCGTGGGCCGAGGATTTCAAGCCGTTCGCGGCGAGGCCGTTCGGCGATCGTCCGGTCTGGATCGGCTATGACCCGGCGGAAACCGGCGACAACGCCGGGCTGGTGGTGCTGGCGCCCCCGCAGGTCCCGGGCGGAAAGTTCCGCGTGCTGGAGCGGCACCAGTTCCAGGGCATGGATTTCAGCGCGCAGGCAGCCTTCATCGAGCAGCTCACCCGGCGCTACTGGGTGACCTACATCGGCATCGACATCACCGGGATGGGGACCGGCGTTGCGCAACTGGTGCGGCAGTTCTTTCCGGGCGTGACCACCTTCAGCTACTCGCCCGAGATCAAGACCCGGCTGGTGCTCAAGGCCTACGACGTGATCCACGCCGGGCGGCTTGAGTTCGATGCCTCGTGCAGCGATCTGGCGCAGTCGCTGATGGCGATCACGCGCACCACCACGGCCAGCGGGCGACAACTCACTTTCACCGCAGGGCGCAACCAGCGCACCGGCCATGCCGATCTGGCCTGGGCGCTTTTCCACGCCCTGCACAACGAACCGCTGGAAGGGCAGAGCGCCCGCAACACCGGCTTCATGGAGATTTCCTGATGAGCGATACCGAACCGACCACGGCCATCGAGACCTTCAGCTTCGGCGATGCCTTGCCGGTACTCGACGGGCGGAACCTGCTGGATTTCCTTGAATGCAACTTCAACGGCAAGTGGTACGAGCCGCCGCTCTCCCTTGAGGGCTTGTCCAAGGTCACGCGCTCGAACGTCTACCTGCAGTCCGGGCTGATCTTCAAGCGCAACATGCTGGCGCGATCCTTCAAGCCGCATCGCCTGTTGACGCGGGAGGCCTTCGAGCAACTGGCGCTGGACTTCGTCACTTTCGGCATGGCGTACCTTGAACGCCGCGATGCGGTGACACGGCAACCGCTTGAACTCAAGCCGGCACTGGCGAAGTACATGCGGCGCGGCGAAGACGACAGGTATTTCATGATCCGGGGCTTCACCGAAGACCATGCATTCATGGCCGGATCGATCTACCAGCTCCGCGATTCCGATGTCGACCAGGAAATCTACGGCACGCCGGAGTGGGCCGCGTCCATGCAGTCGGCGCTGCTCAACGAATCCGCCACGTTGTTCCGCCGTCGCTACTACACCAATGGCGCGCACGCGGGGTTCATCCTCTACCTCAACGACGCGGCCAACAATGAGGAAGACATCACGGCGCTGCGGACGGCGCTGAAGAATGCACGCGGCCCGGGCAACTTCCGCAACCTCTTCGTCTACGCCCCCGGCGGGAAAAAAGATGGGCTGCAGTTGATCCCGGTGAGCGAGGTGGCGGCGAAGGACCAGTTCGACACCATCAAGGGCGTCACCCGCGACGACATGCTGGCGGCGCTGAGGATCCCGCCGCAGTTGATGGGCATCGTGCCGGACAACGCCGGTGGCTTCGGCAACGTCCGCGATGCCGCGGCGGTGTGGGCGGAGCATGAACTGGCGCCGCTGCAGTCGAGGATGCAGAAGATCAACGACTGGGTCGGGGATGAGGTGATCCGGTTCGAGCCCCTGGCGCCGTAGCGCAGGAGCGCATGGCGATGCAGCCCATACGGTCACTCCACCGGCTTTATCCCATGCTCAACGGCCGCGCAGGCCAGCCGCAGCTTCAAGTCGCCCACGCGGGGTTTCCCCTGCGTTGAACTGACGGCCGCTTCCGCCCGCTGATAGCCCGCGAGCGTCATCCCCAGCGCAAGGGCAGCGGCGCGCTGGGACAGGCCACGTCAAGGCGGGAAGATGTAGTCCTTGCAGTCGTCGATCGGTGGATCCGGCTCAACGAACCGCCAGCGCAGATAGCGGCGCTCGACCCGACCCGACGGCCACATGGGTGCGCCCTTGCCGCTCACTCGATAGCGCGCCCCAGGGCGTGGCCGGACTTCGGTCACGGGCTCGCCTGTAGTCGTTCGCCCTGCGATGAACCGGGTTGAGACCAAGCGCCCAGGATCTCCGAACTCATCCGGGAGTCGCTCCTCGACATAGCTCACCAGCGCCGAAGGGGTAGGGCGCGAAGTCCACCAAGGCGCCAATTCCTCGCCCGTCAGGCACATGAAGTAAGCGGCATCGCAGGCGGGCATGGCCGCATCGTAGACCCGGTCGGCTGGTGCGGCCAAGCCAGGGAGAGCCATGACGTGTCAGAGCCGTGCGCGCGCAATCGTCCCCCCACCACTCCTGCGGTGCATAGGGGCGTGCTTTTCTGCAGCCCGGCGCTCTGGCTTTTTCACTGACCTGCCGGCAATTGCGTGGAATCGGTACGCCATGCGGGACCTGCGGTTTTCTGCAGTCGGGGACTACGTGATGGCAGATTCCCAGCACTGTGAACCCCGTTGCGCGAGTAGCACGGAATTATTCATGCCCATCGGGATGGAGTTACACGGTTACACACCGCTATGAATTGACGATTTCAGCTTGTTTTCAAGGGTTTCCGATGTAACTAGCGATGGTTACAAAAGGTAACTTTCCATCCGAATTGCTTGGAAATCATTGATTTCATTTGGCTCGTTTATCTCTCCATGTAACCCATCGAGAAAGTTACCGGGTAACCTGAAAGTTACTCGAATGTAACTATAAGAAATTGAACATAAGTTACTGATTATTATCTAAATAATTGCAATTTATATGTTCATGTAACTGATGTAACCAATCTCCGGTTGGCAAACTCAAAACGAAGGCATGAATTGTTTCGATGCATTCACTCATTGCTGATCCAATGCACTGCCTACCCGCCCAAAACTGGGCGCGAGGTATGAGTGTCTAGGAAGCTGGGATCTGACCGCGCCGATGAGCGAGTTGCATCAGGCGAGAGGGATCACGACCTCGGTGCACAGATAGGGCTCAAATCCTGCCCCCGCTACCAACTTCGAGTGGGCGAAGAACTGGTGGTTTGCCACAGCGGAGACCTTACGCGGGAACGACTACAACTTGAGTGCCAGTCGTTACCGGCCGCTCAGTGCGGCGCAGGTGGATCATCGCGATCCGCGTGAATTGCTGGACGAGTTGGCAGCACTAGAAGCAGAAATCGCCAGTGAGGTCGAGGCGTTGCGTGTGGCGTTGGCGGAAGACGCGGCATGAGTCGTCGTGCATTGGGTGATGTAGCCCGTTTCGTGAACGGCGCCGCGTTCAAGCCTGATGACTGGGAAGCTGGTGGCCTGCCCATCATCCGAATACAGAACCTTACTGGCACGGGCGAGAAGTTCAACTACACAAAACGCCGAGTAAAGCCTGAGCTCGTCATCGAGCCTGGCGACTTACTCGTTTCATGGAGCGCTACGCTGGATGTTTACCGATGGAGTGGTCCGCGGGGCTTGTTGAACCAACACATTTTCAAGGTCTTTCCGAACTCGGATATCGACGCGGACTACCTGTTCTTCGCGCTCAAGAGCGTGCTCGCCGAGCTCTCGTCCAAAACTCATGGTTCGACAATGAAGCATATTGTCCGAGGCGATTTCGAGTCAACGCGGATCTATGTTCCTGCTATCCCAGAACAGAGCCGAATCGTCGATCTGCTTTCCCGTGCCGAAGGCATTGTCCACCTGTGCCGCGAAGCCCAGCGTAAGTCCACCGAACTGGTGCCCGCGCTGTTCCTGAATATGTTCGGAGACCCGGCTAGCAATCCGAAGGGGTGGCAGACAATACCTTTCGGTGAACTGGTCGAGAACAAGGATGGACGGAGAAGACCAATCAAATCCGCGGATCGCGACAACCGGCAAGGGCCGTATCCGTACTACGGAGCGAGCGGGATCATTGACTACATGGATGAGTACATTTTCGACGAGATGAACCTGCTGATCGCCGAAGATGGCGCGAATCTTGTTTCGCGCTCGACGCCGATTGCGTTCATCGCGGAAGGAAAATATTGGGTCAATAATCATGCACATGTTGTTGGCACAACCGCGCATGCGGATCTGTCGTTTCTTTCGTGGCAAATGAACCTTCGTGACCTTCGTGACTTTATTACTGGTAGTGCGCAGCCAAAACTCAACCAATCGAATCTAAACAAGATCCCCATGATTGCGCCGCCCATGGAGCTGCAGCGCCAGTTTGCTGCTAAGGCCGACGCGGTGCGTGGTATCGCCGCCCAGCAAGCCGCTGCGCTGGCAACCGCGCAGGCAACGTTCGAAGCCTTGCTTCATCGATCGTTTTCCGTTTCCTGACATCACTTCATGCCATGAAGCGAGATCTGATCAGCCGCGTCACGCGCACTCACTTCCGGGAATGGCTGGTCGGCTCGACCCTACGGGAAATCGATGATCTGTTCAGCAGCTACGGGTTCGAGAAGGCGTTTGTTCCGCAGGAGTTCCTGCCACGTGGCGAACGCCGCAGCGCCGTTGAGTACTTCTATGAATCCGTGGATTGGTCAAGCCATGAGCACGTAGCCCGCATGCTGCGGATTTACGAGGACATCCTGTTCAAGATCGAGGATCGGAGTCTTCCTCACGTCCAGGAAATGCTCCGCTACCTGGAACGGGACGGATATGTTCTGAATGGGAACAACCTCGTTACCAAGGACGGAGTCGCCGGTCTTACCCCGGAGGTCATCGCGTCACTGGGAAGCCGGCACCTCGCCGAGCATGTCCAGCGGATCGAACGGTCCCTTGCCGATGATCCTGCGCAGGCGATCGGCAGTGCCAAGGAACTCCTCGAATCGACGCTCAAGACCATCCTGGAAGGTTTGGATATCCAGTACGGCAAGAGTGATGAGATCCCGCAGCTCTTGAAGGCGGTTCAGACGGTCCTCGAACTGGCCCCGACCGACATCCATGCACAGAAGAAAGGCGCGGATGTCATCAAGAAGACTCTGAGCAATCTTGGCTCCGTCGCCATCGGTATTGCGGAACTCCGCAACCTTTACGGAACCGGCCATGGCAAGGGCAGCAACCACAAGGGCCTCACCGTCAGGCACGCAAGGCTTGCCGTCTCCGCGAGTGCTGCGCTTTGTATGTTTCTGCTCGAGACATATGAAGTGAGGACGCCGGAAGTACGGAACGTAGTCTGACTCCGTCAGTCGCAATCTTTAATGAGATTGACGAATAGCCGTGGTAAGGGCCCAAGTTGTCTCAAGTTCAGCCTTAAAACTTGAAAACAGACAAAAAAGCGTCCTATAATGAGTTTCACGGTCGATTTCTGACCGTTCAAGCGGGGACGACCATGCTGCATTCCTACGCATTCAAGAACTTCCACTCGTTCAGGGAACGAACTGAAGTGTCTTTCGCCCTGACCCAAAAGGCCGCTGCACACGGCTGGGACGCGGTCTCGCCGTCGGGCCAACGCCTGGCTACGGCGCTGGCGGTGATCGGCGCCAATGGCGCGGGCAAGACCTCGCTCATCAAGCCGTTGGCGTTTCTGAGCTGGTTCATAGTTCATTCGTTCCAGAGTCAGCCGACTGCACAAATTCCGGTCACGCCGCATTTTGCCGCGCATAACGAGCCGATCGAGTTCGAGCTGGAAGCCGATGATCTGGGCGGCACGCTCTGGCGTTACGTGTTGAAGCTCACGCCGGAGCGTGTGCTGCACGAGGCGGTCTACCGACGCCCGAACAGGAAGCGTGCGAAGTTTTCCTATGTGTTTGAGCGTGACTGGGACGAAGCTGCGAAGGAGTACGTCATCAAGCGGGATGACGACTTCGATCTCAGCCCGGCTGAAGCGAAGAAGGTGCGCCCGAACGCCTCGTTGATTTCGACCGCGGCGCAATATGGCGTTGAAATTGCGCAGCGCCTAGTCGGCGCAAATGTCGCCAGCAACATCATGAAAACGGGTCGTGTCGACTCCAGTCGCGGTTTCCACAATGCGTCCGTCTTCTTTCATGAGAATTCCGCATTGAAGCGGCAGATGGAAACCCTGTTGCGCGATCTGGACTTTGGTTTGTCAGGCGTTGAGATTAGGAAGCTGGATCTGGCTGCGCCGCCAGAGATGAAACTACCGGATGGTGTGAAGTTGCCGCCACAGTACCAGGTGCTTGGAGTTCATACCTTGAAGGACGGTTCCAGATACGAGCTGAATATGCAAGAGGAGTCCAGCGGCACGCAAACAGCATTTGCGCGACTCTGGTATCTGCTGAGCGTGTTGGCCAATGGCGGCATTGCGGTGATCGATGAACTGGAAAGCGACATGCACCCGCACATGATCGCGCCCTTGCTCGATCTGTTCGCGAGCCCACATACCAACCCGCACAATTCGCAGATCATCTTCACCAGCCACTCGATCGAAGTGATCAGCCTACTCGGCAAATCGCAGGTGATCCTGGTGGAGAAGAACGATTGCATAAGTGAAGCCTGGCGTCTGGACACGATGGAGGGTGTGCGCAGTCAGGACAATCTGTACGCGAAATATATGAGTGGAGCCTATGGAGCAGTTCCTCAGATATGACGCCGCGCTCAGTCGCCAAGAATCGCGCTGTCCGGGAGACCTTGCTCGTCGTCGGGGAGGGCGACGCCGAAGTCGCCTTCGTACGCCATGTAAAGCGAACCTATAGCGAGGGGCTAGGGCGTTCGGTTCAGGAAATCAACGCGCACGGCAAAGGTGGCAAGCATGTCCTGGATACCGCCCGCCGTCGCGCGAACAATCGAGATCACGACAAGGTTGTTTTGCTGCTGGATACCGATACAGATTGGGGCGACGAAGAGCGTGCCAAGGCGCGAAAGAGTCGCGTCGGTAAACGAGGAAAGCTGGATGTTATCGAGTCAGAGCCATGCCTTGAAGCGTGGCTGTTGAAGATCCTGGGTGTCGAAACCGAAGGCAACACCCAGCATATGAAGCGGACATTTAAGGCGACAACTGGTTGTGAAGCGCACGAACCCGATTGGATGCGGCAGCTCACTCGCGCTGTGCTGGATGAGGCCAGGGAAAGGGTGCCGCAACTGGCAGCATTGATGAATCACATGGGTATTCCAAAGCCGTAAGCCATCAGAGGTGACATGAAAGACGCATACGCAGAGTTTCAGGCGCTCCATCGCAATTGGGAGCAAGCGCGCAAGTCACGCCCAAGCGAATCTGATTTCACCCCCTATGGGTTCAAAGATGGTCAAGCCGAGGACTTTGACGCCCTGTTCAATGATTGGGAGTCGGCGCTAGCTACTGCCGCAAGCAAAACTAAGGTTGTGAGTGCCGGCGATAGAGCAACTGAAGCCATCATTCGTCACTGTATCGTCCAGCTGAGCAATATCGTGTCGCCGACGGCCAACAATGGCTTCCAGTGGCTGATTCAATCGGCCTTTGCGCAAAGGGTCGCCGAGCTTGGCGCGGCGCTGAATCCGCTTTTGGACACTCGCTTTCGTGGGCGAAAAGCCGTAGTCGACGCGTTGCGTTCGGACGTAAACGAAAATCTTGTAAGAGTCGAGAATGCAGCCCCTCTCGCAGACACCCTGGTGAAGCAGCAGGCCACGATTGCTCGTCAGGCGGAAGAAATCACTGAGGCTTTGACCCAGTCCAAGGCGTCAGAGCAGGAAGCCGCAATAGCCCAGGAAGCCGCTACCAAACATTTAGAGGCTATCAAGCAAGCCGTTGAAGATACGACAGCCTCAAAAGCCGAGTACGACGAAACGGTCAGTGGAGCGAGAGAAACTCTGGGTGAGGCCGGGGCCATCCTGGAAACTATCAAGCAGGATCGAAGCAACGCTGATACTCAGATCGTTGAAAGCAACAAGAAGTTGAATGAGGCAACGAAGAAAATTGCGAAGGCCATTGCCGATCTGAATCGTCAGGGCTTGGCGGGAGCGTTCGATACCAGCGCAAAGAAACTCGGATGGGAACGAATTTGGTGGCTTGTGGCATTTTCCGGGGCCATGGGGTATCTGGTGTATGTACTCCTGAGTTTCCATTCGACGAGTGATTCGCAAACGCCACTATGGGAGCGAATGCTCCATGTGCTTCCACTCCTGGCGCCAGGCATTTGGCTAGGATGGTTCGCGGCCAAGAATGCGAGCCTAACCGCACGAATTCAGCAGGACTACACCTACAAGGTGGCCACAGCACAGTCCTTTGAAGCCTACAAGAAGGAAGTGGAGGCTACTGGCGACAAGGCGCTAGAAAAGCACTTGCTTGAAACAACAATCAGGAACTTTGGCGACAACCCGATCCGTATCTACGATGGAAAGGGGGTGGAAGGCCATCCACTTGAAGCATTGAAATCGGCGCTGGATGACAAACAGTTTGATCGGCTCTTGAACCTATTGAAGGCCGTAAAGCCGTCAGGGGGCAGCTAATTGCTATGCGCTGACGTCTCAATTTAGAGACGGATGGCGCCTGGGTTCGCAACTTCGACATGCGGGATCTCTTGCGGCCTCGGTCATAGCATTCATTGGTGTTTTTTGATCAATGCCTTGCGCGCGTAGTCACGGGAGTGATTATCCAGGCAGAAGCCGGAAACTCACCTGGTAGCGATAGAACTTGATGTTCGGCACCGCCGCCAATGACCAGTGGAGCTTTTGGTCGTTCTCCAAAGCAATAATCACGCCTTCGACGGATTGTCCCGGTTCGGCCACCTGTTCCTTGATGTATCCCATGTAGCGCAGGATCTGTCCCACGACCACATCGCTGGCGCGGCCTCGCTTGAGTTCCACCACCAGCAGGCGTTTGCGATCGTGGCTAACGGCAAGAATGTCGATGGGGCCGGCGTCGGTTGCGTATTGCTGGCTGACGGGCTCGCCGTCTTCTTCGTAGATGGCGAAATCCTTGGCCAGTTCGGTCTGCGCCCAGTTCGCTACCAAGAATGCTTCCAGGTGCTTTTCCATCGCGAACGCCACCGGGTCTTCAAATACCGGGTCGGACGCGAGAATTACGGCAGGCGCGTCCAGCCCCATCAGCTTGCGGACTTTCTCGGCGTAGTCGGATAGGTCGCACACAGTACCGATGGAACCGGAGGAGTTCTGCAAAGCCTCGCTCATTGAGGCGCGCGGAATGGAACGCTCCAGCCAGCGCACTTTACGGCGGTGGGGTATGGGCAGAAAGCGAGCTATGTAATTGGGCTATCTCGTTAAGTGAGATTCCCACTGGGGAGAGGCGGAAGTCACCGCCGGATAGACGCGTGAGCGCTTCGTTTCCCACGAATTTTTTAGGCTTGACGGCCCTATGAGCGCTACGTTCGCACAGGCGTTGGGGACGACGCGAGGACAACATTGCAAGCCATGCGGCATATGCGAGTCGGTTGTCTAGGAAAGAAACCGAGAAAAAACAGTGATATAGCGTCTACTGCGGTGCGTTCTTGGGGACAACGTGGGGGACGATATAAACATTTTTTGGCCGCTAAAGTGGCCTTTTTTACTCGTGGGGACGACGAACGTAGATGACAATGCACGAAACAAAAAAGCCCAAAAAACGCTTGTTTTTTTAGGCTTTTATGCATCTTTCGATTGGTCGGGGAGACAGGATTCGAACCTACGACCTCTACGTCCCGAACCCAGCATACAAACTCATTAAAACCCTTGAAAACAAGGAATTTTATGAAGGAAAATCGATCTCGGGGACACACTCGGGGACACTAATCTCAAGATGGAGTGATACGGGCTGCCGGCCGGGGCGCTTGATCTCTTCGCGTTGTTCGCCTCGATCCGATAACTCCAGAGGCTGTGACATACCCATGCGATCATCGGGTCATCGCTAGGGGATTTCTGGCTCTAGTTAGGCCTTGATGAACCCGCGGGGGGCGGGCATGATCAAAACCATCTCGATCTACAAGCACAAGAGCTTTCATCCGACGACGGCGCACGCCATCCGTCTGGATCCCACCAAAACGGCCACCTATGTTTACGGTCTCAATGGCGCGGGGAAATCCGCCATCGGTGAAGTAGTCGACGGATTGGCTCACAACGATCCTGCGTTCGCCCACTGCAGTATCGAGACGACCGACAACGCTCGGTACCGATACCTGGTCTACAACAACCACTACGTGGATCGCCTGATCGGCCAGCCCATCCAAGGCATTTTTACGGTTGGGGAAGTGGACACCACCCGGCAGCAGCGGATCCAGGCCATCGAGACCAGGGCCGGGGAGTTGGAAGGCCAGATCACCGCCGCGGACACGAGCGTCAAAACCGCCGAAGGCAACATCACAAAGGAGTTCGTGCGCGCCAAAGACGATATCTGGAAAGCGCATGACTGGGGCCGGAAGACCACATTGGGTCCGCTTTTGCAGGGGTATGGGAGAGATAAGGACAAGTTCTTCAAGGACTTGCGCACCCACGTCCTACCCGATGATGGACAACTTGACACCATTGAGCGATTGGAAAAGCGCTTGGCCGATGTGTCCGGCATCGAAAGTGAGCGATCGCCGGTGTCGCTGGATACCAGCGCCATCGAACGGATCGAGTGCGACCCGATCTGGGCCGAGGTAGTGGAGGTGTCTACCACCAGTCGCTTGGCGCCCCTGGTAGCCGAACTCGGCAATGCGGACTGGGTGGCGCGTGGCCAGGGTTATCTGCACACCGACCAGTGCCCGTTCTGCCAGCAAGGCCTGCCGCATGATTTCCGCGACGAGTTGGCGCGCCTCCTGGAAGGCGAGCGCAAGGCCAAGGTCGACAAGATTGCCTCCTTGATCCAGGCCTACGCTGCCCAGCTCGAGGCGCTGGAAGTGCGTGCCCAAACCATTCAGGCCGACCCAGACTCGAAGGAAGCAGGGCTGGATCTAGCCTGGTCCGAAGTGCGCACAGCGCTCCACGACACGCTGGCTACGTTGCGTCAGAAAGAAGCGCAACCCAGTGCGGTGGTAGTAGTTCAGGCCGTCAACGTGGAGGGGTTGACCGACGCGCTGGCCAGGCTTAACTCGCTTATCGCTGATTTCAACACCCGTATCCGCGACCGCAAAGGAGAGCGTGACCGGATCAAGGCTATGTTCTACCAGGTCATGCATGCAGATCGCATGGAGGCCTACGGGCACCACGACTCGTTATTGGGGCCGTTACAGGAGGCTGAAGCGCAGGCGAAGGCCGACCTGACCGCAAAGCGAGGGGAGCGGGACGCGCTCAACACCGAGTTGCGGGAAATGCGACGGCTGCAAAAGGGCGTGGACGCTTCGATCGACGCGATTAACGATCGGCTACGCAGTATTGGGATCACGGCTTTCAGTATTGAACGTAAGGCAGGCGAGGATCGCGTGTATTGCCTGGGTCGTCCGGGTGTGGCGGACTGCGAAACCAAGTCTTTGAGTGAAGGTGAGAAGACGCTGATCGCGTTCCTTTACTTCATGGAGTCCCTCAAAGGCTCACACGATGAAGACGAAACTGTGGATCCGCGGCGGACCATCGCCGTTATCGATGATCCCATCTCTAGCCTGTCGCAGAACTACGTGTACGACATTGCCACGATGATCCACCGCGAGTTGGCCAAGCCCGAAGACCGGCCTCAACTCGTCAAACAGGTGATCGTCTTGACCCACAACCTGTTCTTCTTCCACGAACTCATCCGCCAACACATCAAAAACTTGGCGAATGCGCATAACCGGTGTGGCTTATTGCGGGTGCTCAAGAATGCGTATTCGGAGGTTGAGACTCTAGACCCCGCCAAGCTCTTAAATGATTACGACGTGTGGTGGCACATCCTTAAAGACGCTAAGGTGGGGAAGGTTCCCACTCAAGTGGTGCCCAATGCCATGCGCAACATTCTGGAACAGTTCTTCACCTTTACAACCGGGTCTTCTGACTTCCCGGAGGCGGTTCAAAAACTGGCCGACGCCGACACGTCCAGCAAGTATGCGGCGCTGGATCGCTTCGTGGATCGGGGTTCGCACCGCGACGCGATCAACGGTCCACCGATCGACTGGACCGAATACGACGTGGACTATCTGCTCGGCAAGTTCCGCGCGATGTTCAAGGCAATTAGTCAGGAACAGCACTACCTCATGAAGATTGGGGAGGAGCGACCGGGGGTTTGAGATCTCTCGTAGTGAGAGTAGATGGTTGTGGTTGGGCTCATTATTGCTAACCTGACTTCTCCAGCGCCATACGTGCGTGTTCCGCCAGGTGCGCTGGATTGGGGTGATGGTCGATCTTGTCGGGTAAGCGCAGGGCCTGGCCATCCATTGCCGCGTATTCCGTCCCTTCAAGTGTGGGCGCGATTGAAATGTGTGAGGTGGCCGTGATCCACAACAACCCCAGATCGAACAGGGTGTGGATGTCGGATCGGAGCAACAATCCATTGTCCACGCGGTGCGTATGCTCACCGCGATACGGCAGGATGTGCGCCGCTTCCAGTACAGCCACAGCCTGGCAACCGGTGACAGCGCAGGACTGACCGTAGGCTTCCAATAACTTGGCGCGGAAGCCGGCTTGCCCTTGGCGTTGGGTGATCGCTTTCATCGCCCACACCCGGGCGTCATGGTCGGAGTCCAGGGGCGGTAGATGATCGAATGCTTGATCCTGGGCTTCGGCTTCGGCAAGCCCTATCGTCGTGGTGGGAAGTTGGACGGTTTCCCACACTCCATCGGCATTCGGTTTGAGATCCCAATGCCCGTGGACAGCAGGTCGGAAAACTTCATACGTCGTCGTCTTGTAACGTCCCCGGCGGAATAATCGATCGCGGGGATGTCCGGAGTCCGAGCGCCAGCTCCTTCGCGTCTTGTCGTAGTGGCGGCGGTTGGCGTCATTGACGGTTAAGAAGGCGAGGTTGGCACCCAAGTCCGAATGGTCTTCGTGGGGGTAGTGCTTGGCGAGCCAGGCTGAAATCTCTCTCGTACTAGAAGGCGTTCTCAACGCTGCAACGGCTTCGGCGACATGCCAATACTTAGCACCACCACCGGAGCGTTTCGCGACCAGCTCGACCGGTGGCGTACCGGTGCGATCGAACGCCAACTCGAAGTAGTCATCTTCCAGCCGCACCACCCGACCGACTAGCTCGAAATCGGGCTCGAAATCTTTGCCGGCTTGAGTGTTGCCGGTGCGGACTTCATCGGGGTCTTCCGATGTCGCTACTACCACCCGGATGGGAAGGTTTTCCGCCATTGCTTGGCGCATATGACGGTTAAAGATGTGCTTACCCGCGCCTTTCCATTGTGAAGTGCCGGAAGCGTAAATAGTCATGTCGGCATTGAAGTTGTGCCGCCAGAGGCTGGCTACGACCTGGGGTGGATCGTTCATGACGGCAGTCACGGTCCACTGTGGTTGAGTCAGTTCAACGCCATAGCGGCGGAAGGCTTCCGTAATGAGCATGTGTCCTCCTGTTCCCGCCATTGTCGCCCAGCTCGATCAGCGAGGTGCCCGGTGACCGGGGATCTGAAACAAGATCGAACATCCATGGCTCGCAAAGTTTCGATATCACTAAATAGATAGGATAGGAGGTTTCTGTCTTTTCATAACAACAGGAGAATCCATATGAAAATAGATGTATATCAATGCACCAGCCAACTCAACTACCAGTTCAAGGCAGTGCCTGCCGGACTGCCCGTTCCCGAGTCCTGGGGGGAGTGTCAATACTTCAAGTCGATCGACTTGCAGCCAGGAGAACACCGTATTGGCATGAGCGTGGACGCTGAAACCGCCTTGGAAGCGCTTGAGGTGGATGGTTGGACTGCCATGTAACGGTCCAGTGCCTAGCCCACGGCGAAAGCCGTGGGCGGGCTTGTCTCATGCGTTGCGATCAGGGCAGGGGACAATGCCATATGCCCCATCAATAATGGCTGCCAATGCGCAACACGCTGGCGATAAAACAGCATTACGACTTCGTGTTGGACCTCCAGTCGGGGTTGACCACCAGTCTTGCCGAGTTCCTGGGTGATCGGCTTTACGACGAGGTGATCGAGAAAGCCAGGGTTGCGGTCGAGCATGAATATCTCAACGGGAAAAACCGTTACGTCTGCCTGTTCTGCCGCAAGCCCATGTCCATTCGCTCCAAGTGGACGGCGGACAAGACCGAGCAGCGGTTCCACTTCCAGCACCGCTTCACCGCCGACGCCACTGCCTGCGACGGCTCCAAGAAGCTGACCGAAGAACAGGTGTGCGCCAAGAAATACGACGGCGCCAAGGAAAGCGCCCGCCACATCCTCGCCAAGCGGATGATCGAAAATAGCGTGCTGGCAGATGACGCCTTCGACAAGGACGCCACCAAGCAAGAAGGGCGATGGACGAGCAAGGATGGCGTTAGCTGGCGTCGCCCCGATGTCCAGAGCAAGTGGAAAGGCAAGCGGGTCGCCTTTGAAGTCCAACTATCGACCACCTTCCTGCACATCATCGCGCAGCGTCAGAAGTTCTACCGCGATGATGACGGATTGCTCCTATGGTTGTTCGGTGATCTGGACATTGAAGCCCTACGCCTTGCCGAGGAAGACATCTATTTCAGCAACAATCACAACGCCTTCAAGGTGAGCCAAGAGACCGTCGCTCTGTCCCAGGAGTCAGGACGCCTTGCGCTGGAATGCGTGTGGGATGTGCCGGTGATAGGCGAACATGGGATTGCCGAGGCGGCAACCATCCCCGAAAGCAGGATCGTCTATTTCGATGAGTTGACCTTCGATGTCAGCAGTATTGGAGTGCCCAGGGCGTACTACTTCGACTACGAGGGGACGAAAGAAGCACTGGAGCATCAGCGCCGCAAGGACGTGCGAGAAGCCCGCGATCGACCGTTGAAGGACGCCATGGAGGCATTCGCCTTGGCATACAACGATAGTGGGGACATTCAGGACAGCTGGCTAGAAATCAGACAACGCTTCGCTGCGCGCGGCTTCAACCTGCCTGAGTATTTCAGCTACTCCCAACCGGTGTTCCATCTTCTCAAGGCGGCGTATTCGTCAAGGCATGGCACGCCGGTGTTGATTGGCCAGAACAACTTGCGGGAAGTGGCTAACAATCTCTTTACGAACTACAAATTCGCTCTGTGGGTGTTCTCGGTGATGATGGGACACTACGACCGATTTGAAGAAATGCAGTACCAGGACGCCAGTAAGAAAACGTCATGGCTGAAGAAGGTGCGAGAGTTCAAGCAAGGCTGGCTAACCCGCGATCCGCAATATCTCCCCAATCACGATTACGACGACTTGCTCGCTTTCCTCTTCCCGGAAGCGGAAGCGATGTTGCGACGGGACGCTAGTGAAGTAATGGCAGAGCGTGCGTTTGAAAGAGCGTAACGTCAGTTTGTGGCTCTGGTGCCGTGGTAACGGTACGTACTCAGAATAATGCGTGTCCCGCTGGCGGACCATCCTCTTGACTGAATTCGGTAGCTGGGTGAGCCCCGATGGAATCCAAGAGCGCTACGTTCAATGCGTAGTGCAAAAAAGTGCTTCTCAGAGTCGCCGCCTGGGGACACCAGCGGGGACACTCGGGGACACCAAACGCGGAAAAATAGCGAAAAAATCGCCATATCGCTACTCGGAAGCTCAAACGAAAATGCCCGAAAAGACTAAGCTTTTCAGACATTTACGTTTACAGCGATTGGTCGGGGAGACAGGATTCGAACCTACGACCTCTACGTCCCGAACGTAGCGCTCTACCAGACTGAGCTACACCCCGATTCCGAGCCCGGCATTGTACGTAATCGCCTGCCCGAACGGCAAGGGGGGAGGGCGGCCCGCTAGAATGAAGGATCGATTCCCGTTCACGAGGCCGTCTTGATCAAGCCCCGCACCCCGCCCGGCATCATGGAACTGCTGCCGCGCGAGCAGATCGCTTTCCAGCACATGCTGGACACCATCCGCGGCACCTACGAAGCCTTTGGCTTCTTGCCGGTGGAAACGCCGGTGTTCGAGCTGTCGGACGTCCTGCTGACCAAGACCGGCGGCGAGACCGAGCGGCAGGTCTATTTCGCCCAATCCACCGGTGCGCTGGAGAAATCCCGTGAGGAAGGCGGCGAAGGGATGCCGGAGCTGGCCCTGCGTTTCGACCTGACCGTGCCGCTGGCCCGCTATGTCGCCGAACACGAGCACGACCTCGCTTTCCCGTTCCGTCGCTACCAGATCCAGCGCGTGTACCGCGGCGAGCGCGCACAGCGCGGCCGCTTCCGCGAGTTCTACCAGTGCGACATCGACGTGATCGGCAAGGACGCGCTGTCGTCGCGCTACGACGCGGAAATCCCGGCGGTCATCCACGCGGTGTTCGAGCGCCTCGCCATCGGCGATTTCACCATCCAGCTCAACCACCGCAAGCTGCTGCGCGGTTTCTTCGAGGGCCTCGGCATCGAGGGTGAGGGGCAAATGCGGGTGCTGCGCGAGCTCGACAAGCTCGACAAACGTGGCGAGGACGCCGTGCGCGCGACGCTGACCGGGACGGAATTCGGGCTGGACGGGGCGACGGCCGACAAGCTGCTGGCGTTTTCGCGCATCCGTTCGACGGGCCATGACGATGCGTTGGACAGACTGGCCGCGCTCGGCACCGGCACGGCCTTGTTTGAGGAAGGTCGCGATGCGCTGGTGGCCACGCTGCAGCAGTTGAAGGCAATGGGCATCCCCGAGTCGCGTTACGCGATCAACCTGTCGATCGCGCGCGGCCTCGACTACTACACCGGCATCGTCTACGAGACCACGCTGGACGCGCATCCGCAGATCGGCTCGATCTGCTCGGGTGGCCGTTACGACGACCTTGCCAGTCATTACACCAAGTCCAAGTTGCCCGGCGTCGGCATCTCCATCGGCCTGACCCGGCTGTTCTGGCAATTGCGTGAGGCCGGGTTGGTCGATGTCGCGACCAGTAATGTCGATGTATTGGTCGGCCTGCTGGACGAGGCGGGTTTCGAGGATGCACTGGCCTTCTCGCAGCACTTGCGCGAAGCCGGCCTGCGCGTGGAAACGCAGATGGAGGCGCGCAAGATTGCCAGGCAGTTCCAGTACGCGGATCGCGCGGGCATCCGTTTCGTCGCGTTGCGCGGCGAAGGCGAGCGTGCGGATGGCACGGTGACGTTGAAGGACCTGCGCAGCGGCGAACAGGACACCATGGCACTGGATGCCGCCGCCGGCTGGGTGGCTGGCCGATCGGGAGCAACGGCGTGATGAGCAACAGCATTCTTCTCGATGGCCATTCGCTGGACCGCGTCGCCCTGGTGCGGATCGCCGAGGGCGCGCCGGTCGAACTGGATGCCGAGGCGCTCGAGCGCGTCGAGCGCGCAGCCGCCTTCCTGTCCAAGCAAGTCGCCCGGGAAGAACCGATCTACGGCGTATCCACCGGTTTCGGTAGCAACGCCGACAAGCTGCTTGGCGGACGCCGCGTGCGAGATGGGCGGGACGATGGCGAATCCCTGCATGCGGAGCTGCAGCGCAACCTCATCGTCACCCATGCGGTGTGCGTCGGCGAGCCGTTCGCGCCTGACGTGGTGCGCGCGATGCTCGGCATCCGCATCAACACGCTGTTGCGCGGGCATTCGGGCATCCGCGTCGAAACGCTGCAAGCTTTGGCCGCGATGTTGAATGCCGGCGTGGTGCCGGTAGTGCCGCAGCTGGGCTCGGTCGGCGCCTCGGGTGATCTCGCGCCGCTGTCGCATCTGGCCATCGTGCTGCTGGGCGGTGGCGAGGCCTTCTACCAGGGCGAGCGCATGCCGGGCGGCGAAGCCCTGACGCGCGCGGGCCTTGCGCCCGTCACGCTGAGCTACAAGGAAGGCCTCGCGCTCAACAACGGCACCGCGCAGATGCTGGCGACCGGGGTGCTGGCGCTGCACCGCCTCGAGGAACTGGTCGAGACCGCCGACATCGCCGCCGCCATGACCATCGATGCCTTCGCCGGCCGCCTCGGCGCCTTCGCGCCGGAAGTGCATGCGCTGCGCCCGCATCCGGGCCAGGTGGAGACTGCGGCCAACTTGCGGCGGCTGCTGGAAGGCTCGACGCTGGCCGACATCCCCTACCACCTGGTGCCGCGCTTCAAGCCATGGCAACCGGATGGCTGGCAGGGTGCAGAAGCCCGCGCGCTGAGCTTCGACATCAGCTGGGACTGGGTGCCGGACACGCAGCGCCACGGCCGCGAGAAGTTCTACCAACGCTTCAAGCCCTTCCGCGGCGGCAAGAAGCACCAGCCGCAGGACAGCTATTCGCTGCGCTGCATCCCGCAGGTGCATGGCGCGGTACGTGATGCGATTGCACAGGCCGCGCGCGTGCTGGAAATCGAGCTCAATGCGGTTACCGACAATCCGCTGGTATTCCCGGATGCGAAGGCCGAGCACGTCGAGCAACAGGTGATTTCCGCCGGTCACTTCCACGGCATGCCGCTTGCGTTGGCGATGAGCTACGTCAAGGCCGCGATCCCGGTGCTGGCGTCGATCAGCGAGCGCCGCCTCAACAAGCTGGTAGATCCGGCCACGAACGATGGCCTGCCTGCGTTCCTGATCGGCAACGAGGACGGCACTGAATCCGGTTACATGATCGTGCAGTACACCGCTGCGGCGATCGTCAACGATCTGGCTTCGCGTGCGATGCCGGCATCCGTGTATTCGGTGCCGACCAGCGCCAATGCCGAAGACCATGTGTCGATGGGTGCCAATGAGGCGCGCCACGTGCTGGCGATGACGAATGACCTCGCCAAGGTGATCGGCCTCGAACTGGCCACCGCCGCACAGGCGCTCGATTTTCGCCGCGACATGTTGCATGCCGCGCAGGATCTGGCACGAAGCGTCGATGCCGAGGCGTTCTCCGCCAAGGTGGACGGCGCGCCTGCGCAGGCATCCTCCAACCGCACACAATTCCTCGAGGAAGTGGACGGGTTGCGCCGCGAGCTGGGCGTGGCCGAAGGCTTCCACCCAGGCCGTGTCGTTTCCGCTGCGCATGAGGAAGTGCGCCGCCACATCGCCTTCATGGGGCGTGATCGCGCGCTGGATGGCGATGTCACCGCCGCCGTGCGGATGGTGGAGTCGGGCGCGGTGCTCGCAGCGGCGCGCCGGGCAGGCTGATCCATGCGCGGACTCCGGTGTGCGCTCGCGGCATTGCTGTCACTGGCTGCCGTCGATGTGGCCGCGCAAACATCGCCGGCCTGTACCACGGGCATCGTCTTCGAGGATCGCGATGGCGACGGCCGCCGCGACGGCGTCGAGCCGGGGTTGGCTCATGTCGCCGTCTCCAATGGTCGTGATGTCATCCGCAGTGGTGCCGACGGTCGTTACCACCTGCAACCACGCGACGGCGCAGCGGTTTTCATCATCAAGCCTGCCGGCCATGTGTTGGCCCCGCGTGGCGATGGCTTGCCGGACTATTGGCGGACGCCGGGCGAGGGCGCTGCCTGCGATTTCGCCCTGCGTCGCGAGAACCTGCCGCCGCTGCGCAAGGAGGGCCTGCGGGTACTGGTGTTTGGCGACCCGCAGCCCAAGTCGAGGGTCGATGTCGGCCATTACGCGCGTGGCATCGTCGATGCGGTGATCGATGAGGCTTCGGCGACGGCGCGCGATTTCCGCGTGGCATGGCCCGGACGGGCCGCAGACCTGGGCCTGACCCTGGGCGACGTGGTGGACGACGATCTCTCGCTCTATCCCGGCATCAAGCGCGAGACCGCGCGTCTGCAGGTGCCATGGCTGCATGCGCCGGGCAATCACGACATCAACCAGGCATCGGACGACGACGCGCGTTCGCTGGCGGGTTTTCATGAGGCTTTCGGGCCGGACAGCTTCGCCTGGGAAGAGCCCGAGGCGAGCTTCGTCGTGCTGGACGACGTGATCTGGCAACCGGCCTCTTCGCCGAAGTACATCGGTGGCCTGCGCGAGGACCAGTTCGCCTTCCTCGAAGCCTACCTGCGCGGTGCGCGCAAGGACCGCCTGCTGGTGCTGTCGATGCACATCCCGCTGTTCGAGCCCGGAGGCAAGGACACGTTCCGCGATGCCGACCGCACCCGCCTGTTCGCATTGTTGCGCGGCTTTCCGCAGGTCCTGTTGCTCACCGCGCACAACCACGCGCAGCAACACGTCTTCCACGGTGCCGCCGATGGCTGGCAGGGCGCGAGGCCGCTGCACGAATACAACGTAGGCGCCACCTGCGGTGCGTTCTGGTCGGGCGTGAAGGATGTCGCTGGCGTGCCGATCTCGACCATGGCCGATGGCACGCCGAAGGGTTGGGCGCGATTGCAGATACAGACCGACGGCCGATATGCGCTCAGCTATCACCCCTCGAATGATCCCGTGCGGGCCATGCACCTGCATGCGCCGAAGGCGCTGCGGCGCGGCGCGTATCCGGCCTGGGGCGTGTACGCCAATGTCTACATGGGCATGGACGACACCCGCGTCGAGTTCCGCGTCGATGGCAGCGAGTGGATGCCGATGAAGAGGGTGCTGCAACCCGATCCGGCGTTGCTGGCCGAGAACATGCGCGATGATGAAGCTGGCGCCCTGCGCGGCTACGACCGCTCGCCGGAAGCCGAGCCCTCGCAACACCTGTGGCGCGGCGCGTTGCCCACCAAGTTGGCGGCCGGCGAGCACGCGGTGGAAGTGCGCGCATTCGACCGTTGGCGTGGCGAGGTGCGCGCAAAGACGAGTTATCGCCTGATCGAAGCGGAACCCTGAGCGTTCGTTACGGCGCGGTATCGGCTTTGCCCGGATCCAGCAGGCCGGCGCGTGCCAGCAGATCGATCAGCGCCTGTCTCTGCGCGGCGTCGCCGCGTGGCCAGCCGGTGACGTGATCGATCACCTTGCCTTCGTGGACGATGAAGAACTCCGGCATCCGCCAGGTTGGCGGCAATAGCGCCCATTCGCTGCGGTCGTAGAGCAGGTGCGCCTGCGCATCGGGGAAACGCCGGTTCCAGCCGCGCATCGCCGCCAGGTCTTCCTGCCCGGGCGGCAGCATCAGCCAGCGCGCATGCGCCGCGAACGCCGGCCCGAGCACGCGATCCCCGGCGATATCCTCGGCCGCATCCTGCGAGAAGTGGCAGCCGGCAGTCACCAGCAGTTGCGTCGGTCCCAGGTCCAGCGCGGAACGGGTCAGGATGCCGCCATCCGCCGAAGCGAGCCAGGCGCTGAAGGCGGGTGCATCGTCGCGGTAGGGATCCTCCATGCGGGGCAGTTGCGGGAGGTTGGCATCGACATGTCGTGATGCGTATTGCCGCGCCGCTTCGAACTGCCGGGTCCGCAGCATCGCGTCGTACAGCATGCGATGGTCCTGCGGCTGTGCGATGTTGCGCGCCCGCAGCGCGGCCACCACCGCGCGCAATCGTTCGACGTCGCCGGGCGTGGGTGCGTGGTCGGCGCCCAGTTGGATCGAGCGCAGCAGATACACCAGTTCGCGCTCGGGCAAGCGGGCGATGGCGTCGGGATTTCCATCGAACCGCGCCGTGAGTGCATGGAAGGCGTCGCGCAGCGCATCGGGTTTTTCCGCATCTCCCAGATGGTGGAGCGCGTCGAAGCCGCGTTCGATTTCGCCCGGATGCGCTGCCTGGAGGCGCCATGTCCACGAGGCCCTCACGCGGCGCGACTTGACCACGCCGGCGTAGTCCTGGGCATCGAACAGCGCCAGCACGCGAACGATTTCGTCCCGGGTGAGTTCCGTCACCAGGTCGCCGGGATCGAAGCCGCCCAATCCCTTGCTCCCGAACACGAGGCTGTCCAGGAAACGCTGCCGTGCCATTGGCGGCAACGCATCGAGCGGCGTGTGCTTGCCCGCATGGGTCAGCAGGTAGGCGTCCAGCGCCTGGCGACTGAGCAGATGCGGTGTTTCGGCAGGGATTTCCGTCGTGCCAGCGGCGGGAGGCTGCTGGGCCACCGCTGCCATCGATACCTGGCTGGTGCAGGCGAGCGCCAGCAGCAGGCCGCATCGATGCTGGCGGCTCGCGTCGATCAGGCCGTGATCTCCGCGAATGATTCCGCCCGCACATGCCCGTTCGCGGCATCGCCGAGGCGCGGCTCGGGATAATCCTCGCGGCGATCCAGCAGTACCGTGCGCATGCCGGCTTCGCGCGCGGCGTCGAGTTCCTCGACCACGTCCGAGAGAAACACGATCTCGTCTGGCGGACGCCCAAGCGCTTGGGCGATGCGGCGATAGCTGGCGGCCTCGCGCTTGTGGCCGACCTCGGTATCGAAGAAGGCATCGAACAACGGGACCAGGTCGCCATCGTCGGTATGGCCGAACAGCAGTTTCTGCGCGGGCACCGAGCCGGAGGAGAACACCGCGAGCGGATGGCCCTCGGCATGCCAATGGCGCAAAGCGGGCGCGACATCCGGATACAGCGGCGCGGTGAAGGCGCCGTCGGTGTAACCGGCTTCCCAGACCATGCCCTGCAGCGCCTTGAGCGCAGTGTGCTTGCGGTCCTGGTCGATCCAGCCCTGCAGCACCTCGACGATCATGCCGTCGTCGCACATCGCGCCTTGCTCGGTGGCGACGGCATCCAGCCAGCGGCGCACTTCGGGCCTGTCGCCGTTCTCGCGCACGAAGCCGGGCAGGGCGGCGCGCGCATACGGGAACAGCACGTCCTTGACGAAGGAGATGCCGGAGGTGGTCCCCTCGATGTCGGTGAGGACGACCGGCTTCATGCGCTGCGCTCGTAGCGCGGGAAGCGCTGGGCGATGTCGCTGCCGGTGAAATGGCCAACCCAGCCGTCCGGATTGGTGAAGAAGCGGATGGCGACGAATTCGGGCTCCGCGCCCATGTCGAACCAATGGGTGGTATCGCCGGGCACCGAGATCAGGTCACCTTTCTCGCACAGCACTTCGAAGACCTTGCCGCCGACATGCAGCGAGAACAGGCCGCTGCCATCGACGAAGAAGCGCACCTCGCCTTCCTTGTGGGTGTGTTCCTCGAGGAACTTGGCGCGCATCGCCTCGCGCTGCGGGTTGTCGGGGGCGATGCTGACGACATCGACGCTGTTGAATCCGTTGTCGGCGACCAGGCGGTCGATGTCGGCGCGGTAGGCATCCATGATCGCCTCGGGGCTGTCGCCGGCCTTCACCGGCTGGCCCGCCTGCCATTGCTCGTACACCACGCCGATCCTGTCGAGTTCAGCGGCAATGCCGGAATGGTCGCGTGTTTCCAGCAACACGGTCCCGGGCGCATCGTCATTGAACACGCGCAAACGGCTCATCGCTTCAACTCCATGATCTTCAGCTCGCAGGCCAGCAGGAACTCGAAGGCTTCCAGATGACGGCGTGCCTCGGCCATGTCTCGGCCCCAGGCATACAGGCCGTGGCCTTCGATCAGGTAGCCCCACATCGATTGCCTGTCGAGCGCATCTTCGACTTTCGCGGCCAGCTCCTGCATGTCCTGGGTGTTGGCGAACACTGGCACGTCCATCGAATCGTCGTGGGTGGTGTTGCCGGCGAAGGCTTTCTGCAGCTCGTAGTCCTCGAAACGGACGTGGCCCTGCGAGGCGAACAGGCGCGAGGCGACCGTCTGCACCAGCGAGTGCGTGTGCAGCACGCAGCCGAGCTCGGGGAAGCGCCGGTAGAGCTGCGTGTGGAGCAGCGTTTCCGCCGAGGGTTTGAGATCGGTCGCGACCGGTTGGCCATTGAAATCCACCACCATGATGTCGGCTTCGCACAGCTTGCTCTTGTTGCGCCCCGAGACCGTGACCGCGGCATGGCGATCATCCAGGCGCATCGAGAAATTGCTGCTGGTCGCGGGCGTCCAGCCGGCGTGGCCGAGTTCGCGGATGTTGGTGATGAGCTCGCCGGCCAGGTGGCGCAGGCGAATCGGGTCGTAGGGGAGGGGCTGATCCATGGTGTCGAGTGTAGCGAATCGGGCCTGAGGGATCGGCAACGTTTCCGCATCCGGCACACAAAGAAAAACGGCGCGGATACCCGCGCCGTTTTCGTCCATCGCTGCCAGGTCAGGCTTGCGGGCCCTCGTGGAACGGCGGTTCCGGGTCGATCTTGGGGCCGCCTTCCGGGCCGGTGATGCCGCGGGCCAGATCGCTGTTGCGGTAACCGTACAGCGCGTACACCACCAGGCCGATGATCGCCCAGCCGAAGAACATCGCGATGGTGTAGACCGAGAGGTTCAGGAACAGCAACAGGCAGCCGGCGATGGCCAGCGGGCACACCACCCACGCCATCGGGGTACGGAACGGACGATGCCGGTTCGGTTCGCGCTTGCGCAGGATCAGCACGCCGGCGGCCACCGCCATGAACGCGAACAGGGTGCCCGAGTTGGAGATGTCGGCGAGGATGCCGACCGGGAACATCGCCGCGAACAGCGCCACGAACACGCCGGTGATCATGGTCACGATATGCGGGGTGTGGAACTTCGGATGCACCTTGGACAGGAACTCCGGCAGCAGGCCGTCGCGCGACATGGTGAAGAAGATGCGGGTCTGGCCATAGATCATCATCAGGATGACCGAGGGCAGTGCCAGCGCGGCGGCCATGCCGATCGCGTTGCCCCAGCCTGCGAAGCCCATCACCTTCAGCACGTGGGCCAGCGGCTCCTTGCTGCAGACCAGGGCGTCGGGGTTTGTCGCGGCGCAGGCGGCGGCCATTTCCGGCGTGCCCGGATGGATGGCCAAGCCATTGGCGTCCAGCATCGGTTGCGAACCGATCGCGCCGACTGCACCGTAGCCCACCAGCATGTAGAACACGGTGCAGACCAGCAGCGAACCGATCAGGCCGATCGGAATGTTGCGGTTCGGATTCTTGGTCTCCTCGGCGGCAGTGGAGACCGCGTCGAAACCGACGTAGGCGAAGAAGATGGATGCCGCCGCGCCCAGCACGCCGACGCCGCCCAGCGGACTGCCCCAGCCGGTCGGGAAGAACGGCGTGAAGTTGGCGTCTTTTGCCGCGGGCATCGCGATCGCGATGAAAGCGGTCAGCGCGGCCACCTTGATCAGCACAAGGACGGCGTTGACCTTGGCCGACTTGGAGGTGCCGATGACCAACAGGCCGGTGACGACCAGCGCGATGACGAAGGCGAGCAGGTTGAACGCGCCGCCATCCATCGGACCCGTCTTGAGATAACGAGGCAGTTCCACTCCGGCGCTCGCGAGCAGGCCGTTCATGTAGCCGGACCAGCCCACCGAGACTGCACCCGCCGCCACCGCGTATTCCAGCACCAGCGCCCAGCCCACGGTCCAGGCCAGGGCTTCGCCCATCACGCCATAGGTGTAGGTATAGGCGGAGCCGGAGACCGGCACCATCGAGGCCAGCTCCGAATACGCCAGTGCGGCCAGCGCGCAGACCACGGCGGCGATCACGAAGGCCAGCATCATCGCCGGGCCGGCCTTCTGGCCCGCCTCGGCGGTGAGCACGAAGATGCCGGTGCCGATGATGGCGCCGATGCCGAGCATGGTCAGCTGAAAGGCACCGAGCTGGCGCTTGAGGGATTTCTTTTCGGCCGTCTCGAGAATCTTGTCGAGTGATTTGACGCGTTGGAACAGCATTGCGTTCTCCCCTGGGCAACGGCAGTGGTTGGGTTGCCCGAAACGACGAGCAGCCGCGACCATAACCGGCCTGCGGCCTGCTGCACAAGGCGTTGGTGCCTTTGCGGCTTGCGAAGCTGCGTGATGCGATGCAGCATCCGCGGATGGATACGGGATGGGACATGGATGCGCGCCTGGCCGATTGGCGCCGCGCACAGGCCGATGGCGATGCCGGGGAAATCGTGGCATTCGCCGAATTGGCGAGCGAAGGGGGCATCGCCTATCGGCGCGATCGGCTGGCGGGTCATTTCACCGCCTCAAGCTGGCTGGTCAGCGAGGATGACCGGCGCACGCTGCTGACCCACCATCGCAAACTGGGCCGTTGGTTGCAGTTGGGCGGTCACGCCGATGGCGAGGAAGACCTGGCCGCGGTCGCGCTGAAGGAAGCGGAGGAAGAGTCAGGCCTGGGCGGCCTGACCGTGGAGCCCGGAATATTCGACCTGGACCGGCACTGGATCCCCGAGCGCGAAGGCGTGCCGGGCCACTGGCACTACGACGTGCGCTTCGTCGTGCATGCCGGCTCCAACGAGGATTTCGTGGTCAGCGAGGAATCGCTGGATCTGGCCTGGCGCGACATCGCCGCGCTGGCGAAGGACGCGGGCGTGGATGAGTCGCTTCGGCGGATGGCGCGACGCTGGCTGGCGCGCACGCTAGCCTGATCAATACAGCACGCGGGTCCGCAACGTGCCTTCGATGCCGGCCAGTGCCTCACGCAGTCGGGCGGCCTGGTCGCGGTCCGAAGCCGCATCGATCACCACGTAACCCAGCTCCGGGTCGGTGCGCAGGTACTGGCCGTCGATGTTGATGCCGCGCGCGGAGAACACCTCGTTGATGCGCGAAAGCACGCCCGGCACGTTGCGGTGGATGTGCAGGAAGCGATGGCTGCCGACATGGCCGGGCAGGATGACTTCGGGGAAGTTGACGGCCGAGAGCGTGCTGCCGTTGTCGCTGTAGCGCACCAGCTTGGCCGCGACCTCGGCGCCGATGTTGTCCTGCGCTTCCAGCGTGCTGCCGCCGATGTGCGGGGTGAGAATGACGTTGTCCATGCCGCGCAGCGGCGAGACGAAGGCATCGGCATTGCCTTCGGGCTCCAGCGGGAACACGTCCACCGCCGCGCCCGCGAGGTGGCCGCTTTGCAAGGCGGTGGCCAGCGCATCGATGTCCACCACCGTGCCGCGCGAGGCATTGAGCAGGTGTGCGCCTGGCTTCATCTTCGCCAGTTCATTCGTGCCGATCATCAGCCGCGTCGCCGGCGTTTCCGGCACGTGCAGGGTGACGATGTCGCTCATCGCCAGCAGTGCGTCCAGGTCCCCGGCGTTGCGCGCGTTGCCGAGCGCCAGCTTGGTTTCGATGTCGTGGTAGATCACCTGCATGCCGAGCGCCTCGGCCATCACGCCCACCTGCGTGCCGATGTGGCCGTAGCCGACGATGCCCAGCGTCTTGCCGCGCACCTCGTGGCTGCCGTTGGCGGACTTGCTCCAGCCACCGCGATGGCATTGCGCGGATTTCTGCGGGATGCCGCGCATCAGCATGATCGCTTCGGCGATGACCAGCTCGGCCACGCTGCGGGTGTTGGAGTAAGGCGCGTTGAACACCGGGATGCCGGCCCGCTTGGCGGCGGTGAGGTCGATCTGGTTGGTGCCGATGCAGAACGCACCGATCGTGATCAGCTTGCGCGCCTCGGCGACCGCGTCGGCATCGAGCTTGGTGCGGGAGCGGATGCCGACGATGTGCGCCTCGCGCAGCTCGCGGTGCAGGTCGTCGACCGGCAGCGCCTTCTCGAAGCGACGAATGTCGCTGTAGCCGGCATCGGCGAAGGCCTGCGCAGCGGTGTCGCTGATGCCTTCCAGCAGCAGCACGCGGATGTCGGATTTAGGGAACGAAGTGGGGGACACGGTCGGCTCGCGGGGGAGGCGAGTTTCATTGTGCTACATACGCAGGCGTTTGGAGTAGATTGACCGCATGGATGACGCCCTTGAAGCCTTGCGCGAGGCTTTGCCCGCCCTGCGCCTGCTGACAGATGCCCCGGAGCTGGAACATTACGGCCGCGACTGGACGCGCCGCTGGACACCCGCACCGCGCGCGATCGCGCTGCCGGCATCGGTGGAGGAGGTCGTCGGCATCGTGCACTGGGCGCGTGCGCAGGGCATCGCGCTGGTGCCCTCGGGCGGACGTACGGGGTTGTCGGGCGGGGCCGTGGCCGCCAACGGCGAGCTGGTCGTCAGCCTGGAGCGGATGAACAAGGTGATCGGCTTCGACGCGGTCGATCGCGTGCTGACGGTGCAGGCGGGCATCCCGCTGCAGCTGGCGCAGGACGCCGCCCGCGGACATGGCCTGCAGTATCCGGTCGATTTCGCCGCGCGCGGCTCGTGCACGATCGGCGGCAACATCGCCACCAATGCCGGCGGCATCCGCGTGCTGCGCTACGGCAACACGCGCGAGTGGATCGCCGGTTTGACCGTCGTCACCGGCACCGGCGAAGTGCTGCACTTGAACAACGCGCTGGTGAAGAATTCCAGCGGCTATGACCTGCGGCAGCTCTACATCGGTGCCGAGGGCACGCTGGGCCTCGTGGTCGAGGCGATGCTGAAGCTCACCGCGCCACCGCCGCCGACGCAGGTGATGCTCTTGGCCCTGCCGGATTTCGACGCCGTGCTGGCGGCCTTCACCGCCTTGCGCGATGGCCTGCGGCTGGAAGCCTTCGAGTTCTTCACCGATGCCGCGCTCAAGCACGTGCTGGCGCATGGCGGGCAACGTCCGTTCGATGAAGGGCACGCCTTCTATGCGGTCGTCGAGTATGCGAACGAAGGCGAAGCCGACGAGGTCGCCGCGTTGTCGTTGTTCGAGCGGGGGTTGGAGAGCGGCTGGGCGGTGGATGGCGTGATCGCCGGCAGCCAGGCGCAGGCGCAGCAACTGTGGCGGCTGCGCGAAGGCATCACCGAATCGTTGGCATCGCACGTGCCGTACAAGAACGATGTCTCCTTGCGCATTTCCGCGCTGCCGGCGTTCCTGTCCGAGGCCGAGGCGCTGATCTCGCGTGAATACCCGGCGTTCGAGGTGGTCTGGTTCGGCCATATCGGCGATGGCAATCTGCATATCAACGTGTTGAAACCCGCGGACCTGCCGCAAGCGGACTTCGTGCGCGATTGCGAGCGGGTGACCAGGTTGCTGGCGGGCTTGTTGGAGTGCCACGGCGGCAGCATCTCCGCCGAACACGGCATCGGACTGGTCAAGAAGCCCTATTTGCAGGGCACGCGCAGCGACGCTGAGATTGTGGCGATGCAGGGCATCAAGCAGGTGCTCGACCCGGACGGCATCATGAACCCGGGCAAGATCTTCGACTGATCAGCGCGGGATGCCGGCGAGGCGCTCGTCCAGCCGATCGCGGATCGCCGGCCATTCGTTGTCGATGATGGAATAAGTCACCGTATCGCGCAGGCTGCCATCCTTGTGCCGCATGTGATTGCGCAGGATGCCGTCCCGCCGCGCACCCAGTCGTTCGATGGCGGCTTGCGACCGCAGGTTGTGATGGCTGGTGTGGAAAAACACCGAGGCCGCATCCAACGTGTCGAAAGCGTGGCCCAACATCAGCCGCTTGTTGGCCGTGTTCACGTGCGTGCGCCAGACGGACGCCGCATGGAACGTATAGCCGATGGCGAGCGTCGGCACCGTGGGGTTGATGTCGTAGAAGCGCGTCGTGCCGACCAGCCGGCCGTCGGCGATGATGGCGAAGGGCAGCTGCAACCCTGCATCGCGCATCGCCAAGGCTTTCTCGACCCAATCGGCCATGCCGTCGCGGCCCGGCACGCTGACGTAGTTCAAGCCGCCGATGTCCCCATCTTCCACGGCCTCCTGCAGTGCAGGGATGTGCCCGTGGGCCAGCGGCTCAAGGCGTACGCCCCAGCCGACCATCGCTTCGCTCATCTCGTGACCCCCGTAGACGGACGTTCGGCGAGCAGCACGCTGGCGACAGCATCATCGCCCTGGTACTTGCGCACCAGCGCCTTCCAGGCGGTTTCGTCGGCATCGGCGCACAGTGCCTTCGCCATGGCGGGATCGCCACCCTCGGACTCGGGGCGGCTGAAATGCCGGCACATGCGCTGCCTGAGGATGAAGTCGCGGACATCCTCGGGCAGCCGGTTGGGATCGATCTGCGCAGCGCTTCCCGCCGCGGGCGGCGAGGCTGCAGGCGCGGCCTGGGCCGGCGATGCGGGATCGGCCACCGTCTGCGCTGCCGGCACTTCCGGCACGGGCATGTTGGTCGGCGGCGACGAGCATGCCGCCAGCATCATCAACCCCAGCAGGGCGGCGCCCACCGGCCTAGTCGGCGCGGCCACCGAACTCGCCCGTGGTGGTGTTGACCCAGATCCGCTCGCCGTTGGCGATGTATTCGGGCACCTGGATCTCGATGCCGGTATTCAGGCGGGCCGGCTTCGGGCGCTTGGTCGCTGTACCGCCCTTGAGTTCCGGTGGCGTGTCGACGACTTCCAGCACCACGGAGGTCGGCAGCTGCAGCGCCACCGGCTGGTCATCGATGATCTGCACGTAGCAGCCGGCGAGGCCATCGGTGATGTAGCCGGCGGCGTCGCCCACGCTGGCGGCATCGAGCGGGTACTGGGTGAAATCCTCGTCGTCCATGAACACGAAGGCATCGCCGTCCTTGTACGAGAACGTGGCCTGGCGACGGGACAGTTCGACTTCGCGCAGGTCGTCGTCGCCGTCGAAGCTGGCGTCCAGCTTGTTGCCGCCGGGCACGGAGTACATGACGAAGCGGAAGCGCACGTTGCCGCCGCGGCCCTGCGGGCTGCTGCGCTCGATGTCGCGGATCTGGTACACGCCGCCGTTGTATTCGACGACGTTGCCTTTCTTGATGTCGTAAGCCTTCATGCGATGTCTTTACTTTCGTTGTTGGAGCGCACGGTAAATGCGCTCGTTTAAGATCCAGGTCAAAAGGCCCCAGCACAGGCCGCCGATCGCGCACAGCGGCACCGCGACGGCCAGCACCAACGGCAGGCGAGGGTGGTCGATGCCGAGCTGCAGCACCATCATCAGCGCCATGAAGGCGAGCATCAGCCCGCCCCAGAACGCCACGCCCTTCACCAGCACGAACCGCCACATGCCGCCGGCGCGCATCGCCGGCCACTTCTCGGCCACCGAGCGTTCCGCGCGCGAGCCGTAATCGGTCATTTCGGCGCCAGGCGGGTCGCGCCATCCAGCCGGATGGTCTCGCCGTTGAGATAGGTGTTGCCGATGACGTAGGCGACCAGGTCCGCGAACTCTTCCGGCTTGCCCAGGCGCGAAGGAAAGGGGATGGAGGCCGACAACGACTTCTGCACGTCGTCCGGCATGCCATCGACCATCGGCGTCCAGAAGATGCCGGGCGCGACGGTCATCACGCGGATGCCGAAGCGCGAAAGCTCGCGCGCCATCGGCAGCGTCATCCCGACCACGCCACCCTTGGACGCCGAATACGCCGCCTGGCCGATCTGGCCCTCGTAGGCCGCGACCGAGGCGGTGTTGACGATGATGCCGCGCTCGCCGTCCACGCCGGCTTCGTTGTGCTGCATGACTTCGGCGCAGGCCTTGGCGACGTTGAAGCTGCCGACCAGGTTCACCATCACCGTGGCCTGGAACTGCGAGAGCTTCATCGAGCCCTCGCGGCCCAGCACGCGGCCTGCGCCCAGGATGCCGGCGCAGTTGATGCAGGCGTTCAGGCCGCCGAGGAAATCCCTGGCCGCGGCCACGTTGGCGGCGACGCCGGCCTCGTCGGTGACGTCGGTCTTGATGAAGACGGCGTTGGTCGCGCCCAGCTCGGCGACGGCTTCGGCGCCCTTGTCCTCGTTGACGTCGAACAGGGCGGCCTTGCCGCCATGGGCGACCAGGTGCCGGGCGACGGCCAGGCCGAGGCCGGAGACGCCGCCGGTGACGATGGCGCGGACGTTGGAGAGCTGCATGCGGGAATCCTGCTGCGGAAAGCCGCGATTTTAGCCCAGCGCGGGGTTCCGGCCGCTAGAGCTGGCGCAGGTAGAAGGTGTTGCAGCCGCCATGGCCGGTCGCGCCCATCGGCTGCCCGATGGGCCGGAATCCGCTGCGCTGGTACAGCCGCATCGCCGCGTCCATGCCGGTCAGGGTCTCGAGGTAGCAACGGCGGAAGCCGGCGGCGCGCGCGGCATCGAGGCATCGGGCCATCATCGCCGCACCGGCGCCCAGTCCGCGGGCCTGCGGCAGGAAATACATCTTGCGCAGCTCGCAGGTGTCCACATCGCCTCCCGCCAATGGCGCGATGCCGCCACCGCCCAGCACTTCGCCGTCGCGTTCGATGACGAAATAGGCATGGCGCGGCGCATCGTAGGCTTTCGACATCCAGTCCACTTCCGGATCGTTGATGGCGAAGCCGCAGCCACTGGCGCCGAATTCCGGCATCACCGCGCGGATGATGGCCGCCATCGCGGTGTCGTCTTCGGCCGCGATGGGGCGGATGCGCCATGCCGCGTTCACGCGGAGCGGGCCTGGCCGACCTTGCTGCCGTTGCCACGCTGCAGGCGGGGCGCCAGCCAGCGGCCGACTTCGACCAAGGCGTCGAGGTCGATCCCGGTGTCGATGCCCATCCCGTGCAGCATGTAGGCCACGTCCTCGCTGGCGACGTTGCCGCTGGCGCCCTTGGCGTAGGGGCAGCCGCCGGTGCCGGCGACAGCGGCATCGACCACCGCCACGCCTTCCTCCAGGCAGGCGAGGATGTTGGCCAGCGCCTGTCCATAGGTGTCGTGGAAGTGGATGGCGAGCGCGTCCATCGGCACCTCGGCGGCGACCGCCTGCAGCATCGCGCGGGCCTTGGCCGGCGTGCCGACGCCGATGGTGTCGCCCAGCGAGACCTCGTAGCAGCCCATCGCGTGCAGGTCCTTGGCCACGCGCACGACGTCCGACAGTGGCACTTCGCCCTGATAGGGGCAGCCCAGCACGGTCGAGACATAACCGCGCACGCGCACGCCGTCGGCCTTTGCAGCGGCGATCACCGGCGCAAAGCGCTCAAGCGATTCGGCGATGGAGGCATTGATGTTCTTCCGGTTGAAGGCTTCCGAGGCGGCAGTGAACACCGCGATCTCCTCCACGCCCACGCCGCGGGCGCGTTCGTAACCCTGCAGGTTCGGCACCAGCACCGGATAGGCGATGCCCGGGCGCCTGTCGATGCCGGCATAGACCTCGGCCGCATCGGCCATCTGCGGCACCCACTTGGGGCTGACGAAGCTGGTGGCCTCGATGGTGCGCAGGCCGCAGCCGGACAACCGGTCGATCAGCTCGATCTTGTCGGCGGTGGCCACGAAGACCTTTTCGTTCTGCAAGCCGTCGCGTGGACTGACTTCGACGATGCGGACGGAGGAAGGAAGCGCCATCTCAATGCTCCAGCGTGACCAGGGTGGCATCGGCCTCGACGAAATCGCCTTCGCAGGCCTGCACGTCGGCGACAATGCCGTCGCGCGGCGCCTTCAGAGCCAGTTCCATCTTCATCGCCTCCATCACCATCAGCACGTCGTCGGCCTTGACCTCATCGCCGGCGCGCGCCTTCACCAGCACCACGCGGCCCGGCATCGGCGCCTTGACGCGGTCGCCGCTGCCGCCGCCGGCCTCGTCTTCCAGCCGGTGCAACGCGGTGCGCTGCAGGCGGTGGCGACGCTCGCCATCGTGCAGGGTGACGACATCGCCATCGCTGCGCGCCTGCAGGCGGCGTGCACGACCGTTGACGCGGCCGCTCAGCACCTCGCCGGTCAGGCGCAGGCCTTCCAGATAAGTCAGCGCATCGCCTTCACGCACGATGTAGTCGCCGCCGGAGCCGCTGATCGACAGTTGCGCGTCGACATCGCCATCCTGCAGGCGGATCGGCGTGGCGCCATCGCCGTCGAGGCGCCAGCCATCGCGGACGTCCCACGGGGATGCGCTGTCGTTGCGGGCTTCGCGCAAGCGCAGTACGGCCGCGGTGAGCGCGCGTTGCACATGCGATTCGGATTCGCTGCCGGCACCGCCGATGAACTCGTCGAGGTGGCGATCGAGGTAGCCGGTGTCGATGGTGCCGCCGACCACGGCCGGATGTCGCGCCAGCCGCTCAAGGAACACGATGTTCGACTTCGGCCCCTCGATCTCGCACGCAGCCAGTGCCTCGCGCAGCCGAGCCAGCGCGCGCGCGCGATCCACCCCGAACACGATCAGCTTGGCGATCATCGGGTCGTAGAAGATCGTCACCGTATCGCCTTCGACCACGCCCGAGTCGATGCGCACGTCCGGCATGAACTCGGGCAGGCGCAGACGCGTGAGCGTGCCCGAACCGGGCAGGAAGCCGGCATCCGGATCTTCCGCGTACAGGCGCACCTCGATCGCGTGGCCGCTGCTGTAGATGCCGTCCTGCGTGCGCGGCAAGGGCTCGCCGGCGGCGACGCGCAACTGCCATTCGACCAGGTCCAGCCCGGTCACGAGTTCGGTGACGGGATGCTCCACCTGCAGGCGGGTGTTGATCTCCATGAAATAGAACTGGCCATCCTGGCCGACGATGAATTCCACCGTGCCCGCGTTCTGGTAATCGATGGCGTGGCCGGACTTGATCGCCGCCTCGCCCATCGCCCCGCGCAGCTCGGGGGTGAGGAAAGGCGAGGGCGATTCTTCCAGCACTTTCTGGTAACGGCGCTGCGCCGAACACTCGCGTTCGTTCAGATGAATCACGTCGCCAAACGCATCGCCGAAGATCTGGATCTCGATATGGCGGGGCTTCTCGATGTAGCGTTCCAGCAGCACGCGGTCGCGGCCGAATGCATTGGCCGCCTCGCGCTGGCAGCTTTCCAGATTGGGGGCGAACTCATCGCTCGATCGCACGATGCGCATGCCCTTGCCGCCGCCGCCGTGCGCGGCCTTGACCATCAACGGATAGCCGATGCGGTCGGCCTCGCGCTGCAGGATGTCCGGGGACTGGTCCTCGCCGGTATAGCCGGGCACCACCGGCACGCCGGCGGCCAGCATCAGTTCCTTGGCGCCCGCCTTGCTGCCCATCTTGCGCATCGAGGCGGCTTTCGGCCCGATGAAGACGAGGCCCGCGGCTTCCACCGCATCGGCGAAGTCCGCGTTCTCGGACAGGAAGCCGTAACCGGGGTGGATCGCCTGCGCGCCGCTTTTCAACGCGACTTCGAGGATCGCGTCGCCGCGCAGGTAGCTGTCCTGCGGGCGCGGGCCGCCGATCGGCCAGGCTTCATCGGCCTGGCGCACGTGCTGGGCGTCGGCATCGGCCTCCGAATACACGGCGACGGTGCGGATGCCCATGCGGCGGGCGGTGCGGATGATGCGGCAGGCGATTTCGCCGCGGTTGGCGATGAGGATTTTGTCGAACATCAGGATTCGGTCCAGCTGGGTTTGCGCTTGTCGAGGAAGGCGGTGAGGCCTTCCTGGCCTTCGGGCGAGACGCGCAGGCGCGCGATCAGCGCGGCGTTGTCGGTATCGTGGCGGTCGCCGTCATCGTGCGCCATGACATCGCGGACCAGAGCCTTGGCGCCGGCGGTCGCGACCGGGCCGGCCTTGAGCAACAGCTCGATCTGTCGCTGCACGGCAGTGTCGAGCGCGGTGGCGTTCACGACCTCGTGCAGCAGGCCGATGCGCCGGGCTTCTTCGGCGCTGAAGATCTCGGCGCTGGCGAAATAACGGCGCGCGTGGCGCGGGCCGATCGTTCGGATGACGTAGGGAGAGATCACTGCGGGCAACAGGCCCAGCTTGGCTTCGGTCAGGCCGAACTTTGCCTCCGGTACGCCGATGGCGATGTCGCAGCAGGCAATCAGCCCGACGCCGCCGCCGAAGGCCGCGCCCTGCACGCGGGCAATCGTCGGCTTGGGCAGCTCGTCCAGGGTGCGCATGAGGCGGGCGAGGGCGAGCGAGTCCTCGCGATTCTCCGCCTCGGACATCTTCGCCATCCCGCGCATCCAGTTGAGGTCGGCGCCGGCCGAGAACGAGGCGCCATCGCCCTCCAACACCACCACGCGCACCGTGGCGTCCGCGCCGAGCGTGGCCAGCGCGGCGGTGAGCTCGGCGATCAGGCCGGCATCGAAGGCGTTGTGGACCTCCGGTCGCTGCATCCGCAGCCGTGCCACCGGTCCCTCGCGCAGCAGTCGCAGCTTCCCGTCCATGAATGGCCCTTTCGAAAGGAACCATGATAAGGCGATGCGCCCCCAGTTCCGTGTAAAATGAGAACGATTCCCATCTGGAGTGCGCCGTGCGCCTCGTGGATTTGCCGAACAACGCCGCTGCCGTGGTGGTGGCCGTGCATGCAGACAGAGATGCCGATGCCATCGCCCGGCGCTTGGCCGAGATCGGTTTCGTGCCGGGCGAGCCGGTGGAGGTGCGTGCCGCCGGTCCGGTCGGCCGCGAGCCCTTGATGGTGCAAGTGGGCTACACGCGCTTCGCCCTGCGCCGCAGCGAGGCCGCGCGCATCGAAGTACGCATCGAGGCGGAGGCTTCGGCCGCATGAGCGAAGCCACCCTGCCGCGCATCGCGCTGATCGGCAACCCGAACAGCGGCAAGACCGCGCTGTTCAACCTGCTGACCGGCAGCCGCCAGAAGGTGGCGAACTATGCCGGCGTGACCGTCGAGCGCAAGGAAGGCCGCATGCACGGGACCGCCGGGCGCGGTTATGCCGTGCTGGACCTGCCGGGTGCCTACAGCCTGACGCCCGCCAGCCTGGAGGAAGCCATCGCGCGCGATGTCTGCCGCGGCTTCTACCCGGGCGAGGCTGCGCCGGACCTGCTGGTCTGCGTGGTCGATGCGACCAACCTGCGCCTGCACCTGCGCTTCGTGCTGGAGCTGAAATCGCTGGGCCGTCCGATGCTGGTCGCGCTCAATCAGATGGATGCGGCATCGCGTCGCGGGATCGAGATCGATGTCGCGACGCTGTCGCGCGAACTTGGCCTGCCGGTGGTCGAGACCATTGCCGTGCACGGCGATGGCGCCAAGGCGTTGGTCGCGAAAGTGGATGCGATGTTCGCCGCCGGCGGGATCGAGCACGCGCAGGCAGCGCCTTCCGCCCCGGCCGACCTGCACGCCGAGGCACGTCGCCTGATCGCGGCCAGCGTGCAAATGCCGCGCCGCACCGCGCAGGTGGACGATGTGCTGGACCGCTGGCTGCTGCACCCGGTGTTCGGGCTGCTGACCCTGGCGGTGGTGATGTTCCTGATGTTCCAGGCCGTGTACGCCTGGGCGACGCCGCTGATGGACGCGATCGAGGCCGGCACCGCATGGCTCGGCAGCGTGGTGGAGGGCGCGATGGCCGATGGCCCGCTGCGCAGCCTGCTGATCGACGGCATCATCGCCGGCCTCGGCGGGGTGGTGGTGTTCCTGCCGCAGATCCTGATCCTGTTCTTCTTCATCCTCCTCCTCGAGGAATCCGGCTACCTGCCGCGTGCGGCCTTCCTGCTGGACCGCACGATGTCGGCCGCCGGCTTGTCCGGCCGCAGCTTCATCCCGCTGCTGTCCTCCTTCGCCTGCGCGGTGCCCGGGATCATGGCGACGCGTTCGATCCAGGACCCGCGCGACCGCCTAGCCACCATCCTGGTTGCGCCGCTGATGACGTGTTCGGCGCGCCTGCCGGTATATGCGCTCTTGATCGGCGCGTTCATCCCGCAGAGCAAAGTGCTGGGCGGGCTGGAGCTGCAAGGGCTGGTGCTGTTCGGGCTGTACATGGCCGGCATCGCCAGCGCCCTCTTGGTGAGCTGGGTGATGAAGCGCTGGCGGCGTGATCGCGGCGAGCACCCCTTGCTGCTGGAGCTGCCGTCCTACCGCCTGCCGCACTGGCGCGACCTCGTGATCGGCCTGTACGAGCGCGCGATGATCTTCCTGAAGCGCGTCGGCGGCATCATCTTGGCGATGACGGTGCTGCTGTGGTTCCTGCTGTCGTTCCCGGCCGCGCCGGCCGGCGCGGTCATGCCGGCCATCGACTACAGCTTCGCCGGGCGGATTGGCCATGCGATGACCGCGATCTTCGCCCCGCTCGGTTTCAACTGGCAGATCTGCATTGCGCTGATCCCGGCGATGGCCGCGCGCGAGGTAGTCGTCTCATCGCTCGCCACCGTGTACGCCCTGTCGGCGGCCAATGACGATGCCGCATCGCAGGCCCTCCTGCCGCTGATCCAGCAGGACTGGTCATTGGCCACCGCGTTGTCGCTGCTGGTGTGGTTCATCTACGCGCCGCAGTGCCTGTCCACGCTCGCCACCATCAAGCGCGAGACCGGGTCCTGGCGGCAGACGGCGTTCGCCACCGTGTACCTGTTCGCGCTCGCTTACGGTGCATCCTTCATCACCTACCAGGTGGCGAAGGCGATGGGTTGGGGTTGAGGCGATGCCGCTGGCTATGCAATACGCGGTGATCGGCCTGGCGGTGCTGTTGGCGGCGCTGTTCGTCTGGCGCACGCGCTTCCCGCGCTCCTGGCGAGCCACGCGCATCGCCATCGCCATCCCGCTGCTGCGTGAAGGACGGCCGGGCTGGATGAAATCGCTGGGGCGGCGCATCGCGCCCGCATCGGCTTTGGCATCCGGCGAATGCGGCGGATGCAACGGTTGCGGTTGATATCGCCTAGCGCGCCCGCATGCGGGTGCTGGCGACCAGGTCCACGCTCAGGCTGAAGGTGCGCACGTCGCCGGGGTTCATCGCACCGACGCCGACCACGTGACGCGCGATTTCCTCGCCGCGCTCGTTCTTGATCACCGCCACAACCGAATATTCCCACGCCTCGCCTGGAGCCGGGCCGGGCAGGGTGCCTTCGATCTTCAAGGGTGATGCCAGCACCTTGCGGGTCGGGGTGGCATCGAAGCGCAGGTGGCCTTTGCACTGCGGGCAGACTGCGGCGCTGGCGAGGATCGTGGCACGGCAATGCGGACAGGTGCGCGTCGCGCCCACCTCGTCCGCCTTGCCCCGTGCCGACAGTACGTTCATGCCGCGGCGCTGTCCCCGCTCTTCGGGGCCGCCTTGCCATCGGCCCAGCCGCACTCCACGTGGCCTCGCAGCCGTGCGCCGGAGGCGATGGTCAGGTCGTCGGCCTTGATGTCGCCGTTCATCGCGCTGGCGGCGAGCAGATCGACGCGCCGCGCGGATTCGATGTTGCCGTCCAGCTCGCCCGAAAGCGTGATTTTCTCCGCCCGGACGCTGCCGTTGAGCTTGGCGCCCTGCTCGATGGTCAGGTCGCCCTTGACGTTGACGTCGCCCTTGAACTTGCCGGCGATGCGGACGTGTCCGGCGCCCTCGATCTTGCCCTCGATGCTGAGGTCGGCGGAAATCACCGATTCCTTCGCGGCCGGCCTCGGGGCCGGGTCCGGACTGCGCACGGGGGTCTCCGGCACGGGTTGCACGGGCGGGGCGATGGCTACCTCGTTCGGGAAATCCGCCACATCCTTCTTGGCGTTGCCGCCGGAATCTCTCCAACTCACCATGATCGTTCTCGCAGGGGAGCAGCATGGGGCTGCGGAATCCCTGAACTTATCATGCGCGCGCCGTGGATCGCATCCGCCGGTGCCACCGGCCGGCTTGTTACATCCGGAACACGCCGAAACGCGTCGGTTCGATCGGCGCATTCAGCGATGCGGCGAGCGCCAGGCCCAATACACGGCGCGTGTCGGCCGGGTCGATGATGCCGTCGTCCCACAGCCGTGCCGTTGCGTAATACGGATTGCCCTGATCCTCGTACTGCTGGCGGATCGGCGCCTTGAAGGCCTCCTCGTCGGCGGCCGGCCATTCGCCGCCCTTGGCCTCGATGCCGTCGCGGCGCACCGTCGCCAGCACGCTCGCCGCCTGCTCGCCGCCCATCACGCTGATGCGCGCGTTCGGCCACATCCACAGGAAACGACCGCCGTAGGCGCGGCCGCACATCGCGTAGTTGCCTGCGCCGAAGCTGCCGCCGATCACCACGGTGAACTTCGGCACGCTGGAACATGCCACCGCCGTCACCATCTTGGCACCGTCCTTGGCGATGCCGGCGTTCTCGTACTTCTTGCCGACCATGAAGCCGGTGATGTTCTGCAGGAACACCAGCGGGATGCCGCGCTGGTTGCACAGCTCGATGAAGTGCGCGCCCTTCAGCGCGCTCTCGGAGAACAGGATGCCGTTGTTGGCGACGATGCCGACCGGCATGCCGTGGATATGCGAGAAGCCGCAGACCAGCGTCGCGCCGTAGCGCGCCTTGAACTCCTGGAACTCGCTGCCATCGACGATGCGCGCGATCACCTCGCGGATGTCGAACGGCCTGCGGGTGTCCTGCGGCACGATGCCGTAGAGCTCGTCGGAGGGGTAAAGCGGCTCGGTCGCGGGCTTGAGCGCCACCGGCACCTCGCGCCTGCGATTGAGGGTGCCGACGATGTCGCGCGCGATCGACAGCGCGTGGTGGTCGTCCTCGGCGAAATGATCGGCCACGCCGGAGATGCGGGTGTGCACGTCCGCGCCGCCGAGCTCCTCGGCATCGACCACCTCGCCGGTCGCCGCCTTCACCAGCGGCGGGCCGCCGAGGAAGATCGTGCCTTGCTCCTTGACGATGATCGATTCGTCCGACATCGCCGGCACGTAGGCGCCGCCAGCCGTGCAGCTGCCCATCACCACGGCGATCTGCGGGATGTTTTCAGCACTCATGCGCGCCTGGTTGTAGAAGATGCGGCCGAAGTGTTCCTTGTCCGGGAACACCTCGTCCTGCAGCGGCAGGAAGGCGCCGCCGGAATCGACGAGATAAATGCAGGGCAGGCGGTTCTCGCGGGCGATCTCCTGCGCGCGCAGGTGCTTCTTCACCGTCATCGGGAAGTAGGTGCCACCCTTGACCGTGGCGTCGTTGGCGACGATCACGCATTCCTGCCCCATCACCCGGCCGATGCCGGTGACCATGCCGGCAGCGGGGGCGGCATCGTCGTACATACCGTCTGCGGCGAGGGCGTTCAGTTCGAGAAAGGGCGAGCCCGGGTCCAGCAGGGCATCGATGCGGTCGCGGGCCAGCAACTTGCCGCGCGCCGTGTGCTTGGCTCGGGCGGCATCGCCACCGCCTTCCGCCGCGCGGCGCAGGCGAGCGTGCAGCTCCGCAGTGAGGGCGCGGTGATAGTCGGCGTTGGCGGTGAAATCGGCGGAGCGGGGGTCGAGCTGCGAGGCAAGCGCGGGCATGGGCGATGTGCGTCTGGCGAAACGGCAAGGATAACGGGTGTGACGCGGGCCGATGCGCGCCAGTGCCTGCCTGCCCCACGAAAACAAGAAGCCCCGCCGAGGCGGGGCTTCCGGTATTGCGGCAAAGGAAGGATCAGTCCTTCTTTTCAGCGTCGGCGGTGGCCTTGGCTTCGCCGGCTTCCTGCTTCATCTCGGCGGAAACCTTGTCGGCGGCATTGGCGATGCCGGAAGCGGCATTGGCCTTGCCTTCTTCATAGGCGGACTGGACCGGATCGGCAGCGGCGTCGACGGCAGCGGCGGTGGCGCCAGCGGCGGCGGCGGTGGCGGCGCCAGCGGCCTCGACACCGGCGGCAGCGGCGTCGCCGGCGGCATTGGCGGCGTCGGCGGCCTGGGCACCAGCCTCATTGGCGGCGGCGGAAGCCTCGTCGGCCTTCTGCTCGGCAGTCGGGGAGTTGCAGGCGGCGAGGGCCAGGGCGCTGGCAGCGATCAGGGTGGCGAGTTTGATGTTCATGGTGATCTCCAGTGGGTGGGGCAGCCCCGGACGCAGGATTGCGGCCGGCACTCCGGCTCGATGGCTGTGCAGCGGTCGAGCGGATGGGTTTTTCGGCATGCGGACCTCAGGGTCCGGCCGGTGGGTACAGCTTGCGGATGCCTATCCGCAGGATGGCCGCCGGGTTGCCCCGGCGGCCAGTGTCGCAAACCTCAACGCGGGCGATTACTTGCCGTCGTTGTTGGTCTTGGCGCCAGCAGCCGCGGCAGCCTGCTCGGCCGAATCCTGGGCCTGCTGGGCAGCGTCGGCAGCATTGGCGGCGGCGTCGGCGTGGTCGTCGGCGGTGGAGGCATTGCCGGCGGAGGCGGCGGCGTCGGCCTGCGTGGCGGCGGCATCGGCGGCAGCGGCGGCGGCATCGGCGCCGGCCTGGGCTGCGTTGGCGGCAGCGGCGTCGCCGGTGGCGGCGGCGTTGTCGGCAGCCTGCTGGGCTTCAGCGGCAGCGTCCTTGGCTTCGGCGGCGTTGTCGGCGGCCTGCTGCGAGTTGGAGCAAGCGGCCAGGGCCAGACCCATGGCGAGCGCCAGGAGAGCCTTGTTCATGGTCATGATGATGTCCTCGAAAGGTGGGTTCAACGCACACGGATGCGCGCGTTGTCGCCATCATGACAAAGCCGTAAACGCTGTCAAGCGGTTTGGCCGTTTTTTTTCCGGTTTGCGTTTAGGTCGTTCAGGGATGGAATCGGAGCGCAATCCGGCCAAGCGCGGGTGCCCATGCCGGCCCGAAATCCGTTGAATATTCACCCCGAACCAGCTTCGGCCACGTTGACTTTCCAATGATCCGGAAAAGCCTGATCAGTGAAGGTCCGGCTTCCATGGCTTCCGAGGCATGCGTGCTCGTTATCCGGCTCGCGGCAGATGCCGGCATGAAAAAACCGCCGAGGTCATCGACGGTTTTTTCGGTACAGCTGTAGCGCCACTCAAGGGCGGAAGTCGCCCGTGGGGATTACTTCTTTTCAGCCGACTGGGCAGCCTGCTCGGCCGAATCGGCAGCCTTGCCGGCGGCCTTGGCGGCTTCCTGGGCGGCGTCGGCAGCATCGCCAGCGGCCGGGGTGCCGGCGGCGTCGGCGGTATTGGCGGCAGCGGCAGCGGCGCTGTCGGCAGCCATCGCGGCGGTGTCGGCGGCAGCCTGGGCGGACACGGCAGCGGCGGTGTCGCCGGTGGCGGCAGCGGCGTCAGCGGCGGTCTGGGCCTCGACGGCAGCGCCGGCGGCGTCGGCGGTAGCCTTGTCGGCCTGTTCCTGGTTGGAGCAGGCGGTCAGGGCCAGACCCATGGCCAGAGCCAGAAGTGCCTTGTTCATCATCATGGTGAAGTCCTCGAATAAGGGATTGTGAACGCGCAGGATGCGCGTGCCGGCATCATGACGAATTCATGAATGCTGTCAAGATGCCTGGCCGGTTTTTTTTGATCCTGCGTTTAGGCCAATTTGGTCTGGGCCCAGCCGCATTCAGATCATTTCCACGGCCAGCGCCGTGGCTTCGCCGCCGCCGATGCACAGGCTGGCCACGCCACGCTTGCCGCCACGGGCCTGCAGGGCGTGAATCAGGGTGACCAGCAAACGCGCACCGGAAGCCCCGATCGGGTGGCCCAGCGCCACCGCGCCGCCGTTCACGTTCAGCTTGTCGTGCGGGATGCCGAGATCGGTCATCGGCGCCATCGCCACGCAGGCAAAGGCTTCGTTGATCTCGAACAGGTCCACGTCGCCGACCGTCCAACCGGCCTTGCCGAGCACGTTGCGCAGCGCATCGACGGGCGCGGTGGTGAACCATTCCGGCGCCTGCGAATGCGTGGCATGGGCCACGATGCGGGCGATCGGCTTGGCGCCGGCCTTCTCGGCGGCTTCGGCGGACATCACCACCAGCGCGGCGGCACCGTCCGAAATCTTGGACGAGGACGCGGCGGTCAGCACGCCGTCCTTGCCGAAGGCCGCGCGCAGGCCCGGGATCTTGCTGGTGTCGATCTTGCCCGGCTCCTCGTCGGTATCGGCCACGACTTCGCCCTTGCGGGTCTTCACCGTCACCGGCGCGATCTCGGCCTTGAAGGCGCCACTGGTGATGGCTTTCTGCGCGCGTTCGACCGACTGGGCGGAGAAGGTGTCCAGCTGCTCGCGGTCATAGCCGTACTTGGCACAGGCCATGTCGCCGAACACGCCCATGGCCTGGCCGTCGTCCGGATTGGTCAGGCCGTCGAAGGCCATGTGGTCGATGAAGGGCGCACTGCCGTAGCGGATGCCGGTGCGCGAGCCGTTCAGCAGATGCGGCGCATTGGTCATCGACTCCATGCCGCCGGCGACGATGGTCGAGGCGCTGCCGGCCTTGATCAGGTCATGGGCCAGCATCACCGCCTTCATGCCCGAGCCGCAGACCTTGTTGATGGTGGTCGCGCCCGCGCCATCGGGGATGCCCGCGGCGCGCGAGGCCTGGCGCGCAGGCGCCTGGCCGAGGCCGGCCGGCAGCACGCAGCCCATGATCACCTCGTCGACGGCGTCGGCCTTGAGGCCGGCCTGTTCCAGCGCGGCGGCGATGGCGGTCGCGCCCAGGGTCGGCGTCGGCACGCCGGTGAACTGGCCGAGCATGGAACCGATGGCGGTGCGCTTGGCACCGACGATGACGACGTCAGACATGGGGACTCCCGGCAGGAAAAACCCGATTATGCCGCACCGCGGCAGAGGGTGCGGCGGGCGGTTCGCGAGGTCCCTGCAGCCGCCATGAAGCTGACGCGTTCAAGCATTCATCGGCGATCGGCCACCAGTCCGGACCACGGCGGTTGTGCAATCGGGCTCGAACCGTTAAAACTTCGTTGTCCGGCGACAGGCGGGCTAACCACATATTCGGGGAGTACAGGCGGGATGAACATGCTGCAGAAGCGGAACCATTTGTCCATGGCGATCATCAGCGCGATGGCGCTGGGACTTTCCGCATGCGGCGGCGGTGGCGGCGGTGTCCGCCAGACGACGCCTCCCCCGGTCACGCCCCCGCCGACGACGACCCCGGGGTTCACTCCAACCATTCCGGTCGATGCCAGCCTGACCAACATCGCGCCGCCGACCGTGGCCGCGGAGGCCGCGCCGGCCACGTTCGCCGATCCCAGCCTGGCGCGGATGCACGTGCTGATCAATTCGGCGGGTGCGTTGGGCGCCGGCAAGATCGGCACGGGCGTCACCATCGGTTTCGTCGACAGCGGCGTCAACCGCAACCACCCGTCGCTCACCGGGCGCGTGCTGGCCAACTTCACCCATGTCGGTTCGGGCAACGATCTCAGCGTCGACGACAAGGTCGGCCACGGCACCACGGTGGCGAGCCTGGCTGCGGGCAAGTCGATGCCGGCGAACTATCTTTCGCAGGACGCTTCGGGCAACTACACGGTCAGCCGCAGCTCGACCTGGCCCGGCGGCGTGGCGCAGGGCGCCGGCGTCGTGTCCTCGCGGATCATCGGCGATGCGCCCCCCAAGGACGACGGCACCGGGCAGGGCGGCAACGAGATCACGGCCGGGCAGGGCTATGGCGACTTCTTCAAGGCGATCAACGCCGAATTGGCCGGCGCCGGTGCACGCATCATCAACAATTCGTGGGGCGGGCTGTACTGGAACGATCCGGCGCTGACGATCGAGCTCGCGACGGCATGGAAGGATTTCGTGGTCAATCGCGGAGGCTTGGTCGTGTTCGCCAGCGGCAACGACGGCGCCAACGCCAGCCTGCGTCCGAATCCCTCCGACAACGCGGCGCTGCCCAGCATGGACAACGGCGACCCGGCGCTGGAGAAGGGCTGGATCACCGTTGGTGCGCTGGATCCCAATACGCCCACCCAGCTGACCTCCTATTCGCAGGAGTGCGGGATCGCCAAGAACTACTGCATGGTGGCGCCCGGCAACGTGGTGATCACCAAGCAGTACGACAGCAGCGGCCAGTACGGCCTGTTCAACGGTGGCGGCACTTCCTATGCAGCCCCGCAAATCGCCGGCGCTGCCGCGGTGGTCTGGGCGCAGTTCCCGTACTTCAACAACGATCTGGTGCGGCAGACCCTGCTCGGCACGGCCAAGGACCTCGGGGCACCCGGCGTCGACGCGGTGTTCGGCTGGGGCCTGCTGGACGTGACCAAGGCCGCCAACGGTCCGGGCACCTTCGCCTGGGGTGATGTGACGGTGTCGTTCTCGGGCAATTCAATCTGGCGCAACAGCATCAGCGGATCGGGCGGGCTGACCAAGCAGGGCCCCGGCACCCTGACCCTGACCGAAGCGCAGAACTACACGGGCGGCACGCTGGTGTCGGGCGGCGCGCTTGACATCCGCAACGGCCTTGCCCGCTCCAGCCTGACGGTCTCCAACACCGCACGTGCCTACGTGAGCGGAACGATCGGAGGCAACGTGGCCCTCGCCGAAGGCCAGTTCTACGGCGGGCGCGATGCCGGCGCGGCCGTGACCGGCAATTTCTTCATGGACCGCCGCAGCGAGCTCGGCGTCTGGGTGGGTTCGCCGCTGCGGGTGACCGGCACGTTCGGCGTCGGCGGCACGTTGACCGGCGACAGCGGCGGCATTCTTTCCATCCTCGGCGTGCGCACGGGCTACACCACCAGTTCACGGGAATTGTTGGTCTCGGCGACCGGCGGCCTCTCGATCGCCGGCGGCAAGTTCGCCTCGATCAGGGCGGCACCGAACGTGTTCCTCGACGCGACGCTCAGTTACGACGCCAACAACGTCTTCCTCAACATCAACCGCATCAGCGTGACGGCGGCGGCGGCCGGCATGGGACTGTCTCCCGCCGCCCTGCAATCGGCCACGCGCGTCGAGTCCGCGATGGGCGCGATCGATTCGGGCGCTTTCGGGCCGGGCACCGCGTTTGTCGCCGGTGCCGGCGACATCCAGCAGATCGGCAGCGCAGCGGTTGCCGAAGCGTCGCTGCGCAGCCTGTCCGGGCAGATGCATGCGGCCACCACTGCGTTGACGCTGGAGGCCATGGACGCCAGTCGCCGCGCGATGGGCGACCGTTTCGACAGCCTGTCCGGGCAAGCCGCGCTGCAAGGCGCCTGGATGCGCGATCTTTCCCGCAGCGGCGCGCTGCAGCAGGCCGGTTTCAGCGGCATGGATTACCGGATGGAAGGCTGGATGCTGGGCCACGACGTGCGTTTCGGGCGCGACGGCCTGATCGGCTTCGCGGCGATGCGCATGGAAGGCGACGGCTGGATGTCCGAGCTGGGCGACCGCGCACGCAACCGCCAGACCGAGGCCCAGGTCTATGCCGGCTGGCTGCGCGGTCACGGCTACCTGCGCGGTGCGCTCGGTGCCGGCCAGTTCGATCGTGAGGTGGAGCGCAGCCTGCAACTTGGCTATCGCCACGAAGGCGTCAGCACGCTGCAGGGCGGCCGATACCTCTTCGCCAATGCCGAGGGCGGCTACCGCTTCGATGCCGGTGCGTTCGCGTTGACGCCGTATGCCGGTGCCCAGTACGCATCGCTGCGTGATCGCGGCTTCAACGAAGCCGGGGGCGGTGGATTCGGTTTGCGTGCCGATGGCTGGAACCTGGACCGTTGGCAAGCCCATGCCGGCCTGCGTGCGTCGCGCGAGTGGGCGCTGTCCGACGGGATGCGCCTCACGCTGGATGCGCGTGGCGAATGGCAACGCGCCCATGGCGGCGAAGGCGGCATGCTGGCCAGCTTCACCGGCTTGGAACAGTGGTTGCCGATCGGCAGCATGGGTCTGGCGCAACGCGGGCGGCTTCTCGGCTTCGGGATCGGGCTCGACGGCCGCAACGGCCAATGGGTGCGGCTGGACTACAGCCATCGCAGCAGCGACCGCGGCCAGGGCGGCCTGGTCCAGTTGCGCTACCTGCGCGGCTTCTGACCCCCACGAGCCGATGCGAAAAAGCGGCCGTCAGGCCGCTTTTTCGTTTCCGCATCCGTGCAGGGATACCGCAGGCCGCCGCCGTTCCGGCTCAGCCGTGGCCGTTGAACAGCTCGCGGCCGATCAGCATCCGGCGGATCTCGTTGGTACCGGCGCCAATGGCGTAGAGCTTGGCGTCGCGCATCAGGCGGCCGGCCGGGAACTCGTTGATGTAGCCGTTGCCGCCGAGCGCCTGGATCGCTTCCATCGTGACATCGACTGCGGCTTCGCTCGCGTGCATCAGGCATGAGGCCGCATCGACGCGGCTCTTGTGGCCGGCATCGTAGTCGCGCGCGACCTGATAGGCGAAGGCGCGGCTGGAGGCCAGCGCGGTGTACATGTCGGCGATCTTCGCCTGCATCAGCTGGAAGGTGCCGATGGCGACATCGAACTGCTTGCGCTCGCGCACATAGGGCAGGGTGAGGTCGAGCGCGGCCTGCATCAAACCGATCGGGCCGCCGGACAGCACCAGACGCTCGGTGTTGAGGCCGGCCATCAAGACCTTCACGCCCTGGTTCACTTCGCCCAACACGTTCTCGGTGGGGATTTCGCAATCCTCGAACACCAATTCGCAGGTGTTGGAACCGCGCATGCCGAGCTTGTCGAGCTTCTGCGCGGTGGAGAAACCCTTCATGCCTTTCTCGACGATGAAGGCGGTCATCGCGCGCGAGCCTTCGCTCTTGGGCGCGGTGCGCATGTAAACCACCAACACATCGGCCTCGGGGCCGTTGGTGATCCACATCTTGTTGCCGTTGGCGACCCATGCATCACCCTTCAATTCCGCGCGGCAGCTCATCGAGCCGACCACGTCGGAGCCGGCGCCCGGCTCGCTCATCGCCAGCGCGCCCTTCCACTCGCCGCTGCACAGCCTGGGCAGGTATTGCTGCCGCTGCGCCTGATTGCCGTTGGCGTAGAGGTTGTTGACGCAGAGATTCGAGTGCGCGCCGTAGGACAGGCCGATGGCACCGGAGGCGCGGGAGATTTCCTCCATCGCCACCAGATGGGCCAGGTAGCCCATCTCGCTGCCGCCGTATTCGCCGGGCACGGTCAGGCCCAGCAGGCCCATCTCGCCGAGCTTGGGCCACAGCTCCTGCGGGAACCAGTTCTCCTCGTCCACCTGGGCCGCGCGCGGCGCGATCTCGGCATCGGCGAAGCGGCGGACCGCATCGCGCAGGGCATCGATTTCTTCACCAAGCTTGGGCATGTGCATCGTGGATCTCGCGCGGATTCGGGTGCTGGAACAAAAAGGGCGAGGTGTCGGCCTCGCCCTGGTCGGCTGCGTCGGGATCAGTTCCCGCGGATGCGGCCCTGGAAGCGCGGCGTGCCGCGACCCATCGACAACTTGAGGCTGCCGATCTGCTCGATGCGCTCTTCGGCCAGGCGGTCGGCGGCCTGGTAGGTCGGGATGCCGTCGCGATCCGCGATTTCGTAGATGCGGCCGAGGTTGTGGTAGATGGTGCGCATCATGCGCATGGCGCGCTCGCGGTTGTAGCCGTCCAGCTCCAGCGCCACGTTCATCACGCCGCCCGCGTTCACCGCGTAGTCCGGCGCNTAGAGGATGCCGCGCTTGGCGACTTCGTCGCCGATGGCGTTGTTGGCNAGCTGGTTGTTGGCCGCGCCGCAGATCACCTTGGCCTTGAGCCGCGGCAGGGTGTTCTCGTTGATGGTGCCGCCCAGCGCGCACGGGGAGTAGACGTCGGCGGGGACATCGTAGATGTCGTCCAGACCGACGGCCTCGGCGCCGAACTCGTCGACCGCGCGGTCGATCAGCTTCTGGTTGATGTCGGTGACGAAGATCTTCGCGCCGCGTTCCTTCAGCAACTTCACGAACTCCATGCCGACATGGCCCAGGCCCTGCACGGCGTAGGAATACTTGCCGACTTCCTCGTCGCCGTACTTCTTGTTGAGCGTGGCCATCAGGCCCTGCAGGGTGCCGTAGGCGGTGAACGGCGAGGGATCGCCCGAACCGCCGTGCACCTGATGCACGCCCGTCACGTATTCGGTTTCGCGGTACACGTATTCCATGTCGTTGACGTCGATGCCGACGTCCTCGGCGGTGATGTAGCGGCCGCCCAGCGATTCCACGAACTGGCCGAAGGCGCGGAACAGGGCTTCGGACTTGTCCTTCGAGGCATCACCGATGATCACCGCCTTGCCGCCGCCCAGGTTCAGGCCGGCCACCGCGTTCTTGTAGGTCATGCCGCGCGACAGGCGCAGCACGTCGTTCAGCGCCTCTTCCTCGGTCGCGTAGTTCCACATGCGGGTGCCGCCCAGCGCCGGCCCCAGCACGGTGCTGTGGATCGCGATGATCGCCTTCAGGCCCGCGTCCTTGTTGTGGCAGAACACGATCTGTTCGTGGCCGGTGTGCTCGAGGGTTTCGAAAACCATTGCGTGTGCTCCAGGTCGCGGCATGGGGCCGCCAGGTGGGCAGGACCGGGCGGTCCCGCGTCGGGGGAAAGCCTGATAGTTTAAGCCATTCGGATTCCCGGCCCTGCACACGGGGACCGCGCGGACTAGCGCAGCGCTGCGCAGGGGTCCGGCCGTGGCCACCGGGGGACCATGCTGGCGTGGTCGAAACCCGGCCCGGGGGCTTCGAGGAAACCCACTGCCCGCACTCGGATCGCGCCGGCCCGTCGCAGCCAGAAACCCACGCCGATGTCGCCCCGCGCATGGCCGTTGCCCGCGATCAGTGCGGCATCGCCGGGTGCATGCCGCAGGGTGTCGGCCATCAGCACGTCGCGGGCGATCTGCGCCTTGGCCATGGGCAGAAGCAGGGTTTCCGGGAGTTGGCCGCAATGTCCGTCGCGCACCGCTTCCACCTGTGCCGCCAGCAGCTTGGCGGGCAGGTCCTGGTTCAATCGATAGCGTTCGACAAGATCGCCGTCCAGCGCGGCGCCAAAGCCCGACTTGACCACGCGGCTTGCGTCCGCCCGCGACAGGTTGGCCGCGAGGATCGGCAGCCGATATTGCATCGCCAAGGAAATGATCGGCTCGTACAGTGGCCACTGCCAGCCGGATTTCGCCGGTGCGGCGCGCTTCGCCACGCAGGCGGCATCCGGGCATTCGCGCAGAGCGGCATCGAGTTCGCCCTGGTTTTCGCGGTCGAACTGCTCCATCGCGAGGGTCGGCCGCCAGCCCGATTCGATCCGCCCGCGCAGCAGTTCGAGACGCGCGTCATGGGCGGCCGGATTGTCGTGGACCTCGCCGAGCAGCAGGTACTCGGGTGCCTTGGCCGGCGGGCGGCTGGCGCAGGCGGCGAGCAGCAGCAGGAGCGGCAGGAGGTGGGCGCGGGCGGGCAGGGGCATCGCGGTTCGCCTTGGCAGTCGATAGCCCGGACAAGGTAAGCGATGTCGGATGACGATGCCGGAAGCCTGTCCACGGCGGGCGCGGTGGAAAACCCTACAGCTGCGACTCGATCGGCAGCCAGCGCATCAGCGTGGCCGCCGCGCGCTGCCAGAGCCGGGTGTCGGGTTCATGGTCGAGACGGGCTGGCGGCCGGGCTCGCGCATCCACCCAATGCAGCTTGCCCTTGCCGTCCAGTTCGACCGCGTAACTCATGGCCGGACCGGCCAGATACCGATACTCCCCGGCGAGGTCGCTGGCCAGGCCGGGATGCTGGAACAGCAGGCCCATCTCGGTGTTCAGCTTCATCGAGCGCGGGTCCATGTTGAACGAGCCGATGAAACCCTGCTCGCCGTCCAGCACGTAGGCCTTGGTGTGCAGGCTGGCGCCGCTGCTGCCGAGCAGGCTGGTGTCGGTGCGCACGTCCGGGTCGGACCGCAGCTCGTGGATGCGCACGCCGCCGGCCAGCAGGCGCTTGCGATAGCGCGAGTAACCCCCATGCACCGCCAACACGTCGTTCGCGGCCAGTGAATTGGTGATGACCCCGACCTCCTTGCCGCTCGCCACCGTTGCCACCAGGTCGTGGGTGAAGTTGTCGCCGGGGACGAAGTAGGGCGAGATCAGCAGTGCCTGGCGCCGGGTCTGGCGCATCTGCCGGGCCAGGTGCTCGACCAGCCACTGTTGGCGATATTCGTCCTTCCATTTGACCGGAGGATCGGACAGCAGCTCCATCCGCTCGCCCCAGTGGACATTCACGCTGCCGTTGAAGTACGACCGGAGCGACGTGTCCTGGGCGACCCGCTGCAGGTACTTGCGGGCCTGCGGTCCCTCGCTCTCGGCATCGACACCGGCCAGCACCCCCGCGAGCGCGTCGGGCGAGGTCCTGTGGATGGCGGAGAAGGGGATGACGGCCTCGCTGTTCCAGAAGGTGTCGAAGATTTCGCTGCCCTGGCCCACCACCGGGCCGGCCAGGATCACGTCCAGATCATGGAAGTTCGATTCGGTCGAGGCATCGAAATACTCCTCGCCGATGTTGCGGCCGCCGACGATGGCGATGCGGTTGTCGGCGATCCACGCCTTGTTGTGCATGCGGTGGTTGAGGTTGAGCCCGCGCACGATCATTTCCAGCATGCGACGCGGGCCGCTGCGGTTGCGCGCCGGGTTGTAGAGGCGGATCTCGATCAGCGGATGGGCATCGATCGCCGCCAGCACCGCGTCCTTGCCGGTGGAATGCATGTCGTCGAGCAGCAGCCGCACGCGCACGCCGCGCTCGGCGGCCCGCCACAGCTCGCGCCCCAGCAGGCGGCCGGTGACGTCGTCGTGCCACATGTAGTACTGCAGGTCCAGGCTGCGGCCGGCCGCGCGCGCGGTGGCCGCACGCAGGGCGAAGGCATCCAGCCCGTCGCTGATCATCACCGCCGCGCTCTGGCCCGGATGCGCGGCCAGCTGCGGCTCCACCGCCCGGTCCAGCGGCGTCTGGCCGGATACCGCGGGCAGCGCATGCCCCGGCGCGCCCACCGCGCCCGGCATCAGGCGGTCGGCGAACAGCCAGCCCAGTCCGATCAGGGCGAGCAGTACGGCGACGGCGTAGAGGGAGCGGCGTGCGAGCTTCTTCATCGGCGCGATGATGGCACGGTGCCGGTTCCGTGAGGCGCGCGGCATCCGCCCGCCGTGCCACGTCCATTGCCCGTGGCCCGTTACAATCGGGGATCGATCGCATCAGCTAAAGAGACGCGCATGAGTACGCCCGCCGCCCAACTGCCCGAATCCACCCCCGAGCGCAGCCCGCTGCGCTTCGTCACCGCCGCCAGCCTGTTCGACGGCCACGACGCCGCCATCAACATCATGCGCCGGCTGATCCAGGCGCAGGGCGCGGAAGTGGTGCACCTGGGCCACAACCGTTCGGTCGAGGACGTTGTCCGCGCCGCGCTGCAGGAAGACGCCGATGGCATCGCGCTGTCCAGCTATCAGGGCGGCCACGTCGAATACCTGAAGTACATGGTGGACATGCTGAAGGAGCGCGACGCCGGCCACATCCGCGTGTTCGCCGGCGGCGGCGGCACCATCACGCCGGAGGAAATCCGCGAGCTGCAGGACTATGGCGTGGAGCGCATCTACCACCCCAACGACGGCATGAAGATGGGCCTGGTCGAGATGATCGAGGATGTTGTCCAGCGCGCCGAAGCCGGACGCATGCCCGTGGACATGCCGCACAAGGTGGATTTCGACAACGAAATCGAGATCGGCCGCATGCTCTCCGCCATCGAGGACGGCCTGGTCGATGAGGCCCAGCTCGCTCGGTTGCGCAAGGAATGGCAGCTGGCCGGCGGCAACACCCCGGTGGTCGGCATCACCGGTACCGGCGGCGCAGGCAAGTCCAGCGTCACCGACGAGCTCTTGAACCGTTTCCTCGCCAGCTTTCCCGGGATGCGCATCGCGGTGATCTCGGTCGATCCGACCCGCCGCCGTACCGGTGGCGCGCTGCTCGGCGACCGCATCCGCATGAACTCCCTGCGTTCGCATCGCGTGTTCATGCGCTCGATGGCGACCCGCCGCCAGCACGCCGCGACCAACGTGGTGCTGAAGGATTCGATCGGTTTCCTGAAGTCGCTGGGCTACGACCTCGTCATCGTCGAGACCGCGGGCATCGGCCAGAGCGATTCGGAGATCGTGGACTTGGTCGATTTCCCGATGTACGTGATGACCAGCGATTACGGCGCGGCCAGCCAGCTTGAAAAAATCGACATGCTGGATTTTGCCGAACTCGTCGTCCTCAACAAGTTCGACAAGCGCGGCGCGGAAGATGCCCTGCGCGACGTACGCAAGCAGTGGAAGCGCAACCGCGTCGCCTTCCAGACCCCGGACGAGGACATCCCGGTCTATCCGACGATTGCCTCCCAGTTCAACGATCCCGGCATCAGTTGGATGTTCGCCAACCTGACCCGCCTGTTGCGCGAAAAGCTTTCGTTGCCGGCCGAGAAGTGGACGCCGCACATCGACACCTCGCTGAAAGAACCGCGTGCGACGGTGCTGATCCCGGGTGCGCGAGTGCGGTACCTCGCGGAAATCGCCGAACAGGGCCGCGGCATCAACGCACGCATCGAATCGCAGGCGGAAGTGGCCGACCGCGCGCAATCACTCTGGCAGGCGCTGCAGGAACTGGGCGATGAAAAGCTGCCCGCGCAGCTCGCACTCTACGCCGACGACGCCTTGCTGGAAGGCGACGACCGCAGCCTCAAGACCCTGCGCCAGCGCTACAACGACGCCGTGCAGTCGCTCGATTCCGAGGCGCTCAAATTACTGCGCGAGTGGCCCGCGCGCCTCAAGTCGATCACCGACGAGGTCAACGAATACCAGGTGCGCGACAAGACCATTCGCGTCGAGAACTACCGCGAATCGCTCAGCCACCAGATGATCCCCAAGATCGCCGCGCCCACCTACAAGAGCTGGGGCGAGCTGCTCACCTTCCTGCAGAAGGAAAACCTGCCGGGCTACTACCCCTACACCGGCGGCGTGTATCCCTACCGTCGCACCGGCGAGGATCCCATCCGCATGTTCGCGGGCGAGGGCACGCCGGAGCGCACCAATCGCCGCTTCCATTACTTGAGCGTCGGCCAGCCCGCCGCGCGCCTGTCCACCGCCTTCGACAGCGTGACCCTGTACGGCGAGGACCCGGCACCGCGCCCGGATATCTTTGGGAAGATCGGCAACTCAGGCGTCAACATCCCGACCTTGGACGACATGAAGAAGCTGTACTCGGGCTTCGACCTGTGCGCGCCGACGACGTCGGTCTCGATGACCATCAATGGGCCCGCGCCGATCATCCTCGCAATGTTCATGAACACCGCCATCGACCAGCAGGTGGAGAAATACCTGAAAGCCGATGACGCGCGCTGGAAAGTCGCGCAGGAGAAGATCGCCCAACTGTTTGAAGGCCGCACGCGGCCGGCGTATTCGGGCGAACTGCCGCAGGGCAACGATGGCCTGGGCTTGGGCCTGTTGGGCGTGGCCGGCGATCAAGTCGTCGATGCCGAGACCTACGCGCGCATCAAGGCCGAAACGCTCAAGACCGTGCGAGGCACCGTGCAGGCGGACATCCTCAAGGAAGACCAGGCGCAGAACACCTGCATCTTCAGCACCGAATTCGCCCTGCGCATGATGGGCGACATCCAGCAGTACTTCGTGGACAACGCCGTCCGTAACTTCTATTCGGTCAGCATCTCCGGCTACCACATCGCCGAGGCCGGGGCGAACCCGATCTCGCAGCTCGCTTTTACCTTGAGCAACGGCTTCACCATCGTGGAGTACTACCTCGCACGCGGGATGAAGATCGACGACTTCGCGCCCAATCTGTCGTTCTTCTTCAGCAACGGCATGGACCCGGAGTACACCGTCATCGGCCGCGTCGCCCGCCGCATCTGGGCCCGCGCCATGCGCGAGCGCTATGGCGCATCCGCGCGCAGCCAGATGATGAAGTACCACATCCAGACCTCGGGCCGTTCCCTGCACGCGCAGGAGATCCAGTTCAACGACATCCGCACCACGCTGCAGGCCCTGTACGCGCTGTTCGACAACTGCAACAGCCTGCACACCAATGCCTACGACGAGGCGATCACCACGCCGACCGAGGAGAGCGTGCGCCGCGCGGTCGCGATCCAGATGATCATCAACAAGGAGCTGGGGCTGAACTTCTGCGAGAACCCCTGGCAGGGCAGCTTCATCGTCGACAAGCTGACCGACATCGTGGAAGAGGCGGTGTACAAGGAGTTCGAGGCGATCAGCGAGCGCGGTGGCGTGCTCGGCGCGATGGACACCATGTACCAGCGCGGCAAGATCCAGGAAGAAAGCCTGTACTACGAGCACAAGAAGCACGACGGCAGCCTGCCGCTGGTCGGTGTGAACACCTTCCTGCCCAAGGAGCACGCGGGCGAGGTGGTGACCGAGATTGAATTAATTCGTTCAACGCCGGAAGAAAAGCAGCAGCAGATCGATAACGTGCGCGGGTATCAGACCAACCGCAACGCGCTGGCGCCGGCGGGCGAGACCGAGCATGGGCATGTGATTGATGGCGATGCCGAAGCCGCGCGTGAGGTGCATGACGGGCATGGGTTGGGTTTCTTGCAGCGCACGGCGCGGGAACGTCGTAATGTGTTTGAAGCGCTGGTGGAGGCGGTGAAGACGCATAGCCTCGGCCAGATAAGCCATGCGTTGTATGACGTGGGTGGGGAGTATAGGCGGAATATGTAAGTAAGACGCCTGCTTCGGCAGGCGTTTTTTTATTTGCCGGTTAGTGGTCTAGTCCCGGTCGCACATTCCTTGGGGAGGAGTATGCAGTTCATTGTCATCAGTAGAGAGGATCCATTACCGCAATCAGCCAGCTTGGTGTGCTATCTCCGGATAGATCGGTGGGATGATTGGGCTAAGTTTTGCACTCAGTTTCAGGCGTACTACTTCGATGCGCGATCCGAGCTTCACGATTTAGGCGATGTAAAGATCGGGCATGTAGGTCTTAAGGGGGGACCTGTTGTCGGTCCGGGCGTTCGCGCTCCTTCGCTAGAGCCGCGATTTCAATCACTGCCGGAGGGATATTTCTCGCTGGGGCAGCAAGAGCACTATTACGAGACACTGGCCGAACTCGCGCCTGCGGAGAAATTCGCGATCCTGTCGGGGTTGCGAGATCTATCTGCGGATTTGCAGCAGTTTGACGCCGTGCTGAACGAGCCGGTTGTGTTCGACTCCCTCTTGCGATTCATCACGCCGGACACCGTTCGCACCCGGTTTCATCGGCTAGTGACCGGTGATACGTCGCTGACAAGGTTTAGTTTCGCTTACCGTCTTCCGCCGTCCGGCAATCAGCTGGCGGAGAACGCCGTGGCTACATTTGACGTTGTTCCGGATGTCATGCCTCCTACGAACGTCCACGTAATTATCGGACGGAATGGCGTTGGAAAGACGCGCCTGATGCACGGATTGGCGCGTTCGCTTCTCGGTTACACCGAAGATGCGGACGAAGAGCCGATAGGCACTTTGGCGTTTTCAGATCAACCGACGTCAGCCGGCGTTGAGCCGGGATTTGCCGGCCTCGTGTCTCTCTCTTTCAGCGCCTTCGATAATCATGAGCTGCCCGAGTCTCGTGTGCGGTTGAAAGCGACGAGTGTTGGCCTGAGGTTCTTTGACAAGGAGCTTGGCGCTTCGGTTACTAGAAACCCCGAACAACTGGCGGAAGCATTCGTCGAGAGCTTCGCGACCTGTCGGCGCGGATTGCGTCGAGAGCGATGGACGCGGGGGGTAACTCAGCTCTACAACGACCCAGTATTCTCGGACGCTGACCCCCTGTCGCTCTTGGAATTAGCTGAGGAGGCGTGGTCGGCGACCGCGAAAAAATATTTCGAAAAGAAGTTGAGTTCGGGGCACAAGATTGTGCTGCTGTCGATAACGAAGTTGGTTGAGCTAGTTGACGAGCGGACGCTCGTTCTTTTGGACGAGCCGGAGGGTCACCTACACCCTCCGTTGCTTGCGGCATACATACGAAGCGTCTCGGAGCTGCTTACATCCCGCAACGGGGTCGCCATCGTCGCTACGCACTCGCCAGTTGTGCTTCAGGAGGTGCCAGCGGCGTGTGTCTCCATACTCGAGCGTAGCGGAAGGGTTTCGAGCGTCTCGCGTCCGCAGCTGCAAACATTTGGGGAAAACGTCGGTCGCCTCAGTCGCGAGGTATTTGGATTGGAGGTCACGCACTCGGGATTTCACCGTCGTTTACGCGAGGAGGCAGCGGCCAGTGACACGTTCGAGCAGCTGTTGCAACGTTTCGGTGGCGACCTTGGTGCCGAAGGAGCTGCGATTGCTCGAGGCATGATTCTGCGAAAACAGAGAGCAGCGGATGAAAACGCTTAAAAAGCCGCAGATTGCGCTTGGCGACGTGTACGGCAAGTGCACCGCGACCATTCGTTGCGACGAAAGTAGAGCGCGCCTCAATGGGATTGCGGATGCATTGCGAGAGTCGGAGTCGCTCTACGAGTCACGCGCAGTGTCTGCTGAACTGTACTTGTTTCAGGAGAGCAGCTCTGTTGGTGATGTCCCTGGGGCTGACTTGGGAAAGTTGTACACGCAGACATTTGTTCGTGACGGAGGGCCAACTAGGGATCTGTACGAGTTGCTCCGGAAAGCCCCCGGAAACATTTGCCCGCTTTGCTGTCAGCGAGTGGTTGGCACCTTAGATCATTACCTGCCAAAGGCCCGCCATCCAGCTTTTGCCGTGACTCCGCTAAATCTGGTGCCCGCCTGCATAGACTGCAACGTGGATTCAAAGCAAAAGCGCCCCAACGCCGGCGAAGAGCAAACGCTTCATCCGTATTTCGACGGCGCAGACTCGGAGATTTGGCTCGTGGCGCAAGTGGTCTGCGGTGAGCCCCCCGGAGTTTCGTTCTCTGTACGGGACGTCCCTAGTTGGTCGGAACTAAAGAATGGAATGGTTCGGAGTCACTTCAGTGCCTTCAAACTAGGATCGCTCTACGCGGATCACGCTGGCGCAGAACTAGTCAACGTCTACGTCGATCTGGATGACGGCGAATTGTTGGGGAATGCAGATGCCACGCGTGCTCATTTAGGACAACAAGCTAGTCGGCGTCGGCGCTCTTTTAAGAACTCATGGCAGGGGGCACTCTATGAGGCGTTGGCAGAGAGCGACTGGTTTTGCTCTGTTGGCGTGTTAGGTGTGCGCGAGAGTGAGTTGTTTCCGTCCGACTACCTGTAATTCAGAGGCGGGAAATGGAGTCAAGCAAAAAAGTCAGGTTGAATTTTCCACGGCCCGCCGTGGTCGCCCGACCGGGCGTTGATCCACTGCCGTGCTGTAAGCGCGGTGATTTTTCGACGAAGGGCTCGCCGCCCCACGGCTTCTGCTGCCGCGTGTGGAGCGACAACGATGCGCACAGTTCGTCGCTGATGCCGGTGCCAAAAACGGGGTCACAAAAACGGGGTCAGAGTCGACTTTTTCAGAGGTCAGGCAGGTTGAGGTTGGTCGGTTGTAAAAGTCGACTCTGACCCCTGTTTTCCTTCGCTTTTCGTTGGCCGCCCGATCTTTTGCGGGCCGACAGTCCTGCCAAGCTGCGCTTCGATCGCCTGCCGGAAGCGCTCCGAGCCGTAGGCGTGTTGCCGGCTCAGGTGTCGGCGGATCGCCTCGATATCCTCTGGATCGACATTGTCCATCACCATGGCGCGGTACCACTGTTGTCGCTCGACAGGGCTGGCGCCGAGTGCCAGATAGTCGATATGCGGCGTGATCAGTGGATCGGTCTCGCCGAAGGCCAGGATATGGTGGCTGGACCAGCGGTAGTCGCGCGGGTCGGCGACCATGGCCGCGCGTAGGGGGTTCAACTCGATATAGCGATGGCATCGCATCAGGTAGTCGCCATCACCCACCAGGCTTGCCTTGTAACGCCCCTCCCAGAGCGTTCCCGTGCGGCCATGGGTTGCGTTGATGTAGCGTACATACCGTCGTCCGAGCGACTGCATGGTCCTGCCGACGGCACCCGGCTGCATCGGCGTCAGCAGTAGATGCACGTGGTTCGTCATCAGCACGTAGGCGTGCACGACGCAGCCTTCGCGTCGCGTTATTTCGCGCAACTCGCTGCGGTAACAGAGGTAGTCGGCATCGTTGAAGAAGCAGGGCTGTCGGTCGTTGCCGCGTTGGACGACATGCTGCGGAATGCCGGGAAGGTCGATGCGGAGTGGGCGGGGCATTGGCTGGCCTGTCGGGCTGGACAGGTTGCAGACTGACCCGGCGCGAGCGCTGGTGGCATCGGCGGATGGCGCGGCTTCGGATCGGAAAAGTCGACTCTGACCCGGGTTTAGGGTTTCTGTTCTCTGACGCCATTTGCGGCAGGAAGCCCGTTGACCAGCCATTGCGACAGGCTTTCCAGCGTGGGCGCGCTGTAGCCGGCCTGCATCGGGCTGACGGCGATCGCGGTGCGGTAGACGATGGATTCGTCGTCCTGCTGCTCGGCGGTGGGCTTGCTGTCGTTCATCGTCACCGACAGGCCCGGCCCCTTCGGCAAGGTCATGCCGTGTTCCCTGGCCATGGCTTCCAGCAAGGGCGAACGGGTGGCGGCCATGTCCTCGACATAGCGGAACATGTAGGCGTTGTAGGTGCCGATGCGCGAGGCGCGCCATTGCAGGTGGTCGAGCTTGTCGGGGAAATTGACGTTGAGGCCGACGCCGGCCGGCAGCACGCTGCCGCCTTCGGCGCGGGCGAACAGGCTGTCGATCAATTCAACCGCACGCTTGGCGATGACGGGGGAGGCGGGATTGGCCAGGGTGGCGTCGTCCGCGGTGCTCGCGCCGGCGCTGATCGCGATGGCCGGGATGCCGTTCATCATCGCCACCTGGGTCACGCTGACCGTGCCCGAATTGAGGATCACCGAGCCCACGTTCTGCCCTTCGTTGGGGCCCGAAAGCACCAGGTCCGGCGCGCGTCCCCAGCGCTTCTGGCCCACCACGTCCACGCCGTAAAGCATCGCCATGACCGGGGTGCCATCGACATAGTAGAAATCCCTGGGGTCGATCCCGGCGCGCTGCATCGGTCCGGCGGAAGGCATGCCGGCGCTCGCCACGCCGCTGCGGCAGGCGCCGGCCAGCGTTGCGGACGGGATGTCGATCCGCAGCGCGGTGCCCATCCCGCTCTGGTTCTGGCAGGGAACGGACACCACCACGTCGTGGCCGGCGGATTTCAATGCCTGGTACAGCGCCACGGTGTTGCTGGTCAGGCCGTCGTCATTGGAGATGACGATGGTGTGGGCGCCGGCGATGGCGGGCACAAAGGCGAGGGCGGCGGCAAGCACGATTGTTTGGGTCTTGGGCATGGATGGATTCCTGTGGGCGGGGATGCCGCGGTGCGGACAACATCATCGCGCACCGCGGAGGCATTGGGGCGGCAGGCGCGGCCGCAGCTGGCCGCGCCGCGATGACGCTACATCGCCCCCATTCCGCCGTCGATGCGGTACTGGGCGCCGGTGATGAAACTGCTGTCGTCGGAGGCCAGGAACAGCACCAGGCTGGCGATATCGCCAGCCTCGCCGTAGCGCCCCAGCGGAATGGCGTTCTCCATCGCCGCCTTGGCGCCTTCGGCGTCGGTCGGGGCCATGCCGGCTTCCAGCGAACGCATCATCCGGGTGTTCACCGGCGAGGGATGCACCGAGTTCACGCGCACACCGTGCGCGGCGGCTTCCAGCGCGGCGACCTTGGTCATGCCGGACAGCGCATGCTTGGAGGTCACATAGGGCAGCACCCCGGCCGAGCCGCGCAGGCCCGCCACCGACGAGGTGTTGATCACGCTGCCGGCGCCGGCCTTGTACATGTGCGGCAGGACGTGCTTCAGGCCAAGGTAGGCACCGCGCACGTTGACCGCGATCACCTTGTCGAACATCGCCAGCTCCTGCTGCTCCAGCGGCGCCACCTTGCCTTCGATGCCGGCATTGTTGAAGAACACGTCGATCCGGCCGAAGCGTTCGATCGCCGCATCGACATAGCGCTGCACGTCTTCCTCGCGGGAGACGTCGGCCTGCACGGCGAGCACGCGCTCCGCGTTGCCGAGCGCCGTCACAGCCTTGTCCAGCGCGGCCTGGTCGATGTCGACCAGCACCACCGAGGCGCCTTCCTGCAGGAAGCGCTTGGCGGTTTCGATGCCGATGCCGCCCGAGCCGCCGGTGATGATTGCGATCTTGTCCTGGAAACGGTTCATCTCGCTCTCCTTACTCAGTCGCCCACCGGGACGTGGGCTTGTTCGATGGATATATAGCCGCGGTGCTCTGAAAAAAAGCCGCGAAAGTGGAACGGAGTGTATGGAGTAAAGGCAACAACGTCAGCAAAATGGGATCAGGTTCACTTGTCCCGTTGTAGTCGTTTGACTTGGCCGGACGATGCGTCGACCCCACGCCGGCGAAGCGCCGTGTCTTGGCTTAGACCAACGTAGGGAAATCGTCGCGGCCGTAGGCGCGTTGCTGCTGCAGGTAGAGGCGGATCGCGGCCAGGTCTTCGTCGCTGATGGCCCCGGCGAGCGTCACCCGATAGCCCTCGGCGCCGAGCATGTGCTGGATAGGGTGGAGGTTCAGTAGGGGGTCGTCGCGCAATCCGCATAGGCCTGCACAGCTTGACCACGGGAATGCGGCGGGATCGTCGGTCATGCGGGCGCGCACCGGGTTGAGGTCGATGTAGCGGGTGCAACGCAGCAGGTAGTCGGCGCCATCGACCAGGCAGGCCTAGTAGCGACCTTCCCAGAGCGTGCCGGTGCGTCCATGACGCGCATTGAATTGCCCGACATAGTGGCGGCCCAGCCGTTGCATCATCTGTCCGATTGCACCTACCTCGGGCGGCGTCGCCAGCAGGTGGACGTGGTTGTCCATGAGTACGTAGGCGTGGAGCCGGCAACCGGTGGCAAGCAGTACCTCGCGTAGCAGTTGGCGATAGCGGGCGCGGTCGGCGTCGTCCAGGAAGCAGGGCAGGCGGTTGTTGCCGCGCCATGCGTGCAGGATCTTTTGCGTGGATGCGCGATGGAAGCGCCGGACTGCGCCAAAACTTGTCGGGTTTGCCCCGGTGTTCCAGTGGGAAGTGAACCTGACCCCGTTCTGCTACCCCCTTCTGCTCGTACCATGTGCTTTCGAAAGACGGGAGAAACTCATGGTGTTTTCGTGGTCCGTTGCTGTGCGCGTGTTGTGGGCATTGTTGGCCGGTTGGATGCTGGCATCCTGTGCCGGCAAGCGGGTAGTGGAAACGCCTCGGCATGTGGCGTTCACCATCGAGTCCGCCGTGCTGGAAGAAACACGACGGATCAATGTTTACTTGCCGCCTGTCCGGGCGGCGGGCCAGCGTTTTCCGGTGATCTATATGCTCGATGGTGGAATTGCGGAGGATTTCCCGCACGTTGCCACTGCCATCGACACGGCGATCAGGGCAGGGCGAATGGCGCCGGTGATCCTGGTTGGTATCGAGAATACCCAGCGTCGGCGTGACATGACCGGCACGACCAGCGTGGCTGAGGATCGCAGGATCGCACCGGTGGTGGGTGGCGCCGCGCTATTTCGCGACTTCATCGCCCGTGAATTGATTCCCCGGATCGAGGCGACGTACCCCGTGAATGAGCGGCGCGGCATCATCGGGGAATCGCTGGCAGGTTTGTTCGTGATTGAAACACTGTCGGTTTCGCCAAAATTGTTCGACACCTACATCGCGCTGGATCCAAGCCTCTGGTGGAATGGCGGCAAATTGGCAGAGGGCGCACCCGTATGGCTGGCGATGCATCAGGCCATCTCGGCGCGCCTGTACTTGGCTTGGGCGGAACGGGAGATGATTGGTCCGAATATCCACGCCCTTGAACGTGGACTGAGCACGTCCGCGCCCGAGGGCCTGCAATGGCAGGTGGTTGAGCGCGCTGACCTGAGCCACGAGACCATCTACCGGGCGCTCGCTCCCGAGGTCTTGCCGGCCATGTACCCGTCCGAGTAGGGCGATACATAAGCTTTGTCGCGCCCGGACAAAAGGAGCCAGAGGATATTTGGTTCGAAACGTGCTGCGGCTTGAGGTGCGCCGGGGGCTAGCTCGGCCCCATTTCCTTACCGGTAGAACCCGGGTCCGCTCCAGATCAATTCGCCGCGGCGATAGACACGGACCACGTTGACGGCCTTGCGCGCATCGCCAATCTTTGGCAATTCCGGATCATCCGGCTGCACCAGCCGGCAACCGCCCGAACCGCGCCGGACCAGGATTTCCAAGGCACAGACCATGAGTTCGCGACGACCGGGCAACGGGAAGGAAGCCTCGGTCATCCCTTGTGCCTGCCATTCGAGCATTCGGCTTTCGCTGCGCACGTCGTAATAGATCTGGTGGCCATCCACGGACATGCGCGGTTCCTGGCCCGGAGCAGGGGGGCCGGGCACCTCGCTGCGCGATTCGCCACGTTCGTAACCGTTGTTGGTCGATGCGGTCTCGCGTGCAAGCAGGCCGGGAGCTTGCCCCGCGGGGTCCGTCGAGCGACGGGCGGCGGGATCGCCGGCGGGTGGCCGGGCGCGGCTCTGCCTGCCGGCGGTGTCGTCGGAATCGGGCGGGCTGGGTCGCTTTTCGTCGGAGGAGACCGGCGTATCGGCCTTCGCCGTACGACTGGCCTGGACGGGCGATACCCGCTTCGGTGGGCGTGGACGTTGCGGCTCCTCCGCGGGGGGGGTGTCCACGGCGGGCGCGGGCGGGCGCTTTTCGCCCTGTCGCGGCTGGCCGATGAATTCCATCTTGACCCGCGCGCCGCCCATTCCGCCCCCGGAGGGAGGTGCCAGCTTGCTCTTGGCGGCATGCAGCAGGATCAGCAGGAACAGGACATGCAGCAACACGCTGGACAGCGCGCCGATCCACGATTGCCAGCGGTCGAGAAAGGCGCCCGTGTTTCCGGACGGATGGAACGCTGTGCCGGTCATGCCACGGGAAATGCGTAAGCGGGGAAGGCCTTCATTCCATGCCACGCTGGTCCAGCTCGTGCTGGATCAGCACCACGCACTGCGAAGCGAACAGCATCCTGGCCCCCAGCGAAATCTTCTTCGCGCCAAGGCGCTCCAGGCTGTGGAAGGTCTTCTTCGGCATCGGGATGTGGTCGGTGAGCAGGAAGCAGGGATTGGCCTCGAACGCCTCGTCGCGCATGGGGGTGCCCTTGCGGTCCATCACATAGAGCCGATGGTCTTCGGAAAGTTCCTGCACCAGCCGCTCGAAGCTGATCGTGCGCACGGTGACACCGGATTCCACCGGCCGCGTTTCCCCCTTGCCCATGCCGTGCGAGGCGTCCAGCGCCTTGGCGATCTTGCCGAGCAGGGCGCGTTCGTCGAAGCCGCCGATCTCATGCATGGCCTGCGGTTCGAAGCGAATCGCGCGGGAGTAGTCCTGCGTGCTCTCCAGCACCAGATGGACCACCACGTCAGGGCGATGCGACTGCGCCACGAAGATGGCGTTCATCAGCGTGTGCGCCAGGATCTCGGTATGGGCTTCCCGGCCGATGCCGGCCAGCAGTTTCCGGCTGTCGGTTGGTGCCGCGCGTGCCCGAAGTACGAAGGTTCGCATCGCTGTCCTGGAGGGGAATCCCGCGCGCCCATTGTCCACCAGCCGGGCGCCGTGGGCGCGATATCATGGTGCCATGTCGAAACTGCTGCTGAGCCTGCGCCATGTGCCCGATGACGAGGCCGATGAAGTGCGCGCGATGCTGGACGAATACCACGTGGCCTGGTACCAGACGCCGCCGGGTTTCATGGGCCTGTTTGCCGGCGGCATCTACGTGAAAGAGGATGCCGCCTTCGACCGTGCCGGGCAGTTGATGGCGAAGTACCAGTCGCAGCGGCAAGCCAAGGCGCGGCTGGAACACGAGGCCGCCGTTCGCGATGGCACGGTGGAAACCTTCCGGTCGCAGCTGCGCGCCGAGCCCGTGCGCGTGGTGCTGACCTTGCTGGCCATCGTCTGTCTGATCGGCCTGATGGCGGTCCCGGCCTGGCTGCTGCGCGGCTGAACCCGGGAAGGCCGTGCGGCGCCAGGCCGGTCATGCGGTGGCCTACCATGGCGCATGGTGAACCGTGATGCCGTCTCGATCTTCGATTCCGACCTGCCGCTGGTCCGCCAGATCCTGCCGTGGCCGTTCCGCGTGGCGCTGCTTGCGTTCGGCCTCTTCGCCATCGCCATGCCGGCCTGGGAACTGGGTCGCGGGTTGTGGCCGATCAACATCGCGACGCCGGTGTTCGCCGTCATCATCGTGGGCGGGGCTTCGATCGGCGTCCGGATGGTCGCCGCGGGTCTGTCCGGTTGGCGATACGTCTGGACCTATCCGCCCGGCGCCATCCTCATCCAGCGCCGTTCATGGGGCCGCGAAACGACCATCCGGCTGCGTGCCGACCAGGTTGCCGCCGTCGAAGTGCGTCGGCTCGAGCATGCCGATGATGACCCGTGGCAGGTGGTCGTGGTGCCCAGGCCGACGTCGTCCGCGCTGGCCGTCATGACCGCCGATGCCGGCAGGGTGTTCGCCGCGGGCAGTTATGGCTCGCAAGCGTATGCAAGGCGAGTGCGTGATGCGTTGGTGGCCCATCTCGGGCTTTGAGGCATGGCGGCGCTTCAACCCCGACGCGCGGTCTCGATGGTGGCGATGTCGATTTCGCGCATCGAGTTCATCGCCACGGCTGCACCCCGGGCGATGATGGCCTCGCCGGGCATGCGCGGGGTGATCTGCCACGACCCGCCGCCGGCGCGAGGCGCCGGCGTGATGCGTGCCTCGCCGGGAACGCGCCATCGGTAGCCGGATGCCGGCAGCGCAGGTCGCGCAGGATTGCTACCCTCGCGCATTCACGGGCTTGAAGGCGATGTCATGAACCGACGCCAATTCCTCGGCAGTTCCGCACTGGCCGCGGCCGTCATCCCCTTGTTCGGTGCTGGGGCGACGGCGAGGGCAGCGCCACGCGGGAAGCAGTTGCTGCCCATGCAGCTCAATCGCGGCGATACCGTCGGGCTGGTCAGCCCGTCGTCGGCGACCGACGACAGTTTCAGCCTGCAGCTGGCACGCGAAACGATGGAGGCGCTCGGCCTGAAGGTGAAGGCCGGTGCGCATCTGGGCGACCGTTACGGTTATCTGGCGGGGACGGATGCCGAGCGCGCCGGCGACATCAACGCCATGTTCGCCGACAAGTCGGTCAAGGCGGTGATTTGCCTGCGTGGCGGCTGGGGCGCGGCGCGCCTGCTGCCGCTGCTGGATTTCGACGCGATCCGCCGCAACCCCAAGGTGCTGCTGGGCTATTCCGACATCACCGCGCTGCATTGCGCGATCCAGGCCCGGACCGGTCTGGTCACTTTCCACGGCACGATGGGGTCGGGGAGCTGGAACAGGTTCAACGTCGATCAGTTCGAGCGACTGTTCTACAACCGCGAATTGATGGAGTTCCGCAACAAGACGGATGCCGGCGACGAGCTCGTGCAGCGCCGCAACCGCACCATCACCCTCACCGGCGGCAAGGCGCGCGGCGAGCTGGTCGGCGGCAACCTGACCGTGCTCTCTGCGCTGGCCGGTTCCAGCTATCTGCCGGATTTCAGCGGCAGGATCCTGTTCCTGGAGGACGTGGGCGAGGCGCCGTATCGGATCGACCGCATGCTGACGACGCTGAAATTGATGGGCGCGCTGGACAGGATCAGCGGCTTCGTCTTCGGCGAGTGCACCGACTGCAAGCCCGGCGATGGGTATGGATCGCTGACGATCGAGCAGATCCTGGACGACCACATCCGGCCGCTGAAGATCCCGGCCTTCCGCGGCGCGATGATCGGCCACATCCGCGAGCAGTTCATCCTGCCGGTTGGCGGCGAGGTGGAGCTGGATGCCGATGCCGGCACGCTGCGCATGCTGGCGCCGGTGTTCCAGTCCTGACTGCGTTGGCTAATCATGTCCATCGTCCTCACCGAATTCGCCCGTCCGCGCCTGTTCCCGCGCGAGCCGCGCCGCAACACCATCCAGGACATCAATGCGGCGGAGTTCGAGCGCCACCTCAACGATCACGCACCGTTGGAAGTGCTGGACGGCTACGCGCCGTTCTGCAAGCTGCACGTGCATCGCAACTGGACATCGACGCGGTGCCTCGCGGTGCCGATCACCGACGCCAACCGCCACCTGTTGCGCTCCGATTACGAGGCGCGCAACAGCGGTGAATTGCCGGTGCTGGTGCGCTGGTTCGAAGGGCTGGAACCGCCGGTGGCGAACTACCTCATCCCGATCCTCTACAGCCGCGAACAACTGGCGAGGGAAGGCAGCCCCATCGACGCGGACTGGGGCGTGGTCGGCTGCATCTACACGATGACGCCTGAGGAAACGCCGATGGCGCCGATCACCCTGCTGCGCAACGCGCTGGGCGTGGAGGAAGGCGGCTCCGGTGTGCCGCTCGACCGGCCAGCCTACCTGCAGAGCGTCGAGTTCTGGCGCGGTCATGCCAACTGGCGGGGGTGAACAGCGCCGCCGGCGGAAGCGGGTCGGGCGTGGCTTTCACGCGATTCGCGTTAATGTGAATGGCCCCCTGTCTCCCTGCCGGGGAATTTCCGTCGCAACGGCAATGGCACGGGGATGATGGGGAAACGGTTGTTTCCGGGAATCGAATATCAAGCATGGGGGATGCGAGATGGTCGCTGGAACGAGTGGAATGCGCAGGCTGCATTGGGGCCTGAAGCTCCTGGTCGGCTTGCTGTTGTTCATGGGCTTGCCGCTGGTGGCGGGCGGTGCGTACCTGATCGTGCTGGGTGGAAGCTGGTACTACGCCCTGGCGGGTGCCGCCTACCTCTATGCCGCCTATGAGTTGATCAATCGCCGCATGCGTGGCATCTGGATATGCGTGGCGATGCTGCTGGTGACCATCGCCTGGGCGTTGTGGGAGTCGGGCGGCTTCAAGTTCTGGGCGTTCGAGGTGCGCGTGATCGCGCCACTGGTCCTGGCTGGCCTGGCGCTGATCTTTGCCGGCAAGCTGCCGCGTGATGAGGGCCGACCCGCCAACACGCAGCCGTACGCGATCGTGGGTGGGGCGATGCTGGTGGCGTTCGTCGGGCTGATCGTCGCGATGTTCTTCCCGCACGGCATCATCCGAGGTGATTTCAAGGTCACGCCGGGTGCGGCCAGTGCCACCAATACGGCCGCCGGTAACGAGTGGCCGGCCGGCAGCCGCACCACCGAGGGCATTCGCCATGCGCCCGCGCAGCAGATCACGCCGCAAAACGTGAACCAGCTGGAGGTCGCCTGGAAGCTGCCCAACGTGGGCGACGTCAACGATCCCGGCAAGGGCCTGGAAGAGCAGAACACGCCGATCTACGTCGATGGACGCCTGTTCCATTGCGCCCCGAACAACAAGATCACCGCCGTCGATGGCGCCAGCGGCAAGGTGCTGTGGACCTTCGATCCGCAGGCCAAATCCCCGTTCTGGAACCGTTGCCGCGCCGTGGGTTATTTCGATCCAGGCCCAGGCGACGCATGCGGTCCGCGCGTGATGATCGGCACCATCGACAACCGCTTGATCGCGGTGCGCGCCGCCGATGGCAAGCTGTGCCCGACGTTCGGCATGGGCGGCACCGTCGATACCTCGGTCGGCATGGGCGAAATCAAGCCCGGTTACGTCATGCACACGTCCGGCCCGCTGGTGGCCGGAGAGAAGATCGTGCTGGGCGCGTGGGTCGCCGACGGCATGTCCGTGGGCGAGCCTTCGGGCGTGGTGCGTGCGTGGAACGCGCGCACCGGCGAGCTCGAATGGGCCTGGGACCTAGGCCGCCCCGACATCGACAAACTGCCGCCGCCGGGCGAAACCTACACGCGCGGCACGCCGAACGCCTGGCCGCCGCTCACCGCCGATACCGAATTGGGCTTGGTGTTCCTGCCGCTGGGCAATGCCACCCCCGACTATTACGGCGGCGAGCGTCGCGCCTTCGACGACAAGTACAACAGTTCGCTGGTGGCGCTGGACCTAGCCACCGGCAAGGAGCGCTGGCACTTCCAGACCGTGCACTTGGACACCTGGGACTACGACCTGCCTTCGCAGCCGGCGCTGATCGATTTCCCGGACGGGAAGGGCGGCACGACCCCTGCGGTGCTGCAGACCACCAAGCGCGGCTACATCTTCGTGCTGGATCGCCGCACCGGCCAGCCGCTGGTGGAGACGGTGGAACGCAAGGTGCCCGGCCCCGATGGCACGGCCGTTGGCGAGCGTTATTCGCCCACGCAGCCATACCCGGTCGGCATGGCGTCGGTGGATACGGATCCGCTGACCGAGCGGGTGATGTGGGGGATGATCCCGATCGACCAGATGCTGTGCCGGATCATGTTCCGCACTCGCCGCTACGAAGGCGACTTCACCACCCAGTCGACCAAGGAGACGTTGATCTATCCGGGCAACGGCGGCGGCCTCAACTGGGGCAGCGTCTCGGTGGATCCCACGCGCAACCTGCTGGTGGTCAACGGTATGCGCATGCCCAACACCACCCACCTGATTCCCAGGGACCAGTTCGACCCGAAGACGGCGGAAGTCCCGCACGGTTCGATCGCACCCCAGCTGGGACTGCCGTACGCACAACAGCTCGTGCAGTTCATGGGGCCGTTCGGCGCACCCTGCCTGGAGCCGCCGATGGGCAGCATCACCGGCATTGACCTCGCCACGCGCAAGATCGTCTGGCAACAACCGGCCGGCACGATGAAGGACGTGACGGTGGGCGGCATGCAGCCGGGCATCGGGTTCTACGTCGGCATGCCCGCCTTGGGCGGCCCGTTGACCACCGGCAGCGGCCTGACGTTCTTCGTAGGCACACAGGACTACTACCTGCGCGCCTACGACAGCGAAACCGGCGACGAGTTGTGGAAGGGGCGCCTGCCGGTCGGATCGCAAGGTACGCCGATCACCTATGTGGACAAGGCCAGCGGCCGCCAGTTCGTGGTGGTCGTGGCGGGTGGTGCGCGCGGCAACCCCAAGGATCGGGAGGACTGGATCATCGCCTATGCGCTGCCGCAGAAGGCCGGTCGCTCGAGCAGATAGGTGTGCCGGGTGAAGGAAAGCGCCATGGGCCGCCCGCATTGCAATGCGGGCGGCCTTCTCCCGTGCTGGGGTTCCATGGATGGGGCCGGCATGAATCGATCCGTGCAAGCGGCATGACCGTAGGCGACATGCGGGAAAAACTTCCGCGCAACCTGGGCGTCTGGGCGATCTGGCTGCTGGCGGTGAACGGGATGATCGGGGCGGGCATCTTCGGCCTGCCCAGCGGTGCGGCGAAACTCGCGGGGGATTTCAGCCCGATGGTATTCGTGTTGTGTGCCCTGCTGATCCTGCCGGTCCTGCTGTGCTTCGCCGAACTCGCCAGCCGGTTCCGCAATACCGGCGGTCCCGCGCTCTACGCCACCGAGGCATTCGGGCCGTTCATGGGTTTCCAGGCTGGTTGGCTGTTCTACGTGGCCCGGGCCATCGCTTTTTCCGCGAACAGCGTGCTGATGGTCGACAGCATTGCCTACTTCTGGCCCGCGGCGGGCGAGGGCGCGATGCGCATCCTGCTGCTCGCGTCGATCTGCGGCGGCCTCACGCTGGTGAACGTGGTCGGCACGGTGCGGGCAGTGCGATCGCTGGCCGTGCTGACGGTGTTGAAGTTCGCGGTGCTGGTCGGGTTGGTGGTGGCCGGCCTTGCACTCCACGGCGGTGGGGCAATGCGGCAGGTTTCGCTTTCGCCGGCAGCGGGCAGCGACCTGGGTGCGGCGATCGTGCTGCTGATCTATGCCTACGTCGGATTCGAGCAGGCGGTGGTGCCCGCGGGCGAGGCACGCGACCCTGCCCGGGACATGCCGCGTGGCCTGCTGCTCGGGCTGGCCGGGGTCGCGCTGCTCTACGTGTTGATCCAGATGGTCAGCATGGCTACGGTTCCCGGCATCGCCAATTCCGGAACGCCCTTGCTGGACGTGGCCGCGATGCTGTTCGGGCCGGTCGGGGCGGGTGTTTTGATGATGGGCGTGGTGGCCTCGGTGGGCGGCAACCTGGTCGGCACCACGTTCACCACGCCGCGGCTGTCGTATTCGCTGGGCCTGGACGGTCGCTTGCCATCGTGGTTCGCACGCGTGCATCCGCGGTTCCTGACGCCGGCCAACTCCATCGTCTTCTACGGCGTGCTGTCGTTCGCGATGGCGGCGTTCGGTTCGTTTCTGTGGTTGGCTGCAGCCAGCGTGCTGACGCGGCTGCTGCTCTACATCCTGACTTGCGCGGCGGTGCCGGTGCTGCGTCCGCGCCAGGCGGAACGGGCCCGCTTCGAGTTGCCTCTGGGGTCGCTGTTCCCGGCGCTCGGGATCGCCGCCTGCGTGTGGCTGCTGTTCAACGTGGGCCGGGAAGCCATGCTGCTGACTGCGGCCTTCGTACTGGTCGGTACCGGGTTGTACGTGTTCCAGCGTTGGCGGACCCAGCACGGCGCTCGCTGAGTGCATGGTCGTGGCCATCGTTGCAGCGCACGCCTGCCGGGGGGATGATTGGCCGGGGCGCCAGGGGGGTGGGCGATGACGATTCCGTTGCGTTGCGAATGCGGCCAGGTGCGTGGCGAAGTCGACGTCATCCGCGGTTACGCCCGCGGCACCTGCCATTGCAAGGATTGCCAGGCCTATGCGCGCTTCCTGGGCAAGCCGGGCCTGATGGACGACAACGGCGGCACCGACATCGTGCCGATGGCGCCGGCCGGCGTGCGCATCCTCGAGGGGATGGCCCATGTCGCCTGCATGTCGCTGGGCCCGAAGGGACTGCTGCGTTGGTACGCGGCGTGTTGCCGGACGCCGTTGGCCAACACGGCGCGGGCCTCGTCGTTGCCGTACGTTGGCGTGCCGGTGGCCTGCATGGCTGCCTCGGAATCCGAACTGGAAGCCGCGTTCGGGCCGCGCGATGCGGTGATGATCTTCCCGGAATCGGCGCTCCATCCGGTCAAGCGTGCACGACTGCGCTTCCTGCTGGGCGGGATGCGGATCGGGCTGGGCATCCTCCGCGAGAAGATGGGCGGCCGCGATGGCCGGGATTCGCCGTTCTTCGATGCGGTTGGCCAACCGGTGCGCACGCCGGCGGTGTTGAGTCTGGAAGATCGCGTGGCGTACAGCCGTCCGCCCTGAGCTTTCCGGCACGCAGCGGGCATGCTGCAGCGGCGGAAAACCGGGATGCTAGAGTGCGTCGAACCCATGCACGCATTCGACATGAGCCTCCAGCATTCCTTTCCCATCGGTACGCCCGGCGTTTCCTGGGGGGCGGCAGAGCGCACCGAATGGCGCCGGCGCCAGCGCCCGAGCCGCAGCTACGCCGCCGATGTGCTGCCGCGGATCGAATCGCAGCGCGATGCGTTCGAGGTGGTCCGCTATGGCGAACTGGACTACGGCGAGGACGGCACGTTCCCGTTGTTCGCGCTGAAATCGCTGGACTGGGACGGCGCCTTGCCGATTGCGCTGGTGACCGGCGGCGTGCACGGTTATGAGACCAGCGGCGTCCACGGTGCGCTGGCGTTCGTCGAGGGGCATGCACGGGAGCATGCCGGCCGCATCAACCTGCTGATCGCGCCTTGCGTGAGCCCGTGGGGCTACGAGCGCATCCAGCGCTGGAACGCACTGGCGCTGGATCCAAACCGCAATTTCATCGAGGACAGCCCCGCGCCGGAAGCGGCCGCGCTGATGGCGTTCGTCGCACCGTTCCAGGATCGGGTGCTGGTGCACATCGACCTGCACGAGACCACCGACAGCGACGAAGAGGAATTCCGCCCCGCGCTCGCGGCGCGCGACGGCAAGCCATTCGTGCCGGGCACCATCCCGGACGGCTTCTACCTCGTCGACGACAGCCGTCGGCCCAGCCCCGGTTTCCAGCGCGGGATGATCGATGCCGTGGCGCAGGTAACCCACATCGCCCCGGCCGATCCGGACGGCACGATCATCGGCTCGCCGGTGGTCGCGCCTGGCGTCATCGAATACGACTGCAAGGGCCTCGGGCTGTGCGTGGGCATGACCGATGCGCGCTTCGTCACCACCACCGAGGTCTATCCCGACAGCCCGCGCGCCACGCCCGAGCAATGCAACCGGGCGCAGGTGGCCGCGGTGCGTGCGGGGATCGCATATGCGTTGGAACATGCGGGTTGAACGATTCGCCATGCTCGGATAGCGGCACCATGGCTGCAGTCATCCACAATCTCTGCTGGTGCGGTGGTGTCGCCCTGGCATTGGGCGGGTGCACCGGGACGGCTACATCCTCGCAAGCACAGGCGGATGGCGAGGAACCACGCCTCGAGCGATCGGGCCAGCCCATGAACCCGCAGCGGATCGCGGCGCGTATCGCCTTGGCCCGGGGTTCGGCCATGATGGGCGACGAAGCCGGGGTGCGTACCCAGCTGGAGGCGATAAACGAGGAAAACCGGCGGGCTGTCAAGCTGCCGGACATGTCGCGTCCGATCGATAGGGAGCGTGCCCGGGGCATCGTGCGCGGGATCGATGGCGTCCGTTCGGTTGCCTGGGTGGATCGCAGCAACCTGCTGGTCAGGGTAGGGGGTGCGAAAATGCTCGATCAAACGATGATCGACAGGATATGCATTGGCTTGCAGCCGTTGGGCGATACGCTTGCGGTGGTGGTGAACCTGCAGGACGCTGCCGCGCGGAGCCATGGCGGAATGCAGACCCTGAGCCGCAACTGCCAATTGCAGGGCGAGGATCGCGCGATGTTCCAGGACCGGCGGAAGATGGATGCCCTGCCCGAAACCTGGCGGCGGCAACAGACCGCGAACAAAGTCGGTGCCGCGACGAAAACTTCCGACGAAGCGATGGACATCATCAGGGACAGCACGCCCGAGATGTGACCGCGCGCGCCGGCCCGGATGCGGCTTCCGCTCAGCGCACGGGCACTGCCGGACCCGCGCGACTCACTTTCCGCCGCGCTGCATCGCCCTGACCGCCGCCAGCGTTTCCTTGACATGGCCGTCGGGCTTCATCGCGTCATGCACGTGGCGGATGGTCCCGTCCGGCGCGATCACGTAGGAGATGCGCGACGACCACGACGGCTTCAGCGCGAGCACGGCGTCGTATTGCTTGGCGATGCCGGCGCCGGCATCGGCGGCGACCGGGAACTTGCCGCTGCAGACTTCGTTGTCGGCGGAGAACTTCGCCAACTGGTCGGTGTTGCCCGCGGTCACGCCGATCACGCTGGCGCCGGCCTTGCGGAATTCGTCGATCGACTGCGAGAACAGATGGGCTTCGATGTTGCATCCCGACGTATACGCCGCCGGGAAGAAATAGACCACGACCGGCCCTTTCTTCAACGCATCCGAAAGCTTGAACACGAAACCCTTGCCGGCGAGATAGGCAGGCGCGCTGAAATCGGGTGCCTTGGCGCCGACCTTGAGCGCGGCCGAGGCCGGGAAGGCCAGCAGCGAGGACAGGACGAAGGCGATGGCGGCGAACGGCGTGTGTTTCATGGCGGACTCCTGCGGCGCGGGATGGGATGGCATGCGAGCGGCCGATGTACGGCCGCCCGCATGCGGCGGTCAGGGTTTCTGCGCGGCCAGCGCCTGGATGGCCGGCGGCAGATCGAACGCGGAGGCGTCCGGGGTGGCGGAGTCGAAGCTGTCGATGCGGATCACCTGCTTCTGGCCCATGCTGGTGACTTCGGTGACGGCCGGCATCTTCATGCCGTCGAAATCGCGGTATTCCTTGATCACGCTGACCATTTCGAGATCACCCATCGGCGATTTCTGCTTGCCGCCGCTGGCCAGCATCAGGCCATCATCCACGCCGTAGCAGTCCCAGCTCTTGCGCCCGGATTTCCACTCGATCTCGACCTTGTAGCAGCGCTTGCCGTCGAATTCCGCGAACCCCTGGGTGGCCATGCGCGAGACGAAGCGGGGCAGGCGGCGAGTGGCATCGGGGTGGAGCGATTCGATCTGCTGTGCCCGTTCCACGCCATCCAGAATGCGCGGCCCCTGGAACGGATCCAGCGCCCAGACGATCCCGTCCTTGATCCCGCTCTGGATCACGCCCATGCCGGGCAACTCGATTTGGGTCGCCATCCGGTCCGGCGCCATGGCCCACACGACCATCGGCGCGGTCATGTTGGCGGCCGGCATGGAGAAGCTGCCTTTCATCGTGCCCTGCGCGCTCTTCTCGAGCTTGTCCAGCCCGCCGGAGGCGGCGATGTGGCGATCCACCAGCGTACGCGCGTCGGGCAGCTTCTCGGCATCCTGCGCGGCGTGTGCGGGTTTCTCCGCGGCTTGCGGCACCGGCCGTGCAGCGGCGGGGATCGCCAGTGCGAGCGCGGCGGCGAGCAGGGCGTGGCGGGGAAGGGTTTTCATCGGGCGGGTTCCTTGCGGGAGACGTGAGGAGTGTCGGCGATCCAGCGGCGCGCCGCATCGAGCGCATTGTCGCGGCCGGCGAGGAGGGCGGCCGCGGTTGGCGGCGTCGGTTGGTCGGGCTGGATGCCGCGACCTTCGAGCCGTTCGCCGTTGGGTGCGGTCAGGTCGGCGATGGCGTACATCAGGCGGTCGCCATTGGGCAGCGTCTTGGCGACCGAGGGCAGGGCCATGCCGGCGGAGCGGGTGCCGAAAATGCGCGCGCGATGCGCGGCCTGCAGGCCGGAAACGAAGACTTCGGAGGTGCTGGCCGATCCGCCGTCGACGATCAGCGCAAGCGCACCGTCATAGGGGCTGAGCAGCTGGCCGGCGTCGCTGACCCGGCGCGGCAGCGCCGGCAGGCGCGCGCTGCTGCCGCCGGCGTTGATGTAGCCCAGCGGCGTGGGACTGTCGACGAGATACCCCCCGACGCCCATCGCAGTGCCGATCACGCCGCCCGGATTGCCGCGCAGGTCGATGACCAGGCCGCGGCATTGGCGCACCTCGTCCAGCGCGCCGGGGAAGGCCTGGGCAAGCGCGGGCGCCCACAGGTTGAAGCGGATCACGCCGATGCAACCGCCGTCCGCCAGCGGCAGGCGCTCATGCGCGAGATCGAACACCAGTGGAGGAAGCATGGGCATGTTGACCGGGGTGCCGGGCGCGGGTTCCGGCGCCAGCTCGAATTCGTGCAGCTGCCCGCCGCCGTCGCGCAGGCCCAGCGCGACCGTCCGGGCCATGACGGAGGCCTCCAGCCGCGAGCGCAGCGCCCCGTCCACCTGCAGCATCGCGGCGCGGCGCAAGGTGTCGTCCTGCATGCGGGCGATTTCGTTGAGGACCGCGGATACCGGCCGTCCGTCGATGGATTCGATCGTCCAGCCCGGCCGGATGCCCTGGCGGCCGGCCGGCGAGTCGCCACGCACCGTTAGCACGGTCGCGCGACCGTCCACCAGCGCTGCCCGCATCCCGGTTTCGCGTGGGCGCGGGCTGGCCGGGGGTTCGGCATCCGCGCTCCCGCCGGCGGCCAGTTCGCCGACGGAAGCCGGGATCAGGGTGAAATGGGATTCGCCGATTTCCTGCAGCATGGCGAGGATGCTCCGCCGCAGCGCCTGCACATCGCGGGCCTTGGCGGCCTCGGGACGGTGCCGCTCGCGCACCGCGTCCCAGTCGACGCCCTTGCCGCGGACATCGTACGGACTTTCATCGACCAGCCGCCAGGCGGCGTCGAAGGTCGCAAGGGACAGCGCCGGGTCGATCGAGGGCCGCGGCGGCTCCTTGGCCGCCGCCGTGGCGAGTGCGGTCAGGCAGGCGAACAGCAGGATGCGGGAAACAAAGGGTGTCTTCATGCATACAGGGTAGGCCAAGAGGGTATTGGACAGGCCCTGCCGTTGGTCATGCGGCTGAACGGAGAAAGCCCGGAGTGCGGCGGACAGCCAGCGGTTAGACTCCGGAATCGACCGCACGCGCACGCCATCGGAGACATCATGATCGTTCGTCCCTTGACCCGCACCGCCCTCGCCATGGCAGTGGCGGCCGCTTCGATCACCGCTCCCGCGCGGCAACCCTGCGAAGACGGCGGCACCTGTGCTCCGACCGCCGTTTTCGCCGACGGGCAGGCCGGTGGCGGCGAACGGATCGAGGCCCCGCGTTTCGGACGCTGGGGCTTCGATGCCTCCGGCATGAACCGCCAGGCCCGGCCGGGCGACGATTTCTTCGAGTACGCCAACGGCGGTTGGGCGAAACGCACGCAGATTCCGGCCGACCGCTCCAATTACGGCGTATTCAACGGCCTGCGCGACCTGTCCGAAGCGCGCGTGCGCAAGCTGGTCGAGGCCTATGCGCCCGGCAACCCGGCCACCGGCGGCGATGCCGCGAAGATCGCGGCGGTGTACCGCAGCTTCATGGACGAGGCGGCGATCGACAAGCTGGGCCTCGCCCCGCTCGAGCCGGAACTGGACGCCATCCGCGCGATCAAGGACAAGCCCGCCATGGCCGCGCTGATGGGCCGGACCAACGCGCAATTCGGCGGCAGCTTCTTCGCTGTGGGCGTCAGCGACGACCAGCGCGACCCGGACCGTTACACGCTCTACCTCAGCCAGTCGGGCCTGGGCCTGGGCGACCGGCAGATGTATCTGGATGCCAAGTTCGCCCCGCAGCGCGAGCGCTACCAGCAGTACGTCGCGCAGATGCTGGGCATGATCGGCTGGCCGGAGCCGGCGCAGCAGGCGGCGGCGATCATGGCGATGGAGACGCGCATCGCCGAGGCGCACTGGACGCGCGCCGAAAGCCGCGATCGCGACAAGACCTACAACCCGCTGGAGATGGACAGGCTTGATGCGTTCGCGCCGGGCTTTGCGTGGGGCGATTACTTCAAGGGGGCGGGCGTCGCGCAATCGCCGGTGGTCATCATGCGCCAGAACACCGCGATCCCCGGGCTGGCGGCCATCTTCAACGACACTTCGCTGGATACGCTCAAGGCCTGGGCCGCGTTCCAGGTGATCGACGAGGCCGCGCCGCTGCTGTCCAAGCCGTTCGTCGATGCGCGCTTCGGGTTCCGCGACAAGTTCATGTCCGGCCAGCCCGAGCAGCGCGACCGCTGGAAGCGCGGCGTCGCCCTGGCGGAATCGACGATGGGCGAGGCCATCGGCCGCGACTACGTCGGGCTCTACTTCCCGGCCGAAGCCAGGGCCAAGATGGACGTGCTGGTCGCCAACGTGAAGGCGGCCCTGCGTGCGCGCCTGGAAAAGCTCGAGTGGATGGGTCCGGAAACCAAACGCGAAGCCTTCGCCAAGCTGCAGGGCTTCGGTCTCAAGATCGGTTACCCCGACAAGTGGCGCGATTATTCCGGGCTCGAGATCCGCAACGGCGACGTGATCGGCAACGCGCTGCGCGCCCGCGCCTTCGAATGGGATTACCGCCGCAATCGCCTCGGCAAGCAGGTCGACAAGCTGGAGTGGGGCATGACCCCGCAGACGGTGAACGCCTATTACAACTCGGTGAAGAACGAGATCGTGTTCCCGGCGGCGATCCTGCAGCCGCCGTTCTTCGATCCCAATGCGGACGATGCGGTCAACTACGGCTCGATCGGCGGCGTCATCGGCCACGAGATCATCCACGGCTTCGACGACCAGGGCCGCAAGTCCGACGGCAAGGGCGTGCTGCGCGACTGGTGGACGAAGGAAGACGCCGCCAAGTTCGAGGTGCAGGCGGCCAGGTTAGGCGCGCAATACGAGAGCTACGATTTCCCGCAGCTGCCGGGCATGCACATCAACGGCAAGGTCGCGATGGGCGAGAACATCGGCGATCTCGGCGGCCTGACCATCGCGCTGGAAGCCTATCGACGCTCACTGGCCGGCAAGCCGGCGCCGGTGATCGACGGCTTCAGCGGCGAGCAGCGGCTGTTCCTGGGCTGGGCGCAGGTCTGGCGCACGCTGTGGCGCGACGATGCCCTGCGCCAGCAATTGGTGAACGGCCCGCACTCGCCGGGCCAGATCCGTGCGTTCGCGCCGTTGCGCAACATCGACGCCTGGTACGACGCGTTCGGCGTGAAGCCGGGCGACAAGCTCTACGTCAAGCCGGAAGACCGCGTCCGCATCTGGTGATCGGCATCGGATGAAGTCCGGAACGGACGGGCCGCCTTGCGCAGCCCGTTCCCGCCGGGGCTGGCAGCCCGCACGCGCCGCAAGCCGCCATCGGCATGGGAGAATGCGCTCCCGTCCCGCCGTGCCCCGCCATGCGCCTCAACAAGTTCATCGCCGACAGCGGCTTCTGCTCGCGCCGCGAGGCCGATCGGCTGATCGCCGCCGGCCGCGTGGCCGTCAACGGCGAACGCGCGCGCATCGGCACGGAGCTGGCGGAAGGCGGCAGCGTCGCCATCGACGGCGAGAAACTGGCCGCGCGAACCGCTGTCGCAGGCAAGCGCCGCCATGTCTACATCGCGCTGAACAAGCCGGTTGGTGTCAACTGCACCACCGAGCCGGGCGTGAAGGACAACATCGTCGATTTCGTCGACCACGAGCAACGCATCTTCCCCATCGGCCGATTGGACAAGGATTCCGAGGGCCTGATCCTGCTCACCAGCAACGGCGACATCGTCAACGAGGTGTTGCGCGCTGAAAACAAGCTGGAGAAGGAGTACCTGGTCGCGGTGAACCACCGCGTCGACGAATCCTTCCTGCGCGGGATGAGCCGGGGCGTGCCGGTACACGGCCAGACCACGCTGCCCTGCAAGACCGGCAAGCTGGGTCCGTACGGCTTCCGCATCGTGCTGGTGCAGGGCCTGAACCGCCAGATCCGTCTGATGGCGGCGCATTTCGGTTATCGGGTGAAACAGCTGGTGCGGGTGCGGATCGGCGGCGTCAAGCTTGGACACCTCAAGCCTGGGCAGTGGCGCAACCTCACCGATGCCGAGTTGCACGCATTGCTGCCGCGGCGGGCAGAATGGTGAAAGTGGCCGCCTGACGGTCGGGAGGAGTGGGGAATGCAGCAGGCACCTGATCCGGCGGAAGACGCTCCCGACCACCCCTTCCTGACACCCTGCACGACGCTGGACATGCGGGCGCCGCTGCGCTGGTTGCGCGCCGGCTGGCACGACCTGCGGCGCGCGCCCGTGCTGACCGCGGTGTTCGGCGGGGTGATCGTCGTGGTGAGCATGCTGGTCGCATGGCTGGCCTGGGAACTCGGTCGCTTCGCGTTGCTGGCGACGTTGCTGTCCGGCTTCGTCTTCGTGGCGCCGCTGATCTGCGTGGGCCTTTATTGCGTCAGCCGCGCGCTCGAACGCGGCCGCACACCGCGTCTCGCGGACTCTTTCGCGCTGGCGCGGCGGGTGATCGGGCAGGCTGCGGTGTTCGCGCTGGCGCAGGGCGTGATCGTCCTGTTGTGGTCGCGTGCGGGCATGGTGATCACCGCACTTTCGCCGATCGTCGAGGGAGACCGCGTCGCGCTTGCCGAATACTTGGCCATCGGCTCGGCGGTCGGCGCGATCTTCGCCGCCCTGACCTTCGCGGTCGCGGCGGTGTCGCTGCCGATGATCGCGGACCGCGATGTGGACATGATCACCGCCGGCATCTCCAGCGTGAACGCGGTGTTGCGCAACAAGGGGCCGATGGCGCTGTGGGCCGCGATCATCGTCGTGCTCACGGTGCTGGGATTCGCCACGGCCTTCATCGGCCTGGGTCTGGTGATGCCGTGGCTGGCCTATGCCAGCTGGCACGCCTACCGGGAAACGCTGCAGGTCGATGCCTGGCCGCTGCTGCCGTAGGCGGTCAGCCGCTGGACGCCAACGAGCGCAGGACGGTGCCGGCGAGACCGTCCAGGCGATTCTTGTCCACCAGCCCGCTACTGTGCGCGATGGCGCCGGCAATGGCGGGGTCGCCGGGATCGCCGCTGCCACTGCAGAACACCACCGGCACGCCGGGCTGGCGTTCGCGGATCCAGCCGAACGCGTCGGCGCCGGTATAGCCGGGCAGGCGGGAATCGCACAGGACGAGCGACCAGGTTTCCGTTGCCAGCGCATCTTCCAGCTCGCGCCGCAACTCGACCATGTGCAGGGTGAAATCCAGGCCGGCCGCCTCCAACGCCATCCTGATCATTTCCGCGTCGTCCGGATTGTCTTCCACGAGCAGGATGCGCAGCTCGGCCGGGCGACGCATCGTCGGGTCAATCCTGTTGCGGTGCTTGGTTGAAGACCGCCCAGAAGCGGCCGAGCACCTTCACCGCGTCGAAGAACTGGTTGATGTCGACCGGTTTCACCACGTAGGCGTTGACGCCGAGGTTCCAACTGCGGGCAAGGTCGGTTTCTTCCCGCGAGGAGGAAAGGATCACGATGGGCAACTGCCGGAATGCGCCGTCCTCGCGCAGTCGTTGCAGCACTTCCAGCCCGTCCATGCGCGGCATCTTGATGTCGAGCAGCAGCACCGCAGGATCGCCGGGCTCGCGGTCGGCGAACTTGCCCTTGCGCATCAGATATTCGAGCGCCTCGACGCCGTCCTCGACATGGACCAGCGGATTGGCCAGGTTGGCTTCCCTCAGCGCGTCGATGGCCATTTCGGCGTCGGCGAGACTGTCTTCGGCAAGCAGGATGGGGCGCAGGTCGTTCATCGTTCGTCTGCCGTTCGTGGGGTCCATGAAGGATTATCCAGCATTTGCGGAAGCGTGAACCGGAACGTCGCGCCTTCGTCGGGCCGCGCTTCGGCCTGGATGTCGCCGCCGTGGCGCGTCAGCACGCGCTTCACGTTGGCCAGGCCGATGCCGGTCCCGGCGAATTCGCTGGCCTTGTGCAGGCGCTGGAACACGCCGAAGAGCTTGCCCGAATACGCCATGTCGAAGCCGACGCCGTTGTCGGCGACGATGAACTCGTGCTGCCCTTCATCCCCGGGCCGGTAGTCGATATCGATCCGGGCGACATCCCGCGTGCCGGTGTACTTGACGGCGTTGCCGAGCAGGTTGGTCCAGACTTGGCGCAGCATGTTTTCGTCGCCGAGCACCACAGGCAGGGGGGCGATCCTCCATTCGATGCGGCGCTCCGGCGATTCGCCATCGGCGGTGGCGTCCAGCATGGCGCGGATCTCGGACACCATCGATTGCATGTCGACCGGCTGCAGGCGCAGCGCGCTGCGGCCGAGGCGGGAATAGACCAGCAGATCGTCGATCAGGGCGGCCATGCGCCGGGCCGATGCGTCGATGGTGTCGATGTAGCGCAGCGCTTTTTCGTCGGCACCGTCGCCCAGGTGGCGCTGCAGCTTCTCGGCGAAGCCGGAGATGTGGCGCAACGGCGCGCGCAGGTCGTGCGATACCGAGTAGCTGAAGGCTTCCAGTTCGCGGTTGACGTCCGAGACCTGCTCGATCTTGCCCTCGAGCTGGCGGTTCAGCCCGGAGATCTCCTCTTCCGCGGCCTTCTGGTGGCTGATGTCGCTGAGCGTGAGCAGTGCGACTTCGTCCACGCGGTCGGGCAGGTTGATGCGGCGGGCGTTGAGCAGCATCGTGCGGTCGACTCCGTCGGCCGTGGTCTGCCTGACCTCGAAATCCCAGAGTTCGCGGCCGCGGCTGACCACGTCGCGGAGCCGTTGCAGCGTCTCGCGGTGGGTCCAGGCGCCGTTGCCGATCCGGCTGAGGTGCAGGCCGTCGATTTCCCCGCTTTCACCGCTGCCGCCGTACATCTCGTCGAAGGCGGTGTTGTGCATGACCACCTTCTTCTGGCTGTCGATGAGCGCGATCGGATCGCGGATGGATTGCATCACGGCCAGCGCGCGGGCGTTGGCGGCGTTGGCATCCTGTTCGGCCACCGCGCGCCGGCGCTGCTGGCGCAGCGTGATCCACAGCAGGAGGCAGAGCAACGCGATCTGCCCGAACACCGCGGAAACCGATATCCAGTGCCCATGCCGGCGCAACGCCGCGGCTTCGCGGGTCTGGCGCTCGAGCAGGAGGCGCTCTTCCTTCAGTACGCCCATGGCGGCGTTGCGCATCGGGAATTCGTCGACCATCAATTGCAGCAACCGCTTGCGTTCCACGGGGTCCGTGACGTCGATGATGCGGCCGGTCAGTTCCACGCGCTGCTCGATGCGGGTCTTCAGTTCGCCGACGCGGACTTGTTGCTCGGGATTGTCGTGGGTGAGTTCGATGAGGGTGTCGAGCAGCTGTGGGATCGCCTGTTGGCTCTCGGCAATCCTGCGGCGGATGTTCGGCACGTCGATGCCGGCGACCAGCATGCCGGCGGAGGATTCCAGGTCGCGGACCTCGAACAGCAGCCGGCTGGCGGTGGCCTCGACGTGGCTGATGTGCGCCAGCATCGTGTCCGCCTGCTGGATCCGCTGGCCGGACTCCCTGAGCAGCAGGTACGGGCCGGCCACCAGCAGCGCCACGAAGGCGTACAGCAGCCATTGGAAACGCCAAAGGTTCATTCGGGCCTGCGATTGGGGCGACCAAGCATCATCCGATACCCGCACGCGCGATTCAACGCAGCATGCCATGCTCGATGGCCGATCCATCCGCAGGGGATTCATCAACATGAGCGGGAAGCATCGTGACCGGGACGGATCCAAGGCTGCGCCGCCGCTTCCGGGCACCGCCGGATGGCGTCCTGCCAGCTGGCTCGATGCCGGCGAGATACGCCGGCGTGCGCGCCGGCGCAATGCCGTCTATCTCGCCGTGGCGGCGGGCTGCCTGTTGCTGTTCGTGTTGTTGATCGACCTGCTGCTGGAAAAGACCCGCGGCAGCGCCGGCCGCTCGCCGGCGGCGACGGTGTCCACGCCGCGCTAGCATGCGCCACCGTCCCTGCCGGCCGCCACGATGCCCAATGCCGCCACCCTGCAGTTCCTCGCGCTGCTGACCATCTCCAACGTCTTCATGAACCTGGCCTGGTACGGCCACCTCAAGTTCAAGGGCAGCCCGTTGTGGCTGGCGATCGTCGCGAGCTGGGGGTTGGCCCTGTTCGAGTACTGCTTCATGGTGCCGGCCAACCGCGTCGGCAGCGGGGTGATGAGCGTGACCCAGATGAAGATCCTGCAGGAGTGCATCACCTTGGTGGTGTTCACCGGGGTGGCGTGGTGGATGTTCGGCGAGTCGCTCAAGTGGAACACGCTGGCTGCCTACGCCTGCCTCGTCGCCGCGGTCGGGTTCGCGTTCTGGGGCAAGCCCTGAGTCGCGGGTAAAATGGCGGCATGAAGCTCAATATCGCCGCCTATCATTTTGCCGATGTGGCTGACGTGCCCGCATTGACCGATGCCGTGCGCCATCGCGCCGAAGCGTTGGACCTGCTCGGCAGCGTGCTGGTGGCGGGCGAGGGCATCAACCTGTTCCTGGCCGGGGGCGAGGCCGATGTGCGCGGCTTCCTCGACTGGTTGCGTCAGGATGCGCGTTTCGCCGGCATCCTTGCGAAGGAAAGCTGGAGCGCGCACGTGCCTTTCGCGCGCCTCAAGGTGAAGGAAAAGCGCGAGATCGTGCCCTTCGCCGGGCGTCCGGCCGGCGTCGGCGAGTCGCGCGCACCGAGCGTGGAGGCGACGAGGTTGCGTCGCTGGATTGCGCAGGGCCATGACGATGCCGGCAAGCAGCTGGTGCTGCTCGACACGCGCAACCGCGAGGAGATCGGCTACGGCACGTTCAAGGATGCGCGCACCCTGCCTATCGACAACTTCAACGACCTGCCCGAAGCGGTCGAGGCGATCCGCGATGAATTGCGCGATGCCACGGTCGTCAGCTTCTGCACCGGCGGCATCCGCTGCGAGAAGGCCGCGCCGTGGATGCACGCCATTGGCCTGGACAACGTGTTGCAGCTGGAGGGCGGCATCCTGCGATATTTCGAGGAAGTCGGCGGCGAAGGCTACGACGGTGGCTGTTTCGTCTTCGACGAACGCGTCGCGCTGGACCCCGCGCTCAGGCCTCTGCGCGACGCGCCGGTGCCGCGCGCATGAACGAATGGTGGTTGCTGGTCGCCGCGATCGTGGTGGGCTGGCTGGCGATCAAGGTCGTCGGCTGGGTGCTGAAGTTGGCGCTGTGGGCGGCCCTCGCCGGCATCGCCTATTACTTCTTCGCGCAGGTGTTCGGTTGGCCCTGGCCGTTCGCCTAGGCCGCCATGCCCGCCGCGCGTCCCGAGGCCCAGGCCCACTGGAAATTGTAACCGCCGAGCCAGCCGGTCACGTCGACCACTTCGCCGATGAAATACAGGCCGGGCACATGCTTGGACATCATCGTGGCCGATGACAGGCCGTCGGTGTCTACGCCGCCGAGCGTGACTTCGGCCGTGCGATAGCCTTCGGTGCCGCTGGTGGTGATCGGCCATGTCGAAAGCGTGCGTGCGATGTCATCGAGTTCGCGGGCGTTGAATTGCCGCATCGGGCGATTGGGCAACCAATGCTCGGTGAGGCGTTGGGCGAAGCGCTTGGGCAACACCTCGCCCAGCAATGTCTGCAGTTGGGCATCGCGACGTTCGGCTTGCCAGCGCGAGAGCAGGGCGGGGATGTCTGTCCCCGGCAAGAGGCCGATGGCGAGTGCATCGCCCTCGCGCCAGTACGAGCTGATCTGCAGGATGGCCGGGCCGCTGAGGCCGCGATGGGTGATCAGCATCGCGTTGCTGAAGGACTGCTTGCCGCATCGTGCCTCGATGGGGAGCGACAGGCCGCTGAGGCCTTCAAGGCGCTCCAGATGCGTGCCGGACAAGGTCAGCGGCACCAGGCCGGCGCGCGTGGGCAGCACTTCATGGCCGAATTGCCGCGCAAGCTGATAGCCGAATCCGGTTGCGCCCATGCGCGGGATGGACAGTCCGCCGCTGGCGACGACCAGCGACGAAGCCTTGAACGCACCGCGCGAGGTGCGAGCGACGAAGCCGCCATCGGTATGGTCCATCGATTCCACGCCGCAGCCGGTTTCGATGCGCACGCCGGCCCATTCGCACTCGTCCAGCAACATGCGCACGATCTGCTTGGATGATTCATCGCAGAACAGTTGCCCGAGTTCCTTCTCGTGCCAGGCGATGCCGTGGCGATCGACCATGCCGATGAAATCGGCGGGCGTGTAGCGCGCCAGCGCCGATTTGCAGAAGTGCGGGTTGGCCGAGAGATATTGCGCGGGCGTCACGCTGGTGTTGGTGAAATTGCAGCGTCCGCCGCCCGACATCAGGATCTTCTTGCCGCAGCGCTCGGCGTGTTCGATCACGGCCACGCGCCGGCCGCGCTGGCCCGCGGTGAGCGCGCACATGAGGCCGGCCGCGCCGCCGCCGATGACCAGGACATCGCAATCGTTCACACCCACTCCCGCGAGGGCAAGGTGTAGCGACGCTCGGGCCGGCCCACGAGATCGAGGAAAGCGTTGAACACCGCCTCGGCCCGGGTTCGCATGGGGCTCAGATGAGTCTGGGTATCAGTCATCACCTGGTCCGCATCCACCGGATGGCCGTGTTCCGCCAGCTCATGCAGATACGCGCGATTGGACAGCCAGCGCGCGATCAACGGTTGGTCGACCTCCATGTGGAACTGGAAGCCATACGCGTTGTCGCCATGGCGGAACGCCTGCGGCCCGCACAGTGGCGATTGGGCCAGATGCGACGCGCCTGCGGGCACGGCGAAACGATAGCGATGCCACTGGAACACCGGCGCACCATCGACGTGATGCGACAGCACGGGGTCCGCGCGGCCGGCATCGGTCAGCGAGAGCGGGTGCCAGCCAATCTCCGGCGTCTCGTGCCGGACCACGGGTGCGCCCAGCACGTGCGCGAGCAATTGCGCACCGAGGCAGATGCCGAGCACCGGCTTTCCCTGCGCCAGCATCGATTCGATCGCGTGCATTTCCGTCACGAGATGCCGGCGATCCGCATGATCCTCCACGTTCATCGGCCCGCCGAGCACGATCAGCCCGCGATAGCGATCGGTGGCGGGCACGACATCCGGCTTGCGCTCGAAGTTGACGAAGCGCATCCGGTGGCCGCGCTGGCGAATCAACGCATCCAGCGTGCCCAGTGGCTCGGCGGCGACATGCTGGAAAACCAACAATCGCGACATGGGGGCTTAGCGCGGATCGCGCGGCTTCTTCGGACCGCCCTTGTTGAAGCCGCCCGGACGCTTGTTGAAGCCACCGGGTTTGCTCCCGCCCGGCTTGAAGCCACCGGGCTTGCGCGGACGATCACCGCCCTCCTCGCCGAAGCGCGGCTTGTGGCCGAACTTCGGGCGATGCGAGGGTTGGTTGAGGTCGTCATCCGTCGCCAGCTTCATGCGGATAGGGCGACCGGCCACGCGCACATTGCCCAGGAACTGCAGCAGCTCCGGCGGCATGCCTTCCGGCAAATCGACCAGGGTGTAGTCGTCGCGGATGTCGACGCGGCCGATGTAGCGCGCTTCCAGCTCCGCCTCGTTGGCGATGGCGCCGACGATGTTGCCGGGCTTGACGCGATGCTCGTGGCCGACCTCGATGCGGTAGGTCTGCATGCCGACGTCCGGGCCGTCGTGCGCGGGGCGGGGCGGACGTGGGGCACGTTCGCCATCCTGGGCGCGTGGCGCGTAGTCGTCGTTGCGCGCGGGCTTCTCGCGGCGCTCGCGCGGCGGCGGGGGCGGCGGATCGTTGGGCAGGAACATCGGCGCATCGCCCTGCACCAGTTGCGCCAGTGCGGCGGCGATCTCCACCATCGGCACGTTGCGTTCGCGTTCGAAATCTTCCAGCAGGCCGCGGAACATCTCCACGTCGCTGCCATCGAGCGCCGAATTGATGCGATCGCGGAAGCGGCCGACGCGTTGCTCGTTGACGTCCTGCGCGCTCGGCAGTTGCATCGGCTCGATCGGCTGGCGCGTCGCGCGCTCGATCGCCCGCAACATGCCGCGCTCGCGCGGGGTGACGAAGAGGATCGCCTCCCCCTTGCGGCCGGCGCGACCGGTGCGGCCGATGCGGTGCACATAGCTTTCGGTGTCGTAGGGGATGTCGTAGTTCAGCACATGGGTGATGCGCTCCACGTCCAGCCCGCGTGCGGCGACGTCGGTGGCGACCAGCACGTCCAGCTGGCCGTCCTTGAGGCGCTGGATGGTGCGCTCGCGCGACTTCTGGTCCATGTCGCCGTTGATCGCGGCGGCGGCGATGCCGCGCGCACTGAGCTTCTCGGCCAGTTCCTCGGTGCCGAGCTTGGTGCGCGCGAACACGATCATCGCCTCGAACGGCTCGGCCTCGAGGATGCGGGTGATCGCGTCCAGCTTGTGCAGGCCGCTCACCAGCCAGTAGCGCTGGCGGATGTTGTCGCCGGTCGTCGTGGTGGACTTGATCGCGACCTCGACCGGATCGCGCAGGTAGGTCTGGGCGATGCGCTTGATTGGCGGCGGCATGGTGGCCGAGAACAGCGCGATGCGCCGATCCGGTGGGCATTTCTGCACCACTGCCTCGACATCGTCCACGAAGCCCATGCGCAGCATTTCGTCGGCCTCGTCCAGCACCAGCGTGCGCAGCTTCGAGAGGTCCAGCGAACCGCGGGTGAGGTGGTCGATGACGCGACCGGGCGTGCCCACCACGACCTGCACGCCGCGGCGCAGGGCCTGCAACTGCGGGGTGTAGCTCTGTCCGCCGTAGATCGGCAGCACGTGGAAACCGGGGATGTGGTGGGCGTATTTCTGGAAGGCCTCGCTGACCTGGATCGCCAGCTCGCGCGTCGGGGCCAGCACCAGCGCCTGCGGCGCGGCCAGCCTGGGATCGACCTGGGCGAGAATCGGCAATGCGAACGCAGCGGTCTTGCCGGTGCCGGTCTGCGCCTGGCCCAGCACGTCGCGTCCTTCCAGCAGCGGCGGGATGGTGGCGGCCTGAATCGGCGAAGGGGTTTCGTAACCGACTTCGGACAAGGCTTTCAGCAGGAACTCGGGCAGGCCGAGGTCGGTGAAGCCGGGCGGAGCTGGGGTGCTGGGGGTTTCGGCGCTCATGGCGGGTCTCCTGCGCATGGCGCATCGTGGATCGTGGGCGGTCATTCTACGCCCGCGCTTGAGTTAGCGGTCGCCCGGCCGCATCTGTGGTCGATGGAATTGCGCTTCGACAACCGCCTCCCGGCTGCCCTGCCGAAGGACCCAGAGCCGGGCAACCGCATCCGCCAGGTCGAGGGGGCCGTGTGGTCGGCAATCGAACCGACGCCGGTGGCCGCCCCGCGCGTGATCGCGGTGTCCGATGAGATGCTGGAAGCACTGGGCCTGACGAAGGCCGATGCGGCCAGCCTGGAGTTCGCGCAGGTATTCGGCGGGAATGCGCTGTTGCCGGGCATGCAGCCGCATGCCAGCAATTACGGCGGACATCAATTCGGCAGTTGGGCGGGCCAGCTGGGCGATGGCCGCGCGATCACCCTGGGCGAGGCGGTGGCCCCGGATGGCCGGCACTGGGAGTTGCAGCTCAAGGGCGCGGGGCCAACCCCGTACTCGCGCCGCGCCGACGGTCGCGCGGTATTGCGATCGTCGATCCGTGAATTCCTCTGCAGCGAGGCGATGCATCACCTCGGCATCCCCACCACGCGTGCGCTGTCGCTGGTTTCGACCGGCGAAGCCGTCGTGCGCGACATGTTCTACGACGGCCGCCCAGGGGCCGAGCCGGGTGCGATCGTGTGTCGGGCCGCGCCTTCGTTCATGCGCTTCGGGCATTTCGAGCTGCCGGCCTCGCGCGGCGATGTCGGCCTGCTGCGCCAACTGGTGGATTATTCGGTGAAGCACGATTACCCGCGGCTGCGGGGCGGGGGCGAAGCGCTCCATGCCGCCTGGTTCCGCGAGATCGCCGAACGCACCGCGCGCCTGATGGCCGAGTGGATGCGCGTGGGGTTCGTGCACGGCGTGATGAACACCGACAACATGAGCGCACTCGGGCTCACCATCGACTACGGCCCGTATGGCTGGGTCGACGACTACGATCCCGATTTCACGCCCAACACCACCGATGCGCAGGGCCGTCGCTATCGTTTCGGCTGGCAGCCGCGCATCGCGCTGTGGAACCTGCAGCAGCTGGCCGCCGCACTGTCGCCGTTGTTCAAGGACATCGCACCCTTGCAGGCGGGCCTGGAAGCCTATGGCCGCGAGTTCGCGCGTGCCGATCGCGAAAACATCGCCCGCAAGCTGGGCCTGTCCGGGTGCGACGACGAGGCGCTTGTGTTGATGCGCGAGTTGCAGGGCTGGATGCAGTCGGCCGAAGTCGACATGACGATCTTCTTCCGCACGCTCGGCGAACACGACGCCGATGCGTTGACGCCGGAGGCATTCGCCGATGCCTTCTACGACGCGTCCAAACGCGATGCCCATGCCGATGCGCTGTCCGCATGGCTGGCGCGCTACGTCGAGCGCGTGGCCGGGGATGATGCCTTCGATGGCGTGGCCCGGCGCGAGACGATGCGCCTGGCGAACCCGAAGTACGTCCTGCGCAACTGGCTGGCCCAGCAGGCGATCGAGCGTGCCGAGGCGGGCGATGAAACCGGCATCCACGAACTGCTGGAGGTGATGCGACATCCGTATGACGACCAGCCGGGACGTGAGCATTTCGCCGGCAAGCGGCCGGATTGGGCGCGCGGAAAAGCCGGTTGCTCGATGCTGTCCTGCAGTTCCTGAGCGGGTCGCGCCGCCCGGTAGAATGAAGGGATGCCCCTGATCACTTTCAGCGCCGTCGATTTCAGCGTCGGCGGCCCGCTACTGCTGGACAAGGTCGACCTCGCCATCGAGCCGGGCGAGCGCATCGCGCTCATCGGCCGCAACGGTGCCGGCAAGTCCACGCTGCTGAAACTCCTGGCCGGCGAATTGAAGCCGGACGATGGCGACATCCGCGTCGAGTCCGGCCGTCGCTTCGCGCGGCTGGAGCAGGAAGTCCCGCAGGATGCGCACGGCAGCGTGTTCGATGTCGTCGCGCAAGGCCTGGGAGATGCCGGCGCGCTCTTGGCGCGTTACCACCACCTCATCCATGAAGCCGACATCGACACCGATGCACTGGCCAGGGTGCAGGCGCAGATCGAGGCCGCGCAGGGCTGGTCGCTGGATCGGCGCGTGGAGGAAACCTTGCAGCGCCTCGAACTGGATGGCGATGCGGATTTCGCCCGCCTGTCCGGCGGCATGAAGCGCCGCGTGCTGCTGGCGCGTGCGCTGGTGGCCGAACCCGACCTGCTGCTGCTGGACGAGCCGACCAACCACCTCGACATCGCCGCCATCGACTGGCTGGAAGGGTTTCTCAGGCAGTGGAGCGGGGCGCTGGTGTTCGTCACCCACGACCGCCGCTTCCTGCGCGCGCTGGCGACGCGCATCGTCGAGATCGACCGTGGCCGCGTGACCAGCTGGCCGGGCGATTGGGACAACTACCTGCGCCGCAAGGAGGAACGCCTGAACGCCGAGGCGCAGGAAAACGCGCGCTTCGACAAGCTGTTGGCGCAGGAGGAAGTCTGGATCCGCCAGGGCATCAAGGCCCGCCGCACCCGTGACGAGGGCCGTGTGCGCCGGCTGAAGGCGATGCGCAATGAACGCGCCGCGCGCCGTGACCAGATCGGCAAGGTGCGCATGGACATCGCCGAAGGGCAGTCCTCGGGCAAGAAGGTGGTCGAGGCCAGGGCCGTGTCCTTCAGCCATGGCGAGAAACGACTGGTGCGCGACTTCGACACCGCCGTCCTGCGTGGCGACCGTATCGGCCTGATCGGGCCGAACGGCAGCGGCAAGACCACGCTGCTGAAGCTGCTGCTGGGCGAGCTGCAGCCCGATGCCGGCGAGGTGAGGCAAGGCACGCAGCTGCAGGTGGCCTATTTCGACCAGTATCGCGCCACCCTGCGCGAGGACTGGAACGCGATGGAGAACGTCGCCGAAGGCAGCGATACGGTGGAGATCGGCGGCAGCAAGAAGCACGTGCTGGGCTATCTGCAGGATTTCCTGTTTACCCCCGAGCGCGCGCGTGCGCCGATCACCCGGCTATCCGGTGGCGAGCGCAACCGCCTGCTGCTGGCCAAACTCTTCGCGCAGTCGTCCAACCTGCTGGTGATGGACGAGCCGACCAACGATCTGGACGTGGAGACGCTGGAGTTGCTGGAGGAATTGCTGGCCGACTATCCCGGCACCCTGCTGCTGGTCAGCCATGACCGCGACTTCCTCGACAACGTGGTGACCTCCACGCTGGTGATGGAGGGTGAAGGCCGCATCGGCGAATACGTGGGCGGTTACAGCGACTGGCTGCGGCAGCGTCCAGCGCCCGCACCGGAACGCGCGGCAACGCCGGTCAGGCCCGCGCCGCCGCCACAAGCCACATCGCCCATGCCGCCTGTCGCGCCGGCAAGGAAGAAGCTGGGCTACAAGGAAACCCGCGAGCTGGAGGCGCTGCCGGAGCGGATCGAGGCGATGGAGGCGGAGATCGCCGAGCGCAGCGCGCGAATGAACGATCCGGGTTACTTCCAGCGTGATGCCTTCGAGGTGCAGGCGGACAATGCCGCGTTGGCCGATGTCCAGGCCGCGCTCGATGGCGCCTACGCGCGTTGGCAGGAGCTTGACCAGTCCTGAGCCGATGCTGCCTGAACGGTGGGCATCGGCCTGTCTTGCGCTGACCCGGCCTTCACCCCTGCGGTGGCTTGATGAGGGCATCCAATCCGGGACCTTGCCATGATTCGTTTGCATCGCTGGATGATCGGTGCCGTCGCGCTGGCCGCGTCGCTGGGCCTGTCGGGCTGCATGGGCATGGGTGGCCTGGGCGGGTATCCCGGGAGCAGCTCTCCCGGCGGCCAGTCCTATCCCTATCCGGGGCAAGGCTATCCGCAAGGCGGGTATGGCCAGTCGATCACCGGGAGCGTCGATGGCGTCGACCACGGCAACGCGCGTTTCATCCTGCGCGAGGATAGTGGCTACGGCAATCGCGTCGAGATCAATTACGACCGCAACACCGTGCTGCACTACAACGGCCAGCAACTCTCGCCGAGCGGCCTGGAGAACGGCGATCGCATCCGCGTGCAGGCCGCGCAATCGAACGGGCGCTGGTGGGCGCAGAACATCGAAGTGCTGCAGGACGTGCGCGGCGGCTACGGCGGAACGCAGCCCTATGCGACCGCCATCACCGGCTCGGTGACCTACGTCGACATGCGCAATCGGTTGATCCACTACACGCAGGGCGGCTACAGCGGCGGCAACCAGCGCGTGCGTTACGACGACAACACGTTCGTCGAGTATCGCGGCATGCGTTATCGCGCCGACCAGCTTGAACGCGGCGACGTGATTCGGATCGAGGGGCGGATGACGAACGGCAACGAATTCCTTGCCCAGCGCATCGTGGTGGAGACCAGCGTGCGGCAGCGCTGATCCACGGACCGGACGCGTGCCGGTCGCTTGGCACGCACGGTCAGTGGCGGAAGGCGTCCGCGTCGTCGTCGAGTTCCGCTGGCGGGATTCGAGCCAGACAGATCAGCGACCAGAACGCGATGTCGTCCTCGGCCCAGTTCGCGCTGGCATCCTCGAGGATGCCGATGAGTGTCGATTCCAGCTCCGGTGCGTCGGCGTGCAGGTCGTCGATGCCGCGCCAGACCAGCAGGCACGGGGTGGCGTCGCCCAGCCAGGACAGGTCGTTGAGCCCATCGGCCAGCGCATCCCAGTTGCGGCCCCAGTCGGCCGGAAACTCCAGTGCAAGGTGGATGCGTTCGATCAGCTCGCGCTTGCCGTCGGCACCGGTCAGGTCGATTTCGTATACGGCGACCTCCTCCTCGCGGGCGATGGCCTGCAGCGGCGCGACATCGGCGCACATCACCCGATAGACGCCGGCCTGGCGGGCATTGCGCAGGTCCAGCGGGTGCGAATCGGCTTCGCTCATGGGCGCACCTCGAAACGGCGGAAACTGTCGTAATGATCGTCGGTGTAGTACCACTCGCTCGGCGGTCGACCGCCGGTGACGATGCGGCGTGCGCCTCGGTGACCGAGGCCGGGCGTGTCGACGGTGTATTCGCGATACCAGCCGCGCGGCTTCTGCGGCAGGCGGCGTTCGCGGTTGCCGAAGGTGCCGCCGTCCTGCCGATGCGGGAACGGTCCGCCGCGCTGGATCAGGGCGATGGTGTCGTGGGCCTCGGACGGCAGGTCGATGCTGGTTTCGGGGCTGCCGCCGGGCGGCGCGACCGGGCGCGTGCGCTCGATGGCGGGTTCGGTCGCATCGGGGCGCGGGGGCGCGGACGAGGGCGCCTCGCGCGATGACCACCAGAACCAGGCGAGGCCGGCGATCAGCAACAGCGGGATAAGCCAGGGGTTTTTGCGCATGGCCCAAGTCTAGGGCAGTCTGTGGCGCAGGACTTGGTCGGCGACGGGAGGCAGAGGATGGCGAAGCAGGGTGCCCGTCGGCGCGATGCCGGCATCGATGCCTACATCGCGCGCGCCGATCCGGCGTTCCAGCCGATGCTGGAAACCTTGCGCGATGCCGTGCATCGCCACTGCCCGGACGTGGAGGAGGCGCTGAAGTGGCGTGCGCCGAGCTTCCTCTACCGCGGCAAGATCCTGTGCGGGATGGCGGCGTTCAAGCAGCACATGTCGTTCGGTTACTGGCAGCACGCGGCGGTCATGGGCGGCGATGCTGGGCGCGTGGGCATGGGCAGCTACGGCAAGATGCTCACCCCTGCCGACCTGCCGAAGGCGACCACGCTCAAGGCGGACATCCGCAAGGCGATGGCGCTCATCGACGCGGCCCAGGCCGGCGACGTACAGGTCAAGCCCAAGGCGGTGAAAAGAGCGAAACCGGCATTGCCGGTGCCCGACGACCTGGCATTGGCGCTGGCCGGCACGCCCAAGGCACTGGCGCATTTCGATGCATTCCCGCCCAGCCATCGCCGCGAATACATCGAGTGGATCATCGAAGCCAAGCGCGGGGACACCCGCGCCCGCCGCATCGCCCAGGCCATCGAGTGGCTGGGCGAGGGCAGGCATCGGAACTGGAAGTACGAAAACTGCTGAGTCCGGGCAGAGCTGCGACGGCCACAATCACTCCGGCGCGACATCCACACGCAGCACCGGGTAACGCAGGTAGTCGCGATCGTAGGCGGGATGGCGGCGGTAGAAGAAATCCAGTCGCTGCGAAGGCGACTTGGCGAAGTCCTCATCCTCAAGCAGGCGCTTGTCGAACGCCGCCTTGAGCGCCGGGTCATCGGCCAGCATCTTTTGGGCCTGTTCTTCGGCGACGTAATCCTCCATGTACTCCTTCTGCTCGAAGGCATTGTTCATCTCGCCCCAGGCGGCAATGGCATCGGGCGCCTGCGGCTCCAGCAGGTTCATCACCAGCCGCGCCTTGGGCTGGGCAATGGGCACGAACAACGCGCCGGCCATCAGCTTGCGCGTCCCGGCCTGCCAGCCGCCGTCGAGCGTGACGCGCTGATGGCCTTCCACCGACATGGGCGAGAACTTCGCCTCGCGTGCGCGGAAGGTCTCCGCTGCGACAGCGTCCAGGGCATGGCCGATCACGTGGTATTCGATGCCATGCGTCCTGAGCTTGGGTTCGACGTACGGCGCCCATGCGACGGGCACGAGGTACCCGGCGAGCGGTGCCTTCACCTCCAGCGCCGGCGCCACCTTGTCGCGCAACGGGATCTTCCAGACCTGCGGCGTGGATTCGTCGTAACGCGTCATCAGCGCGCCGGAGATCGTCGACGGCGTGCGGGTGTAGGCATAGCCCTGGAAATCGATGGTGCGGGCATCGTCCAGCACTTTCCACGCCAGCGGCACGGATTGGCCGCCCAGTCGGCTGGCACGTGCATCCGATGCCTTGGCCTCGGCCTGCCATTGCTTGCCATCGGCGGCCACCAGCTCCAGCAAATCAAGCACGGTGTTGCGGGTGGCGCGCACGCGCTCGGGATAGGTGCGCCAGCTGTGGGTCTCGACCAGGATGCCGATGCGGTTGCGCAGCACGAAATAGCCGTGCGAGAAGCGCGGCGTGGACACGCCCTCGGCGAAACCGGAAGCCGGGTCGTCGTCCCTGACGAAGCTCGGATAGAACGCGACCGGCTTCGAGCCTTGGGCCGTCAGTTTCCCGATGATGCCGTCGCGCAGAGTACGGCCGACTTTCTGCAGCCCGGCGTCGCCGGAGTTCACCGGCTCGGCGGTAATCGAGATGTCGTGCTGGAATTTCGCGCCGTCGGTCACGTGCAGGTCCATCGCCACCAGGGGGTCCCACTCGTCCACCAGCTTCAACATCGCTTGCATTTCGGGGCTGTCGGCCTTCACGTAGTCGCGGTTGAGGTTGTAGCGCTGCGCCGTGGCGCGGAAGCCCATTTCTTCAGGACCGCGCTGGTTGGGGCGGTTCCAGGCGCGGAAGTTCTCGTGGCCATCCACGTTGAACACCGGGACGAACACCAGCACCTGTCCGTTCAGCACACCGGGTGCGGTCTTGCCGGCCAGCATCTCGCGCAGCAGCCAGAACACCGCGTCCTTGCCGTCGATCTCGCCTGCATGGATGCCGCCTTGCACCAGCACTGTCGGCAGCTTCTTGGCGCGGGCATCTGCCGCAGTCAGCGCACCGGAAGTCGAAACGATCATCGCCTTCATCGGCCGGCGCTCGGGTGTTGTGCCGAAATCGAGACAGCGCACTGAGCGCGGGTAGGCCTTGGCGAACTCATCGCACAGGGCGATCACTTCGTCGTAGCGCCCGGTCTTGTGGAAGCCGCTACGCTCGGCCAGGGTGGTCAACGCCGGACGGGCAGGGGATGTGGCGGACGCCTGCTGGACAGGCGAGAGGATGGCACCCAGCGCAATGGCGAGCGAAGCGGAGCGGGCGAAACGCGTCATGACGGGCACCTCGGAAGACGAAGCCCGATGTTAAACGCGCCGGCGTGGCGGCGTGGTGGGCCGGAGGTCATGCCATCATGTCGCCCATGCAAATGACCCCGGACACGCTTTATTACTCGCCCGGCGCGGCCAGCATGGCGGTGCACTGGCTGCTGATCGAGCTGGATCGGCCGCATCGGCTGGACCTGGTCGACACGAAGTCCGGTCGGCAGAAATCGCCCGAATACCTGGCCCTGAACCCGAATGGCGTGGTGCCGACGCTGGTCATGGATGGCGTGCCGCGTTTCGAAACGGCCGCTTTGCTGATGACGCTGGCCGATGCCGATCCGCAGCGTCGCTTCGCCCCGGCCATCGACGCCCCGGATCGCGCCGACTACGTGCAATGGATGTTCCATCTCGCCAACGCGGTGCAGCCGCTGTTCCGCCTGTGGTGGTATCCGGGCGAGCCCGCCGGCGATGTGCATCGCGATGCGGTACTGGCGCATACCCGGCCACGCATCGAGGCCGTCTGGCAGCGGCTGGACGACCAATTGGCCAAGCGTGGCCCCTATCTGCTGGGCGATGCGCCTTCCGCCGCCGACCTCTACCTGACGATGCTGCTGCGCTGGTCCCGCGACATGCCTGCACCCGGCGACAGCTGGCCGCGCCTGGCCGAACTGGCCCGGCTGATGAAGGCGCGTCCGGCCTTCGCCGAGCTATATGCCCGCGAAGGGCTGGAGGCGTGGCGTTGAGCCGCTTGCCCCACGTCACTTTGATCCATCGACCCGCCATCCAAGGAGCCGCCGAATGAACGCGACCCCGCAAGTCCCCGATGCCACCGCACGCATGCCGCGGCAGATTCCCTTCATCATCGGCAACGAGGCTTGCGAACGCTTCAGCTTCTACGGGATGCGCAACATCCTGGTGCCGTTCCTGATCAGCTCGATCCTGCTGGGCTACCTGCCGGCCGGCGCCGAGCGCGAGGCGATGGCGAAGGAGGTCTTCCACACCTTCGTGATCGGCGTGTATTTCTTCCCGCTGTTGGGCGGCTGGCTGTCCGATCGCTACTTCGGCAAGTACAACACCGTGCTGTGGTTCTCGCTGATCTACTGTGCAGGCCATGCCTGCCTTGCGATGTTCGAGGGCAATCGCACCGGGTTCTACACGGGCCTGTTCCTGATCGCGCTCGGCTCTGGCGGCATCAAGCCGCTGGTGGTCTCTTTCTGCGGCGACCAGTTCGACCAGACCAACAAGCACCTCGCCAAGATCGTGTTCGACGCGTTCTACTGGATCATCAACTTCGGCTCGTTCTTCGCATCGCTGTTCGCGCCGCTGCTGCTGCGCCACTACGGGCCTGCGGTGGCGTTCGGCGTGCCGGGCATCCTGATGTTCATCGCCACCCTCGTCTTCTGGATGGGGCGCAAGCAGTACGTCAATGTCCCGCCTTCCGGGCCGGACCCGGATTCCTTCCTCAACGTGGTCAAGACGGCGCTGCGCGAGAAGCAGGCGGGCGAGGGCAACTGGGGCACCCTGATGGCGCGGGTCGCGATGCTGGTGGCGGCAGCCTTCCTCGTGATCGGCGTGCTGGATCTCGTCGGCGCCGCACCGGCGTGGTGGCCGGAGAAACTCGGCTTCGTGATCATGGCCTGCTCGGCGCTTGGCATCATGATCGCGTTCGGTGGCTGGGGGGCGTCGCTGCAGCTGGATCGCGCCCGCGGCAAGCATCCCGATGCGGCCGTCGACGGCGTGCGCGCGGTGCTGCGCATCCTGATCGTGTTCGCGCTGGTGACGCCGTTCTGGTCGCTGTTCGACCAGAAGGCCTCGACCTGGATCATCCAGGGCAACGCGATGATGATCCCGCACGACCAGTGGTGGTGGCCGAGCTGGCTGATCAAGGAACCGGCGCAGATGCAGGCGCTGAATCCGCTTCTGGTCATGCTGCTGATCCCGTTCAACAACATCGTGCTGTATCCACTGCTGCGCAGGATGGGCTTCGTGGTCACCGCGCTGCGCCGGATGGGCTGGGGCATCGCGATCTCCGGCGTGTCCTGGGTCGTCGCCGGCGTGCTGCAACTGTGGATCGATGGCGGCGCGGAAGTCTCGCTGGCCTGGCAGAGCCTGCCGTACCTGTTGCTGACCTTCGGCGAGGTGCTGGTGTCGGCGACCGCGCTCGAGTTTGCCTACAGCCAGGCGCCGCACGCAATGAAGGGCGTGATCATGGCCTTCTGGTACCTGACCAGCACCTTCGGCAGCCTGTGGGTGCTGTTGACCAACGCGGGCGTGCAGAACGATGGCTTCAAGGCGATGATCGCGCGGACCGGCCTCAGCGAGCCGGCCTTCCTGATGTTCTTCTTCGCCGGTTTCGCGTTCATCGCCGCGGCGGCCTTCGCCTTGTATGCGCGGCGATACCCGATGCAGGACAACTATCGGGTGTCGGGTGTCGCGGCATGATGACCTTCATCATCATTGCGGTCACGGCGCTGGTGTCGTGGCAGGCGTTCAACAATCGCCGGCTGATGGATCGCCTGATCCTCTGGCCGCCGGCGATCAGCCGCTACCGCCAGTACGACCGGCTGCTCACGCACGGGTTCATCCATGCGGACTGGCCGCACCTGCTGTTCAACATGATCACGCTGTTCTTCTTCGGGCAGCAGGTGGAACAGGTGGCGGGGGCGCTGCCGTTCCTGTTGTTCTACCTGTCGGCGATCGTGGCCGCCATCCTGCCGACCTACCTCCATCACAAGGGCGACGCCCATTACCGAAGCCTGGGTGCGTCCGGCGGGGTGTCCGCCGTGCTGTTCGCCTTCATCGTGCTCTCGCCGTGGTCGAAGATCGTCGTCTTCCCGATCCCGTTCGGCATCCCGGCGATCGCCTATGCCGCGCTGTACGTTGGCTATTCGATCTGGATGGACCGGCAGGGCGGCGACAACGTCAACCACAGCGCGCACCTGTTCGGTGCGCTGTATGGCGCGATCTTCATCATCGCGACCCAGCCCGGCGCCTGGCCGGCTTTTCTCGGCCAGATCGGTCTCTAGCCGTCCCGCGGGGCGGTGGTTCACGCCTGCCCCGTGGTCGCTCCCGTAGTCTCCCCGAACCGGGTTTCCCGATGCCAACGCCAGGAGAATCACGATGTCCGATATCGCCCACCGTTCCGAACGCCACCGTTTCGTCACCGAAGTCGACGGGCATGAAGCCTATGTCGAATACCAGCGCGAGGGCGACATCATGACCATCACCCATACCATCGTCCCGTCCGCCATCGGCGGTCGCGGCATCGCCGCGGAGCTGGTCCGGGCGGCAGTCGATCACGCCCGGCAGGAGGGCCTCAAGGTCATCCCGGCCTGTTCCTATGCGGCCGCCTGGTTCGCCAAGCACCCCGACTACGCCGATCTGGAGGCGTGAAGGGCGCACTGTACCCATCGCACGCGGTTTTGGTGTATGGTGCCGTCACTGTTTAGGCGGGATCACGGGACATTGTGATCTGATGCGGTTGATCGTGTGGTCGCTCATCGCTTGCGTGTTGCCCCTTGCTCGACAGTCCGGCCACGTGCCGTGTAAATCCAACCTGTTCAAGGAGTAATACAATGTCCGATCGTCAGACCGGTACCGTCAAGTGGTTCAACGATGCCAAGGGCTACGGCTTCATCACCCCGGAGAGCGGTGCCGACCTGTTCGTGCACTTCCGCTCGATCATCGGGAACGGCTTCAAGTCCCTGAAGGAAGGCCAGCCGGTCACCTTCAAGGTCGTGCAGGGCCAAAAGGGCCTGCAGGCCGACGAAGTCCAGCCGCTCTGAATCTCGCGCGGTTCCCCGAAAACCCGGCTCCGGCCGGGTTTTCGCTTTCATGGATGGGATGTCTCGCGCCATTACCCCGGCGTCACGCAGCCCGGCTTATCCTTCCCATCCCCGCATCCGCAATTCCCCTGTTCCGATCCATGCGCCGTTCCTTCCTACTGCTGGCCCCGTTGATCATGCTGTCGGCCTGCCAGCGCGAATCTGCGCCGGAGCCCATGCCCGCCGGTCCACAAGCGCCTGCCGACGTCGTTCCCGCGAAAGCGGCCCCGCTGCAGGACGTCATCGAACGCACCCCGCGCTATCTGGTCGGCATTACCTATCCCGCCGTCGCCAACGACTATCCCGTCCTGGCGGACGCCTTGAGCGACTTCGCGGGCCGTGCGCGCGGCGAATTGATGGAGGCGGTCCAGCAGGTGGCCACCACCGATTCCGACTCGCCCTACGACCTCAGCCTCAACTTCGTGGAGACGCTGAAGCGCCCCGACGTGGTGGTGGTGTCGGCCGACGGCAGCCTCTACACCGGCGGCGCGCACGGGATCCCGCTGGTCGCCCGCTTCACCTACCTGCCGGCCAGCGGGCGTCTTTTGCAGGCCAGCGAGCTGGTCGACAACGAAGGCGGCTGGAAGGCCATTTCCGATTACGCGCGCCGCGCATTGAGGAAGTCGCTGGAGGAGCGCATGGGCGCGGAGGACATCGAGGCCGGCCAGCGCGACGCCGCCGTCAAGAGCGCCATGGGGATGATCGACGAGGGCACGCGCCCGGTCGCGGAGAATTTCAGCCAGTTCGAGCCGATCCCCTCGGCAAACGGGAAGTGGTACGGGTTGCGCTTCGTGTTCCCGCCGTACCAGGTCGGCCCCTATTCCGATGGCACCCAGACGGTCGAGGTGCCGGCGAGCGTCCTGCTGCCCTATGTGGCGCAGCCCTATCGCGCGTATTTCGCCGATACCTGATGGTGCCCGGGGATCGGGGGCGGCCCGAGACCGGCCCCCGATGCGATGTCGTCCTCAGCGCTTGGCGGGCTTGGCGGTCAGGCCGCGGCGCTCGAGCAGGTAGCGGATCTGCGGCTCTTCGCCGGAGAAGTCGCGGAACAGCTGCAAGGCGTCCTTGCTGCCGCCCTGCGAGAGCAGGGTCTGGCGGAAGCGGTCGCCGTTGGCGCGGGTCAGCCCGCCGTGCTCCTTGATCCACGCCACGGTGGTCGCATCCAGCACTTCCGACCAGATGTAGGCGTAATAGCCCGCCGCATAGCCGCCCATGATGTGGCCGAAGTAGGTGGTGCGATAGCGCGGGGGNACCGCCGGGTAGTTCACCCCCACGCGCTCNAGCGCGGCGGCNTCGTAGCCNAGGATGCCGGAGGCATCGGGCAGCTGCTCGGCGCGGACCTGATGGTAGGCCTGNTCGAGCAGTGCGGCACCGAGGTATTCGGTGGTGGCGAAGCCCTGGTTGAACTTGTCAGCGGCCAGCACCTTGTCCAGCAGCGCCTTCGGGATCGGCTTGCCGGTCTGCCAGTGCACGGCGTAGCTCGAGAGCACCGACGGCCAGGTCGCGCCCATTTCGTGCACCTGCGAGGGGAACTCGACGAAGTCGCGCGGCACGCTGGTGCCGCTGAAGTACGGGTACTCCACGTCCGAGAACATGCCGTGCAACACGTGGCCGAACTCGTGGAAGGCGGTGTTGACGTCGTCCCAGGTCATCAGCGCCGGCTTGCCCTCGCTGGGCTTGGTGACGTTGAGGTGGAAGGCGACCACCGGCTTCCTGCCGAGCAGCCTGGACTGGTCCACGTACGAGCTCATCCACGCGCCGCCGCGCTTGGAGGGACGCGCGAACGGGTCAACCACGATCAGGGCCAGCTCCGAACCGTCGGCGTTGAAGGCCTCGTAGACCTTGACGTCGGGGTGGTAGACCGGCAGGTCGGGGCGCGGCTTGAAGGTCACGCCGTAGAACTGGCCGACGAAGTTGAACACGCCCTTCTCGATGACGTTGTTCAACTCGAGGTAGGGCTTGAGTTCGCCTTCGTCGAAGTCGTACTCGGCCTTGCGCACCTTTTCGGTGTAGAAGTCCCAGTCCCATGGCTGCAGCTTGAAGGTCGGCTCACCCTTGGTCTTCTGCTCGGCATCGATCATCGCCTGCAGCCTGGCGCCTTCCGCGCGGGCATTGGCCACGGCGGGGGGCGCCAGCTGCGAGAGCATCGCGTTGACGGCTTCGGGCGTCTTGGCGGTCTGGTTGGCCAGGGCGAACGCCGCGTAGTTCGGGTAGCCCATGATCGCGGCGCGCTCGGCACGCAGCTTGACCACGCGCGAGACGATCTCGCGGTTGTCCCACTGGTTGCCGCGGCTGCCGCGCGCCAGCGAGGCCTTCATGATGCGCTCGCGCAGCGCGCGGTTCTCCAGCTGGCCCAGCAGCGGCTGGCCGGTGGTGTTGAGCAGGGCGATGCGGTACTTGCCTTCCTGGCCCTTGGCCCTGGCGGCGTCGGCCAGCACCTGGATCTGCTCGCCGGACAGGCCGGCCAGCTCGTCGCGGCTGTCGACGACGATGGCCGAATCGTTCACCTCGGCCAGCACGTTCTGGTTGAAGCGGGTGGTCAGCGTGGCCATCTCGCTGTTGATCGCCTTGACGCGCTCCTTCTGCTCCGGCGTCAGGTTGGCGCCCGAGCGGACGAAGTCCTCGTAGTATTTCTCGACCAGGAGCAGGCTTTCGGCGTCCAGGCCCGCCTGGGCGCGCCCCTCGTACACGGCCTTGATGCGGGCGAACAGCGCGGGGTTGAGCGAAATCGCGTCGCGATGCGCGGAGAACTTCGGCGCGTACTCGGCCTGCAGCTTCTGGATCGCATCATTGGTGTTGGTGGCGTTGATGCCGCTGAACACCGTCAGGGTGCGGCCGAGCGTCTGCCCGGTGCGCTCCATGGCAACGATGGTGTTCTCGAAGGTGGCGGGCGCCGGGTTGTTGGCGATAGCCTCGAACTCCGCGCGCTCCTCCTGCATGCCGCGGTCGAAGGCCGGGGCGAAGTGCTCGATCTTGATCTTGTCGAACTGCGGGTACTCCCACTGCAGCGGACTGGGCGCGAATAAAGGATTGTCGGCGGTGGCGGGCATCGATGCGCTCGGCGTGGCGGGAGTGACCTGGGAGGCGGGAGCGGTCGCGCAACCGGCCAAGGACGCGGTGATGGCCAGCGCCAGAGCGTTGGCGAGCAGGCGGCGGGAAGGTAGGGGCATCGAGAGGGCCTTTGCGTATCCGGAAACGTTCAGGGTATCGCATCCGATCCGCCCGGGGCCCTGTCTGCCGGACCCTGCCGCCTGAACGGCGGCCACGGGCATTCACGCAATCCCGACCCCGGTCAGGGGAAGCTCGACCTCCCGTTTTCTTGATGGAGTCCATCGATGTCCGACGTCACCAGCGTGATGACCGCCAATCCGTCCTGCTGCCAGACCGGCACGCCGCTGCCGGACGTGGCGCAAATGATGATCGATAGCGACTGCGGCATGATTCCGGTCGTCGACGAAGCCGGCCGCCCGGTGGGTGCGGTGACCGACCGCGACATCGCCACCCGCATCGTGGCGGCCGGCATCGATCCTTCCACCTGCGGTGCCGGCGACGCGATGACCTCGCCGGTCAAGACCGTGTCGATGACCACCAGCCTGTACGATGCGACCTGCGTGATGGAGGCGGAGAAAATCCGCCGGGTCATCGTGGTCGATGCCGAAGGCAAGCTGGCCGGCGTCGCCGCCCTGGCCGACCTGGCCTTGGCCGGCAAGGACCAAGCCACGGCGCAGGTGGTCAAGGAAGTCTCGGAGCCCGGCAAGGCCTGATTGTTGGCTGCACGGCTCGGGATGACGCCGTCTCCGGTTGGCGCTCGGGCATGGCGCGGCAAGGTGGTTGCCGCGCGGCGATGGGCGGGCCTATAGTCCGCCGCATCCGCTGATTCCGGCGAGGGGAGAATGGCCATGCGGCAATTCCCGTCACGCGCCCGGGCGCGTTTTTGCTTCTTCTTCGCGCTGATCGCACTCGCGGCTTCCGCCATGCCGGCGCTGGCGGCCGAGACGCTGCGCTACGTGATCCTGGTCGATGGGGGCAAGCAGGCCGGGCACCAGACGACCGAGGTGGGCGATGACGGCATCGTCCGCACCGAATTCATCTTCAAGGACAACGGACGCGGCCCGGAGCTGAAGGAAAGCTACCGCCTTGCGCCCGACGGCAGCTTTGCCGATTACCAGGTCAAGGGCACCTCCACGTTCGGCGCTCCGGTCGATGAATCCTGGCGCGTAAAGGACGGTGTCGGCCGCTGGAAGACCACCTCGGATGGAGGCACAGCGCCGCAGAAGGATGGCGCCCTGTACTGGTCGTTGGCGGGTACGCCGCAGTCGTATGCGCCGATGCTGGCGGCCCTGGCCAGACGCGGCAATGCCGGGGTGCCGCTGATTCCCTCGGGCACGCTGAAATCGCGGGTGGTCGATGAAGTCACCCTGACCCGCGGAGGACAGGCCCGCCACCTCCGTCTCCTGGTGCTCACCGGCGTTGGTTTCACCCCGATGTTCGTCTGGTCCACGACCGACGAACATCCCCGCATCTTCGCCTCCATCGTGCCCGGCTTCATGCAGATGATCGAGGCCGGTTGGGAGCAGGATGCGGCGGGGCTCGAAGTCCGCCAAAAGACCGCCGAAGCCAAGGCGCTGGTCGATTTCAACAACCGCCTGTCGCACGGCATTCCGGGCACCACCCTGATCCACGACGTGCGCATCTTCGACAGCGAGAAGGGCACGTTGAGCGTGCCATCTTCGGTGCTGATCCGCGATGGCCGGATCCTGCGCGTCGGCGAGGGAAGCTGGGCCACGGGCGATCACGTCGGCGCTGCGCTGGACACGGCCAGCATCGTGCGCACCCTCGATGGCGGCGGCCGCGTGCTGATGCCGGGCCTGTTCGACGCGCATGCGCACACCACGCGCTGGAACGGGGGGCTGGATGTGGCCGCAGGCGTCACCAGCATCCGCGACATGGGCAACGACAACGAGACCCTGCAGCAGATCATGGCCGAGGAGCGCGCGGGCACGTTGCTCGGCGCAAGGGTGGTGCCGGCCGGTTTCCTGGAAGGCGAAAGCCCGATGTCGGCGCGCAACGGTTTCGTCGTCAAGGACCTCGACGGGGCGAAGAAGGCCATCGATTGGTATGCCGCGCACAAGTACCCGCAGATCAAGATCTACAACTCCTTCCCCAAGGCGATATTGAAGGACACCGTGGCCTACGCGCACGAAAAGGGCTTGCGTGTGAGCGGCCACATCCCCGTGTACCTGCGTGCGCAGGATGCGGTNGATGCGGGCTACGACGAGATCCAGCACATCAACCAGTTGATGCTGAATTTCCTGGTCGACGACAAGACNGACACGCGCACGCTGGAACGCTTCTACCTGCCGGCCAGGAAAGTGGCCGACCTCGATTTCGACTCCGCGCCCGTGCGTGACTTCGTCGAATTGCTGGCGAAGAAGCAGATCGTCATCGACCCGACGCTCGCCACCTTCGATTTCCTGCGCCAGCGTCCGGGCCAGATGTCGCAGGCCTTTGCCGCCGTGGCCGACCACATGCCGCCGGACGTGCAGCGCGGCTTCCGCGTCGCCGAATTCGACATCCCGGACGATGCGACCGCGGCGCGCTACGACAAGTCGTACCTGAAGATGGTCGAGTTCGTCGGGCGCATGCAGCGCGCCGGCGTGCCGATCGTCGCCGGCACCGACAATCTGCCCGGATTCACCCTGCAACGGGAGCTGCAGCTGTACGTGGATGCCGGCATGACGCCGGCGCAGGCCTTGCAGACCGCGACCTGGAATCCGGCGAAATATGCGCGCGTGTCGGGGGATCGCGGCAGCATCGTGGTCGGCAAGCGCGCGGACCTGATTCTGGTCGATGGCGATCCGACCCGCGACATCGCCGACATCCGAAAGGTGGCCACGGTGATCAAGGGCGACACGGTGTACTACCCGGCCGAGGTTTATCGCGAGCTGGGCATCAAGCCCTTCGCCGAGCCGGTCAAGCTGGTCGAGTCGTTGAAGAAGGATTGATCCAGGCGGCCGCGCTCAGTCGAGCGTGGCCGGCCCGGCCCGGCGCAGGATGTCGCCCGCCAGCGGCGTCCATACGGACCATGCGTGACCACCGGGACGGACCTGCACATGGCCATCGGGCAGCACGGGCGCGAGCAGCGGAATCGCCGCGCGCAGGTAATCCGCATCGCCATGGCCCACCCAGACGTGACGGACGAGGGCCGGATCGGACTGCCAGCCCTGCAGATGCCGCCACAATTCGCGCTGGAAGCCGTCGGGGCCGGCCTGCTCCGGCCCGTCGCCGGGCTGCCAGCGGGACAATCCACCCGCCGCTGAAATTTCCTCCAGCAGCGGTGGCTCCCCCAGATACGGTGCCATCAGCACCATGCCGGCGATCTCGTCGGGATGGGCGCGCCGGTACATGATCGCGCCCATGCCGCCGAGCGATGCGCCCAGCAGCCAGGTCTGCCGATACGCCTTGCCGGCACGCGCCGGCGTGATGATCTCGCGCTGCAGGCGTTCGACGGCGCGCCCCTCCATGTAGACGTTCAACGCCAGCCCGGACAGCAGCACGTCGGCATCGGGCCAGGCCGATTGCACCGCATCGGCTATGCCGGCGCGTCGCAGCGCACGGATATCGTCGCTGCGTCCGGGCAGAACCACCACCAGTCGCGTCGCCGGTTGCCTCGGCGCCGGGACGAGCTCGCTCGGCAATGGCCGTGTCAGGTCGGCGCGCGGGTAGCAACCCGCCAGCAGGCCGAGCTGCAGCAGCACGAAGAGCGCGGAGCGACGACGCATGGGGATCTCCCGCGACGGATCCGCCATGCTAGGCCGCAGGCCGGAAAGGCGCGTGAGCGCCGCAGGTCACTTCTCGACGAAGGCGCGCTCGAACACGTATTCGCCCGGAGTGCCGATGCGCGGCGCGGCNTTGAAGCCGCGCGCATCGAGCAGGGNGCGGAAATCGGCCAGCATCGCCGGGCTGCCGCAGACCATGGCGCGGTCGCGGGCGNCNTCGAGCGGCGGGATGTCGAGGAAATCGGTGACCCGGCCATCGGCCAGCATGTCGGTGATGCGNCCGCGATGGTCGTGGCCGCGATACTCGAACGCCTCGCGCGACACCGCGGGGAAGTACAGCAGCTTGTCGCGGACGATGTCGCCCAGCAGCTCGTGGTTGGGCAGGGNGGTCTCGAAGAGCTCGCGATAGGCGAGGTCGGCGGCGCTGCGCACGCCGTGGCAGACGANGACCTTCTCGAAGCGCTCGTAGGTTTCCGGGTCCTGCACGATGGACAGCCACGGCGCCAGGCCGGTGCCGGTACCGAGGAGGAACAGGTTGCGGCCCGGGTGCAGGTCCGAGATCAGCAGCGTGCCGGTCGGCTTGCGGCTGACCAGCACCGGATCGCCCACCTTCAGGTGCTGCAGGCGCGAGGTCAGCGGCCCGTCCTGCACCTTGATGCTGAAGAAATGCAGGGTCTCCTCCCAGTTCGCGCTCGCCACCGAGTACGCGCGCACCAGCGGCTTCACCTTTCCGTCGGCGTTCTCGACCTGCAGGCCGATCATCACGAACTGGCCGTTCTCGAAGCGCAGCCCGGGATCGCGGGTGGTGGTGAAACTGAAATAGGCGTCGGTCCAGTGGTGGAGCTCGAGCACGGTTTCGGTGAAGTAGGGCGATTCGGACATTTCGGGCTGGTTTCTGGCAACCCGCGCATTTTACCGGTCCCGGCACCTGCGCATTGACCTCGAGCAAACCGGCGGCAGGGCATCATGCCCGCATGCCATCGATCCGCACGCTCTGGACCATCGGCCATTCCACCCGNCCGTGGCCGGAATTCACNGGCATGTTGCAGGCGGCCGGCATNGAGGTGCTGGCCGATGTANGGCGTTTCGCCGGCTCGCGGCGCAATCCGCAGTTCTCGCGCGACGCGATGCCCGGAGCACTGGCCGAGGCCGGCATCGANTACCTGCCGATGCCGGCGCTGGGCGGTCGCCGCAAGCCNGCGCCGGACTCGCCCAACACCGCNTGGCGGGTCGATGCCTTCCGCGCCTATGCGGACCACCTCGCCAGCGCCGAATACGTCCAGGCACGCGAGGCCTTGATGGAAGTCGCATCGCACCGCCTCACCTGCGTGATGTGTGCGGAAGCGCTGTGGTGGCGATGCCATCGCCGCCTGATCGCCGACGATTTCGTCGCGCGAGGCTGGGAGGTGATCGACCTGATGGCACCGGGCAAGTCCGAGCCGCATTCGCCCAATGCCGATGCGGTGATGGTGGACGGCGTATTGCAGTATCCGGGGCCGCAGGCGGGATTGTTCTAGCGCCCCTCAGTCTTTGCCACGCACATAAACCATGGTGGCCTTGCCGTCCGCCCCCTTGCGGGACTCCAGCACATAACCCTGGTGCGCCACGAACAGGTCCTTCAGCTTGCCGAAGCCATAAGTGCGGGTATCGAAGTCCGATCGCAGCCGCTGCAGGTTACTGCCCACCGCGCCGAGGTGCGCCCAGCCTTCGTCATCGGACGCCGCATCGACCGCCTCGCGCAACAAGGCGTCCAGCTGTCGATCGGTCTTGAGTTTGGCCGGCGTCTTGCCGGGCTTGGCCGGGGCCTGTTCATCGCCCAGATTCTCGGTATAGATGAACTTGTCGCAGGCGGCGACGAAGGCCTGCGGCGTCTTGCGTTCGCCAAAGCCGTAGACGGTCAGGCCCTGCTCGCGAATGCGCGCGGCCAGGCGGGTGAAGTCGCTGTCGCTGGAGACGATGCAGAAACCGTCCAGATGACCGGCGTAGAGCAGGTCCATCGCGTCGATGATCATCGCGCTGTCGGTGGCGTTCTTGCCGGTGGTGTAGTTGAACTGCTGGATCGGCTGCAGCGAATGCGCGAGCAGCCCGGACTTCCATCCGCCCAAGTGGCCGGACGTCCAGTTGCCGTAGGCGCGGCGGACGCTGGCATTGCCGTATTTGGCGATCTCGGCCAGCAAGGCGGGCAGGCGCGCGGGATTGCTGTTGTCGGCATCGACCAGGATGGCGAGGCGGGGCGCGCGGTCGGTGTTGTCGGGCATGGCATGGGCTCGCGTTGGGTCGCTTGCAGCATACCGGCAGGCGCGTGGACTATCGGTAGCCGGCCGCCTGCAGCTCGAACAATTCGGCGTAACGGCCACCTTGCATCATCAATTCGGCGTGGGTGCCGCTGGCCTCGACCCGGCCATCGGCCAGCACCAGGATGCGGTCGGCCATACGCACGCTGGAGAAGCGATGCGAAATCAGCACGGCGGTGCGGTCCTCGGACAGCTCCTTGAAGCGCTCGAACACCTCGTACTCGGCGCGGGCGTCCAGCGCGGCGGTCGGCTCGTCCAGGATCATCACCTGCGCATCGCGCATGTAGGCGCGGGCGATGGCGATCTTCTGCCACTGGCCGCCCGACAGGTCCATGCCTTCCTTGAAGCGCCGGCCTATCACCTGGTCGTAGCCCTTGGGCAGCCCGGCGATGACTTCGTCGGCCATGCCCTTGCGCGCGGCTTCGGCGATGCGGGCGCGATTGTCCATATCCTCGATGTCGCCAACGCCGATGTTCTCGGCCGCGGTCAGGTGGTAGCGCACGAAGTCCTGGAAGATCACCCCGATGTTGGCACGCAGTTCCTCGGTGTCGTAATCGCGCAGGTCGCGCCCATCCAGCAGGATACGGCCTTCGTCCGGGTCGTACAGGCGTGCGAGCAGTTTCACCAGCGTGGTCTTGCCGGCGCCGTTTTCGCCGACCAGCGCCAGCACCTCGCCGGCGTGCAGTTCGAAAGAGAGGTGGCGCAGCGCCCAGCGTTCGGCGCCGGCGTAGCGGAAGCCGACATCCTCGAACACGAATCCGGTGCGGATCGGGCGCGGGACGGGCAGGGCGCCTGGCCTGGACACGATCTCCGGCTGGATGCGGAAGAACGAATACAGATCGTCCAGGTACAAAGCCTGGCTCGCCACCTGCGAGAACCCGGTCAGCAGGCTCTCCAGCAGCTGGCGCAGGCGGCGGAAGCTGCCGGCGAGGAAGGTCAGGTCGCCGATGCTGAAATCGCCGCGCACCGTGCGCCAGGCGATGTAGCCGTAGGCGACGTAATAACCCAGCGTGCCGAGCGCGGCCAGGAGCGTGCCCCAGAACGCGCGCTGCCCGGCCAGGCGGCGGTTGGCGGTGTAGAACTTGTCGGACAGGGTGCGGAAGCGCTCGATGAAGAAGCGGTTGAGGCCGAAGATCTTCACTTCCTTCGCGGTCTCGACGCTCGCGCCCATCTGGCGCAGGTATTCGAGCTGGCGCCGCTCCGGTGTCCACTGGAAGTTGAGCGAGTAGTTGAGCGCGTTGAAATGCGACTCGCCGACGAAGGCCGGGATCAGCGCCACCGCCAGCAGTACCATCAGCCACGGCGCGTAGGCCAGCAGGCCGGCGGCGAAGCTGATCACGGTGATGACGTCCTGCGCCTGCCCGAACAGCTGGCCCATCAGGTTCATCCGGCCCATCGTCTGTCGGCGGGCACGGTCGAGCTTGTCCTGCAGGTCGGCGTCCTCGAAATCTTCCAGGTCCAGCGTCGCCGCATGCTCCATCAGGCGAATGCTGGTCGCATTGGTGAATCGCTCGGACAGCAACGTGTCGACATAGCCCACCAGCCGGCCGAGCAGGTCCGAGAGGATGGCGAGGCCGAATTCCGCACCNAGCAGCCGGGCCANGTGGTCGAGCTGCCCACCGTGCCACGCGGCGGTGAGGTTGCCGGGCACGTCGAGCGCGATCAGCCGCACCGCCTCGTCGATGATNAGCTTGCCGATGTAGAGCATCGCGATCGGCAGGAAGGCGCGCACCAGCCGCAGGCCGATGCTGGCCAGCGTCAGCGGCTTGCTGGTGCCCCAGATCTCGCGCAGGAACGGCGGCACGTTGCGCATCGCCGAAAAACGCTGGCGGAAATCGAGTTGCTGCGGGGGCAGGGGCGGTGGCATCGCGGCAGATTATGGCGGCCGGCGTGATGTCGATGCGAGGCGCGCCGCGGCCGACGCCGCGTCATCGTTCACTCGCCGCCCTGCCAGCCGATGCCAAGCGTGAAGCTGCGGCCCGGCGCGGGCTCGAAGCTGCGGCCGTTGGATTCGTTGACGATGACCGAGCCGATGTAACGGCGGTCCAGCAGGTTGTCGATGCGGGCGAAGGCGTGCCAGCCGGCGTCCTCCGGGCTGCGCCAGCGCAGCGACAACGCGTAACGGCCATGGCCGGGGGCGGCGATGCTGTTGGCATCTTCGGTGGTGATCGCGCTGTTGCCGGTCGCCTCCAGCGCCATCGCCAGCGTGCGGTCGGCGCGATGCCATTCGAGCGCGGCGAATCCCTGCACGCGCGGGATGCCGGGGATGCGGCGCCCGGCCTCCACGCGCCGGACCGTGGTTTCGCCGCCCCGCACGATCACCGTTTCCCAGCCTTCGCGGAAACGGGCATCGATCAGGTTCGCGCTGAGGCGATACGATAGGTTCGGGTGCAGGTCATCGACCAGCGCGGCCTCCAGCCCGTCACGACGCGTGCGTCCGGCATTGCCGTAGCTGCTGCGACCGCCGCTGGAGAACACCTGCACGATCTCGTCGCGGCCTTCGATGCGATAGATGGCGATGCTCGCCTCCAGCGCGCGGTCGCGCCAGCGCAGGCCGGTTTCCGCCGTCGCGAAGTGGGCCGGGTCGAGCCGGGTATTGAGTCCACTGGCCCCATCCGGTCGGTAGGCCAGCTCGGTGACGGTGGGGGTTTCGTAGCCGCGTCCGAGGCTGGCGAACCATTCGCCTTTGCCCAGGCGGCGCGCCAGTCCGGCCGAGAATGCGGTTTCGCGATAGCGGAGCGTCCCACTGTCGTCGCCATTGCCGGCGGCGATGTAATGGTCATTCGATTCAAAGCGCAGCGCGGCGTGGCGCACCGCGGCCAGCATGGACCAGTCGCTGCCGAAGCGGCGTTCTCCACTCAGCCAGAACTCGCGGCTGCGCACGTGGTTGGTTTCGTCGCGGCGCAGTCGGCCTTGCACGCCCAATGCATTGCCGACGAAGTTCTCGTAGCCGCGTCGCGCCTCCCGCAGTGTGCCGAGGTCGATGCCGGTGGCCCAACTGCCGTGGGCGCCCTCCACCTGATGCGAAAGCGAAAGTCCGCTGCTGGTGCGGCCCAGATCGATCACGCCGCCGGCATGCGACGGCGGACGCTGCACGGCGACCGGGATCGCGAGGAACTGATCGACGTCGCGTCGGGTATGCCACAGCGCCACGTGCGTCTCGCGGCCCTGTGCGTAACGCCAGTCCCAGCGCAGCCCGGCCTGCCGTTGTCCGATGCGCTTGCGGGTGTTGAAGGCCAGCGCGACCGAGTCTGTGCCCAACGGATCGACCTGCCACTGCGCGGAGGTGAGACCGAGCGGATCGTCGGTCCATGGCTGGTCCAATGCATCGAGGACGAACGTCAGCGTGTGCGCCTCGCCCGGCGTCCAGCGTGCGAGGGCATGGGCCTCGTCGCGCCGCGCGGCGCTGTGCGGGCGGTGGCCATCGGTCGCGAAACGCATCAGGCCGATGCGGCCTCGCCAATCGCCCGCCGCGCCATCCGCACGCAGGGACATTCGATGGCTTTCATCACTGCCCATCCAGCCCTGAANGCGCAGCCGGTCNTCATCGCGCAACTCGCTATGGCCGATGATCGAGCCGCCGGCCGCGTTGCCGTACTGCAGCGCCAGCGGCCCGCGCAGCACCTCGATGCGGTCGAGCATCGACAGCGCGAAGCCCGAGGCCTGGCCTTGACCGTCCAGTGCGGAGGCGGGGATGCCGTCCGTGACCAGCGACAGTCCGCGGATGCCGAAAGTGCTGCGCGCGCCGAAGCCGCGGCTCTGCANTTGCAGGTCCTGCGCGTAGTTGTGGCGCTCCAGCGCGATNACCCCCGGCACGCCCTGCAGGGTTTCGGCCAGGCTTACCTGGCGCTGCGCATCGCGCAGGTCATCGCCCTGCAGCACGGTGACCGCGCCCGGGAAGCGGGACAGCGGGATGCGATGACCGACGACACTGACGCCGTCGAGTTGCTCGGCCCCGGTGTCCTGCCGGGATTGCGTCGGGGCAGCGGGCGATGCGAGCAGCAGCAGCAGCGGGAAGGAGATCGGCATCCGCACAGGATGCCGCCTAGCCTGCGGACTCCGCCAGTCGCTTGAGGTTTCCGAGCCCTTCCTCGAAGTCCTTGCCGATCATCGCGTCCATCGACACGAATACCGACATCAACTTGGAGACGAAAGTGTTTTCGCCCCGCATCGACCAGGTGACCCGGGAGCCCGCGCCGGCGGGCTCGATGTCGATATCCGTCCGCGCCTTGGAAGCGAACGGCTCGATGAAGGCCAGGTCGATCCCGACCTTGCGCCCCGGAACGGACTCGACGATGTCCATGCGGCCTTTGCCGGCATCCTTGTTGCCTTGCCAGGCATAGCCGGCGCCGACGCCCGAAGCCGGTCCGCTGTAGGTGACCTGCATCGCCGGGTCGAGCTTTTGCCAGGGCGACCAGTTGGGGAAGTGGTGGAAATCGTTGACCAGGCCGTGCACGCGCTCGGGGCTTGCGGCGATGTCGATGCTCCGGCTGACCTGNTAAGTGTCCGGACGCGTTGCGGCATAGGCCATCAGGCTCGCGATGGCCACNACCAGGACGATCAGTATCTTCTTCAGCATGGTGGTCCTCCCCCGGATCGGCCGATCATAGGCGCGGCTAGTAGAATGACGTTTTTGCGCCGCAGCATCCCGCCATGACCGCACGCCCGAGCATCTCGATCAAGCAGGAAGACTTCATCCAGTCCGTCGCCGATGGCCTGCAATACATCAGCTACTACCACCCGGTCGATTACATCAGGAACCTCGCCGCCGCCTACGAGCGCGAGGAATCGCCCGCGGCCAAGGATGCGATCGCGCAGATCCTGATCAACTCGCGCATGTGCGCCGAGGGCCACCGACCGATCTGCCAGGACACCGGCATCGTCACCGTGTTCCTCGAGATCGGCATGGACGTGCGCTGGGACGATGCGACGATGTCGATCGAGGACATGGTCAACGAGGGCGTGCGCCGCGCCTACCTGCACCCGGACAACAAGCTGCGCGCCTCTGTCCTGGCCGACCCGGCCGGCAAGCGCCGCAACACCGGCGACAACACGCCGGCGGTGGTGAACATGAAGGTGGTCCCGGGCAACACGGTGGACGTGATCGTCGCGGCCAAGGGCGGCGGCTCGGAGGCCAAGAGCAAGTTCGCGATGTTGAATCCGTCCGATTCCATCGTCGACTGGGTGTTGAAGACCGTGCCGACCATGGGCGCCGGCTGGTGCCCGCCGGGCATGCTCGGCATCGGCATCGGCGGCACCGCGGAGAAGGCGATGCTGCTGGCCAAGGAGTCGCTGATGGAGCCCATCGACATCACCGACCTCAAGCTGCGCGGCGCACAGAATCGCGCCGAGGAGCTGCGCCTGGAGTTGTTCGACAAGGTCAACGCGCTCGGCATAGGCGCCCAAGGCTTGGGCGGCCTGACCACCGTGCTCGACATCAAGGTCAAGGACGTGCCGACCCACGCGGCCAACCTGCCGGTGGCGATGATTCCCAACTGCGCCGCGACGCGTCATGCGCATTTCACCCTGGACGGCAGCGGCCCGGTGATGCTCGATCCGCCCTCGCTCGCCGATTGGCCCGAACTCACCTACGACGCTTCCAAGGGCAAGCGCGTGAACCTGGATGCGGTGACCAAGGAAGACGTGGCGAGCTGGCAGCCGGGTGATGTGCTGCTGCTCAACGGCAAGCTGCTCACCGGCCGCGACGCCGCGCACAAGCGCATGACCGAGATGCTCGACAAGGGTGAGGCGCTGCCGGTCGATCTGAAGGGCCGCTTCATCTATTACGTCGGCCCGGTCGATCCCGTGCGCGATGAAGTCGTCGGCCCGGCTGGCCCGACCACCGCGACGCGCATGGACAAGTTCACCCGCCAGATGCTGGA